>Ga0164243_10002943_pt1 | contig 27569 bp, 19 predicted proteins | sample OricompcompostOP_FD_108781 | JGI IMG/M metagenome (GOLD analysis project Ga0164243, IMG submission 108781) | Organic Plus compost microbial communities from Emeryville, California, USA - Original compost - Organic plus compost (OP) | ecosystem: Engineered > Solid waste > Mixed feedstock >...
GGCCTGATCCGGCTCGGCGTCGGCCGCGGCGACCGGGTCGCGGCGTACGTGCCGAACATCCCCGAGGCCCTGATCGCGTTCCTCGCCACGGCGAGCCTCGGCGCGATCTGGTCCTCCTGCTCGCCCGACTTCGGCGCGCCCAGCGTGATCGACCGGTTCAGCCAGATCGAGCCGAAGGTGCTCATCGCCGTCGACGGCTACCGCTACAACGGCAAGGAGTACGACCGCACCGCGGTCGTCGAGGACATCGCCGCGCACCTGCCCGGCCTCGGCGCGACCGTGTGGATCCCGCGCTTGAACGGCCTGCCGGAGGGCGCGACGCACGGCTGGGACGACCTGCGCGCCGAGCCCGGCGAGCTCGCGTTCGAGCCGGTGCCGTTCGACCACCCGCTGTGGGTCGTCTACTCCTCCGGCACCACCGGCCTGCCCAAGCCGATCGTGCACGGCCACGGCGGCATCGTGCTGGAGCACCTCAAGGCGCTCACCTTCCACCAGGACCTCGGGCCGGACGACGTGTTCTTCTGGTACACGACCACCGGCTGGATGATGTGGAACTACCTGATCGGCGGGCTGCTCGGCGGCATGACCGTGCTGCTGTACGACGGCAGCGCCGCCCCGGTGGACACGCTGTGGCGGATCTGCGCCGAGGAGGGCGTCACCTACTTCGGGACCGGCGCGCCGTACCTGGTGGCGTCGATGAAGGCGGGGCTGAAGCCGACCGGCCTGGAGCGGCTGCGCGGCGTCGGCTCGACCGGGTCGCCGCTGCCGCCCGAGGGCTTCGAGTGGGTGTACGCGCAGGTCGGCCCGGACATCCAGCTCGGCTCGTTCTCCGGCGGCACCGACGTGTGCACCGGGTTCGTCGGCGGGGTGCCGCTGCTGCCGGTGCGGGCCGGGGTGATCCCGTGCCGCACGCTGGGCGCGAAGGTCGAGTCGTTCGACCCCGAGGGGCGGCCGATCGTCGGCGAGGTGGGCGAGCTCGTGCTGACCGTGCCGATGCCGTCCATGCCGGTGATGTTCTGGAACGATCCGGACGGCGAGCGCTACCGGGAGAGCTACTTCGCCGAGTACCCGGGCGTGTGGCGGCACGGCGACTGGATCAAGATGCTGCCGGACGGCGGCTGCGTCATCTACGGCCGCTCGGACTCCACGCTCAACCGGGGCGGCGTGCGCATGGGCACGAGCGAGTTCTACCGGGTGGTGGAGCGCTTCGACGAGATCGCCGACAGCCTCGTGATCGACACCGGGCAGCTCGGCCGGGAGGGGCGGCTGCTGCTGTTCGTCACCCTCGCCGACGGCGCGAGCCTCTCCGACGACCTGGTCGGCAGGCTCAAGTCGGCGCTGCGCACCGAGTTGTCGCCGCGGCACGTGCCGGACGAGATCCGCGAGGTGCCCGGCATCCCGCGCACGCTCAGCGGCAAGAAGCTGGAGATCCCGGTCCGCAAGATCCTGCTCGGCACGCCGCCGGAGCAGGCCGCGAACCGGGACGCGCTGGCCAATCCGGAGGTGCTCGACCACTTCCACCCGTGAGCGGCCCCGGTCACACCCCCTGCGGCAGCCGGAACAGCCCGCGCGGGTCGTACGCGGCCTTGACGCGGGCCAGGCGGGCGGCGTTCGCGCCGTAGTAGGCGCGGCGCCAGTCCCGCAGCTCCGGGTCGGCGTAGTTGACGTACGCGTGGTCGCCGAAGTGCGGCCGCATCGCCGCGTGCGCCTTGCGCAGCCACTCCCGGCGGCCCGTGCCGTGGGCGACGTACTGGACGCTGAACAGCGCGGCGCGGTGCGGGAACGCGGTCGCGTCGGGCCGCACCCGGCCGACCGCGCCGCGCAGCGCGTCGAGCAGCACCGCGTGGTTGCCCGGCGCGGTCACCTGGGCGGCGAGGGCGCGCGCCCCGTCGGCGGAGAGCGGCGAGTACGCCAGGTGCGACTTGGCGCTGAACCGGTCCCGCTTCATCTTGCCCTTCGGGTTCTGGCCGGGCAGGCTGCCGGGCCGGTGGCACTCGGCGATCGAGCGGCCGGAGACGCCGCCCATGATCATCATGGCCTCGCGGTAGGAGACCACCCGCACCGACTCGGTGGACGGGTCGCCGACCCGGTCGGTGAGGCCCTGCAGCAGCCGCAGGCACTCGGCGCGCCCGCCCAGGTACACGCCGACCAGGCGCAGGTTGGCGGTGGGCTCCTGGGCGAGCTGCAGGCTCGACCACAGCTCGTCCGGCGCCCCGGACGCCCAGCCCTGCCAGGCCCGGACCGCCTTCGCCGCCATGCCCATCTTCCAGCTCAGGAAGAACACCGTGACGTCCCGGGTGCGGTGCGCGCGGAACTCGAAGGAGACGGCGACGCCGAAGTTGCCGCCCCCGCCGCCGCGGGACGCCCAGAACAGGTCGGGCTCGCGCCGGGCGTCGCAGACGCGCACCCGCCCGTCGGCGGTGACGATCCGCACCGACTTCAGCGCGTCGCAGGTGAGGCCGTACTTGCGGGAGACCACGCCGATGCCGCCGCCGAGGGTGAGACCGGCCACGCCGACGGTCGGGCAGGTGCCGGCCGGGATGCTCACCCCCTTGGCGATGAGCCGGTCGTACACGTCGATCAGCCGCGCCCCGGCCCCGACCCGGGCCCGCCCCTCCGCGTACGAGACGCCGTTCATCGCCGAGACGTCGACGACCAGCCCGGGACCGGCCGACCAGCCCCCGTACGCGTGGCCGCCGCACCGGGAGACCACGGGCACGCCGTGGCGGCGGGCGAAGGCGAGGCACTCGGCGACGTCCTCCGCGTTGCCCGCGTAGGCGACGGCGTCCGGGCGGACGTTGTCGAAGTCGGGGTTGAAGAGCGTGCGCGCCGAGTCGTACGCCGCCTCGCCGGGCCGGATGAGCCGGCCCTCCAGGCCGCGCGCGAGCGCCTTCCAGTCGGCGGCGCGGGGCGCGGAGAGGGAGCGCCGGTCCGCCGCGGGCGCGGCGGCGAGCGCCGGGGTGACGCCCGCGAGCGACCCGCCCACGGCTCCCGCGACCGCCCCCGAGACCGACAACGCGACCGCGCGCAGCGCGCTTCGGCGGTCCATTCCTGACTGCATGGTGATTCCCCCCCGGGGGCGATCGGCTCTTCCGGGGAATGAGACGCGCGCGCGGCAATCAAGGTTCGCGCGGCGGCCCCGCGCGGGCGCAACGCCCCGTTGCGTAACTGTTACCTGTCGGGGCGTCACGTTGACGTTCATGCACTTTTCAGGTGATATCGGGGAGTGGCCCGCTTGTCTCGGTCAACGGTGACCGGGCGAGCCGTTGGCGGCGCGTGTGCCGCTCAAGGGGGGATGGCGTGTGGGATGCTGGGCCGGTCGCCCGCTCCCGGCATCATCCGGGCCACTTGCGACGGGTCGGCCGACGTGACCCCTCCCACGCCGTCTGCTGTGCCAGGGGAGCGCCGGCCCGCGATGGAGTCCCGACTGCTTGGGCAAACCCTCACAAAGGAGTGAGAGCGACATGCCACTGGACGAGGCGAAAGAGAAACTGCTCGCGACCGCGGCCGAGTTGTGGGCGCGGTCGCCGCGGCTCGGCGGACGGCCGGAGGGCGCGGGGGGTGCGGGCGGCGCCGACCCCGACCGGTTAACCGCGGGCGGCGCGGACTCGCCAGGCGCGGCCGGGCCGGAGATAGACCGCGCGATTGACCGGGACGATGCGCTTGACCTGCTCAACCGCTACTACCGGCACGTCGCCCCCGAGGACCTGGTCGACCGCGAGCCCGCCGAGGTGTGCGGCCCGCCGATGGACCACCGCAGGCTCGCCGCCCGCCGCCCGCAGGGCCGGGCGATCGTGCACGCCTACACCCCGTCCCGCGACGCCGAGGGCTGGGACCCGGGCCGCTCGGTGATCCAGATCGTCACCGACGACATGCCGTTCCTCGTCGACTCGGTCACCATGGAGCTCGACCGGCACCAGATCGGCGTGCACCTGTTCGTGCACCCGCAGGTCCTGGTCCGGCGCGACCTCACCGGCCGGCTGCTCGGCCCCGGCGACGAGCACGTCACCGGCCTGGTGCTCACCGAGTCGTGGATGCACATCGAGATCGACCGCCAGTCCGGGCCCGCGCTCAAGCAGCTCGAAGGCGACCTGCTCCGGGTGCTGGAGGACGTGCGGTACGCGGTCGAGGACCACCAGAAGATGCGCGCGCTCGCCGTGCGGACCGCCGACGAGCTGCGCGGCGACCCGCCGCCGGTGCCCGGCGGCGAGGCGGTGATCGCGGAGACCGAGGAGCTGCTGCGCTGGCTCGCCGACGACCACTTCACCTTCCTCGGCTACCGGGAGTACCGCCTGGAACGCGGCGACGACGGCGACGCGCTCAAGGCGCTCACCGGCACCGGACTCGGCATCCTGCGCGCCGACCGCCCCGGCTCGGAGAGCTTCGCCGCGATGCCCGCCGAGCTGCGCGCCAAGGCCCGGGAGAAGCGCCTGCTCATCATCACCAAGGCGAACAGCAAGGCGACCGTGCACCGCCCGGCGTACCTGGACTACATCGGGGTGAAGCTGTTCGGCCCCGACGGCGAGGTGACCGGCGAGCGCCGCTTCCTCGGCCTGCTCACGCACGTCGCCTACAACGAGTCGATCGCCCGCATCCCGGTGCTGCGCACCAAGCTCAACGAGGTGCTGCGCCGCGCGGGCATCCCCCTCGACAGCCACGACGGCCAGGACCTCGTGGAGATCCTGGAGACCTACCCGCGCGCCGAGCTGTTCCAGATCCCGGTGGACGAGCTGCTGCCGATCGCGCTCGGCGTGCTGCAGCTGCGCGAGCGCAAGCAGGTGCGGCTCTTCCTCCGCCGCGACGACTACGGCCGCTACATCTCCTGCCTGATCTACCTGCCCCGCGACCGCTTCTCCACCGAGGTGCGGCTGCGCATGCAGGAGATCCTGATGGAGGCCCTCGGCGGCACGTCGGTCGACTACAGCACGATGATCGGCGAGTCCCCGCTCGCCCGGCTGCACCTGGTGATCCGCGGCGAGCGCGGCCACCCGCTCAGCGACGCCGGGCTCGACATCGAGGAGCTGGAGCGCCGCCTCGCCGCGGTCACCCGCACCTGGGAGGACGACCTCGCGGTCGCCATCGGCGAGGTGTGCCCGCAGGAGGACGTGCCCGAGCTCGTCGCCCGGTACGGCGCCGCGTTCTCCGAGGCGTACAAGGCGGACTTCCCGCCGAGCACCGCGGTCGCGGACCTGCGCGTGCTGGAGCGGCTCGCCGAGACCGGCGACGAGATCGCCACCGAGATGTACGAGCCGGACGACCACTTCGCCGGCGAGGTGCGGCTCAAGGTCTACCGGATCGGCCCGCCGATCTCGCTGTCCCGGGTGCTGCCGCTGCTGCAGCGCATGGGCGTCGAGGTGGTGGACGAGCGGCCGTACCAGGTGGACCGGGACGGCGACTCGGCCACCAAGGACTCCTGGATCTACGACTTCGGCCTGCGCTGCCCCCGCGACGCCGAGCTCGACCCCGAGCGGTTCCGCGCGCTGTTCCAGGAGACCTTCCGCGCGCTGTGGTTCGGCCGCGTCGAGAGCGACGGCTTCAACGCGCTGGTCCCGGCCGGGCTCACCTGGGAACAGGCCGAGGTACTGCGGGCGTACGCCAAGTACCTGCGGCAGGCGGGCACCGCGTTCAGCCAGGACTACATCGAGCGGGTGCTGCTCGGCAACACCCGCATCGCCCGGCTGCTGGTGCGGCTGTTCGAGGCCCGGCTCAACCCGCGGCGGGACGGCGCCCGCGAGGAGATGAGCGACGCGCTGCGCGAGGAGATCCTCGGCGCGCTCGACGAGGTCGCCTCGCTGGACGAGGACCGCATCCTGCGGGCCTACCTGGAGATGATCGAGGCGACGCTGCGCACCAACTACTTCCAGCGCGGCGCGGACGGGGAGCGCAAGCCGTACCTGGCGCTGAAGTTCGACCCCGAGGCGATCAGCGTGCTGCCGCCGCCGCGGCCGAAGTACGAGATCTTCGTGTACTCGCCCCGGGTCGAGGGCGTGCACCTGCGCTTCGGCAAGGTGGCGCGCGGCGGGCTGCGCTGGTCGGACCGCATGGAGGACTTCCGCACCGAGATCCTCGGCCTGGTGAAGGCGCAGACGGTGAAGAACACCGTGATCGTGCCGACCGGGTCCAAGGGCGGGTTCGTGGTGAAGCGTCCCCCGGCGGGCGGCCGGGACGAGCTGATGGCCGAGGGCATCGCCTGCTACCGGCAGTTCATCTCCGGGCTGCTCGACCTCACCGACAACCTCGTCGACAACGAGGTGGTGCCGCCCGCGGACACGGTGCGGCACGACGGCGACGACACCTACCTGGTGGTCGCCGCGGACAAGGGCACCGCGACGTTCTCCGACATCGCCAACGAGGTGGCGAAGGAGTACGGCTTCTGGCTCGGCGACGCGTTCGCCTCCGGCGGCTCGGTCGGCTACGACCACAAGGCGATGGGCATCACCGCCCGCGGCGCCTGGGAGTCGGTGAAGTACCACTTCCGCAGCCTCGGCCACGACGTGCAGACGACGGACTTCACCGCGGTCGGCATCGGCGACATGTCCGGCGACGTGTTCGGCAACGGCATGCTGCTCTCCCGGCACATCCGGCTGATCGCCGCGTTCGACCACCGGCACGTCTTCGTCGACCCCGACCCGGACGCGGCCAAGAGCCACGACGAGCGCGCCCGGCTGTTCGCGCTGCCCCGCTCGTCCTGGGCCGACTACGACCCGGCGCTGATCTCGCCCGGCGGCGGCGTGTGGCCGCGCACCGCCAAGTCGATCCCGATCACGCCGCAGATGCGGCGCGCGCTCGGCATCGCCGACACCGTCGCCGCGCTGCCGCCGAACGAGCTGATCCGCGCCATCCTGCGCGCCCCCGTCGACCTGCTGTGGAACGGCGGCATCGGCACGTACGTGAAGGCCACGACGGAGAGCCACGCCGACGTGGGCGACAAGGCCAACGACGGGGTGCGGGTGGACGCCGCCGAGCTGCGCTGCCGGGTGATCGGCGAGGGCGGCAACCTCGGCCTCACCCAGCTCGCCCGGATCGAGTTCGCCCGGCGCGGCGGCCTGGTGAACACCGACTTCATCGACAACTCGGCCGGCGTGGACACCTCCGACCACGAGGTGAACATCAAGATCCTGCTGGACCGGGTGGTACGCCGCGGCGAGCTCACCGACGAGGAGCGCGACCGCCTCTTCCTCGGCATGACCGACGAGGTCGCCCGCCTGGTGCTGCGCGACAACAAGGCGCAGAACGTGGTGCTCGCCGCCGCCCGCGCGCAGGCCCCCGAGATGCTCCACGTGCACACCCGCTACCTGCGCAAGCTGGAGCGGGACGGGCTCATCGACCGGGAGCTGGAGTCGCTGCCCTCGGAGAAGACGCTCGCCGAGCGCCGCCAGCACGGGCTCGGGCTCACCCAGCCGGAGTTCGCCGTGCTGCTCGCGTACACCAAGATCATGGTGGACCACCGGCTGCTCGCCTCGGACCTGCCCGACGACCCCTACCTGGAGCCGTGGCTGGTCTCCTACTTCCCGTCGGCGCTGCGCGAGCGGTTCCGCGAGGACATGCGGTCGCACCCGCTGCGCCGGGAGATCATCACCACCTGCGTCACCAACGACCTGGTGAACCACAGCGGCACCACGTTCATGTTCCGCTTCGGCGAGGAGACCGGCGCGTCGGTGCCGGACATGGCGCGGGCCTACCTGGTCGCCCGGGAGGTCTTCGACCTGCCGAGCTTCTGGGCGGACGTGGAGCGGCTCGACGGCGTGGTGGACACCGCGACCCAGATCGCGATGCTGCTGGAAGGGCGCAAGCTGGTCGAGCGCGGGGCCCGGTGGCTGCTCGGCAACCGCCGCCCGCCGCTCAACCTCGCCGCCACCGTGGCGCACTTCTCCGCCGGGGCGAACGAGCTGCTGCCGCACCTGCCCAAGGCGCTCTGCGGGCCGGACCTGGCGGCGTACGAGGAGCGGCGGGACGGCTTCATGCGGCGCGGGGCGCCCGCGGAGCTGGCCGAGCGGGTGGCCGCGATGGTGCCCGCGTACTCCACCTTCGACCTGGTGGAGATCGCGGACACGACCGGGCACCCGGTGCGCGAGGTCACCGAGGTCTACTTCGACCTCGCCGACCGGCTGCAGCTCGCCCGGCTGCGCGAGCGCGTGATCGCGCTGCCGCGGGACAGCCGGTGGAACTCGATGGCGCGGGCGGCGCTGCGCGACGACCTGTACGCCGCGCACGCCGCGCTCACCCGGCACGTGCTGGCGCACGGCCCGGCGCACGGCGCGCCGGAGGTGTCGCCGGAGGAGCGGCTCGCGCTGTGGACCGAGGCGAACTCCTCGGCGGTGGCGCGGGCGCGGCACACGCTGTCGGAGATCTGGGAGAGCGACACCTTCGATCTGGCGACGCTCTCGGTGGCGCTGCGCGCGGTCCGCGCGCTGGTCGCGGCGAGCGGCCTGCCGTACGCCGACCGCTGACCGGTCCTGACGGCCCCCGCCCCGGCGGGGGCCGTCAGCGGGCGGTCGCCTTGGTGATCACGCCGTCGTAGCCGATGACGTCGGCGGGGGTCCCGGCGTTCTTCGCGGGCACGACGCCGACGTACTGCTGGGTCTCCACGATGCGGCGCTCGGCGAGGATCACCGGGTCGCCGAGCAGCCAGCGGGCGCCCTCCGGGATCTCCAGCCGGCGGCCCTCGCCGCACTTGAGCACCGGATGCCAGGTCGTGGTGCGGTTGAGCGAGTAGAAGACCAGCGCCCCGCCGTCGTCGCGGCGCAGCGCGTACACCGGGAACATGGTCGCGGCGAAGATCGAGCCGTAGTTCATGCAGTCGCGTTCCTTCGCCGTCTCGCGGGCGGCGGCGATCTGCTCGAAGTAGCCGGTGGTGTGCGGCCCGGCCGCGATCAGACCGGCCGCGAAGCCGCCGGTGCCCTCCTCGGCCACGGTGGCGTGCACCGCCCCCATCAGGTGCGGGCTGATCGAGACGCTCTCGTCCCGGGTGGCCAGGGCGGTGGCGTACCCCTCGGCGTCGAGGGCGACCTTGGGCCGCTCCCGCCCCTTGTCCAGCAGCGACGAGAAGCCGACCCGCCAGCGCGTCTCCGCGGCCTCGCGGACCAGCACGAACACCGCGGTGCGGCGCTCGCCCGCGGCGTCGGTGCGCTCGGCCATCGCGGCGAACCAGTGCGGATAGCCGGTCAGCCGGGGCACCAGCAGCGTCGGCGTGCTCCATGTGTAGCGCGGCGGCTTCAGGTTCGCCGAGCGGTAGATGCCGGGGGTGACCGCGTGCTGCCCGTCGCGGGCCAGGTCGAGCGCGAGCCGCTCCTCCCCGGTGGCCCGGGCCACGTCGTCGGCGGCGAGGAACGCCTCCAGCTCGCGGGCGGCCTCCCGCAGCGTCACGGCGGGCTCGTCCGCGCTCTCCTTCCCGCCCCCCGCCTCGCCCCCCGTCCCGCCCCCGGCCCCGGCGGCCGACGGGGAACCGGACGCGGCCGGCCGCCGGTCGCCGCCGCCGGAGCAGGCGGTCAGCACGGGCAGCGCGGCGAGCAGGACGGCGAGCGCCACGCGCAGCAGCCTCTCCACACCCGCCCTCCTGTCGGTACGCCCCGGTCGCCCAATCGTAGTCAGCGAAACGCGCGGCCGGTCGCCGGGGACGGAGAGGGTGACGCTTCGCGTACGCTTTACTGGTGTGGCACTCATCGATCCGGCTGAACAGATCAACGAGCTCGCGAGCACGCTGAAGGGCATTCAGGACGTGCTCGACCTCGACGCGATGCGCAAGCAGATCGCCGAGCTGGAGGAGCAGGCCGCCGCGCCCGATCTGTGGAACGACCCCGAGCAGGCGCAGAAGGTCACGAGCAGGCTCTCCCACCTGCAGGCCGAGCTGAACCGCGTCGAAGGGCTCGCCGGTCGCCTCGACGACCTGCGCGTCCTGTACGAGCTGGCCGCCGAGGAGGGCGACGAGGACACCAGGGAAGAGGCCGACCGGGAGCTCGCCGCGCTGCGCGCGGACGTGAACGCGCTGGAGGTCCGCACCCTGCTGTCCGGCGAGTACGACGAGCGCGAGGCGCTGGTCACGATCAACTCCCAGGCCGGCGGCGTGGACGCGGCGGACTGGGCGCAGATGCTGCTGCGCATGTACCTGCGGTGGGCCGAGCGCAAGGGCTACCCCACCGAGGTCTACGAGACCTCCTACGCCGAGGAGGCGGGCATCAAGTCGGCGACGTTCGCCGTCAAGGCCCCCTACGCGTACGGCACGCTGCGCGGCGAGCACGGCACCCACCGGCTGGTGCGGATCAGCCCGTTCGACAACCAGGGCCGCCGGCAGACCTCCTTCGCCGGCGTGGACGTGGTGCCGGTCGTCGAGCAGACCGACCACATCGACATCAACGAGGAGGACCTGCGCATCGACGTCTACCGGTCCTCCGGGCCCGGCGGCCAGGGCGTGAACACCACCGACTCGGCGGTGCGCATCACCCACCTGCCGACCGGCATCGTGGTCTCCTGCCAGAACGAGCGGTCGCAGCTGCAGAACAAGGCGACCGCGATGGCGGTGCTGCAGGCCAAGCTGCTGGAGCGCAAGCGCCAGGAGGAGGCCGAGAAGATGTCGGAGCTGCGCGGCGAGTCCACCACCTCGTGGGGCACGCAGATCCGCAACTACGTGCTGCACCCGTACCAGATCGTGAAGGACCTGCGCACGAACATCGAGGCGGGCAACCCGGCCGCGGTGCTCGACGGCGACCTGGACGCCTTCATCGAGGGCGAGATCCGCTGGATGCGGCGCAAGGAGACCGGCGCGGAGTGATCGCACCGGGGTCGAACCCGCGTGGGATGTTCCGCGCCGGGGCGATTCCGGGCGCGCCGACGGCGGCGGTCGGCGCGCAGCGGGGCGTCACACGCCGTAGACGTGCCGCAGCGCGAGCAGCGCGAAGAACAGCAGCAGCGCGACCGCGATGATCAGGGGCGAGAAGCCCGCCGGGCCGTGGTTGTGGACCTTCTCGCGGCCCGCACGGCAGACCGGGCACCGGCCCTCGACGACGGGGCCCGCGCACTGTGCGCAGATCAGATGTTCGCAGCTCATGTATGTGCTCCCGGTTCCACCGTAGCCGTTTTGCCCGGTCCGCAGCCAGACCGGAATTGTTTTGTTTCCGTTATGGACCTTCCATGCCAGTGTTCCCCCTAGACTGAGCGATGGCCAACCGGAACGTCGATCAATGGTAAAGATCACCGTTCTGGCTGGTGGGTGGCGGGAACACCCGGTCCCGTCACCGTCCTACCCCCTAGACTGGCATGCCGTGATGCGCCCGTGATCCATTTCGATAACGTCACCAAGGTCTACGCGAACCAGAACCGTCCTGCCCTCGACCACGTATCGGTAGACGTGGACAAGGGCGAGTTCGTGTTCCTGGTCGGTCCTTCGGGGTCGGGGAAGTCGACCTTCCTCCGGCTGATCCTGAAGGAGGAGCGGCCCAACGGTGGTTCCATCCACGTGGCAGGCAAGGACCTCTCCCGCCTGTCGAACTTCAAGGTGCCGCACCTGCGTCGCCGTATCGGCTGCGTCTTCCAGGACTTCCGCCTCCTGCCGAACAAGAACGTCTACGAGAACGTCGCGTTCGCGCTGGAGGTCATCGGCAAGCCCCGCCGCTTCATCCGCAAGGTCGTGCCCGAGGTCGTCGAACTCGTCGGCCTGGAGGGCAAGGCCCACCGCATGCCGGACGAGCTGTCCGGCGGTGAGCAACAGCGGGTCGCGATGGCCCGCGCCTTCGTCAACCGTCCGATGATCCTGCTGGCCGACGAGCCGACGGGAAACATCGACCCCGCGACGAGCATCGGCATCATGAAGGTGCTCGACCGCATTAACCGAACCGGCACCACGGTGGTCATGGCCACCCATGACGCGGCCATCGTCGACTCCATGCGCAAGCGCGTGGTGGAGCTGGAGGACGGAAAGATCGTCCGAGACCAGTCGCGTGGTGTGTACGGCCAGGCGTACTGATCGGCTCGAGATTCAGGGGAGTCCCAAGTGCGGGCAAACTTCATCTTCTCCGAGGTCTGGATCGGCCTCCGACGAAACCTCACGATGACCATCGCGGTCATCGTGACCGTAGCGATCGGTATGGCGTTGCTCGGCATCGGGTTGATGATCAACACACAGGTCTCCTCGATGAAGAACTACTGGACGGACAAGGTCGAGATTTCGGTCTTCCTGTGCGGGAAGAACAGCCCGTTCGAGAACTGCAAGAACAGGGGCGCGGTCACCCAGGCCCAGAAGGCCCAGCTTGAGCAGCAGATCAAGGGCATGACCGAGGTCGAGCGGGTCGAGTTCGAGAATCAGGCGCAGGCGTTCGAGAACTTCAAGCAGCAGTACGCCAACAACTCCACGCTGCTCTCGGCGATCAAGGTCGAGGACATGCCGGAGTCGTTCCGCGTCAAGCTGAAGAATCCCGAGCAGTACGGCAACGTCATCCAGACGCTGCAGGGCGCCGAGGGGGTCGCCAACGTCGTCGACCAGAAGCAGCTGGTGGAGAACTTCTTCGGCTTCCTCGGCACCCTGCGATCCTCCGCGCTGATCGTCGCGTTGATCCAGGTGTTCGCCGCCATCCTGCTGATCGGCAACACCGTCCGCCTGTCGGCGTACAACCGGCGCCGGGAGACGGGCATCATGCGGCTCGTCGGCGCGTCCAATTTGTACATCCAGGCGCCGTTCGTGCTGGAAGGCACCATCGCCGGTCTCATCGGTGGTGTGATCTCCGCGGTGATGCTGATCGCCGCGAAGATCGTGCTGTTCGACGGGTTGCAGAACTATCTCGTCCTCGCCACCCAGATGAGCTGGAGCGACGTCGCCACCGTCATCATGTTCACCATGGTCGTGGGCGTGGTCATCTGTATCCTCGCCTCGTTCGTCACGCTTCGTCGCTACCTGAGGGTGTGACGGGCCCCGGTAGGCTCGTCTTATGCCACGTGAGACGGGGCGCAAGCTCATCGCCCAGAACAAGCGCGCCCGGCACGAGTACGTCATAGAGGACACCTACGAGGCCGGTCTGGTCCTGACCGGCACCGAGGTGAAGTCCCTGCGTGCCGGCCGGGCCACCCTGACCGACGGGTTCGCCGTCGTCAGGGACGGTGAGGTGTGGCTGCAGAACGTGCACATTCCCGAGTACAGCCAGGGCACCTGGACGAACCACGCGGCCAAGCGGGAGCGCAAACTGCTGCTGCACAAGGCGGAGATCGACAAGCTGATCGGCAAGACGAACGAGCGCGGGCTCACCCTCATCCCGCTCTCGCTGTACTTCAAGGACGGCCGGGCCAAGGTCGAGATCGGCCTCGCCCGAGGCAAGAAGCTGTACGACAAGCGCCGCGACCTCGCCGAGAAGCAGGCCAACCGCGAGATGGCCCGCGCGTTGTCGCACGCCGTCCGCCGCCGCCACCGGGGGGCATGACCGGTGACCGACGTGGCGGGCCGGGCAGGCGGCGCCGTACGGATCAGGCGGAACGGGGGGCGCGTGCTGCGGGCGGCGCTGGCGCTCGCGCTGCTCACCCCCGCCCTCACCGCCTGCTTCGCCGAGACGACGCCGCACGAGGCCGTGCAGGAGTTCCTGGTCGGCTGGCAGTCCGGCGAGGAGGAGGGCTTCGCCCGCGCCGCCGAACGCACCGACGGCGACCCGGCCGAGGTGCGGCGGGCGCTCGCCGACGCGGGGCTGCAGCTCGACGCGGCCTCGTTCCGCTTCTCGCTCAAGGGCCTGCGGATGGACGGGGAGACCGCGCAGGCCCAGTACCACGCCGAGGTGGACCTCGGGGAGAACAACCCGCTGTGGCGGTACGACGGGGTGCTGCCGCTGCGCCTGGTGGATAACAGGTGGAAGGTGCGCTGGTCGCCGAGCGTGCTCCATCCCAAGCTGAAGCCGGGGGAGCGCTTCGCGGTGCGGACCAACCCCAACGGGCGGCAGCCGATCCTCGACCGCAAGGGCGACTCGCTCCAGGAGGAGCAGACCGTGTACGTGGCCGGCGTCTACCCGGCCCGGCTGAAGGACCCGGTGAAGGTGTGCGAGGAGCTCGCCAAGGTCACCGGCTTCCCGCAGGACCGGCTGCTGAGCCGCATCCGCTCCTCGCCGCCGAAGGAGCTCGTGCACCTCGCCACGTTCGGCCGGGCGAAGTACGCGCAGCTCCGCGACAAGCTGAAGATCCCCGGCGTGAGCATCTTCACCGACCAGCAGCAGGTGGCGCCCGCGCCGCCGGAGCAGATCGTCGGCCAGGTCAACGTGGTCACCCCGGAGACCGAGCAGCAGCTCGGCGGGCCGCAGCGGGCCGGCGACACGGTCGGCCGCAGCGGGCTGCAGAAGGCCTACCAGGACCAGCTCACCGGCTCCACCGAGACCCGCGTGGTCACCGTGGACATCGAGAGCGGCGAGGAGGTCACCGAGCTCGCCTCGTGGCCCGGGCGCGCCAACACCCCCGTGCGCACCACGATCGACCGCGCCGTGCAGTCCGCCGCCGAGCTGTCGGTGAGCGGGGCGGGGCCGATCGCCCTGGTCGCCGTGGACACCGGCACGGGCGAGATCCGCGCCGTCGCCACCGAGGACATGCACCAGGAGCGGGACGCGCTCGCCGGGCGCTACCCGGCCGGCACGGCCTTCTCCGCCGTCGCTGCCGCGGGCATGCTCAAGGCGGGCGTGAGCCCCTCGCACAAGGTGCCGTGCACGGGCGCCCGCTCGGTCGGCGGGGCCCGCTTCCAGCAGCGCCTGGTGAGCTCCGGCGCCACCCCGACGTTCCAGCAGGACTTCGCGCAGGGCTGCGTCACCGCCCTGGCGTCGATGGCCCGCCTGGTCGACGGCGGCGCGCTCACCTCGGCCGCCGCCGACTTCGGCATCGGCTCGGCGTGGTCGCTGCCGCTGCGCTCGTTCAGCGGCTGGATCCCCGCCGCGAGCAACGACGCGGAGAAGGCGAAGATCATCGTTGGGGAGAGCGTGCGGGTGAGCCCGCTGTCCATGGCCTTGGTCGCCGCCGCGGCCGCGGACGGCACCTGGCGTCCCCCGAAGCTCGTCACCTCGCCGGCCTCGCCCGACCCGACCGCCGAGGTGCCGAACCCGGTGGCGACCGCCCCCATCACGCTCGACCCGGCCGTGCTGGAGAAGCTGCGGGCGATGATGCGGGAGGGCGTCAAGTCCGGCTCCGCGCGCGCCGCCGCCTCCGGGCGGCAGCCCGTGTACGGCATCGCGTCCGAGGTCACCTACACCGAGAAGAAGCAGACCCAGCAGTTGTCGTGGTTCGTCGGCTGGCAGGGGAACCTCGCCATCGCCGTCATGGCGAGGAAGGGCGACCCCGCCGCGGTGTCCTCGGTGGCCGGGATGTTCTTCTCCGCGGCCCGTACGGCGGCCTGAGCGGCGGCGTGCCGTCCGGGCGTCCCGGGCGGCCGGTGCGGGGCGGGAAAAATCTTGGCGGGCGAGCAACCATTGCCGTCCCGGCTGGCGTCTTCCTAGGTGACTGAGCACCGCTTGGGGGGTTGCGGACTCAGTCGCCGTGATGAGACCAGGGCTTCATCTCGGGGGAAGCCCTGCCGTCCGGACCGGCTCGACCCTGCCGGTCGCCCCCGGGAATCGGTACGCGCCGGTTCCCGGGGGTTCGGCTTTTCCGGGCCCTGTGATGGCCACCCGTGACCCCTGTGACCGGCCTCTGCGACCGGCTCTGCGACCCGCCTCCGTGCCGGCTTGGGAACCGGCTGCGGACCCTCTCCCGTACGGGAATTGACTTGGCGTCCCCGGTGTTGCTAGGTGTAAGGTCGGTGCTGGTCCGAGAGGATCGGCGTTGACAACTCAACAGGGGGTGACCGGTTTCGACTTCGTCAGTTCGTGTCAGGGGAAGCGGGCCGAGGACGGCGGACATAACCTCGTTAATCCTGTGACCGCAAAAACAATAAGTGCCAATTCCAAGGCCACCGTGGGCAGCCAGCGCGAGCTGGCTCTCGCTGCCTAAGCGAGTCGACCCACTGTCAGCCCGGGACCGCCTCCGGCCCGGTGTCTGGCATCGCTAGGAGGCTCAACCGTTCGGCCCGGCCACGGGGCTGATCGGGAAAACAAACAGTGGCTGAGCCCGTCGGCGACTCGCCTGCGTGATCGCCGGGGCTGAGAAAAGCACAGCAGGCTGCGCCCGGAGAAGCCTTGACCCGATGACGAAGGACGCGGGTTCGATTCCCGCCACCTCCACTCGAAGGCAGGGGGCCCATGGTCGCGAGCCGTTGGCTCGCTCCCGTGGGCCTTCTCGTCATGTCGTCCGGGGGGCGACCCCCGGACCCCCGGTGTGAAGGGGACTCCGTCCCCCTCACGCTCCCCGGTGAGGTCCTCGCTTCGCGAGGGCCTTTTTTGTTTGCCACGCGGCCGCATGCGGCCGTTGTGTGGTTGTGCGGAGATCTTCCTTTTTAGGCTCCTTTTGAGCACCTACCACTGTGCGGTGGGATGAGGTGGGATGGGGAACTCGCGGCTGCTGGCGTTGGTCGGCATCGTCTTGGGCGTCGTGGCGCTCGGGGTGTACGGGGCGGTGATCGTTCTCGCTCCCGGGGGGACGCCGTCGCCCGCGTCCGAGGTGGATCCCGTGGGCGGCGGGGCCACCGTCCTTCCCACTCCCAGCTGGTCGGTGACAGGGATCCCCTCATTCCCTCCACGGCGCCTGTGACGTCCGCGCCGGCGGCTCTGGCGACGCCCGGCGTGAGCGCGCCGGTGGGGCCCGAGATCACGGCCGGGCGGTATCTGGCGGCGTGGCAGGCTCGGGATCTCGCCGGCATGGCCGCCTTGGTGGCGGAGCCGCCGGCCGACTTCGCGGAGCGGCATCGGAGGTTCGACGACGAACTGCGGGTGACGTCGTTGTCGATCACGCCGGGGGGACTGCGGCGGCCGGGCGAGGGGGAGGCGGAGCTGCCCTTCTCGGGGGTTCGGGAGGTGGCGGGGCTGGGGCGGCCGTGGGCGTTCTCCTCGCGGCTGCGCCTGGGGCTGCGGGACGGCGTGTGGAAGGTGCTGTGATCGCCGGAGACGCTGCATCCGTCGCTGCGTGACGCGGGGGAGCCTGCGGTGTTCGTTCGGGGCGGCGGCGCGGGCGGGGACACGGCCGCCCCGATCGCCGCGAAGTTCCTGCGAGGTCTATGACGCGTTCCTCGGCATGGGTGAGCGCCGTGTGTCCGGCCCGTGCCGGGTGCCTCGCGGTGCTGTGGCTGCCCGTTTCCCCTGGGGAATCGGCGGTGTGGTGCCGTGTGTCCGGCCCGTGCCGGGCGCTTCGCGGTGCTGTGGCTGCCCGTTTCCCCTGGGGAATCGGCGGTGTGGTGCCGTGTGTCCGGCCCGTGCCGGGTGCCTCGTGGTGCTGTGGCTGCCCGTTTCCCTTGGGGAATCGGCGGCGCGGCGCGGTACCGGACCCGATGTCCTGGCGACGCTTGTGGATCAGGGGATCTCCAGCACGGCCTGGCCGTGTGCGGTGCCGGACTCGACGGCGTGGTGGGCGCGGGGGGCGTCGAGCCACGGCATCGTGCGCAGGTGGGGCGCGGGCGGGCGGAAGCCGTTGGCGACGTCCCGCCACAGGGCCTCGATCTGGGCGCGGTTGCCGGTGCGTACGCCGATCAGGGACTGGCTGTGCAGGTAGAACGGGAGCAGGCGCATGGGGACCGGGTCGTGGTTCACCGCGCCGGAGACGACGACGCGGCCCATCGGGGCGAGGGCCGGGCGGTAGGCGTCCCAGAGCGTGGGGAGGCCGAGGTTGTCGATGACGCAGTCGACGCCCCACTCGCCCGCGGCGTCCCTGATCCGGTCGGTCAGGTCCGGGGCCTCGCCGTCCAGGGCCGCCGCGAGGGGCAGGCCGTCGAGGAGGCCGGGGCGGCGGGACAGGCGTTCCACGCCGATGACGGTGGCGCCGCGGTGGGTGGCGAGGGCGGCGGCGGTGGAGCCGAGGGCGCCGCCGGCGCCGAGCACGAGCACGACGCGGCCCTCGCGGACGTCGCCCGCGTCGAGCTGGGCGCGGGCGACGGGGCCGTTGGCGGCGAGGGAGGCGGCCTCGGCGTCGGTGACGTCGTCGGGGAGGACGGTCAGGTTGGCGGCGGGGGCGACGCAGTACTCGGCGTAGCCGCCCTGGCGGTCGATGCCGATCAGGCCGAAGCGGGCGCACGCCTCCTCGCGGCGCATGCGGCAGGCCCGGCACTCGCCGCAGGTGAGGATGGCCGAGACCGCGACGCGGCGGCCCACCAGGCCGGCGTCGACGCCGGGGCCGACGGCGTCCACGACGCCCGCGTGCTCGGCGCCGAGGATGTGTGGGAAGGCGGCGATCCGCGGGGCGAACGGGGGGCGTCCGGCGCGGGTGGCGACGTCCTTGGTGCGGGCGACGACGACCGCGCGGACCCGGACACGGGCCTCGCCGGGGCCGGGCTCGGGGGTGGGGACCTCCTGGGCGGTGAGCACCTCGGGGCCGCCGAAGGCGTTGATGACGAGCGCCTTCATCGGGCGCGCTCCGCGGCGGGCGGGTTGCTCATCGCGGCGATCACCTCGGGGGTGAGCTCGCCGCCGGTGCCCCACACGTCGGCGTTCTCGGGGGTGCGCGCCCACACCTTCGGCTCCCACGACTCGTCGATCGTGTGCAGCTCGGCCGTGTACTCGATGACGTTCCCGGCCGGGTCGGTGAAGTAGCAGAACACGTTGCCGCCCGGGCCGTGCCGTCCCGGGCCCCAGATCGTGTCGACGCCCGCCTTGCGCATGCGGCCGAGCGCCCGCATCACCTCGTCGCCGGAGGCGACCTCGAAGGCCACGTGGTTGAGGGACGTCCAGCGGCCCGGGGTGAGCACGACGCAGTGGTGCACCTCGTTGCAGGTGAGGAACACCATCAGGTCTTTTTCGTACATGTCGGAGATGCGGAAGCCGAGCAGGCCGACGAAGAAGTCGCGGCTCGCCGGGAGGTCGGTGGCGTTCAGCACGACGTGGCTGAGGCGGTCCGGGCCGAACGGGCGCTCGGCGGGTTCGGCGTGCTCGGCCAGCTCGGCGGCGATCTCGACGCGGCGTCCCTCCGGGTCGCGTACCACGGTCCGGTAGCCGCCGCCGGGTTCGGCGGACGGGGCGGGCTCGCGTTCCACGGGCAGTCCGGCGGCGCGCACCCGCTCGGCGACCGCGTCCACGTCCGCCGGGGAGGCGGCCCCGAGGGTGACGCGCTCCAGGGCGTGGTCCTCTCCGGGGACGAGGGCGAGCACGTGGTGCTCGCGTCCCCGGGCGCGCAGCAGCACGCCGCCGTCGCCGGTCTCGGCGACCCGCTGGAGCCCCCAGGTGTGCTCGTAGAACGGCAGCAGGCCGGCGGGGTTCCGGGCGGACACGGCGATGCTCCGCAGGTGGGTGACGAGAGCCATTCCGGTCAGTGTTCCTTCCGTTCGCGGATGGGGTTGCGCAGGCGGCCGATGCCCGGGATCTCCACCTCGACCACGTCGCCGGGGCGCAGGAACGTGCCCCGCGCGGCGCCGACGCCGGCCGGGGTGCCGGTGAGGATCACGTCGCCGGGCTCCAGGGTGACCAGCGCGCTGGCGTCGGCGACGAGCTCGGCGACCTCCAGCACCATGTCGGCGGTGTGGCCGTCCTGCCGCGGCTCGCCGTTGACGCGGGTGCGGACGCGCAGGTCCTGCGGGTCGGGGACCTGCCAGGCCGGTACGACGGCGGGGCCGAGGGGGAGCGAGGTGTCGGCGGCCTTGGAGGCCGTCCAGTCCCAGACGAAGGGGGCGGCGGGCGTGTTCCTGCGGTGCGGGCCGCGCAGCGAGACGTCGTTGGCGACGGTGTAGCCGGCCACGTGCGACAGCGCGTCGCCGGGCGGGATGTCGCGCCCGCCGCGGCCGATGACGACGGCGAGCTCGCCCTCCCAGTCGACCCGGTCCGTCATCCAGTCCGGCCCGACGAGGATCGCGTCTTCCGGGCCGATCAGGGTGGTGCTGGGCGGCTTGAAGAAGAAATATCCCCGCCAGCCCTCGCCGAGACCGGACTCGCCCATCTCCGCCAGGTGATCACGGTAGTTCGGGCCGGAGCAGAGCACCTTGCGCGGATAGATCAGCGGTGTGAGCACCGAGCCCGCCGCCGCACCCCCCACGTACGGCCCGCCCCCGGCGTCCCGCCCGGCGGCGGATCCGGCGATGGGACCGGCCTCCTGCTCGGCGGCGGGCTCGTACCTCTTCCCGGCTCCCTGCCTGGCGGCCTGTTCGGCGACCTGTTCCGGGCTGATCGTGCGCAGCCACGGCGTAAGGCGGTCCCAGTGGACGATCACGTCGAGCGCCGTGGCGCAGTCGGCGAGGGCGTCGGGCAGCCATACCGGGCCGCCGTCGACGTCTCGCAGGCCGGCCCTGGTGCGGCCGTCGCCCGTCGGGACCGTCACCAGCCCCCACCGTCGATCCGCGGGTGATGCGCCCTCCATTGTGTCTCCCGTCCTCGCTGAAGCGATGCTAGCATCCTTACTACTTGGGTAGGTACTTTGGATCGTGGCAGGTAAGCACCCAGGAAAGGGGTGGCATGCGCCGGATCGATCTGCACTGTTACCCGGGTACGGAGGAGTGGGTCCGGTCCCAGGGCCCGTACGCCGACGCGCTCGCCAAATACTGGAAGAAACCGTGGGTCGGCAGGCCGGAGGAGGACGTGGTCGCCGATCTGCGGGCGGCGGGGGTGCAGGCCGTGCTGGTCGCCTTCGACATCGAGTTCCTGACCGGCGCGCCCGCCTGCGGGAACCGGTCGGTGGCGGCGATGCGCGACCGGCATCCCGACGTCTTCCTGGGGGCCTGGGGCGCGGTCGATCCGCTCCTCGGCGACAAGGCCGTGGCGGAGGCCGAGCGGGCCGTCGAGGAGGACGGGGTGCTGGGCTTCCACTTCCATCCGATCATCGGCCACTACCGGGTGGACGATCCGGCGTACCGGCCGCTGTTCGAGCGCATCTGCGAGCTCGGCCGTCCCGTCATGATCGACGTCGGCACCACCGGCATGGGCGCGGGGCTCCCCGGCGGCAACGGCGCGCGCATCGAGCACGCGCACCCCCTCGCCGTAGACAACCTCGCCGCCGGGCTTCCGGACCTGACCATCATCGCGGCCCACCCCGGGTGGCCGTGGATCGACGAGATGACCGCGGTGGCGCTGCACAAGGGGAACGTGTACTGGGAGCTGTCCGGGTGGGCCCCCAAGTACTTCCCGCCGTCGCTGCGCACCGACATCCGTGCCCGCCTCCAGGATAAGATCATGTTCGGCAGTGATCATCCGAGTATCCCGTTCCCGCGTCTGCTCCGGGAGTGGGCGGAGCTCGGCTTCTCCGACGAGATCATGCACAAGATCTTCCACGCCAACGCCGAGCGCGTGCTCGGCCTGTAGACCGCCCCCGGAGCGCAGCGGCGCAAGGAGAGCAACGTGCCCCACACGGCCCCGCCCGCCGACCGGCCGGCCGACCCCGCCGATCGTTCCGCTCGGCCCGCCGAGGCCGCCGACGGGTCCGGTCGGTCCGCCGGGCCCGCCGGTTCGCCCGACCGGTCCTCTGCGCCCGCCGGCCGTTCCGCTCGGTGCGCCGAGGCCGCCGACGGGTCCGGCCGACCCGCCGGGTCCGCGGGCCAGGCCGGTCGGTCCACCGAACCCGCCGATCGGCCCGGCCGGCCCTCTGCGCCCGCCGGCCGGGCCGATCGGCATCCCGAGCCCGCTGATCGGTCCGAGCGGTCCGGTGAGCCCGGCCATCGGCCCACGGTGCTCGTCACCGGCTCGTCCTCCGGGATCGGCCGGGCCGTCGCGCTGCGGTTCGCCCGCGCCGGGTACGACGTGACGATCAACTACAGCAGGTCCAAGGATCGCGCGGAGCGGACCCTGGAGGAGCTGCGGGCGTTCGGCGGCGAGCATCGGGCGGTGTGCGCGGACGTCGCGGACGACGACGCGGTCCGGGCGCTCGTGGCGCGGGCCGTGGAGGCGACCGGCCGTCTGGACGTGCTGGTCAACAACGCCGGGACCACCAGCGCGACCCCGCCCGCCGACCTGGACGGCATCGATCTGGCCGACTGGGATCGGGTGATGGCGACGAACGTGCGCGGCCTGGTGCAGGTGACGCGGGCCGCCGCCCCGGCGCTGCGCCGGGCGGGCGGGGCGGTGGTGAACGTGGCGAGCATCGTCGGGCTGCGGCCCGGGCCGCAGCCGCTCGTGTACGCGGCGAGCAAGGCCGCCGTGGTGAACCTCACCCGAACGCTCTCCGCGGTGCTCGCGCCCGAGGTGCGGGTGAACGCGGTCGCGCCCGGGTGGATCGCGGGGGAGTGGATGCGGCGCACGCTCGGCGACGCCTACGACGACCTGATGGCGCGGCGGGCCCGCCGTACGCCGCTGGGCCGCAACGTGACCGAGGAGGACGTGGCCGAGAGCGTGTACGCCCTGGCCGTATCCCATCCCTTCGTCACCGGCGAGGTGGTCGTCATCGACGGGGGTTACACGGCGACCACCTGAGGCCCGCCGATCACGGGTGCGCCGGCGCGGTGCCGTCGGTTGTCACCGAGTCCGGCCGGCTGCCGTCTTCGCCGTGCCGCCTGCGGCGGGCCGTCCGGGAACGTCAGGGATGTAAGCCCCTGTGCGCCGCCGCGGACGCTTTCGCGCAACGGGGGGCCGTCCGGGGCCGTCAGCGATGAGCCTCGGCGTGGTCTGCGAGGCGGATCGCGCTGTGCGAGACGCGGTCGCGGAGGTCAGGCCGTACCTGTGGTGTCCAGCGGGTGGTCGGCGGGGGTGGGCGGGTCGGCGCGGTAGCTTTCCAGGCGTTGCAGCCCGGGCCCGTACGCGGAGACCAGGGCCGGGCCGAAGTCGCGGTAGACCTGCTGCAAGTCGATGTCGTGCCGGATGTAGCCCTTCACCGCGGCGATGATCGGCCGGCTGGCGGTGCGGACGCCCGCCCAGGCGGCGCCGTCGGCGGCGAGGCCGAACACGGTCTCGCGGGAGTCGGCGACGAGCGCCAGGTGCCGGGCCTGGTGGTGGCGGTAGAGCGCGCCGTCGGTGCTGGCGTGGCGGAACACGTGCGCCCCCGCCACCTGGTACGGCCGGCGCCCGAACGACAGCACCACGACGGCCACGCCGCGGGCGACGCAGCCGGTGACGGGCTCGCGCAGCGACTCCAGCTCCTCGCAGGTCGCGGACAGGTACACGCGCCGGGTCGCGTGGGCGAGCGCGTCGGCGGCCGCGGCGACGACCGCCGCCCGGTCGGCGAGCCGGGCGACGTCCTCCTGGGCGGCCGGTTGCGCCGGGACCTGGAGCGCGGCGCTGATCTCGCGGGCGTGCTCGACCCGCTCCTCGAAGGAGGACTGCAGATCGCGCAGCAGGTCCTCGGGCGGCACCGCGACGAACCGGGCCGGTTCGCCGCCGAGCCGCCGGGCGGCGCCGCGCGCCACGAGTTTGCGCAGCGTCTCGTACACCTTCGGCTGCGGCACCCCGGTGCTCTTGGCCACCGCGTACCCGGTCTGCGGTTCGGGCGCGAGCAGGCCGACGTAGCAGCGCGCCTCGTACTGGGAGAAGCCCAGCGCCAGCAACGCCTGTCCGAACCGCTCGGCCGGTGATGCGACGGCCCCGTCCGGCATCACGACTCCCTTCGCCTTCTCAAACCTACCTCAGTAGGTATCAGTGCCGGGCGTGATCCGGGGTCAGGCGGTCTCGCCCGCCTCCCGCAGCATCGCCACGAGATCCTTCTTCGAGACCTTGCCGACCGGCGAGAGCGGGAACTCGGTGCAGATCCGCAGCCGCTCGGGCAGCTTGTGCCGGGCCAGCTCGTACCCGCGCAGGTGCTCGACGAGGTCCTCCAGGGTGAGCTCGCCGCCCTCGCGCAGGATCACGCAGGCGCACATGCGCTCGCCCAGCACCTCGTCCTCCACCGGCACGCAGGCGACGTTCAGCACCGCCGGATGCGCCAGGATCAGGTTCTCGATCTCCTCGGCGGAGATCTTCTCGCCGCCCCGGTTGATCAGGTCCTTCTTGCGCCCGGCGACCACGTAGTTGCCGCTGGGGTGCCGCCACATCAGGTCGCCGGACATGTAGAAGCCGTCGGGGGAGAAGGCCCGCGCGTTGTGCTCCGGCGCGTTGTAGTACCCGCGCAGCGTGTACGGCCCGCGCGCCCACAGCTCCCCCACCTCGCCGTCGGGCACGTCGCGGCCCTCGTCGTCGACGAGCCGCACCTCGTCGTCCGGGCAGACGGGCCGCCCGACCGTCTCCAGCCGCACCTCGGCCGGGTCGTCGAGGCGTACGAACATGAGCAGGCCCTCGGCCATGCCGAAGTTCTCCTGCACGGTCGCGTTGGGGAAGACCTGCTCTGCGCGGAGCCGGGTCTGCGGCTGGAGCCGCTGCCCGCCGCTCTGGATCACCCGCATCGAGCCGAGGTCGCGCCCGGCCACGCTCGGGTCGTTCAGCAGCTTGATCAGCAGCGCCGGGACGAGGTGGATGTGCGTGGGGCGGTCCCGCTCGACGCGGTCGAGCACGTCTGCGGCGCGGGTGCTGGCGCACAGCGAGACGGTCGCGCCGGAGAACAGGAAGCCCTGCATGCCGGGGCAGGCGAGCGGCAGGTTGTGCGAGATCGGCAGCACGTCGAGCAGCACGTCGCCGTCCCGGATGTCGCACACCGACGCGGCCATCTTGGAGTTGAACGCGTAGTCGTTGTGGCTGCGCGGGATGAGCTTGGGGATGCCGGTGGTGCCGCCGGAGAGCTGGAAGACGGCCGGGTCCTCGGGGTCGATCGCGGCCCGGATCTCGGCCAGGGCGTCCGCCGTCGCCCGCGGCTCGCCCTCGTGCAGGGACTCCAGCCGTACGGCGTGGCGGGGACCGATCGCGTCCGGGTCCGCGCCCTGGGTGATGTGCCAGCGCAGCGACGGGTTCGCGGCCCGCACCCGCTGGAAGATGTCGGCGAAGTCGGCGTCCTTCGCCTTCGCCGGGGAGGCGAGCGCGACCGCGCCGGAGAGCCGGACGAACTGCTCGACCTCGCGGAACCGGTGCGAGGGCAGCGCCATGATCGGGATGGCGCCGATGTGCTGCAGGGCGATGAAGAACGAGGCGAACAGGGCCGTGTTCGGCAGCTGCACGACGACGCGGTCGCCCGGCCGCAGGCCCAGGTCGAGCAGGGCGCGGGCGACGTGCTCGGCGCGGGCGGCGAGCCGGGCGTAGCTGAGCGTGCTCTCGTGGTCGATCACGGCGACGCGGCCGGGCCAGGCGGCGAAGGCGTCGCGGTAGTGGTCGATGAGCGGCCGGTCCTCCCAGTAGCCGCGTTCCCGGTAGCGCGCGGCGAACTCGGGGGGGAACGGCGTCACACCGGGCATGCGCATCGTCGGGGTCGCCCTCTCATCCTTGTGGCTCGTCGGACGCGCCGGCCGGCGGGATGATCGGGAGCAGCAGGTAGGAGTCCAGATCGCCGCCGGTGTGGATGACGTTCACGCCGCTGAAGATCTTCTCGTCCCGGTCCTTGGGGTCGTTGTGCAGGAACCGCGACGGGTCCGCCCGGTCCTGCGCGCCGATGACGAGGCCGAGGCGGTGGCCCGCGGCGTACACCATGCTCGTGGGGCGGATCTCGACGGCGGCGAGCACGGGCTCGCCCGGCGTGATCGGCAGCCGCCGCCGGTGCCGGTGGTAGGGCCGGTACGGCAGGGAGCGCTCCTCGTCCAGCTCGCGGTGGCTGACCCGCAGCCAGCCCTTCACCACCGGGCCGCGGTTGCCGATGCCGGACACGTCCTCGTAGGTGAGCTCCTTGCCGCTCGGGTCGACGTTGGTGATCGTGACGAACAGGTCCATGTCCTGGGCGTCGCAGGACACCCAGACGTACAGGGCGATCGGGCCGGTGATCTCGGTGTCCTCGGGGAACGGCGCGGTGAGGAACGTGGTCGCGCCGCCCGGCGCGGGGTGGCTCACCGTGCCGGCGCGCTCCGGCGTCTCGGCGCCGAGCGAGCCGGTGTGCGCGTCGAGGTGGTACTTCGTCCACCTGGTGCGGGCGATCGGCCACTCGTTTTCGGCCCGCCAGCGGCCGCCGTCGTGGGAGTCGCGGATGAACAGCCGCACCGGCGGCTCGTCCCGCCAGGCGTCCTCGTCGTCCTTGAGCCAGCGGTCGAGGAAGCGCTTCTGATAGAGGCGCGACTCCTCGGTGTAGAACGGGGTGAAGTGGTTGCCGCTGTGCACCCGCAGCCACTTGTGCTCGGTGCCCGCCGCGAGGTAGCCCTCGATGTTGCCGCGCAGGTGCAGGGCGTACCCGGTCCAGTTGCCCGCGGAGAGCACCGGGACGTCGATCTTGGACAGGTCGGCCTCGCGGGCCGCGTAGAAGTCGTCGCACAGCGGGTGGGCGCGCAGGTCGGCGGGGAGGTCCGCGTTGCCGGCGATCGCGGCGCGCGGGTTCTCCGCGCCGGGTGGGAGCGCGCTCTGGTTGCCGGTGATCTGCCGCGGCCACCACTCGTCGGTGAACAGGTTGCTGTGGATGCCGCCGTGGTAGGCCCAGTCGCGGTAGAGGTCGACCGCGCCCTCCCAGGGCACGATCGCGGCCAGGTGCGGCGGGCGCATCGCGGCGACGTGCCACTGGTTCATCGCGTAGTACGAGACGCCGAGCAGGCCCACCCGGCCGTTGCTCCACTCCTGGGTGCCCGCCCACTCGATCGCGTCGTACAGGTCCTCGTACTCCTGCGGGCCGAACAGCTCCATCCGCCCCGGCGAGGCCCCGGTGCCGCGCTGGTCCACCCGGATCACCACGTAGCCGCGCGGCACCCACCACTCGGGGTTCACGGTCTCCCAGGCCATGTAGGGGCCGTGCTCGTCGATCAGCTGGTACGTCGGCGGGCTGAAGTCCTGCCAGTGGATGTCCTTGCCGTACGGGCCGTAGGTGAGGATCACCGGGTGGCGTCCCGGCTCGGACGGCCGGAACACGTCGGCCCGCAGGACCGTGCCGTCGCGGACCGTCACGGGCACGTTCTTGTCCAGCGTGAACCGGACCGGCTCAGACATGATCGAGTTCTCCGTTCTCCGTCCGCCGTCGTCCTGGTACGGAGGGGGCGGTCACGAGATGGCACCATGGAGGCCCGCGGACGCCACGTCGCACCGACGCTGATAACTACATTCGTAGGTACTATAGCGGTCCACCATGCCGGTGGAAGGTGTCCCGCCGGGGCCATCCAAGCATCCCGGGCCGGCTCGCGGGGGCTCGGCGTCAGGCTCGGGTCCGGGGCCGGTAGGGGGCGAGGCTGCGCGGGTTGCGGTGGCCGGAGAGGGCCTGCAGGTCGCGGGCGGGCAGGCCGTCCTCGGCGAGATGGGTCAGCCGGGAGTGGCGCAGCTGGTGCAGGGTGTGGCCCCGGCCGTGCGGGTCGAGGGGGCGGGTCGCCCGTTTGAAGAGGTACTCGGCGCGTTCGTAGGAGAGCCGGGCGCGGCCCGTCTCCGGGCACAGGTCGGCCGGGTCGCGCACGTCGGACGGGCCGGGGCGGCGGTCGGTGAGGAACAGCGGGCCCCGGGTACGGCCGGCGATGAGGCGGGGCAGCAGCAGGGCCGTGCCGTCCTGCCAGCGGACCGCCGGCGAATCGCCGCCCTCCCGGCGCTCCAGGTCGAGGTCCTGCACGTTCAGCGCCAGCACCCGCTCGGCGCGGGCCGCGCTCTCGTACAGCATGCGCC
>Ga0164243_10002945_pt1 | contig 27563 bp, 27 predicted proteins | sample OricompcompostOP_FD_108781 | JGI IMG/M metagenome (GOLD analysis project Ga0164243, IMG submission 108781) | Organic Plus compost microbial communities from Emeryville, California, USA - Original compost - Organic plus compost (OP) | ecosystem: Engineered > Solid waste > Mixed feedstock >...
CGCCCTCCCACCCTCAGCCTCGGCCGAAGACCGCGTGGCCGCCGAGGAAATCCTGTGCGAGGCCGCCACCGCCAGCGAACCCCGCATCGTCGCCCGCCTCGGCCGCGAAATCCGGGACCGCCTCGACCAAGACGACAACCCGCCCCCAGACAAGGACCCGGTACGCCCCCTGCGGCGACTAGACATCACCGAACGCCGCGGCGGCGGAATCACCGGCACCTTCGAACTCGACACCGAAACCGGCGCCCTCCTCACCACCCTGCTGTCCCCACTGACCGAACCCCGCAGCAACGACGAGGGCCCGGACCTCCGCAGCCCGGCCGAACGCCGCGGGGATGCCCTCGCCGAGATCCTCCGCCTCGCCGCGAAATCCCCCGATGTCGCCAGCGAAGCAGGCGAACCCGCCACGTTGCTGGTCAGTGTCACCCTCGACCAGTTGAAGTCAGGCCTGGGCCACGGACTACTGGATGGCTACGACATGCTCTCCGCCGCCCAGATCCGCCGCCTCGCCTGCGACGCCAAAGTCGTGCCCGTCGTGCTGGGCTCGAAAAGCGAAACCCTCGACATCGGCCGCGCCACCCGCGTCGTACCCCGCCGCATCCGCCGGGCGCTGCTGCGGCGGGACAAGGGCTGCACCTTTCCCTCCTGCACCCGCAAAGCGAAGTGGACAGAGGCGCACCACGTGATCCCGTGGGCCCAAGGCGGCCCGACCTCCCTGGACAACCTCACCTTGCTGTGCAGCCACCATCACCACGTGCTACACCGCACCGAATGGCGCATCCGCATGATCCACAACCACCCCTGGTACATCCCACCACCCCACATCGACCCCACCGGCACACCCCGCCGCAACACCCTGCACGTCATGCGCACCTAGGAACGGCTTGGCCTTGTCCGGGCGTGTCAGAACAAGTGTGTAAGCCGTGGCCCTGACAGGGTGGCGGGGAGGTGATCTCCCCGCCGTCCGGAAGGGCACGACAACGTGACCGAAGCAGGAACCAACGACGACAAGGAACACACTGCTGGTGATGGCGCTGAGGCGGACGTGGTGGAGCAGTTGCTGCGCCAGGCCAACTCATCCGGCCGGCAGTTAGTGGGCCCGGGTGGGCTGCTGACCGAGCTGACGCAACGCGTCCTTGAACGCGCGCTGGATACCGAGATGGCCGATCACCTTGGCTACGAGCCCGGCGATCAGGCTGGTGTCGGCTCGGGCAACTCACGCAACGGCCGGACCTCCAAGACCGTGCTGACCGACATCGGCCCGGTCGATATCACCGCGATCGTGCGTAAGCGGCAGCGCCGCCTGGACGGACTCAACAACGCCACCATCTCGCTGTATGCCCGGGGCATGACCGTGCGCGATATCCAGGCCCACCTCACCGACATCTACGGGGTCGAGGTCTCGCCCGACTTGATCTCCAAGGTCACCGACGCCGTCGCCGACGAGGTCGTCGAGTGGCAGAACCGGCCGCTCGGCTCGAGCTGGGCGGTGCTGTTCGTCGACGCGCTCTGGGTCAAGATCCGCGAGGGCCAGGTGGCCAACCGCCCCGTCTATGTCGTTGTCGGAGTCGACTTCGACGGTGCCAAACACGTCCTGGGCATGTGGATTGGCAAAGACGGTGAGGGCGCGAAATATTGGATGAACGTGTTGGCGGAGCTGAAAAACCGCGGCGTGACCGAGGTGTGTTTCGTCTGCTGCGACGGGTTGTCCGGGCTGCCCGAGGCGATCACCACGGTCTGGCCGACCGCGATCGTCCAGACGTGCATCGTGCACCTGATCCGGGCTTCCATGCGGTATTCCTCGAAGAAACACATCACCCAGGTCACTGCCGCGTTGCGGCCGATCTATCAGGCACCGACCCTGGACGCCGCGGCCGTGGCGCTGGATGAGCTGGAGTCGGGCGAGATCGGCCGCCGCTACCCAGCGATCCCGCGGACCTGGCGGGCCGCCTGGGACGAGTTCACACCGTTTCTGGCGTATCCCTTGGAAATTCGGCGGGTTCTCTACACCACGAACATGATCGAATCGCTCAACGCGCGGCTGCGCAAGGCCACCCGCAACCGCGGCGCGTTCCCGTCCGAGCGAGCAGCCCTGAAAACGCTCTACCTCACGATCCGAACAATGACCCGCCCGGACGGAGCCATCGGCATCACCCGCTCCAACGGCTGGAAAGCTACCCTCAACGCGTTCGCCATCCAATTCGGCGACCGCATCAACATCAACAAGTAGGCCACGGCCTTACACAGTTGATCTGACGCTCCCCCTTGTCCCTCTCAGAGCCGCCGCGCCGTGCGAAAGGACTGTGAGTAGTACCCGCCGTCATCCAGCAGGGACGTGCCGCCCAGGTCGCCGATCGTCGGTCCGTTCGCCTTGGCGCGGCTGGAAAAGAAGCGGTGGTGGCCCGTCGAGTCGACGCCGAGGTAGATCCCGGTGTGGTCGATTTGCGGGCCCAGTTGCGGATCGATGTCGAAGAAGACCAGATCCCCCGGTTGCAGTACGTCGTACTCGGTGGCGGGCTGTTCGCGTTCCTCGATGACGCGGGTGCCGGGGCCGTACTCCGCGATCGCCCAGGCGCGGCGTGGTAGGCCCGGGCCGGGGTTGTTCGATCCGCGCAGGGGAATGCCCATGCGGTAGCCGTAGACGAGCCTCACGAAACCGGAGCAGTCGACCATGCGGAACCGGGCGGCCTCATTCGTCTGTGGTGCCGCGTCCGGGAACTGCCATGGCACACCCAGATAATCATAGAAATCCGACCGTTCCAGGCGACCCTTCCCCGTGCCGATCTCGGGACCGAAGGCAGCATCACCGGCGTAGGGCACGCCGTCGTCGTTGGACCGGGTCGGCGCACCGTCGAGGTAGTCCGTCGCGACGGCGAGTACATCGGGGCCGGTGTCGGCCAGGGTCTGATCCAACCAGCCGTCGAACCACGGCGCGCGCTCCGATTCCGGCGCCCAGGGCTCAGGCAGCAGCCGCACCCACGCGGTCGTGGTCACCGTCGCGGTCGTGAACTTCGGGTCGGAGAAGGTCCTCGTCGGTCCTTTGAGGACAGCCGTGCGCGCACCGTCGGTGAAGGTCGCGAGCACCGTGCCCTGCTCATCGGTGACGACCGTGCGCGGCGGCGCAGCCAGCCGGGACACGATCCGCTGCCCGCCCGCGGCGGCCTGCTGCGTCACGACGACCACGCGGTCGGTCTCCGCCTGCCCGGCGAAATACACCGTCGCCGCGCCCGACACGAGCACCACCGCGAAAACGATCGCGGCGCGCACCGCGTCGGGCACACGGCGTCGAGGACGGGTCAGTGACATGGCACCTCACAACAGGGGAACGAGACCGGCGAGCGCACCGCTGGCGAGCACGCCGTAACTGGCGGCGGATACCGACGTCGTGGCCAGCACGGTCGCCCCGACCGGCTGGCGCACCAGCTGGTAGGCGATCAGACCGGGCACCACGAACCCCAGCGTCTGATGGGCGAACAGCAGCGGAAAGTCCCGCAGGATCAACAGGAACAGCGTCGTCTGCACCAAGACCCCGAGCAGTACGACCGCGGCGAACAGCCGCTTTCCGTACAGGATCGTCACGCGCTGCAGCAACAACGTCCCGCCGTACGCCAACGCGGTGCTCAGCACGACCACCGCGGCACGCCGGTAGTCCTCGAGCAGGGTCAGCGCCAGCCAGCCCGGCGTGATCATGCCGCCCGGCGACAGGTTCGTCACCAGGTAACAGCCGAGCGAGAACAGCAGGCCGATGGCCAGCCCGAGCGCGGCGGCCTGCGGCAGCAACAGTCCTTCGATCATCGCCTGCTCCGTACCGCCGGGCGCGCCAGCCGCCGGGTGGGCAGGTCGGCCAGCGAGCGCCGCCGCGTGCCCTGGCCGGCGGGCAACAGCTCGCACTCCCCCAGGTGTTCGAGCAGAACCTCGCCCTGCCCGTGGATATTGCCGATCGCGACCAGCGAAAGCTCCCGGCGCGTGCCCGCCACGATCCCCTCGACGAGTTCGGCCGCGGGCCGGCGCCCGCCGAGATCGACCACCTTCTCCGCGTACCGCGCCGAGATCGCCACCCGCGCACTCCGCGTCGGCTCGCCGATGAGCACCACCCGGTCCGGATCGATCCGCTCGATCAACGCGCCCATCTGCCCGTTGCGCTCGATCCGGTCGGGCCGGCAGTTGATCACCACGTGCAGCGGCCGCCGGATCGCGCCCTGGTCGACCAGCCGCTCGATGTTCATCAACGTCGACTCGGGATCGTTGGCGGCGAAGACGTTCGCCACCCGCACCCGCTTTCCGTCCACCAGCCGGTGCTCGACCGACAGCACGCCGGGGTCGGGCGGCGCCGCCCACATTCCCTCCAGCGCCAGGCCGCGGTTCACGCCCAGCAGGTCGGCGACCGCGAGCGCGATGGCCACGTTCTCCTTGAACGTGATCCACGCGAATCCGGCCATCTCCGCGTCGCTGACCGATTCCGGGTCCACCACGACGAGCTCGCAGTCGCGGCGTTCGGCCTCCTCCCGCAGGATCTCCAGCCGTTCGCGCTCGGCCGTCACGCAGATGCCGCCGGCCGGCATCGACCGGCACAGCGAACGCGCGACGTCATCCAGCGTCGGCCCCATCTCGGCGAGGTGGTCCTCACGCACGTTGCACAGCACGCCGATCGTGGAGCGGATCAGCTTGGTCTGGTTGATCTCCTGCAGATCCGGTTGCACCGCCATGCATTCGATGACGAGCGCGTCCGGCCGATACGCGGCCGCCCGGCGCACAACGCCGATCTGCTCGACGATGTTCGCGATCCCGAACTTGCGGAACACCGGCTCCTCCGACGCGTCCGGATGGATGAACCGCGCCGCCGTGCCGGTGGTCTTCGCGACGGTGACCAGCCCGCCGCCACGCAGCGCACCGGCGGTCAGCCTGGTGATCGAGCTCTTGCCGCGAATCCCGTTGACGAGCACGCGATTCCTGATTCTGTGCACTGTGGACAGATGGCGGCGTTGCTCCACGATCCCCGCGATCAGCAACGCGAGGCAGCCCGCCAGGTAGACGCAGTACAGGAAGGCCATGTCACATCCCGTGTCCGGCGCGCGGACGACGCGCGCGGCGAGCCTGACTCACCGGCTGCAGCCGGCGGGTCCGGTCGGTGGCCGCGCCTCGCGGGCGCCGGTCCCGGCCGAGCCGGCGCGCGCCCGTCTCGACGGCCTGGCGGCACAGTTCGAGGCAACTCGCGATGGTGCCGATCTGGTCGGCCCGCTCGGGGTAGATGACCTCCGCGCGACCGTGACCGGTCATCCGGCCGGCGATGCCCGCGATACGCCGGAGCGGAACCACGACGACGAAGTAGTGCCAGCCGAACAGCAGTGCTGCCGTGCCGATCCCGAGCAACGCCACGAGCTGCGCGCCGCGGCGGATATCGTTGCCCGCCAAGGAAAGATCGCCCGCCCGCTGATGCTGCACCAGCTTCCAGCCCAGCTTTCCGGCGCTGCCGCCGGCGACGGGCGCCGCCGTCACGACCGACCGCGAGCCGGCGACCTCACCGACCGCGCTCGTCGCGTCGTCCCGCGCCTTTTCCGTCGTGGTGCGCAACGCCGGCTCCGTGAGCGGTTCGAAGGCGAGGTAACCATGGGTGTCGGCGATCGTGCGCCAGCCGTCGTCGACGAGCCGCACCTCCCCGGTTCCCCGGTGCAGCAACGTGATCAGGTGATCGATGTCGACCTCGGCCACCAGCCTGCTGTCCTTGCCCGGCACCGGCGCGCTCGCGTACACCACCGGCAGTCGCCCGCTGGTGTTGTCCTGCCGCAGTCCCGCCTCGGCCGGCAGCGGGGCCGTGGTCCGCATCGGCTCGCGGCCTGCCCGCACGACCGGCACGCCATCCGCGCCGGCGAGATAAACGCTGCGGTAGCGCGGGTTTCCGGCGATCATGGCCTCCAGCACCGGCCGCAACACGGCTGGGTCGTCACCCAGCGCGGCCGCGGCGCCCACATCGGCCACCGCGTCGTTGAGGCTTCGCTGCACTCCCTCGGCGGTGGCCTCCGCCTGCGCCCGGGTGGCCCGCAGCACCGCCTCCGGCACCGTCGCGTCCGAACGGCCGAACGCCAGCAGCACCCAGACGGACCAGCTCAGCACCAGCAGCGCGGCGAGGGTGACCGCGACGACCGCGGGCAGCGCGCGGCCGCCGTTCTTCGCCGGCACTTCCTTGGCGCGCAAGCTCGCCTGACACCACGCGAGCGCTTGCGCGATCCGCCGCACCTCGCGCGGGCCGCCCGTCCGCACCTTCGTGCCGAGGCCACCCGAGGCGACGGTCAGCGCGTCGGCGCGCAGACGCCGCAACGGCACCACGAGCGAACCGAGCAGGACAGCCGCGACCAGCATGGACACCGCGAACAACGCGAGGGCGGCGACGAGCCCGGACGACGTGGGCAGCACGTCCTCGTCGGCGACCTGGAACAGGGCCGCCGCGCCGAAACCGAGCGGCGTGGCCAGGGCGCCGGAGGTGACCGGGGCGTAGGCGACGAGCATGCCCTCGCCCGCGGGGATCGCCCCGCTCTGGTTCGCCGCACCCTGCCGCAGCGCGGTGTTCAGCGCCGTCCGGCTCTCGTTGCTCAGGCTGTCGGGAGCCGCGCCACGGGACAGCACCACGGTGCCCGACGCCGTGCCGAACGCGAGGATCTCGCCGTGCCGCGAGTCCAGATCGACGCCGAGCGGGCGCAGTTCCGCCGCCGCGACGAGGATCCGGCCCGCGGACATCGGGATGGCGGCGAGCACCGGCAGGCTGCCGTCGGCGGCGAGCGGCAACAGCACCGGGGCGGTGATTGTGGCGGGCAGTGCGGTGAGCTGGAGCGGCCGGCCCGCGGCGGCGACCGGCGCCCGGTTCGCGTCCAGTACCGCGATACCGCGCCACGACGCGTGATTGCCGAGAATCCGCGGCAGGCTCTGCTCGATCGCGATGTCTTGCGCGGCGAGGGTGCGCAGATCGTTCGCGAACGCGGTGGCCGAGTTCCCGATCGCGTTCCCGGTCGCCGTCGTCAGCCGCTGCTGCGCCTCCACGGCGGCGGCCGGCGGTCCTGGTTCGGCGGGAACCCGCACCAGGATCGCGGTCATCCCGGTCAGCAGCCCCAGCAACACGAGCACGGCGATCGTCGGCGCGGTGACGCCCGCGGGGAAGCGGGACTCCGGCAGGCGGCGCTCAAGGCGCGCGACGGCCCCACTTCGTTGCTTGCTGTGCACGCTGCTCCGAATGTCCAGACAACATCGTTGGCTCAGGGCGGGGCCCCCGAAGCACCGCGCATGAGGAATCGAGAATCAAGCCGATGAAGTTAACACGATCGGATGTGATCGACATAACTTTCTTACTTTGCTGTCACGTACAGTTGCGGCAGTGTGCAGAGAAGTGTCCCGTCGAGTCGTGCTCGCCGCGGGAACCGTGACCGTGCTGGGCGCCTGTGCTCCCACGCAGGCGGCCGCACCCGGACTTGACATCGCGCCGCTGATCAGTGATTTCGCGTCGGCACTGTCGGCGAACGCGCCCTACCGCGCGCCATCACAGAGCGAGCGTGAGGACGGCGCCGCGGCCCTGGTGTCCATCGCGGAGGGCCGCGTGGCCGCTTCGGCCACAAAGGCATTGGAGCGCCTGGGTTTCACCGTGAGTGAGCACGAGGATCCGGTCACGCAGCGGCGTTACGCACTCGTGGTCAACGAACGCGGCACCGAGCGGGCGTGGGGCCTGTACGTGATCGAGCTGGGCGCGGCGGCGCGGGTCGCGGTCGAGGTACCGCACCCCGGCTTCGATTTGCACACCGAGGAAATCGGCGTCGAGCTGCATCGCCGGACCGCCGGATCGATGCTGCTGGTAGCGGGCGCGCACCGGCGAGCCGCGGACGGTGAGGCCGATGTGGCACACGAGGAGCACTCGCTGTTCCACGCCGTCGCCACCGGACTCGCCGGACGGGGCCTGCCGCAGGTGCAGCTGCACGGCTTCCACGACGGCGCCCTGCCCGAGGTGGACGTCATCGTCTCGGCCGGCGCGGGCGAGGCGGCCGCGGAGATCCGCGATGCGGCGGCCCGCCTCGGCGACGCGGGGTTCGCGCTCTGCCGCGCGTGGGCCGGGAAATGCGGCGATCTCGAAGGAACCCGCAACGTGCAAGGGAAAGCGGCGCAGCGGCTGGGCACCGTGTTCGCGCATGTCGAACTCAGCCGCAGTGTCCGTGATTCCCCCACCCGGCGCGTGGGCGTGGCCGGCTCGCTCGCGGCCGCGTTCGGGTAGGCGCTCAGTTCTCGTCGAGCCGGGCGCGGAGTTCGCTGATGGTGTCCTCGGCTTCGGCGAGCTGATCCTGCAGGCCGACGATGCGCGCGGCGGCGGCCAGGGTGTGGCCCTCGTCGAGCTGCTCGCGCAGCCGGACCACGAGGGCGAGCTGGCGGCGCGAGTACCGGCGGTGCCCACCGCCGGAGCGTTCGGGACTGACCACGCCCGCGGTGTCCAGGCTGCGCAGAAACGCCTCCTGCACACCGAGCATCTTCGCGACCTGGCCGGTGGTGAAGGCCGGATAGTCCGGGTCGTCGAGCTTGGTCAAGTCAGCCACTGCTCCAGGTTATCTGGAACAACCACTTGACACAATCTGCAGTGCGCGCTATAGAAATAGGGAGACGCGGTACATGACCTGGTATCGAGCACGACGTTGCCGGGGAGTGATCGACGATGCCGGACACCACACGCGACGCGGACGTGACCACGGCCTTCGCCGAACTGGTCTGCGCCGATCCGGCATGGCTGCACGCCGAGTTCGAGGCGATTGTGTCCGCCGGCTTCGGCACGCCCCCCTCCCCGCCGCCCGCGCCACGACACCGCGCCGGAGGAAACCCGCCACGCCCGGCGCCGGCGTCACGTGCCGCGGTCGCCACCCCGAGACCGAGCCGGCTGACCGCCGCGCCGGCCGCCCTGCGGCAGCGGTCCCCTCCGCCGGACGATCACCGCAGCCGGTTGTCTCGACGATTCCCTTCCTGCCCCGTCGCCGGGGGCGGCGGGGCCCATATTCCTTGACCTGACACGGAAGGAGTGCATGGTCATGTTGATGAGGACCGACCCGTTCCGGGAGCTGGACCGGCTGACCCAGCAGTTCTTCGGCGCCAACGGCACGGCCGCGCGGCCGGCCGTGATGCCCATGGACGCCTACCGGTCCGGCAACGACTACGTGGTGCAGTTCGACCTACCCGGCGTCGCGCCGGACTCGATCGACCTCGACGTGGAGCGCAATGTGCTCACGGTCAAGGCCGAGCGTCATCCCGCCTACGGCGACGACGCCGACGTGCAGGTGTCCGAGCGGCCGCGAGGCGTCTTCTCCCGGCAGCTGTTCCTCGGCGAGACCCTGGACGCGGACAACATCACCGCCGCGTACGACGCCGGTGTGCTGACCCTGCGCATCCCGGTCGCCGAGCAGGCGAAGCCCCGCAAGATCGCCATCAGTGGCGGGAGCGAGGCCAAGCAGATCAACGCCTGACACCGTGGGCCCCGCCGTGCGCGGGGCCCGTTACTCCGCCATGAGCACCCAGCAGCCCGACCCGTACGCGGTCCTCGGCGTCGATCCGGGCGCCGGTCCCGCCGAGATCACGACCGCGTACCGGCGCGCCGTCCGCGCCTGCCATCCCGACACCGAGCATCCCGACCGCGAGCGGCTCGCGGCCGTGATCGCCGCCTACCGGCAGCTCCGCTCGCACCCGCGGGACACCGCTGCGCCACGCGAGGAACGGCCCATCCCCGTGCGTGTCCGCCCGCCCGCGCGGGAGCCGGATCTTCGTGCCGGGCCGGTCCGCCACCACGTGGACTGATCGTCACGGGAAGACGATGGTGTGGTTGCCGTGCCGGATGACGCGGTCCTCGCTGTGCCACTGCACCGCACGCGAGAGCACCGCCCGCTCGACGTCGGCGCCACGACGTTGCAGATCCGCCGTGGTGTGCGCATGGGTCACGCGCACGACGTCCTGCTCGATGATGGGGCCCTCGTCGAGTTCCTCGGTGACGTAGTGGGCGGTGGCGCCGACGAGTTTCACACCGCGCTCCTTGGCCTTGGCGTACGGGCCGGCACCGACGAACGCGGGCAGAAACGAGTGGTGGATGTTGATGATCGGCACGCCGATGCGGTCGATGAACTCGCCGGAGAGGATCTGCATGTAGCGGGCCAGCACCACGAAATCGACGTTGCCCTGCAGTAGCCGCAGGTGCTCGGCCTCGGCCGCGGACTTGTCCGGGCCTGCCGACGGGACGTGCACGAACGGCACCCCGAAGCTGCGGACCTCGTCGGCCAGATCGGGGTGGTTGGAGATCACCATCGGCACGGACACCGGAAGTTCGCCACGCCGCTGACGCCACAACAGCTCCAGCAGGCAATGGTCCGATTTGGACGCGAAGATCGCCATCCGCTGGGGCACCGACAGGTCCCGCATGGCCAAGCGCAGCCCCTCGCCGAGCCGCGCGGTGAGGTCGCGGTCGATCTCGGGCAACACGGCTTTGAGGTCGTCGGCACTGAAAACGGTGCGCTGGAAGAAGTTCCCGCCCTGCGGATTGTCCGAGTACTGGTCGAGCGAGACGATGTTCGCGTCGTAGTCACGTAGCACCCCGCCCACGGTCGCGACGATCCCGGTGCGGTCCTGCCCGTGCACGACGAGCGAGGCGTGATTGTGCAAGCGTGGCAACGTTTCGCGCCGATGGGGCGCGGCATCGGTGAGCGTCATGTCAGCTCCTCGCCCGGAAACCGGCGATCCAGTCGGCCGTCGCGCCGAGACCGCCGAACGTGTAGAAATGCGTTTTCAGCTCGCCGTGTCGCCTGGCATCGAAGCGGGCCGCGAGCGCGTTCAGGAACCGGTCCGGCCCCGCGGTGCCGAGCAGGTTGGTGATCGAGAAACCGTACTTCTTCGCGATGCCCGCGCTGGTAGCGACCCCGAACCGGGTAGCGTAGGACAGCAGCCGCCTGACCCCGGCCGGGCCCGGCACGCCGACCCGGATCGGCAGTTCGATGCCCCGAGCCCGTACTGCCTCCACATAGGACAGTACGGCCTCGGCGTCGAAACCGAACTGGGTGATCACGGTACCGGCCAGACCCTGCTCGCGCAGTAACGCGTGCTTGCTCTCGATCGCCTGCCAGAGCACGGGATCGCCGATGTCCGGGTGCCCCTCGGGATAGCCGCTCACGCTGACCTCCCGTACGCCGTAGCGCGGCAACAGACCGGACCGCAGCACCGCGAGGGAGTCCTCGTACGGCCCCTCGGATACGGCAGGATCGCCACCGACCACGAACACGTTCTCGCTCGCCCCGGAATCCCGCAGCGCGCCGAGGAACTGCTCGAGTTCGGCCCGTGACCGCAGGCGCCGCGCCGAGATGTGCGGCACCGCAACGAATCCCGACTCCCGCACGGCACGCACCGCGGCCAGCCGCATCTCCGGGGTCTCGTGCCCGAGGTAGGTGACGTTGATTCTCGTCCCGGCCGGGATGGCCGGTCGTGCTTCGAGCAGCTTCGGCACGTCCTTCGCGGTCATCTCCAGCGAGAAGTCGGCCAGCAGAGCCGACGCCTGGGACAGTGCGGTGTCGCCGGGCATGGTCACCGCCGGTACTGGGTGCGCGCGTGCTGGTCGAACGGCGCGGGCTGGACCGTCGCGCCGATGCGCGGGAAGCCCAGGTCGGCATCCGGTGCCGTGCCCGCGCCGGGATGTTCTCCCCACACGATCTCGACCCGCGTCCCGGGCTCGGCATGCGCGGAGTCGACGACGCCGAGCGCCAGTACCGTGCCGACCGGTTCGAGAAAGCCCGCGTAGTAGGTCATTCCCAGCAGCTCGCCGCCGGCTTCGACCCGGCACCGGGCGTAGCTGAGCACGAAGCCCGGGTCCTCGCCCAGCGCGCGCCGCACGTCCGCCATGTCGAGCACGAGGGTGACCTTGGTGCGCCGGACGTCCTCGCGTGCCCTCTCCAGCGCCTCCCGGCCGATGAAATCGTGCTTGAACGAGAGCAACCGGCCGTATCCGAGCTCGTACGGGGAGACATAGTAGTCCTCGATGTTCTCCGAGAAATAGCTGCCGTGCAGGGGTTTCTGCCCCTCGAACGAGTAGAGGCCGACCCATTCGCGGTAGCCGGCGAGCTCGGGATCGGTGTAGATCGCCGGGACAACGGTCGGGATCCAACCGCTTTCCAGGCTCGCCGTCGGGTACGCCATCGACCCAACCCGCACCAGCCCGAGCGGCTCCCCCGCACGTAGGAACGCGTCGTACACGTGATCCGCGTCGGCCCAGGCGCCGACGAACTCGAACCCGGCCTGCCCTGCCATGCCGTGCCGGAACGCACGCACCGGGCGCCCGTCGAGGTCCACCAGCTGCGAGTGGAAGAACTTGGTCTCCGGCAACGGTTTGCCGAACGCCCGCTCGACAAGTTCGCGGGCGCCGGGCCCCTGGATCTGGTATCGGAAGATCTTCGGCTCGGCGTTCCCGCGCACCCGGCTCTCCGGATCGGTGTCGAACCGGACGTCGTAGCCGCCCTTCTCGCCGTGGTACTTCACCCAGTTCTGCGCGGCCGAGACGCCGCTGAGCGTGTACCGGTTCTCCTGCTCCCGCAGCAGGATCCCGTCCTCGATGAGCAGGCCGCGGCTCGTCACCGGGACGAACTGCTTCGCCCGCCCGAGCGCGAACGCCTCGTAGTTGTTCGCGCTCACCTCCGACAGCAGCCGGGTGGCGTCCGGTCCTTCGATCACCGTGTCCGACATGTGATGCGACAGGTTGAGCAGCGCCACCCCCTCGTGCCACGCGGTCTGCTCCGCCCGCCAGCCGGCGTACTCCGGTTCGACGATCTCGGGCATCCACGGTTCCGACCCCGGCTTCCACAACAGGTTCACCGCCGAACCGGCTCCGTCGATGCCGGACTGAAGACTGGGTTTCGACATAGCTGGCCTCCCGTCGCCTCGCATCATCGCCCGGTGAACTGTACAGTACGGTACATGTCTGGGAACAGTGCTGATCGCAGGGCGCGCATCGCGGGGGCGGCGGCGGAGCTCTTCCTGGCGCGCGGCTACGCCGGCGTGACCATGGAGGACGTCATCACCGAGGTCGGCGGATCAAAAGCGACGTTGTACCGGTACTTCCCGGACAAGACCGAGCTCTTCCGCGCCGCGGTGGAGCTGCGGATCGGCGAGCTGTCCGAGCCGCTGCGCACGTTCCGGCCCGGCCACCGCGACGTCGCGGCCACCCTGCGCAAGTTCGGCAGGCATTTCGCGGACATCGTGCTGAACCCGGCGGCGATCAAGCTGCACCGGCTGATCCAGTCCGAGGCGGAGCGCATTCCCGGACCCGGCCGGATCTTCCTGGAACTCGGGCCGGCGACCGGGAACGCGATCCTCGGCAGCTACCTCGCCCAGCTGTGCCGGGAGGGGAAACTCGAGCTCGCCGACCCCGTCCTGTCGGCAGGCCAGCTGTTCCACGCGATGCTCGGCGAGTTCCAGACGAGGATGCTGATGGACCCGGCCGCGCGGCCCAGCCGCAGGGAGGTCGACCGCGCGATCGCCACGGCGGTGCAGACCTTCCTCCACGGCGCCTCGGCCGGGCCGGCTCAGCGGGCGAGGTAGCTCGTGGTGGCGGGATCGAGCGTGACCTCGATGTCCTGTCCCGGGCCACACGCGAAATCGGCACGCGCGACGGCCGTCAGCGACACGTCGCCGATCCGGACCACCACTTCGAGCCGGTCCCCGAGAAACTCCGAGGAGACCACCGTGCCGAGGAACTGGTTGTCCCCCAGCACCGGCAGATCGCCGCGGGCGGCCCGCACCCGGACGTTCTCCGGACGGACACACACGAAACCGCCCGACGGGTCCAGCTCGGCGGTGGAGTTCCCGCACAGCACGGCCCCGATGCCGGTCTTGACCAGCACCCCGCCGTCCTGGCGGGACACGTGCTCGACGGCGAACAGGTTGGCGCTGCCGATGAAGTCGGCCACGAACGCCGAACGCGGGTGGTCGTAGACCCGCTGTGGGGTGTCGATCTGCTCGATGCGGCCCTGGTTCATCACCACGACGAGGTCGGAGAGCGCGAGCGCCTCGGCCTGGTCGTGCGTGACGTACAGGGCGGTGACGCCGAACTGTTCCTGGAACGAGCGCAGTTCCTGCCGCAGCTGCGCCCGCAGCTTAGCGTCCAGATTGGACAGTGGCTCGTCGAGCAGCAGCACCTCGGGCTCGCACAGCAGCGCACGCGCGAAAGCAAGGCGCTGCTGCTGACCACCGCTGAGCTGCGTCGCCCAGCGGTCGGCCATAGCGGACAGCCCGACCTGTTCGAGCATCTGCATCGAGCGCCCGCGCACGTCCTTGACCCGGCGCCGGTTCCGCCCGTACCGCAACGGGAACGCGGCGTTGTCGATGACCTTCATATGCGGCCAGATGCCGTAGGACTGCGGCACCATGGCGATCGGCCGGTCCTCCGGCCGCACGTTGCGGTTGCCCGCCGCGTCGAACACGACCTGGCCAGCCATGTCGATCCGGCCCTCCTGCGCCTGTTCCAGCCCAGCCACACAGCGCAGGGTGGTCGTCTTCCCGCAACCACTCGGCCCGAGCAGGGTGACGAACTGGCCCTTGGGCACCTCGAACGAGACGTCGTCGATCGCATAGGTGGCACCGCTGCCGGGCGCGCGCTCGTAGGACTTGCGCAACCGGCTGACGACGATGGATTCGGTGGTTTCCGGTGCCACGACCGCGTTGTTCATCACGATTCCTCCAATGTGCCGTCTCGGTTGACCAGCCACACCGCGACGGACGAGATGGCCAGGATGATGACGGCCAGTGCGCTGGCCGTCGGATAGTCGCCGCTGGAAGTGAAGGTGTCCCACAGTTCCACGACGAGCGTGCGGTTGTCCGAACTGGTCAGCACCAGCGCGATCGGCAGCTCGCCGAGGGCGTGCGCGAAGACCCAGAGCCAGGTCTTGCGCAACGAGGGGCGCAGCAACGGCAGCAACACCGTCCTGGTGACCGTGGCCGGCCTGGCGCCGGTCACGCGGGCGGATTCGACGAGGCCGTCGTCGATCTGCAGCAGCGCGGTCTGAATCATGCGTGAGCCACGCGGGAGATAGCGGGCGACGAGTGCGACGACGATGATCCACACCGTGTCGTAGATCGGTGGCACCGGGATGAACACATACAGGAACAGGATGGCGAACCCGAGCACCACACTGGGAATGCCGAAGACCAGCGAGCTGATCTCGAACAGGAACTTGCTGCCGGGGAACTGCCTGCGTGAGGCCGCGACCGCGATCCAGGTCGAGATCGCGGTGGCGGCGGTGGCGGTGAGCAGCACGACGATCGCGGTGTTCAGCAGCGTCTGGCCGATCTCGGGTGCGGCGAAGACGTGGCCGTAGTTGGCGAACGTCATGGACGCGAACCCGGACAGGCTGATCGGGCGCACGAACGGGGACAGGCTCGTCCAGATCAGCGTCAGGATGGGCAGGCCGATCCCGATGAACAGGTAGGCACAGACGATGACGAAGATCGGGATCCGCCACCGGCCGAGACTCGCCCGTGCCGGCCGGTACGCCTTGCCCACCACGACGCGGAATCGGTGCACGTCGCGGGTGCGGCGCCGGTAGACCAGCAGCATGACCAGCGAAACCGCGAGCAGCAGCACGCCGTAGGTGCTGGCCTGGCCGTAGTTGGGCAGGCCGGTCGGCGGTTCCACGTAGTACTGGATCTGGCTGCTGAACACGAAGATTTGTTTCGGCAGACCGAGAATCGCCGGGATGGCGAAGCCTTCCAGCGCCACGACGACGAACAGCATCGCCGCGGCCGACATGGCCGGCATGATCAACGGGAACACGATCAGCCGGAGACGGCGCCGCAGCGGCGCGCCGATGGTGGCCGCCGCCTCCTCCAGTTCCGGGTTCATCCGGGCGAAGGCGGGCGCGATCATCAGGTACATGCTGGGCACCCCGAAGATGCCCATCACCACGATCATGCCCGGCAGCGAGTAGATGTCGATGCTCAGTCCGAGCGTCTGGCGAAGCAGCACCGCCAGCGGGCCGTTCACCGGGTTGGCCACCAGTGCCCAGGCGATCGCCATGACCGTGACCGGCACCGCCATCGGGGACAGCGCCATCGGCGACAGGAAACGCCTGCCGGGGATGTCGGTCCGCTCCATCAGGTAGGCCAGGCCGGTGCTGAGCACCAGCGCGACGACCAGTGAGCCGACGACGTAGACGACGGTGTTCAGTGTCACCGAGGCGAACTGACCGGACTCGAACACGCGGCGGAAGTTCTCGAGCGAGAATCCGGCCACCTGGAAGGGCAACTGGGTCGTCGACGCCTTGAAGCTGGAGTACAGCAGGATCACCAGCGGGACCAGCACCAGGTACCCGATGAGCAGGATCATCACCAGGTTGACCAGGTTGCCCGCGAGGCGACGGCGACGACCGCCGACCGGTGCGGACGGGGCGCGCGGCGGCGGCTCCACCGCGCCGGCCGCCGGCGCAGGACCGACTTCGACTTGGCTCATGACGAACTCTCCGGAATGTGAAGCACCATTGCCTCCTCCTCAATTGCCTCGCACGCCTGGCGGCGGCCGCGGGGCGCAGTCCTAGCCGATCTTCGTGCCGAGGGCTTTTTGGGCCTCGGGGAAGAAGACCGTGAGTTTCTTGTAGTAGTCGAGCGTCGGGGTGGGGAACCACTGCAGGCCGGCGGCGCACATCGCGCGCAGTGCGGCGCTCTGGTTGGGGTTCGAGCAGTCGGTGCTGCTGGGAATCCGTGAGTTGTAGGTCTTGGCGAGCAGCTGCTGCGCCTTCTCCGACGACAGGAACGTGGTCAGCAGCACGCCCGCCGCCGGATGCGGGGCTCCCTTCGGCACGAACAGGTAGGCCTCACTCGCACTGGTCGGCGACAGTGGCGCGATGTCGACCGGCGCTCCCTTGGCTTTCGACTGCAGAACCAGGTTCACGAGGCTGGTGCCGATGCTGACCTGCCCGGACTCCACGAGCGCCTCGGCCTCGTTGACCGTCGGCGTGTAGTGCGGCGTCTGCGCGGCGAACTTCCGGCCCCAGTCCAGTGCCTTGGCGGTGCCCATGGAGGGAGCCAGGTCCCAGACGGTCATGAACTGCGCCGGGGAGTCCGCCGCGACCAGGCCGCCCGCCCACCGCGGTTGCAGCAGGTCGTCCCACGTCTTCGGGACCTCGTCGCGGCTGATCTTCGCCGTGTTGTACGCCCAGACCTTGGGCGAGGCCCAGGTGTAGACGAAGTTCTTCTCGAAGGTGTAGTCGGCGGCGATGCCGTAGCGAGACCAGTCGATGGACTCGGCCATCGGAACCGACGGGACCACCGTCTGCCCCACCGCGTTGGCGACGTCGACCGACACCCGCCGCGCCGCCTGCTGAACGTTGAGCTGGCTGGCGATGTTCGGGGCCTTGGTCTCGGTGTACCTGACCTCGATACCGGGATAGGTCTTCTCGAAAAGGTCGATCAGCGGTTGCATCTGTGCCCTCGGCTTGGCCGCCATCCAGGTGACCTCGCCCTCGCTGGTCGCCTGTTTGACGAGTTCGTCCATCGAGGCGGGCAGGCTGGCGGCCGCGAGCTGTCCCCCGCAGCCTGTCGTGATGCCGGCCAGTAACAGCAGCGCCGCGGCGACCGCGAACATCCGCCGGACCGGGCCGGATCGGTTTCGTGCCGTACTCATCGTCTCCTCCGCGTCATTCCGGGACCGGCACGCCGTACACGCGCGCCGCGTTGTGGCCGCGCACCGCCGCCAGCTCGTCCGCCCCCAGCCAGGACAGCCGGCTTTCGATCAGCACCCGGGAGTCCCGCGGCGAACCCTCGGTGGCGGGGAAATCCGAGCCCCACATCAGCCGGTCGCTGCCGAACTTCCCGGCGAGCCGCCGCAGGACGCTCGTGGCGTCGGCGCCCGGCTCGTTGTCCAGCCGGCGCAGCGAACTGGGCGTGATCTTGAGGTGCACCCCGGCGAAGGCCGCGAGCTGTTCGAGCTCGGCCAGCATCGGGTACTCCGGCGCGCCCGTGGCGTTGGGGCGGCCGAGGTGGTCCAGTACGACGGTCATCGCCGGATGTCCGGCGAGCACCTTCAGCAGTTCGGGCGTGTTCTTGGAGTGCATCTGGACGGATACCGGGATGCCGTGCTCGTCGACGTAGTCCCAGACGGCCGCCATCCGCTCGTCGGACAGGCCGGCACCGGGCGCGGTGACCTTCGTGTCCCCGTCGGCGATGCGGATCCGCACACCGCGGAAACCCCGCTCCTCGATCCAGTACCGCAGATCGTCCACAGCGGACACCGCGAGGAAGTCGACCGAGCACACCCCGACCAGGCGGCCGGGATACCGCGCCAGCACGTCGGCCGCGTACCGGTTGTCGTAGCCGTACACCGTCGACGCCTGCACGAGCGCCGCACGCTGCACGCCCGCCTCGTCGAGGTGGCCGATCAGCTCGTCCCCGTCGACGGGACGGGTCCGGGACCAGTCGGACCGGATTCCGCCCAGCGGCCGCACGGGATAGCTGCCGGTGTCGGCGGAAATGCAGTGTGTGTGGGTGTCGAAGTAGAAGGTCATCACTGTTGCCCTACGTATTTCTCGAAGTCGGCGAAGATTTCCGCGGGGTCGAGGTCGCGTCGGATGACCTCTTGCTCACGCGCGTACCGGATCGCCGTCCGGAGCATGTCCAGCACACCCGGGTTCAGGCCGTAGCGGGCGGCGCGCCCAGGGTTTCCGTCGATACCCGAGGTCAGTCCACTGTAGAGGGACCGGATGAGGTCCGGTTCGGACCGGAGAAGTTCGCGCCGAACGACGACGAAATGGTTGGCGGGCACCCAGCCGTGCTCGGCGTGGAACTTCTCCTGTTGTGCTTCCCAGTCCCCGATCAGCGGGACCAGTCCGTCCACTTTGGCCGCGAACGGCGCGCCCAGTACTACCGAGGCGAGGTCCCCGGCGCGCAGTTCGTCGACGAGGTTCCCGGACGTCCGCTCGACGTTGGCCGGATCCCGCGCGGTGGCGACGTGCGCCCCCTCGGTGGTCACCCAGGTGATATCGCGGGAGGAAACCCCATACGTGTCAGCGAGAATCCCGCGCACCCACAGTCCCGTGGTCTGGCTGTACGCGCGCACGCCGACCCGGCGCCCCTTGAGCTCCGCGGGTTCGATCCGGTTCTCCTCGCCCTGCACGTACAGCGCCCGATGCGGGAAGTTACCGAGCAGGACCACCGGCAGCGCGGCGATCGGCACCTCGGCCTCGACCGCCTGCAACAGCGTGGCGACGGCGAGTTCGCTGACGTCGTAACGCAAATCCCGGACCATCGGGGCGAAGGCCTCGTGGATCGGATCGACGTCGGCGACATCGAGCGACGGCCCGTCGAGCAGGGCCTCGGTGTGCGGATAACGCCGGAGCGCGGCGGTGAGTCGCCTCATCACACCTCCTCCCCGCGCCAGAGCCGCCGGAACGGCACGCTCATCACCGCACGCGAGATGCGGATGTCGACGACCGTGGGTTTGGGGTCGGCGAGGAACTCCCCGACCGCCTTCTCCAGCTGGTCCATCGTGCGCACGGTGGCGCCGGCGCCGCCCATCGCGGTGGCGACGGCCCCGAGGTCCGGCGACCGGATCGCCGAGAGGTCCTGCCGCAGCCCGTGCGCTTCGGACTTGTGGTACTCCGCGCCGAGTGCTTCGTCGTTCATCACCAGGATCAGCACCGGCCAGCCGTAGCGGCAGGCGGTGTCGAACTCGGCCAGGTGCATGATGAAACTGGCATCGCCCTCGACCACGAAGGTGGGCCTGCCACGGCCGAGTGCCCAGCCCATGCTGAGCAACGGCGACTGTCCGATGGCGCCGAACAGCCCGTAGTTGGACACGATCTCGCGCGGCCGCGAGAACAGCATGGTGCCGAAATCGGTCTGGTGCCCGCTGCCCAGCACCAGCGGCAGCCGTTCGGGGATGAGGCGGTCGAGCCCGAGCACGACCTCGCGCGGGTCGAGCCGGTCCGGCTCCTGGTGGAACGGTTCCCGCAGCGTGGTGGCTTCCCGCAGCCGTTCGGCGACGACCGGTGTGTGGTACCCGGCGCCCGCCGGGGTCCGGCCGTCCAGCGCGCCGATCAACTGCTCGAGCGCCAGCCGCGCGTCGCCCCGCACGTAGCAGTCGACCGGCTGGCCGTCACCCGGCACGACCTGGTCCGCCTGGTCGATGTGCACGATGCTCGCCTTCGGGTAGAGGCGCCCGTGCCAGATCGTGTACTGGTTCAGGCTCGCCCCGACGGCGATCAGGCAGTCCGCCTCCCGCATCAGCTCGTGCGCGGTCTTCGTCCCGTAGCCGCCGGAAATCCCGGCGTGGTACGGCGTGCGGTCGCGCAGCCAGTTGGTGACCTGCAGCGTGGTGGTCAGCAGCGCGCGCGTCGAGTCCTGCAGCCGCAGAACGAGCTCGCCCACCTCGGGATCGCGTGCGCCCTTCCCGACCAGGATCACCACGCGCTCGCTGCCGGCGATGATGTCGGCGGCCTCCTGGACGCGCCGCGCGGCGGGCGTCACCGGGGTGGTGTCGATGAGCTCGGTGGAGCGCACGTATTCCGCCGGGCCCTCGAACTCCGCCTGCTGGACGTCCATCGGCGCGCTGACCATGACCGGTTTCGACGTCGTCCGCGCCAGGAAGAACGCCTCCCGCACCGCGGCGTGCGCACGCGCGGGCGCCGACACGGACACGAACCCGCATTCGACGGCGTCGGCGAACTTGCGCTGGTCGAGGTACTGGGAGTCGCCGGGATCTGTCAGCGGCGCCTCACCGGCGAACACGACGAGCGGGGTGCGGGCGCGCGCCGCGCACACCAGCGCGGTCGCCAGCTGCGTGACACCGGGACCGCAGGTCGTCGAGGCGACGCCGGGGTTACCGGTCGCGCGGGCCCAGCCGTCCGCCATCGTCAGCCCGGATCCCTCGTGGCGGACGTCGTAGAGCAGGCTCCCGCGCTCGGCCATGGCATGCATCCAGTGCATGTTGGCGTCGCCCATCATGCCGAACACGTGGGAGGCGCCTTCCGCCACGAACGCGTCGGCGATGGCTTCGTACACCTTGGTCATGAGGTCCTCTCAGTCAGAATCCCGGTCAACCGCGGGAAAACCCGGAGCGCGTTCCCGGACGCGATCATGGCTCGGTCCACTTCGGACAGACCGTCCACCGCCTCCAGCAGCGTGCGAGTGTCGTCGTAGCGGCGGCCCGTCGCGGGGTCACGGCCTCGCACCGCGCCGATCATCTCCGAGGCGAACACCAGATTCTTCGCCGGCACGGTGTCCACAAGCAACTGCATGCCGCGCCGGCCGTAGACGCAGGTGTCGAAGTAGACGTTGTCGCCGATGATGTCGAGCAGGTCGCCGCGGCCCTGGTCGTACATGACGCCCTGGTAGCGGTCCCAGTGATACGGCACCACGCCACCGCCGTGCGGCAGGATCAGCCGCAGCCCGGGGAATTCCTCGAACAGCTTCGACTGGCACAGCTGCATGAACACCGTCGTGTCCGCGTTGAGGTAATGCGCGCAGGTGCCCTGCACGGCCGGGTTGGCCGACATCGAGGCATGCACCATCGCGGGCACGCCCAGCTCGACCATCTCGGCGTAGAGCGGGTAGTAGTACGGATCGGTGATCGGCGGCGCCTGCCAGTGGCCGTCGGAGGGATCGGGATTGAGGTTGCAGCCCACGAATCCCAGCTCGGTCACGCACCGGCGCAACTCACGCACGCTGGCGTCGATGATTCCGCCGGGCGACTGGGGCAGCTGGCAGACGCCGGCGAAGCGGTCGGGAAACAGCCGGCAGGCGCGGTGGATGACATCGTTGCTCAACCTGCTCCAGACGGTACTGGTTTCCTGGTCGCCGTAGTGGTGCGCCATCAGGCCCGCGATTGGCGAGAGCAGCGCCCTGTCGATGCCGTGCCGGGTTTGCAGCGCGACAGGACCGTCCGCGAGAGCACGGCACAGCTCGTCGTCGGAGATCTCCAGCTCGCCGGCGGGCAACCGCCGCCCGTGCTGCTCGAACTCGGCGATCTGCTTGGTCCGCCACTGTTTCAGCGCCTGCGGCACGGAAGTGAAGTGGACGTGGCAATCCAGGTACATCGGCGTCCCCGCGTGCTCGTTCATGACCGGCCGGTGATCGCGCGGCCGCGGGTCAGACCGGGATGGCTGACCACCGGCGCGGTGAACAGGAGCCGGTATCCCTGTTCCACGACCTCATCGACGTTCTTCTCCGTCACGTGCGGATGGGCGACGGCGACCCCGTGCTCGGCGCACACGTCGAGAAATCGCTGTTTGTGCGCCATGACCGCCGGATGCTCGTACTGGCGCGGAAGGTTCAGTTCCTGGCTCAGATCGCCTTCGCCGACCATCACGAACCCGATGCCCGGCACCTCCCGCAGCATCGCGTCGAGATTCGCCACCGCACGGACGCTTTCGATCATCAGCCCGACCAGGATTTCCCCGTCCGGCGCCAGCGGCCAGACATCCGCCCGCTGGTAGTACTCGGCGACCGGAATGCCCCAGTACTGCGCCGCCCAGGCCGGGCTGTCGCCGCGCACTCCCCCGCCGTCGATACTGGGATAGCGGCAGGCGGCGACCGCGTTGCGGGCTTCCTCGACCGTGTCGACATGCGGCCAGACCACCGAGTAGGCACCGAGATCGAGCGCCTGCTTGGCGTGCCATTGCGCGTGTTCCGCGCCGTTGGGCGGAATCCGGACCATCGGCGTGGTCGCCGGCGCCAGTCCGGGTGCGTCGTGCACCTGCCGGCGGTCCAGCAGGTACTGCAACGCGTCGCGCAACTGGGGCGGATCCCACGGTTTGTGTTCGGTCTCGAACAGCACCATGTCGTAACCGGTGCGGCGCAGCGAGATCGCCACCGACGGTTCGGCGGCGGCGAACGTTCCGAAGGCGGTCGCGCCCCGTTCCAGGCACTCGATGACACCGTTCAACCGAGCCATGAACCGAGCCTCCTTGCTCTGCGTCCTGCGATGGGCACGGCTCTCAACGTAAGTTCGGGGAAAACCCCGCTCAAGGCAGACGCGAAGCACTTTGATGCACGAGATGCATTAATGTCATCCATCACGGTCGTGCATAAATCGCGTTCCGATCTGTCTTGGCCGCCACCCCGCCGCCTTCTAGCGTTTTTCCAGTGGATCGACGAGAGAGTATTTACATCGACGGTTTCTCTCACGAGAATCCGATTCCGGCGGGTTGCCGGCTGGGGAATTTGTTGTTCACCGGGGTCATTCACGGCGGTAAGGACGGCACCGATCCGGCGAGCTTTCCGACCGAGTTCGCGGACGAATGCCGGCAGATGTTCGACAACGTGGCCGCCGTGCTGACCGCTGCCGGCGGATCACTGGACAACGTCGCCAAGTTCGAGGTTCAGCTGGGCGAGGCCGCCGACCGCGCGGTGCTCAACGCGCAGTGGCAGGCGTTGTTCCCCGATCCCGGCAGCCGGCCGGCGCGCCAGGTCTCGGCCGGCACGAACCGTGCCCACATCCGGGTCCAGTGCTCAGTCGTCGCGGTTCTCGGCGAATCCGCGGCCGAGGGAGGAATTCATGGTTGAATACGGCACCTTCGACCCGGAACCACGGGCGCCGAAATGGCAGCTGCCTGCCGGATCGTGTGACAGCCAGGTGCATGTTTTCGGCGACCGGGAACGATTCCCGGTGCGGCCCAATGCCGCCTACGTCGCCTATGACGCCACGGTGGAGGCGATGCTGCGGTTGCACGAGGTGCTCGGGATCGAGCGCGGGGTGATCGTGCAGCCGACCGCCTACGGCACCGACCACTCGGCGCTGATCGACGCGCTGGCGACCGCGGGCAGCGGCTACCGGGGCTGCGGGCGCGTCGACGATTCGGTGAGCGACGAGCAGCTCGCGGAGATGCACGCGGCGGGGATCCGGGGCGCGCGGTTCAACTTCCACCCCAAGCTCACCGCCAGCCGGCTCGCCCCGGACGAGATCCGGCGGACGATCAAACGGGTCACCGAGTACGGCTGGTACTTCAAGCTGCAGCTGGTGGACATGGACCCGGACGAGGTCACCTCGCTGTTCGACGGCGTGGACGCCGACATCATCGTCGACCACATGGGGCCGCTGCAGTACGACCACGGCCTCGACGATCCCCGGTTCCGCAAGATGCTGGACCTGCTGGACCGCGGCAACTGGTGGATGATGCTGTCCAACGGCGACAAACGCGCCGAAGCGGCCGGGCATCCGTGGGACGACGCCGTCGCCTACGCGCACGAGTACATCCGGCGGGCGCCGGAACGGATGCTGTGGGCCAGTGACTGGCCGCATCCGCTGCGTCCCGTTCCGGTGCCCAACGACGGTGAGCTGCTCGACCTGTTCGCGCGGTTCGCGCCGGACGAATCGACCCGGCGGCGGATTCTCGTTGACAATCCCGCGAAAATCTTCCGGTTCGATGCCTGAGCTACAGCCAGTGCTTCTCGCGCGCGATCTGCTGTGCCCGGTCGGCGAACGCACGTACCGCCTTGCTCGCGTCCTCCCGGTGGATCAGCCGGACGGGCAGGTTCGCGAAGTCCTCCTCGATCCGCAGGAAGGCCGCGACCCCCTCCGGGTGAACACGCTGCGCGGACCCCGGCAGCAGAGAAACGGCGTTGTTGCGTTCCAGATCGGCCATGACGCGGCTGCCCGGCACCGCGTTCGCGACGGTCTTGGGCGCGAAACCGGCCTTGGCGAACACCTTCTCGATCACCGCGTGGTAGCCGGGCGCCACGGTGCGCGGAATGATCACGAACCGCTCGCCGGCCAATCCGGACAGCGACACGCTCGTCTCGGTCGCCAGGCGGTGCCCGTGCGGCACCGCGAGGACGAGCCGCTCCCGGCGGATGAGCACCGACGCCAGCTCCCGGTCACCGGGGTCGTACCGCACCAGCCCGACGTCCTGCCGTCGCCGGTGCACGGCCTCCAGCACGTCGTTCTCCCACAGTTCCAGTGCTTCGGCCCGCAGCCCGGAATCCGCGTCGAGGCTGGCCAGCAGCACCGGCAGGGTCTCGTAGCCCACGCTGAACGTGTAGGCCACCCGGATGGTGCCGCGATCTCCGGATGCCGTCTGCTGCGCCCGCGCGACGGCGGCGTCGAACCGGGCCAGTACGTCCCGGATGTCGTTGAGGAACTCCACCCCCGCGGGCGTCAGCCGGACGTTGCGCGTGTCGCGGTCGAACAGCTGGACCTCGATCCTGCGCTCGAGCCGCCGGATCCGCTGGCTCAACGCCGGCTGCTCGATGTACAGCCGCTCCGCGGCCCGCGCGAAGTGCAGCTCCTCGGCCAGCACGACGAACGAGCGCAGCAGGGCGAAGTCGATATTCATGCATCGAATTTAGCAATAAGGGGAGGTGCCCTCGGGTGACCGATGTCCTCGAAGGACTGTCCACGGTGTCCGTGGCGACACTGTCCGCGCAGTTGCGGCAGCGCGGGTTGAACAACGTCAGCATCGACGGCGTGTACCCGGCCAGGGCGGGCGCCCGGTTCGCCGGCCGCGCGCGCACGCTGCGGTACCTGCCCCACCGTGAGGATCTGTTCGCCGAACGCGGCGGCGGATTCAACGCACAGAAACAAGTCATCGAGTCACTCGGCGACGGCGAGGTCCTCGTCATGGAGGCCCGCGGCGAACGCGGCAGCGGCACGATCGGCGACATCCTGGCCAAACGCGCCGAGGTCCGCGGCGCGGCGGCGATCGTCACCGACGGCGGGCTCCGTGACGCGGCCGTGGTCGCGGACCTCGGCATCCCGGTGTTCCACGCCGGGCCCCATCCCGCCGTGCTCGGCAGGCGGCACGTGCCGTGGGACATCGACGTGCCGGTCGCCTGCGGCGGCGCGGCGGTGCTGCCCGGCGACTGGATCGTCGGCGACGACGACGGTGTGCTGGTCATCCCGCCGGCGCTGGTGCGCGAGGTGGTCGAGGCCGCGGTCGAGCAGGAGCGCCAGGAGCGGTTCATCGCCGAGCAGGTGGCCGCCGGCGCCGGGATCGAAGGCCTGTACCCGCTCGGCCCGGCTTGGCGAAGCCGCTACGAAGACTGGCTCACCACCGAAAAGTAGGAGAAAACCCGTGAAGTTCCGTAATGATCCCGCCCGGCTGCGCGGTTCGATCGCCCCGCTGATCACCCCGTTCCACGCCGACGGTTCCGTCGACCACGACAGCCTGCGTGGCCTGGTCGAGTTCCAGCTGAGCAACGGATCGCACGCCATCTCGTTCGGCGGTTCGACCGGCGAACCGGGCGCGCAGACCCTGGCCGAACGCGCCGAGGCGATCCGCACCGTCGCCGCCGCGGTCGGCGACCGGGTGCCCTTCCTGCCCGGCACCGGCAGCGCCAAACTCGACGAGACACTCGAACTGACCGCCATCGCCCGTGACGCGGGCGCCGACGCGGTACTGATCATCACGCCCTACTACGCGCAACCCACACAGCTCGGCCTGTACAACTGGTACGCCACCGTCGCGCGCGAGTTCCCCGACCTGCCCGTGGTGATCTACAACGTGCCCTCGCGAACCGCGGTGGAGATCGCGCCCGACACGGTCGCCAGGCTGTACCGCGATTTCGACAACCTCGTCGGCATCAAGGAGACCACAAAGGACTTCGCGCACTTCTCCCGCGTGCTGCACGCCTGCGGGCCGGAGCTGCTGGTCTGGTCGGGGATCGAGCTGCTGTGCCTGCCGTTGCTGGCCCTCGGCGGTGTCGGCTTCATCAGCGCGGTCGCGAACCTGGCGCCGGCGGCGGTCGCGCGGATGTACGAGGCCTGGGAGGCCGGCGACCACGCGACCGCCCGCGAGCTGCACTACAAGCTGCACCCGCTGGCCGATCTCCTGTCTGTGGAGACCAACCCGGCACCGCTGAAATGGGCGCTGGCCCAGCAGGGCCGCATCAAGTCCGGTTTCGTACGCCCGCCACTGGCCCCGCTCACCGACGAGGGCAAGGCCAAGGTCGAGAAGCTACTCGCCGCCGGCGCGGAGCTACTGGTCAGCTAGTCCAGATGACCGAGTTGTCCTCGTACTGGTCGCCCTCGTCGAACTCCGCGGCGGTGACGGGCGTGCCCGTCGTGGCGCTGAGCGAGCAGGTCTCGAACGAGGCGCCCTTGGTCTTGAAATCGCGGGGCGCGTTCTCGTTGTCGCACTTGCCTTCGATGTCGCCGATCAGCACCACGCCCGTGCTGCTGCCACCCTCCAGTACGCCGTTGAGCTTCAGCGAGGCATACGAAAGGTCGGTGCCGCCGACGTTCTCCACCTTCATCTTGATGAAGTAGGGCGTCATGCCCTTGGCCTTCTCCCCGAAGGCGGCCATATCGGCCTCGCTGCCCTTCTCGATCGCCGTCACGGTCACCGCGATCGTGCCCTTCTTCGAGCTCGAGTACTCGAACGGCAACACCGCCCTGGCACCGATCTTGAGCTTGGTGCCGGGTGCGGTGACCGCGGCGTCTACCAGCGTGCCGTCGTCGCCACCGGTGGCGGTCGTGCTCGCGCTGCTCGACCCGGACGACGCCGGGGCCTGCGGCGTCGGCGAGGCCGCGGGCGCCGCCTCGGTCCCGTCGCCGCCACAGCCCGCGAGCGTGAGCCCGATGCCGGCCAGAGCGGCCG
>Ga0164243_10002947_pt1 | contig 27556 bp, 22 predicted proteins | sample OricompcompostOP_FD_108781 | JGI IMG/M metagenome (GOLD analysis project Ga0164243, IMG submission 108781) | Organic Plus compost microbial communities from Emeryville, California, USA - Original compost - Organic plus compost (OP) | ecosystem: Engineered > Solid waste > Mixed feedstock >...
ACCTTGCCTACAACCACGGCGACCTCGTTGCCCCGCTGGACGACGTGTACATCCATCTGCAGTACGGGCGTCAGATCGGGCTCGGGCACTTCTTCGAATTCAACACGGGCGATGGGGTTTCCACCGGTGCGAGCAGCCTGCTGTACGCGCTGATCTTGGGCGCCGCCTACGCCCTCGGCATTCACGGCAGCGGCCTTCTCGGCTTCGCGGTGGGCCTTGGCATCGCCTGCTTTGCGCTCGCCGCGGCCCTCGTCTACCAACTGGGTGCCCGGTGGGTGACGCGAGCAGTCGGCATTTGGTCGGGGCTGCTGGTCGCGGCGAGTGGTCCATTGCTGTGGGGATCGGCCAGCGGCATGGAAATCGGACCCGTCATGGTGCTGGTCGTCGCGATGCTGCTGACCTTCGCGCACAAGACGGGCCCCGTGGTGGGCGTGCTGCTGGCCCTGTCAAGGCCTGAGGGGCTCGTCTTCGCTACAGCGCTGACGCTCGCGAGCTGGTGGACCTTCGGCGGTCGACGCTGGGCGCGCATCGCGTGGAGTCTGTTGCCGCTTGTGGCCGGCGCGGCGCAACTGCTCTTCTACCAGCTTGCGACCGGCACGATTTCCGCCAACGGCATCCAGGCGAAGTCGTTCCTCGACGACCGTCCGGTTTTCTACCTCAGTAGCTTCCTCGACCGTACGGCGGCGAACCTGCACTCGATGCTCGGCACGTTCCTGGCCTTCACCGAGCAGGACTACGTGTTTCCGGGTGCACTCGTGGTGTTCTTCGCCGGACTGGTCTACGTCCTGGTTAGCCGTCCGGCCGCACGGCCCCTCGCGATCGGGGCGGCCGCGGGTCTGGCCGGCGTGCTGGTGTCGGTGTCCACATTGAACACCGCGCTGATTCACGAGCTCCGTTATGTGCAGCCGTTCATCCCGGTGTTCGTTTTGTTCGCGGTGACTGGGGTATACGCGGCGACTCGACTGGTCAATCAGCCGCGGAGCCGGCGGCTGGCCCTGCACGGTGCCCTCGCCGTCGCGTTGGCGTTTTCACTCGTCGCGATTCCCACCTGGGCCGCCCGCTTCGGCCGCGACGGCGCCACGATCCGAGACACAGACGTGTCGGTGGCGTCGTGGCTGCGTCGGAATTTGCCGCAGAACGCGATCGTCGCCGTGAAGGACGTTGGAGCCGCTGCCTATCTGGGCGGGCACCGGGTCGTTGATGTGATCGGCCTGGCCACCAACGGCCTCGCCGTGCCGGCCAACAACGGCCCGGGCGCGGTGTACGAGGCGTTGCGCCATCTCCGGCCGTCCCAACGGCCAACGTACTTCGCCGTTTACGACACGGTTCCGGGGCCGGCCATGGACACGTTGCGCGAAGCCGGGATTCTCGAGAATCCGCCACTGCAGACCTTCACCGTGCAGGCGCCGCCGGATCTGACCGGGGACCGGATCGTGCCGTTCAACGAGCTCAACGTCTACCGCGCCGACTGGACGCTGGCCGGTAGCGGAGACCTGCAAGCGGTGCCCGGCACGCTGCGGGACTACCTCAACGTCGGTGATTTGAGCAGTGAGAAGGCACATGCTTATCAGCCCCGCGAGGCGCAGGATGGCCTGCAGCCGTGGACCACGCTTACCCGATCCGGCGATGTTGTCGATAGCGGCCGCAATATTGTGGGTGGCGAATCCTTCACCGCCCACAACCTGACCCCGGGCCAGCCCCTCACCGTGACCGCGCGAACAGCCGTCACCGCGCCCACCGCCGGCAGCGATGCGGCACCGGCGATGCAGGTCGTGGTCAACGGGGTCGCGGTCACGGCCTGGGTGCGCTCGCATCAGCCCGGCAGCTGGGCCGACTACACGGTGACCGTGCCCGGATCATCGGTGACAGGAACGACACTCCAGATCGACGTCGTGCCGCGGGAGCCTGTGCTCAACCCTTACCCGGACTACACCTCGTACGGTTACTGGCTCAGTCAGCCGTGATCAACGCAATGCCATGGTCGCGCGTACCGCCGCTACGACCTCGGCAAGGCTGGGGAGTCATCGCTGCCGAACGTTGCGCGCACAATCCAGCGCACCGAGGTACTTCCCGCGGTGAGTGGCATCGGCCGTGTGACCCACGGTGAAGGCCGACCATGTTCTGATGCTCCTCCTCGGAAACGGGACTCGGGAAGTACGTCAGCCGGTTCGGGCAGTGCTCTCCAGCGGCGGCGTTTTCCGCGGCTCGGCCGCGCTGAGTGGGAGTGCCGGAGCACTGACGAGGTGTTTCGCTAGACGACTAGGCTAGTTTGGTAGATGAGGTCTTATGGGCCGGTTTGACCAGTGTCAACGCGCCGGTCAGGCTGAGCGAGCCACCGGATTTCCCGTTTCGGGTGGACTGATCTCCGGCTGGAACAGGGCACAGATCTCGGTCAGCACGCGTGGATGCACCGCGAGCGTCAGGTGGCCGGCATCGGGCACCACAATGTTGCGGACCCGTAGCCCGGGGTGCTCGAGCCTGCCGTTCCGCGCGGGCAGTATCAGCTGGTCCGTGTCACTGGAGTACGTGATGAACCGCGTGGTGCAACCGGGTGCGGGTTCCTCGAGCTCGGCCAGCAGTTCGCTGCCGGGACGCAGCTGACGTACCAACGGCAGGGGCGACAGCAGCCAAGCTGCGAGCGTTCCTGCGTGCGGGGTCGCGATGGTCACGGCGATCGCCACGCGTGCGTGACCGCCGAGTCGTTGGACGTAATACCGCGCGATGAGCCCGCCAAGGCTGTGTCCGACCAGGTCAACCGTGGCCGCGCCGGTAACTGCGCACAGCTGCTCGACCTGCTCGGCCAACCGGCCGGCCGCCGTCCGTACGTCCCCGATCAGCGGGCTGTAGCCGAACGACACGATCGGTCCCGCCCCGCATTGCTCCAATGCTCGCTTGAGATCGGTGAAGATCGAGGTGTTGTCCGCCAGTCCTGGAAGGACCACAAGAGGTCGCTGTGGCACCGCAGCACCCTGGTCTGCCTGAATTGCCCACCGTCGTCCAATAGCTGTCGGGTACCGGGCCAGGTGACTCACCGCCGCGACGATTTCGCTGGCGACCGCTCGCAGCACCACCATGACTCACCTCCGCGCCGAGGCGATCCTCTCGCTACTTGAAGAGTAGACGCGGATACCGACATTTTTGTTTCTGCCGAACCCTTCCCCGATGCGCGCCGGGGGAGTAGGACTAAGCCGTCGACGCCAACCTCGGAGACGTCCATGGGACGACCAGTCGCGGAGCACCACCAGGAAGCCGACGCCTACCAGGCCCTGAGTGAGCTTTACGGCGCGAGCATTCCGGCGACTGCCTGGCTACTCGAACACAACGTGGCCTGCGGCCGTATTCGGCTGCGCACGGCGGACGGTGAGGTACGCGTGGTGGACTTGCGGCAGGCCACGGCGGAATTCGGTGACGACCTGGTCAATTGTGGCCGCCACCTGCATCACCTCCATGTCCTCGGCCAGCTGACCGTTGAGGAGGACGGCACAGTCCGGTTGCCACTCACGGCTGGCGCAGAGGACCGATGTCGGCCAGGAACGCATTGATCCGGCGCGCGAGCAGTGGGGTGCGCTGCTCCCGTAACCAGGCGCCAACCTCTTTGGCGGTCAACCCTTCGGGAGGGATGGGCAGGCAGTGCGCGTTCAGGCTCCGCTCCTCGGGACGCAGTTTCTCGTAGGTGTCGCGAGTCCAGCCACCGTTGTCGGCGAGGATTTCCGCGGTGTGCTCGGTCATGAACGCGTAGTGGGCCAGCAGGCCGCCGGTCGGTTTCCGGCACAGCGGTCGCAGCCGCAGGTCGGCGTCGGGGTACCGGATTTCCGGAGCGGCCAGGTCACGTGTGCTGCCGGTCGCGCTGGCGAGTGCGAACAGGCACCCGAATGTGCCGAAATTGGATCTGCGTGTGCGGGCCGCTAGGTCCTTCGGGCTGACCGCGGGTGGCGGCCCCTTCGGTACCTCGGCGGCCATACCTGCCTTGATCTCCTCATAGGAATTCGCGCGCAGGATGGCATCCACCGTCCGGCGCTGGATGCCGGGCCGGCCGTAGAAGAGGTTCCCGGCCACCACGTGCGAGAGCCAGCACACCGCGAACAGGTCGCCGGTCGCCTCTTCCGCCTGGTCGAACAAGGCCATCAAGACATCGACGACGGCGGGGCTGGCCAGCAGCTCGTCGTGGACCAGGCCGTGCTCGTACAGGTAGGCGACGGTCCGCGAACACGCCTGCCGCAGCCGGCCGGCGGCTTCCTGCACGACAGTGCCGTCGATGTGGGCCGCGCGTAGTTTGCGCTGACCTGCCGGCAGCATCCGCTGCAGTGTGTTGTTCATCCTCCTGCGGGTGAACGCGCGGCTGAGGTTGTGTGCCGCGGCGTCGGCGAGCGCGGGGTCGATGTAGTCGCGCAGTAATGGGCCGAACCTGCTGGCCAGAACGGCGAGCTCTAGCTCGTCGGGCCGCAGCGCGAGCTGGGTCGAGCGCGAGTTGCGACGCTTGAACGCCAGGAATGCGTCCTCGAGTTCGCCGGGCATCCATTCCAGGAGCAGCTCGGAGTCCAGCACCTTCTGCCGCAGGTCGCGGACTTCGAGCGGGAACTCGCCTTCGCTGGGGAAGCCCGCCTCGCGGAGGATGGCGAGAAGCTCCTGGTTGCCGGTGAACGCGAGCCTTGCCAGCGGGACGCTCGCGTTGCGATGCCGCCGATCGGTGATGATCGCGTGGCCGTCGGACTCCGCGCCGACAAGCACCCGAAGCTTGTCGCCGCCGCACGAGAGCCACCGTTCGTCCGGGAACCATGGTGGCCTGATGCCGAGGGCGGCAAGGATCGCTGTCACCCGTTGCTGGCCGTCCACGATCCACCATTGGGTGTGGGACGACGCGGAGTCCCGGTATCGGCCACGGGGTGTGGCGGTGTCGGGCGACGGTTCCCATAGCAGCAGTGCGCCGAGCGGGATGCCGTGCACCAGCGAGTCGACGAGGTCACGTACCCACGCCTGGTCCCGGTTGAAGATTCGCTGGAACTCCAGCACGTCGAACTGGCCCCGTTGCACGGCCGAGATCAGCTCGCGCACCTTGATCCGGTCCGGTTTGTCGGTCACACCGCACCTCCTTGGTGATCAGGGGACATCACCACTCGATAATGAAACCACAATTTCGTCTATCGAGTCTATGGCTGTCATGGATCGATGGCCCATGCCGGCGTGGGAAACGCTACGCTTCGGAAGAGCTTATTTGAGCGCTTGTAGAAGCCATCGTCTGCCGGAGGATCGCGTTGACCACAACATTGCCCCAGGTGCAGGACCTGCCGGAACTTGACCGGCTGCTGATCGACCCCACCCGGCTCTTGATCGCGGCGGCGCTCGTCCGCCCTGCCTCGCACCGCGTCGACGAGGTCGCCGACGCGGTTGGGGTGACGAGGACCGAGCTGCTGCGGCACCTTCGGCGACTGCGCGAGGGCGGCTACGTCAAGACCTATCGTGACGAGCGCCAGCGCACGTGGGCGAACTTGACCGGGGAGGGCGAGGAGCGGCTGGTTGGGCACCTGCAGGCCCTGCGAGTGCTTATCGGCCAGGTGGACACGCTTGTCCTTGGCAGGTGAAATCGGCGCCATATCAGCTAATTTCCGGACACTCGCCAGCGCGAGGCGTATTCGGCTCCGACGCGCACTATTTTGCGCATCATGCCGCGTGGACAGACATTACCGGGCGACGAAGGTGCGATGCGGGTCGCCGAAGCTGTTCATTCGCGGATTCAACAGCTCGATCTGCCCTACGACGAGGTGGCGAAGCGGGCGAACATCGGTGTCTCGACGCTGAGGAATATCCGTACTGGCAGGCACAAGGCGCACATCAGTACGCTGCGGGACCTCTCGCGTGCACTGAGCTGGCCTCCGGATCACTTGCAGACTGTCCGAGACCAGAAAATGCCGCTCGTGCCTGGCTCAGGGGCCGGCCAGGCTGGCGCCGAGCTCAGCGTCGTCGCGCAGGCGCTCGAGCGCATCCTCGCCGAGCTCAAGCAGGACATGAACACGGGTTTCCAGCAGGTGATCGCACACGTCGACCGTAGGATCGACGAGATTGAGCGAAGGCTTGGGGGCGGCCGGTAGCGGCGTTTGCCCGATCCCGACCGTATGAAAGTCAGGTCGCCTCGGGCTTCAACGGCCGAGAACCGGCCGACGGTCCTCGCGCACCTGGGTCGTCGAGATGGCTCGCACCGCGGAGCAGGAGGGCGATACAAACTGCGCCGACCACCAGCACGCCGGCCGCGCACGCAGCCGCGACGGCATAACCACGTGCGATGGCAGGAGCGCTGCCGGGATCCGTCGTCGCCGCTGTTACACCAACCGCGATGGTGCTCAAGGTCGCGGTGCCGAGTGAGGCTCCTGTCAGGTTCGACGTCTGGAACACCGCCGACGCGACTCCGGCATCTGTGATCGCCACTCCGGTTACGGCGGCACTCATCAGAGTCGGCAGCGCGAGCGTGGCTCCGTAGCCGAGCAGGAGCTCAGCGGGAAGGATCACCGCCCAGTAGGACGTGTCGGGGCTGAGCTGTGTCAGCAGAGTCATGCCTGACGCGGACACCAGAAGCCGGGCGACGAACAGCTGTCCTGACCTTAGGTGGCTGCCCAGCCGGTTGGAGAAACGGCTGCGGCCGGCCAGGTTCCCCGCCATCATCGGCATGAACGCCAGCCCGGTGAGCAACGGACTGTATCCCATGGCCGTTTGCAGCTGGTAGGTCAGGAAGATCGACACGCCGAACATGCCGAAGGTAAGCAGGCCCATGGCGAGGTAGGTACTGACGCGAACCCGGTCGGTGAATATCGACAACGGCAGCAGGGGGTGACGTGTCAGAGCCTGCCGCACGACGAAGCCGCAGATCAGGATCACTGCGGCGACGAGCGCACCGATGACGTGCACCGAGTCCCAGCCGAGACTCACCGATTGCGAAAGCCCGTAGACCAGTGCGGTCATCCCGCTGGTGCAGGCGAGCGCGCTCCACCAGTCGAGTCGTGCCGCCCGCTTCCCGTTAACGGCCGGCAGGAGGAGCCGCCCGGCTGTGCCGGCGAGCGCGGCGAGGGGAACGTTGAGGTACAGGCACCAACGCCAGCCCAGGAACTGGGTGGTGGCACCGCCGAGGACCAGTCCGGCTACCGCGCCTGACACGACGAGCAGGCCGAAGATGCCAAGGGCCCTCGTGCGTTCGCGGTCGTCGGGGAACCGGGTCACGAGCAGGGAGAGCGTGGCAGGTGCCAGCAACGCGGCCGAGAGCCCTTGCGCGGCGCGCGCCGTGATCATCATGGCGGGATCGATCGAAGCACCGCCGAGGGCGGACGCGAACGCGAAACCACCGAGGCCGACCAGCAGGCTGCGCCGACGACCGAAACGGTCGCCGAGCCGACCGCCCAATAAGAGGAAACCGCCGAAGGTCAGGGTGTAGGCGCTGATCATCCACTGCCGGCTGGCATCGGACATCCCCAGGTCCCGTTGTGCCGAAGGCATTGCGACGTTCATGACCGAGATGTCGACGGCAACGAGTAGTTGAGCGAGCGCGGCCGCCGCCAGCGCCCACCATTTGCGACTGTCCCATGTAGTCATCGGCGTGACGGTGACCACGAGAAGACCATGAAAACCACCGTATTAAGGAAGCGCCGTGCGAATTCCGGCCGGTGCGGGTGACCGGCCCCCTTGCGCCGGAGGGCCACCCGGCTCGTCAGCTGAACAGGCCGACCTTCTCGGTGAGGTCGGTCGCGGCCGCGAGCAGCGATCGCACAGTACCGAGGTAGGTGTTCGCCTCGGCCGGAGTGATGTGGCTGTCGCGGCTGGTCGGAGTGTCGAGTTCGTGGCGCCGTCGGCGGAGGAGCTCGATCTGGGAGAACTGGTGGCCGAATTGAGCACTGATCGCGGTGCCGATGATGTGCTCGGCCGCGTTGGCCGCCAGTCGTAGCCCTTGCTGGGCGAGCAGCGCGGATCCGGTCAGTTGCGCAGCCTGGGACAACAGGAGGAACGCCGAATCGGGGGCGCACTCGACGAGATGCTCGGCGGCGGTGATGTGGCGGGCCGCCAGGTCGAGGAACGGCCCGCTGTTCGCGGCGGGCCCACCGATCATTTCCAGTTGCCCGGCGCGAACCAGGTGTCCGATCTCATCGTGGCCGTTGAGTTCGACGCCGGTCGAGCGTGGCCTGATGCGGGGCCGGATCGCGGCGACCTCGACGACAGGATGCCCCGGGCGCTGGCACGGAATGCGCAACGTGTCCAGGTCGCGATCAAGAGGCACGACGGCGGACTTCACGTGTCGTTTGAGGCGCTGTTCGGCGCGCCGGATGGCGACGCCGAGGGCATGCGCATCGGCGGTCTTTCCCGGCTGCACTGCGATCAGGAGCTCGATGCTGTCCGGTTCCGGGCCGGGGATGCCGGCGAACCGGTCGGCCCAGACACCGCCGAGCAGGAGCCGCGCGACCTCGGGCACCACACCGAACTCCTCACCGATAACCTGAGGCACGCCGTAGGTCAGCCGGACGAGTTCGGTCAGTGGCCCGACCAGCGGGCCATGGCGGTCGGCCGCCCGCATGAGACGGATTGTGCCCTCGCGCCGGCTCGTCAGGATCCCGGCACGTTCGAGCAGCTTGTTCTCCTTGTCCACCGAGGCGAGCGAGGCGCCTGCGTGCTCGGCGAGCTCGGTCAGACTGAACGAGCGGTCGGGGTTGAGCAGGGTTGTGGTGAGGATGCCGGCCTGGACTCGCGAGCGAAACACCGGAAGCAGGGGTGGAGTGCCTTGCGCGCGCCGTGCCTGTCCTGGCTGAGCAGGCGCGTTTTCGGTAACGACGGCGTGCCCGAGGCGGCTGCGTCGCCGCGCCGCGGCGGCCGCGATGTCAAGCTGTTCGCGGGGGACCTGAAGAATGACGGACAACCATTGGCGCGTGCCGGAACGGGGGATCTGATGGCCGCGCTCCCAGCGCGCCACCAGATCGCGCGTGATGGTAGGCCGTCCCGAGAGTGTGGCCAGCTCGTTGGCCAAGGTGTACTGGCTGAGTCTGCGAGCGTGTCTGGCGGCTCGGATGACTTGTGAAATTGGCTGATTACGGTCCACTTCCATGATCGTTGCGGCTCCCTTTTTCGTCTGGGGAGTTCGACGCTAGCGCCGCAGCTGGCCCCCCAACTGTCCGTTTCGCGCACGCTTTTGAGCCATTCGCGCACGCGAGCACCTCCTGGGCGGCTCGAGGCCGGTCCCAAGGCTCGGGCTTGCCGTGCATGGACGGCCGGTTGCCGAGGTCAATTATATTGGCGCTAATTTAAGCTAATTTGACGGATGAAGGGTTGGGTTGGCTTCGACGGCTGGTGTGGCACTTATTTCAGCGCTACTGTCCAGCCTGGCTGGCGGTTATTGGGAACCCTTCGATACTAGGTGTCGAGGATTTCACAGAGGTGAGGCCTGAAAGCCAATTCGCCTGCGATATCCGCGCCAACATTGACCGCTAGTATCGTCAGACTGTCGGGTCGGAGAGGAGAGCAGTGAACGAGCAGAACTGGGAGGCGGTGGCCAAGGCCATCCGGGAGCGGCTCGACGAACTTGGCGTCAACCAGCGGGAGCTCGCTGATCGGTCCGGGGTCTCGGTCGCGACAATCAGGGAGTTGACCTACAACTACGCGGCACGACGCCGATCGCCGCGCACGCTCCGGTCGATCTCGGCCGGACTTGATTGGCCGCCGGGATATCTCGAGGCCGTGTTGAATGGCGGTGGAATCGAGGAATCCGCCCGCACTGCCGAAGCGGCGGCGACCAGTGTCGTGGCCGAGTCTCAAGCGCTTACGTCGCAACTCGTCTTGGTTCTCCAGCATGTCAAAGAGATCCGCGAGGACGTGCGGGACATCAAGCGGACGCTGGAGCGGGGACGGTTAAATAAGCGCTGAAAACGTAAAGTACGGCCTGTCGCATATAGAAACCGCGAAATGGCAGCAAGGTGGCGACGGCGTTAACTTTTCGAAGGGCTTCAGAAAGGCCTTGAGGGGGCGAGCTGTCCGAGTAGTCTGAAACGCAGATTTTGATCTACGGCACAGGTGGGAGACAGCAATTCCAATAGTGTGGGGGAGATCGTGCTCATCCACGTACTGAACATGCTTGTGCAGGTCATGACACCTGTGGTCGTCAGCTCCTGGGTAGCTGGGCAAATCGCGTCGGCCCGCTGCGGGCTGCCCCTGCGGGTTTCGCTGAGCAGCCCGCGCGGGCTCGGAAAGGGCGGCCAGGATGACTGACATGCGGCACGCCGCTCGACTGCCCGGGTGTCGCCTTGGCCGTGTGCGGCCCAGCGGTTCTTCCGGGCCCAAGGACATATGCATTGATCAACTCGTGCCTGGGGCAAGGCACGAGAGTGTTGTATCCAGTTCCGCGATATACCGCCCATCTGCGGATCGTGGCGTTAACGAGTCCCCTGGCTTCTACTCGCTGGTGTTTCCGTTATCGGGGCAGCTGCTGTGTGATCACGTGGACCACGGAGTGCCCGTAGTTGCCGGCCGGGGTGTCGTCGCCTCACCCACACAACCGATGCGACTCCGGGCGTCGGCTGACGCGCGGCTCGTCATGATCCAGATCGAGCGAGCCGTCATCGACTCGGCACTGACGAGGCTGCTGGGTTGCGTCCCCCTGTGGCCACTCGTGTTCGACCCCGCGATCGACGTCGGAGTCGGGGCGATGAGCGATTGGTACGGGCTGGCTCGGCGTACGCTCTGGCTTGCTTCGCGCCGTGAGGCGACCCTCGACGCGCCCGGTATCGTGCGGCCAGCCGAGGAACTGCTCGTCGTCAGTCTCGTTCGTGGGCAGCCCCACAATTACACGAGCGTCCTGGAACGGGACCAGCCCCGCGGCCGGTTTGAGGCCGTACGTTCGGCCGTGGAACGGATGAACCGCGACCCGGATTCGGTCCGCAGCGTCAACGATCTTGCCGACCTCTGCGGCATCAGCGTTCGCAGCTTGCAGGACGGGTTCCGCCGGTACCTCGGCGTCACCCCGAGCCACTACCTGCGCTCGGTGCGCTCAAGTAGCGAGCGTGAGGACGAGGCACCTGACGGATAGGTCGTTGCTCAGCGTTTCCTAGTCAGAGTTCGTTGCTCCGTGTGGTGGCGTCGTTCGGTCCTGGTGTTGATCCGCAGCAGGCGACGGGCCGTGGAACGGCGACCTGGCTGCCCTAGCAGGCGGACCGGAAAGGCAATTGACAGTAACTAGCTTGTGCCCTGAACCGGAGGACGCTATGGCCGCACAGGCGACTCTTTGAACCGCCCCGGGTCAGGTCGCAGCCTGATTCCCATGTTGAGGTTGACACAAGGGGTGTCATGAGAGTTCGGCACCCCGTCCAGGTGGGCCCACCGGCAGACCGACAGACAGCCCGGCCACGGCAATCGGCCACGGGAGCATGCTGTCTCGGCTTATGGTATCCGTGCGGCTGGGAGCAGTGGCTATTCGCGTGGCGTCATCGGCCGAGAGACCCGCGACAAGACAGGCTAGCTCGGGCGTCGAGCTGGCTGCTGTCAGTATGACGTGAGTCGCGCCGCGCGACGGTCGCCCGGTGAAGATTGGCACCTGTCGAATGGACCTTCCGGAGAGAAGTGTAGGTCTCGAATGGAATCTGTCAGCGGCTGTCGGCACTTGGAGGCTCAGCGATTATGGCGTGTTCGATGGTGCCGTTCAGCGATTCGAGGCCAGCCCGCACTACCGAGCTAACCCGCACGACTCATTGGGTTATCGTCGATTTTATTGAGGCCAAGCTCCCTTCGCGGTGCGTGGCACGTGGAGCGATCTGCGCAGACACTCGTCAGCGGTGTGCAACACGGGCAGATTCTCGTGTCGGCAATGGGATAGCCAATGTCGTTGAGTGGAGTGCACCTATGTGCCAACCCTATTTACCATCTCCGTGTAAGGAGAACACACCCTCCAGCTTGCTAGGCGGTGTGGTTGGGCTAGTAGCGCGTTTGGTCCCACCTAACGGTGTCTCCGATGGTGAAGACGAAACCACCACGCGCCCCGTCTTGGCAGATGAGTCAAGCAATGCTGCAGACACAAATCGTGTCGGAGCGGGAGCAACAGGCCTGGTACCGCATTCTCGTCAGTGTGAATTTTAGGTGTGAGGACAGATCCACGGAAGACCAGTTGTCATGTACCGCAGCTGGAGGCATGGGCAAAACGCATACGGGGTGGAGCGCATGAGTACGACCAAAGAGCGGGCAGCTGCAGTGCGCATCCGGATCGGGGACGTCGTTATCACCGAGCGCGGACCTGTGGTAGAGGCGATGATTGACCGGCCGGAGGTGAAAAACGCGATCAATACCGGGGTGATTGAAGGCCTGGAAGCCGCCCTGGAGCACGCATTGACCTATCAGGCGAGGGTACTACTCATTCGCGGTGCGGGCGGCACGTTCTGCTCCGGGGCGGATCTGCATCACGTGGATCAGATGCGCCACAACGCAGCGAAGCTGGACGAGTGGATGGCTCGGCTGTCCTCGCTGTTCGACGCATTCGTGGCGGCGCCGTGCGCCGTGGTAGCTGCGGTCGAGGGATACGCCGTGGGCGGGGGGCTCGAACTGTTGCTGGCCTGCGACGTGGTCATCGCCACTCACGACGCGCGTATCGGGGACGGCCACGGCCAGTACGGGCTGGCTCCCGCCGGTGGCGCGGCGGTGCGACTGACCCGCACGCTACCCCGGGCGCTTGCCGCCTACCTGTTGCTGTCGGCCGACTTGCTCACCGGTGGGCAGGCAGCCATGTGGGGCCTCGTCACGACCGCCGTCGCCCCGGCCGAATTGGACGATGCCGTCGATCGCATGGTGTCCCGGATCTCCGATCGCAGCACACACGGCCTTGCCACGATCAAACGAATGATGCTCAATGCGGCCACGTTGCCTGCTGTGGAAGCGACACGACGCGAGCGCGCGCTGTTCGGCATTCACATGACTACCCCGGACCCGATCATCGGCTTAGCCGCTTTTCACGACCACCGCATCCCCCGCTTTGCCGGGGCGCCGAGCTGGAGGGAAGGGACTGATCTCGAATGAGCACCACCGCCATCACGGGCACCGGCTGCTACCTGCCCGACACCGTGCTGACCAGCGACGAGCTCGGCCAGCGGCTCGGCGTCGGTGGCCAGTGGATACGCGACAAGACCGGCATCCACGAGCGCCGCATTGCTGCGCCAAACGAGGACACGTCCGATCTCGCTGTGCTCGCCGCGCAGCGCGCCCTCGCCGCCGCGGACCTACGACCTGACGATGTCGACCTCATCGTGCTGGCGACCTCGACCAAGGACCAGCCGATGCCCGCCACGGCCTGTCATGTGCAGGCCAAGCTCGACGCCTCGCGTGCAGCGGCATTCGACGTGGACGCCGTCTGCAGCGGCTTCGTATACGCTCTTACCACCGCACACGCCCTACTTCTTGCCACACCTTCCCACACCAACGCTCTCGTGATCGGTGCGGACATCTACTCGCGCATTCTGGACTACACCGACAGACGCACCTGCATCCTCTTCGGTGACGGCGCCGGCGCGGTGGTTCTGCGAAAGGTCTCAACCGGCGCCGGTGTTTTAGCGCACGCCCTGGCCTCGGACGGCACAACCGCCGATCTGGTCACCGTCCCCGCAGGCGGCAGCCGTCTGCCCGCGAGCCACCACACCATCGACTCGGGAGGTCACTACTTCCATATGGAGGGCGGAGATGTGCGTCGAATGGCGGCCAAAATGCTGCCCGCCGTGGTCAACGATCTGCTGAACGCGGCCGATCTCAGAGTGTCCGATGTGGACGTTCTGGTGCCGCACCAAGCTAACGGCGTGATGCTCGCAGAGCTCGCCGAAACTCTCGGATTAGGCCCTGGGGTCATGCACCTGACCGTGCGGCGCTACGCCAACACGGGCGCCGCCTCCGTCCCGATCACCCTCGATGACGCCATACGGAAAGGGCTTATTCACCCTGGTGCCACGGTGCTGCTCGCCGCGTTCGGCGGCGGTATGACCTGGGGTGGCCTGCTTGTGCGGTGGGCTGAGCAAGAGAACCCCGTCGCCGGGCACGGTGCGTCACCGGGGTGGTGATCACACGATGGACACCGGAATCGCGGATCGGATCGTGGTTATCACTGGCGCAAGCCGGGGGCTCGGCCGACACCTCGCGGTCGCGTTCGCCGAAGCGGGGGCCCGGGTTGGGCTGCTCGCCCGCGATGGCCTGGCGCTGAAGAAACTCGCGTCGAACCTGCCCGGCACGGCAATACCGGTCGCGTGCGACGTGTCCGACCCCGACGCAATGGTCAGCGCGTTCGCAACCATCGAAGAACAGTTGGGCGGCATCGACTCGGTCGTCGCCAACGCAGGGGTCGCCCCAGCCAGCGGCCGTGCCCACCGGCTGGAGATCGACAGTTGGCGCGCGACGGTCGAGGTCAACCTGACCGGATCGTTCTTGACGGCACGCGCCGCGTATCCCTACCTGGCTGCCTCCGGGCGCGGCGGTCGACTCGTGCTCACTTCGTCGGTGGTCGCCCGCACACCGCGACCCGGGATGGCCGCCTACACCGCCACCAAAGCGGGCATCGAAGGGCTCGCCCGGGCACTCGCTGCCGAATGGGCGCGCGAAGCGATTACGGTCAACTCCGTTGCTCCCGGTTTCTTCGACATTGGACTCGGCGACGCCTTCGCTAGCAACGAGCGGTTGCGAGCTCAGGTGCTGTCCCGCACCCCGCTGGCACGCTTCGGGCTCGCCGACGAACTTGCCAACGCCGTCGCGTATTTGGCCGGCGATGCCAGCGGCTACGTTACCGGCCACGTCCTGGCGCTCGACGGCGGATACGGTCTCCAATGAGCACCCGGCGGACCCGAAACGATCGGCACCCCAACAGCGCTAGGGGATTGTGTGAGTACCTCCTATGAGCTGTCGTATCTGTATACGCTCGAAGCCGAATCCGTTCATATCTTCCGCGAAGTTGCCGCGACGCTCGGACGCCCTGTGCTGCTCGTCTCGAACAGCAAAGACGTGCTCGTCATGCTGCATTTGGCCGCGAAGGCATGTTGGCCCGCCCCACCCCTTTCCGGGCTGTCTCTGGACACCGGACACGATCCTCCACGAGGTCATCGACTTCCCCGACGACAGCATCGCCATTGGGGTTCCGTTGCTCATAGCCCGTGTGCCGGACGAGACCGACGTCGGCGGCGAGCTGGGTCCGCGAGCCTCTCGCGACCGGAGTGTGTCGAAGCACATACGACCGCCAAAGAACAGCGGGACGTTGAGAAGACACTGGATCCGCGATGGCGGTCGCTGCATCGCGCAACGTGCCCGGGATTGCGGCGAAACACGGCGCGCAGGTTCGCCGCCGCATGTGCGTAGACCGGACGCCCATACCAGGAAGGAGCACGGAGAACATGACAAGGGCTGTGAGCAGCCGCAACGGGAATTATTGCCCTGGTGCGGAATCGATCCGTATACCGGACGCGCCGGTTCGACATACCTGAATACAAGTAGGAGGTGAAACAATGGCATTGACAGTAGACCAGGGCGGCACATGGTCCGTTGCCGCCGAACAGGTTGTCAAATACGCCGTATGGCCCGTCGACCGCGTCCTGGACCGCACCTTTGATCTCCCCCCGGCAGGCGGTTACCAGCAGGATTTGCTGGGGCGCACCGCCAACGGATCACTGCGCCGCGTTGTCGTCGCCGACCGCACAGTGATGCGGCTCTACGGCGATAAGATCAGCGACTTTCTTACCCGCCACGGGATTGAATACAAGCTGATCGTCTTGCCCGGCGGCGAAGCGACCAAGACGATGCGCACGGTCTTCCAGATCTGCCGCGAGTTGGACGATTTCGGGGTGGCCCGGCGAAGCGAACCCGTCATCGTCTTCGGCGGCGGTGTCCTCAACGATGTGGTGGGCATGGCCGCCAGCATCTACCGTCGAGGAATCCAGCGCATCGTTTACGGAACAACCCTGGTCGCTCTCATTGACGCCACTGTCGGAGCGAAGACAGCCACCGACTACAACGGTTTCAAAAACCGCCTCGGCACCTACCAGCCTGCCACACTGGTGATCGCCGACCGGACCTTCCTCGCCAGCCAGGAGCCCCGCCGGCTTTCCGACGGGCTCGCCGAGATCCTCAAACTAGGGATCGTGTGCGACCGTGCTCTGTTCGAACTGCTCGAGGAGCATGGGGCCACGGTGCTGCGCGAAAAGTTCCAGGGCACCACACAAGACGGTGACAAGGCAGCCGTCGGAATTATCGAAGCCGCGATTGAAGGCATGCTCGGCGAACTGCACAACAACCTCTGGGAAGGTGACCTCGCCCGAGCCGCCTATTTCGGCCACACCTGGTCGCCAAAGATCGAAATGACCGCCCTGCAACGCTCCCGCGCGCGCCTGCCATGGCGGCGGCGAACCTGGCTGCTTCATGGCGAAGCCGTCGCCCTAGACATGCTGCTCAGCGTCCACATCGCCTACCGGCGTGAGCTCATCAACGACGATGAACTTGACTGGGTTGTGGCCCTCGCCCAGGAGCTTGGCCTGCCAACATGGGACTCGATACTGGACGAGCCCTCCATCCTGGCCGCCGGCCTGGAGGACTCGATCAGGCACCGTGACGGCAAACAGCTCGTACCGCTTCCGAAGACCATCGGCAGCGTGACTTTCGCCAACGACATCACCTCATCCGAAGTCACCGACGCCGTGAACTGGATGCGCGGTCTCGGCGGACGCTCCCTCGGCTAGCGCACACGCACGCCAGCACCTCGAGTTCATGTAAGGACGGCAAACGTCATGGCCGATCTCGACCACCGCACCGTCACTCCCCCCTACCTGCGACTCACCAATACCCGTAATACCTCGGTCGGCAAGGTATACGTCTGGCACCTGCGAATCGCGCAACCCAACGTCGCCCAGATCGCGACGCCCGTCATGCACTCGGTCGAACACTTCCTCGGCGACTATATGGTCGCCGCCACCCAGGACGTGATCACTGTTGCCCCGATGGGATGCCAGACCGGCCTCTATATCGTGACCAGCCTCAGCCGGTTCGAGGACCTGGCGGGAATTCTGGTCACCACGCTCGAGCAGGTGCTCGCTGCTGCCGCGGTGCCCCACGCCGACCCAATCCAGTGCGGATGCGCCGCCAACCACTCCCTGACCGGGGCACACGAGGTCGCACGGTACCTACTCGAGCGCGTGGCACAGTGGAAAGACCCGGGGCAGGAAGCCCGAGAGCTCACGCCAGCATGAGCGTTACGTGACTAGCTCGTCGGTGAATGCGGTGCTCGAACCGTGCTTGTAACCGTGCTCAGCGAAGGTGTACCCGGATGGAATACAGGACGCTCGGCAACACCGGCCTCCAGATCTCCGCGGTATCGTTTGGCGCCGCACCACTGGGAAACATGTTCGGCGCCGTCGAAGAGAAAGCCGCCCTTACCACCGTGCGCACGGCCGTCGAATGCGGGGTCAACTTCTTCGACACGTCACCCTACTACGGCAATGGGCTCTCCGAGGAGCGGCTGGGAAAAGCCCTGCAGCGGCGACGCCACGAAGTGCTCATCGGAACCAAGGCAGGCCGGTACGGCGATGACCACTTCGACTACACGCCCAACCGCATCAGACGAAGCCTCGAAGCCAGCCTGCGCCGACTACACACCGACTACGTTGACATCTTCCAACTCCACGACATTGAATTCGTCGAGCTGGACGATGTATTCGGGGACTCCTACCAGGAGCTGGGGAAACTCCGCGACGAGGGAAAATGCCGCTTCATCGGTATGACCGGATACCCCATGCGCACACTCCGGAGGGCCGTAACCGAGACCGAACTGGACACCGTTCTCTCGTACGCGCGTTACACACTACTCAACACCCAACTCGCAACCGAGCTCCTACCAGCCTGTCAGCGACGCGGAACCGCAGCGATCAACGCCGCAGCGCACTCCCTCGGGCTTCTTACCGCTACAGGAACCAAATTCCAGAACCATCCCGCTAGTTCAGACATCAAAGCAGCTGCCAGCCGTGCTGCGCGCTATTGCTGGGGGAAGGGAGCGGACATCGGCTTCCTGGCCAGCCAGTTCTCCATCCAACATAGCCAGTGCCCCACCACCGTCGTAGGTACAGCAACCACCGAACACCTTCAGAACGCCATCCGCGCAGTGACCACACCGATCGACGAGGAGCTTCTAGCCGGCGTCCTCGCCCAGACCGCCGACGTTCGCAGACAACCGTGGATTAGTGGACTGCCAGAAAACAACGAGTATAAAACGAGATGAATCCGAAGGACGGGACAACGCAGCCGCCTCGCTCAGCTACGCCCTCGGCGACACTCTTAAGTGACTTCGGGCGCGGCCACTGGATGTTCGCGGCCTGGGCGGAGGTCGCTCCCGTGCGATTTGCCAGCTGCGGTTGCGAGGATTCATACACAATTGACGATTGTCGACGTGAACATGCGCGATGCATAGCGCGGCGGGGAGTAGGTCGCCCGCCACCTGGTTACCCGGGTAGGTCAACGGCGGCCACATCCGACTCGCCGGCACCGGCGCCGAGGGCTGAAACATCGATGTTGTGGAGATGTAATCTGAGCGGTCACGGAAAATTCGGTTATTGTCGATCTGAACGGCCAATTATCGGTCGGGCATATAGGCGACGATAATCTAACCAATCGAAGTTATTGGCGGTTTCCAGGCGTCAATTCGGTTAGAGAGATTAAGGTTCATGCCTACGCGGAGAAATATCAGCCCAGGTACGATACCGGGACGACTCGTTACGCGCGCCAAAGAGGATCCGGGCCTCGTTGCCCTCGAAGTGATCGACCACGAGCGCGGTACGGCTTGTCAGGGTCGCTTGACACTTGAAGATTGGGACAAGAGATCGAACGAAGTTGCGAATGGACTCATTGCTAAAGGTGTGAAGCGAGGTGATCGAGTAGCCCTTCCATGTGCCGCACAGACCTGGCTTGACTATGCGATTGCATACGTGGCGGTGCTGAAACTCGGCGCGACAGCGGTTCCGGTACTGCGCCAGCTGGGCGAGCACCATCTGCAGTGGGTATGCGAAGCATCGCAAGCTGTAGGAATTGTTGGCGAAACTGCGTCAGCGCATTCCGGCCGTTGGTGTTCCGGTGTGGATGAACTCGCGCTCAACAAGCCTTCTGACCCGGTTGACGGAGAAGTGCAGCCAGACGACGACGCGGAAATCCTATTCACATCGGGCACAACCGGCCGTCCGAAGGGTGTCGTCGCCAGTCATGCGAACCTTCTCTTCACGCACGGGAAGCGCACACGAGCCGCTAGCCGCATCGTGTACCACGCTCTTCCACCAGCAACCCTTGCAGGGCAGGGTCTTATGCTGCAAGCGCTAGATCTAATACCACATTCTATAATAGCGCAATCACACTACGCTGACGAAGATTTTCTAACAGGGATCACGAGGCATCGAGCCACTGATGTTGTGTTAGTGCCCGCTCTTGCGACCTCCCTGACTCAGTTCGAACCGGTAGAAGGCCTTGATCTTACATCAGTCAAGGTCGTCAGGACGATGAGTGCTCCTATTCCGCCGACTACCCTCCAGAAGCTAAAGTCACTGTTTCCGCGGGCCACCGTCATCAACATGTATACGACCACCGAGTCCTGGCCAGCGAGAACGCGGATACGCTTTGACCCTAACCGCCCGACCTCAGTGGGGCGCAGTGAACTGGCTGGGTCGGTACGAATTGTGGATCAGGCGGGTCATGAGCTGCCAGCAGGTGCACAAGGTAACGTTGAGTTACGCCTCAGTGGGGCTCCTCGGCGCCGCTATCTCGACGATCAACAAGCATCTCAAGAGGTGTACCTAGCTGGCGGATGGGTGAGGACCGGAGACATCGGATACCTTGATGCGGACCGATACCTATATCTCGTTGATCGCCATAGCGACCTTGTGATATCTGGTGGCATGAATGTTTCGACAATCGAAGTCGAGGCGGCGATATCGGAATTTCCGGCCGTAATCGAAGCTGCGGCTTTTGGCCTTCCGCATCGGATTCTCGGGGAATACGTTGCCGCAGCCGTCCGCGTCACGAACGGATTTCAACGTGCTGAATTAGACACCTTTCTCGAACATCGCCTTGGCCCAGCGAGGGCACCCAAGCGCATACTCGTCGTGGACGAATTCCCACGGAATGCAATGGGCAAGGTACTCAAGCGTGAATTGAGAGATTCCATCACTCAAGTCGAATCGGATGTAGCCCTCGAGGACGGATACACAAATCCCTTACTTGATCAACTAGGGTGCATTTGGGCAGACGCGCTAGGGCAGGACTCCGTTTCGACACAAATAAGCTTTGTTGATCTCGGGGGAACATCCCTGAGCGCCATGGAGATAACGAGCCGCGTGCGAGATGAACTCGGTCGAAGAGTAAGCCAACGAGACATCTTTCTTGCTGAGGACCTGCGCGACTTTGCGGATCGCGTAGACAAGGCGCCGCTGCAGGAAGGCGACGCCAGTATCATCGGACAAATTCGCCGGGCCCCAAGGAAGCGCTAACCCCTTCTAGAGCAGAATACCAAATATCTGCGCCGAACGGAGTCAAGTTTAGGAATAATTACAGCGCAGACCCTGCTTGCAGGATGGAGAACATTACAAGTGCCCCTTCACTTCCCAGCGACGTTCCTCCAAGAATGGTATTACAGAGCGGTTGACAGTGGCTGGTCTGCGATGAACGTGCCACTGGTCGCGCATTTCATACACGGATATGAAAGAGATTACCTGCAGGATGCAATAAACGACTTGGTGGAGCGTCATGAGTCACTGCGCACAGAGCTAACTGCGATCGATAATGGTATTATTCAGACGGTCCGCGACGAGCCTACTCTAGTTTTGGAGGAGCTGCCCCAGTTTAATCGGCCCCCTTCCGGACTCCACAATATTCTGCAGAGCGCCCATGAGACAATCACCGAACCATTCGACGTTCGTGGTGGATCGCTGGTAAGGGCGCGTGTGTTTCCGCTTGATTCAGACCAAGCACTACTTGTCATTAGTGCAAATCACGCGGTGTGCGACGGGTGGTCGGCCCATATAATCTATCGCGACTTGGTCGAACTCTATCATGCTCGGCGCGCGCAAAGACCTCCAAGGTTGCCTCGCTTGAACGTGCAGTTCGGTGACTTTGCGACCTGGGAAAACGCAATACGTGGAACGCCAGCGCCCGCGTATTGGATAAATAGGCTAAAGTCCGGGAATCCACGTCTAATGATTAGTTGCAGTGAGAGAGATTTTCAACCGGCGCGCGTGCGGATCAAACGTCTGTCCCTTATAAAGGCCGAGGCCGCACAGTCGCTGTTTGGGCTTGCGAAACGCCTAAGGACTACGCTGTCGCGTGTACTCGGAGCTACCATATTAGCGTCGCTTTGGCCGTACGTGACGGAGAGCGGGATAACAGTCGGTCTGATCACGTCAAATCGTCATCGACCAGAGCTTCGGGAAATCGTGGGAGACTTGTGGGATCAGCTTCCCATTCGAATGGAATTGGCAGGAGATCCGACGTTCGCCGACCTAGTTGCGCTATTTGACGAGGTGGTGTCGGAGGCGTACGAACGCCAGCTCCCCATTGCGATTCTCAGCAAGCTGATACGTTCTAACCCCGAGCGTGGAACCGGGCCATTATTCGATATCAGAATAAACACAATCCCATTTCTGAGTGGAAGAAAATTCACACGCGCCGGCGCTCGTTGGCCGATCGAAATTGAACGCAAAGAGTCAGAATTTGAAAAGCAGGGTTATGATATAGATGATTGGTGGGACGGAATTAGTTTGATCGACTTTCAGGATCGAATTTACAGCGATGGCACGATAGATCGCTATGCGCTATTTAATGCCAACGCGGTTTCGGCACAACGCGTCGATCGGTTATCCGAAGATCTCGGCAACATCGTCGTGGAGGCAAGTACCAATGCGACCCTAAGAGTTAGTGGCATGACCCACCGTCACTCTTAGCGGTGCACGCTAATAACGATCTGTAAAAAGCCCAGAGAACAGGCGCCGGCAGATGAGCCAAAACGACGGACAAACGGTCACGCCCCCAGATTGTATGGAATCTGATGGACGCTCCTTATCTTGGTGCCCACCTGCATCCTACCTGCAGGAAGATTGGTTCAAGTCCGTAAAAGGCCGAAAATCTAACCACAATATAATTTCAGTATGGGAGCTTGCTGGTGATGTCGACGAAAGCGCGCTTTTGGAGGCGCTGCGATCGTTGGCATCGCGCCACGACACCTTGCGGACCGCCTTAAGAGCGACAGCCGGCGGTTTAGAACAAGTCGTCAGGCCAGTGGTTGAGGTTGCGGTGTGGCGAGCAGACGTTTCCGATGCCGCAGATCCGGTGGAAGAGTTGAGAAGGCTTGCCACAATAGACGGTGGTAGGGCGTTCAGTCTCACTAAACCTCCATTATGGCGTGCAGGTCTCGTGAGGCTTGGCGATCGAAGGTATGCGATGGTGATGAATTTTAGCCACGCGATAAGCGACGGGTGGTCCACCGCGGTTGCCTTCAGAGATTTTACCCGGCTATACCAGGGATTAATCGGAGGCAGACCACCTCACCTGCCAGATATGAAGGTTCAGTTCGGTGACTTCGCGACTTGGGAGCGTCAGCTACGTGTGCCCGAGCGTCAAGAGCAATGGCGGCGTCATCTTTCTATGGAGTCGAAATACCCTTCGTTGGTACTCGCGAAACAGCCGAGCCGCCATGGTCAGGCGTTTGAAATGGTCTGCCGGCCGTTCCCTGCAGTGGGACCAACGGTGAGCTCACGGCTCGAACAGGTCGCGCGGGAGTGCGGTGGGAACATTTCCACTGCTGTGTTAGCCGCGGTGTGTATGACCCTGTGCCGATACATTACGGGTGATCTCGTAATTGGCTTTCTTTATGCGAACCGGGAGCAGACTGAGCTTCAACCGTTAATCGGGCCCTTGCTGGACTACCTTCCGCTACGATCATTTCTGTCTAACCGCCTCTGCTTCGCCGAGATAGTTCAAGATTTGCATGAAGAAATGAAGCTTGCTAAGAAGCGACGCTTGCCGATCGGATTGATTGAGAGATCACTAGCCCGTAGTTGTACTAATGCGGGGACACTGTTCGACGTAGCAGTTGATTTTATGCCGCGGGCTCGGTCGCCAGTTTATACCACGAGAGATCGCATGGATAGAAGACTATTATTTTCGCCGGTGCCGGTCCCGGCGTTATCGATACGGCACCGCGGTAATCGGAAGTTCGCTGTCACGGTTCCAATTACATACCTGGTTCACCGGGACGTAAGCGGCGTGCTGACGGGCTGGACCTACGGAAACGCGAGGGTATTGAGTTGTAAAACCATGGGTGATTTGGGACACGGGTTTTCGAGCATGTTGGTGTCGGCCAGCCAGAATCCATCGCGCCCGTTGCGGGACCTTGTATAGGGAAATCAGCGCAGAACGATGCGCTGTCCCGCGAACGCGGACGGTCTGGATACGGCTATTTGGAGAACTGAGTTTTCTGGCGGAGGCCTCGCGGTCCGGACACGGCACCGCGAGCTCCTGGCGGGCTGGTAGAGCGCGTGTGGTTCTGGTGCCTGAGAATCAGCGGGAGGCACGGTAGATGCACCCGCGGAGGCCTTTGGTAAACGTCTATGCGGACCGTTGTTTAGCCGTTGTGGCCGGTGGTGGTGCATTTGTGGAAGCTCTTAACAGACCGCGATCGGCCAGGTATCCCGATCTGGAATAGACTGCCACGCGCTGCGAGAATCGCGGTTTGACAATATAAACTCAGTGGACACCATCCGCGATCATGGGAAGAAGCAGATCGGGCGGAAAGCGGGGAAGAGATGGCCATGAAAAGGTATCTCGATCATGTCGAGGTTTCGCATATAAACAACGCGACGTCATTGGTTGCGGAGTATCAGGGCAACGTCAATCAGGAGATCTTGGCTCGCTCCTTCGAGCTGCTCGGCGAAAGGTTCCCAATACTCGAATCCCGTATCTTGCAAAACGAGTCGGGCTACTATTTTGATGTCTCACATAGTGGCGCTCGTGAATTCTCAGCAGAGACAGGCGACGAGGACGTAATGCTCCAAGCTGCGTGCCTGCCGTGGGATTCTTCGCGTTCGGTGTGCCGGCTATCCCTAGTTTCCAACGATTCAGCGGGTTTTGTGGTCTTCCGGACTGATCACTCGATTAGCGATGGCGCGAAGAAGCTGGCCATGTTTCGAAAGCTATGGGATATATATACCAGCTTGATCGATCGCGGCTCCATTGACGATGATACGAGCTCTTTGTTTGCTGTGTCTCCATATGAAATGCTTAGGCGACGGCATTGTGAACATAAGGTGTCGCCATCGATCACAGGAGTTCCGCCAAAGGTGGCAAAAATATTTGATGCCAATGTCTTTCGGGTGGTTCTGGATACGGATGAGACGAGAGCGGTCGTCAGTACAGCCCGTGAAAATTCGACCTCGGTACACGCTCTTGTTTGCGGCTCTATCCTAGTCGCGCATAGAAGTGGAATTGAGTCGGCGGTGCCATTGAACATGATCTGCCACTCCGCGGTTGATCTGAGAACCCATTTTAGGCCTCCCGTAGGCGCCACAGAGGTGACCAATATGGTCGGGTCGCATAAGGGCGTCGTTTCCGTTGAGCCGGGCGACGAGCCCGTCGAAATCGGCAGCGAGATAAAGGCAAGCCTGGATGCCGTTGCGTCCGACCTTGTCGTGACAGATGCTACTGCGACGCCCGCAGGCGTGCATGCGCAGGTAGATATGGGCGTGCCTGTCGTCGGAGTAAGCAATTCCGGCGTCGTTCCGCCTTTCTCGCAACCACAGAATGGACTCCGCATAACTGGTTTTAGGCCGGGCGTCGGCAACCGGATACCTCTGAGGTTTCCAAATTACCTAGTCGGCACGTATGCGGGACGTCTTAGCTTGGAATGCCTGTATGCTACGCGATATTTTTCTGATCAAGAGATTCGTAACCTTGTCTTGGAATCGGCCACGACATTACGGCGTATAACTTCATGATCGCGCTAATGTGACCGTTGATTTGTTGATCTTGCGCCGCAGCTTCCACGACGCGCGGGCTCATCCCGGCCGCCGGGTCGGCAGTACTCGCGTGGAGACCCCGTGGGACCGGGAGGTGAGTTGGTTGAACTTTGGCAGCTGTACAGGGCCGTCGGCCCCGCCGTGTGAAACGTAAACGTGTAGAGGTCTTGCGCTCGCACCGGTGGAACTGCGTGATGAGATTAGGGGCGGGTTGCGCAAAGCGAGCCGGTGTGTCCTGGTTCCCGTGGTGTCCTGTGGGCGACGGCGCCCGGGCCGTGGTCGCGGACTCGTTTGAAGGCAGTCTCATCCGCTCGCTCAGGGAGGGGCGAAGCCATCCTGGTTGGCTTCGAGGGGCATGTCAGGGACGCCAGCTGGTGGAGGTTGTGGCCGCCTCGGTGTCGGCGATTCGACGCTGTGCCTGCCGGATAAGGCTGGCACGGGGGTATGGAAGGCGTTGAGGCGCTTGAGCCAGCGCAGGGGTGACGGAGCGGCTTGCAAGGGAGGTAGCAGAGCCGCCAGTAGGGGCGATCGTGGCCCGGCTGCGGCTGCCGATCTGCGAGAAGGCCGAGTATTCGCTACAGGCGCATCCTATGTGTACGCGCAAACGCGACCAGGACGGTAGTCCCACCAGCGGGTCGGTCCAGCGCTGCGGACACCAGGGTCCTAATCGCGGCCTCCGATGTCTCGCTTAGCCAGGGAGCCGGCTGGCTCCGAATTGAGGTTACGAACCCAGTGGACAAATACATGCGGGTGGAGACTTCGGCCAAATCAAGGGAATTCGCCTTGCCTCTATCAACCGCTCAACGGACCGGACACCGAAATATCAGCCTCATGCGCGTCGCGCGCAATCAACAGATTGGAGAACTCGATGCCAGGCAGGCCCCCGCCAGTGGTTTACATCCGCGACCTGCGCCATCCGAAACCGACAAAATCTCACCTTCGACAATTAGAATCAGCTCTACGCAACCCAGTCCAACTGAACCTGGACGCGGTGTTAGCAGCTGCGCGCTGTGAAGCAGATCTTGAAAACGTCGGAATGTCCGACTTCTTAGATAGGATTCGCTGCTGGATTGAGGATGTGCGCGATGACACCGGACGAAACGCATTGGGCCACTTGAGAATGTTTCAGCGTTGCGTGCGATTCGTGGTCGGTCGTCTCCGCCTGGAAGATCTACTCCGCCGCCACCCGGAGATTCGTAGTCTTGAGATACGTAATCCGATCATCATCGCCGGGCCCCCGCGCTCGGGGACTACTCAACTATCGAATCTGCTAGCCGCGGATGCACGGCTACGTTCGTTGCGATTGTGGGAGGTCGACGATCCAGCACCGGTCGAGGAAGAAGCCGGTCTGTTGCAGGATAGCGACCTGCGTCACGTGAGATACTCAGTGGAATGGCGACGAACCTGTGCGCTGCTTCCGCACATAGCCACCATGTTTCCGTGGAACTCAAGTGACGTGGCCGAGGATATTTGGCTACAAGGCATGAACTTTTCCGCGACGGTCTGGAAGTGGACTGCGGATGTCCGCCCATGGAAGCGTCAAAACGATCTCGGGGACAACCCCTATCGGCAATATGAATACATGAAAACGGCGCTAAAGGCGCTGCAATGGCAAAAAGGACCGAGTAGATGGGTACTTAAATCCCCCCAGCACTCCGAGCACCTCGGCCCCTTGATCGACACCTTTCCTGACGCGACTATCGTGATGACGCATCGCGATCCAGTATCAGTGATTCAGTCGTTTGCCACGATGAGCGCCTATCGCGCACGTGCAGATTACGATTACGTTGACACAGACTCGGTTATGCAGTACGCAACGAATCGTATTAGCGATTTGCTCAGGGCTAGCATGCGCGACCGTGATCTGATTCCAAGTAAGCAGGTTGTGGACGTATTTTTCCATGACCTTATCGCGGACGAACTCGCCACGGTCCAGAGAATCTACGACACCGCAGGCCTTGAGTTGTCCGACGACCAAGTCGAGTGCATGCGCGCGTATCTTGCGAAGCACGCTAGAGGAAGAAACGGGAAAATTTTGTATGATCTAGAACGAGATTTTGGTATGTCACCGGCGCGTGTCCGTGAAAAATTCAAGTACTATCAACGTGCCTTTCCGGTCATGGTTGAGGTTTTGTGAGTGGAAGCCATCACATCTTTAGCCAGGCCCAATTCTGGCTATTGGTCTGCCTGGTTATCCGACTGTTGTCCCAGCGAGCGAGGCGATTCCAAGAGCAAAGTTGCATACACCCGCCGGTCGACCCCGGAGCGCCGGGCTGACTTTCGACCAATGTCGGGACCGACCTGCGGCCGATAGTCGCAACGGGCCGGGGAACGGCTGGTCGAGAACGCGCACCTGCCTGCGTGCCATGTTGCGCGAAGTTGTATGTCGCTGGATTCGCTGGCGTGGTACGCCGCAGATGCGTCTGCGGCTAGGTGTATGAGGTCATGACGTTGGTGACGCCGGTGTGGAGCCGGGTTGCTGGTGGCTGGTTTCCGGCGGCATTGTGCGGCCGATGGTAGTTGTAGTGGATGTTCCAGATCGCCAGGGCTGC
>Ga0164243_10002948_pt1 | contig 27552 bp, 34 predicted proteins | sample OricompcompostOP_FD_108781 | JGI IMG/M metagenome (GOLD analysis project Ga0164243, IMG submission 108781) | Organic Plus compost microbial communities from Emeryville, California, USA - Original compost - Organic plus compost (OP) | ecosystem: Engineered > Solid waste > Mixed feedstock >...
CTCGTGGAGGTGGCGCTGCAGTACGGCGCAAAGGCCGCCTACCGCATCGACTACGCGGACGAGGTGCGCCAGGAATGGCTCGAGGGCGTCAGGACGATCGGCATCACGAGCGGCGCCAGCGTGCCCGATGTGCTCGTGCAGGAGCTCATGCGCGAGCTCGCCTACGCCGGGTACGGCGAGGTCGAAGAGGTGCGCACGGCGGAGGAAGACCTGATCTTCTCGCTGCCGAAGGAGTTGCGTGACGGACCCCGCGGCGGACGCCGGAGCGAAGCATGAGTGACGAGAGGCCGCGCCCGCAGTTCGGCGCCTACGCGAGTTCCGAGGAGCAGCGCGCCCGCACCGGCCATGACGCTGCCAAGCACGTGTCGGATCCGGCGCTCGTCCCTCGCGACATGCCGCCCGAGGACCCCGCGGGGCCGCGTCGGCCCGGCCAGCGCGAGCAGGTGGGTCAGGCGACGCTCATCGACCGCGTCATCACGGTCGCGCTCATGGCGTTCGGGCTGTACTCGATCCTGGGCGGGATCCGCGTCTACACGGACCCGTACGCGCTCGTCGACGCGATCGGCATGAGCGGCATCGAGCTGACGGATCCGACGGCGCTACGGGCCGCGGGTATCGCGTCGATCGTCGTCATGCTGCTCGGCTGGGTGGGCACCGCTTGGATGCTCTGGCGCCGCCACACCCGCCGCCGGACGATGTGGTGGCTGGCCCTGATCGCAGGTATCGTCTTCACGATCGTCGGCGCGTTGATCGTCGCGGTGCCGTTCGCGATGGACCCGGCAGTGCTCGACAAGTTCGCAGATTTGCAGGGAATCGACCTTACGTCGTAATCGCGACAACGACATCGCCCCGATCCGCTCGGATCGGGGCGATGTCGTTGTCGGGCGCGTTAGGCGCTGATCGACTTGCCGAACGAGCCGAGCTGCTTCGTCGACTCGATCACGCGCGCGGCCATGGCCGTCTCGGCGACCTTGCCCCAGGCGCGGGGGTCGTACTGCTTCTTGTTTCCGACCTCGCCGTCGATCTTGAGCACGCCCTCGTAGTTGGCGAGCATGTAGCCGGCGACCGAACGCGTGAACGCGTACTGCGTGTCGGTGTCGATGTTCATCTTGATGACGCCGTTCGCGACGGCGGTCGCGATCTCGTCGTCCGAGGATCCCGATCCGCCGTGGAAGACGAGGTCGAGGGGCTTCGCGGCGGTGCCGAACTTCTCGGCGATGCCGGCCTGGATCTCGCCCAGGAGCTCGGGACGCAGCTTCACGCCACCGGGCTTGTACACGCCGTGCACGTTGCCGAAGGTGAGGGCGGAGATGTACTTGCCCTTCTCGCCGAGGCCGAGGGCCTCGACAGCCTTCGTGACGTCGCCGACGGTCGTGTAGAGAGCGTCGTTCGAACCCTCGTGCGCCACGCCGTCTTCCTCGCCGCCGACGACGCCGACCTCGATCTCGAGGATCGCACCGATGTTGTGCGTGCGGGGGAGGAGCTCCTTGGCGATCTCGATGTTCTCGTCCAGCGGTACGGCCGAGCCGTCCCACATGTGCGAGTTGAAGATCGGGGCGCCGCCGGCCTTCACCTGCTCCTCGCTCGCGGCGAGGATCGGGAGGAGGAAGTCGTCGAGCGCGTTCTTGGGGCAGTGGTCGGTGTGGATCGCGACCGTGACGCCATAGCTGTCGGCGACGGTGCGCACATACTGCGCCATGGCGATCGCGCCGGTCGCGCGGGCCTTGACCGTGTGGCCGGCGAAGTAGTCGGCGCCACCCGTGGTGACCTGGAGGATGCCGTCCGAGCCCGCTTCGGCGAGGCCCTGCAGGACGGCGTTGATGGTCTGCGAGCTCGACACGTTGAATGCGGGGAAGGCGTAGCCGCCATCCTTCGCGCGGGTGAGCATCTCGGCGTACTGTTCCGGGGTTGCGACCGGCATAGTGCGTCTCCTTACGGATAGCGGTGTTGGGGTTCCAGCCTATTCTCTGCTTGCCGTACGCGGAATTCGAGAGCACTGGGTGCAAGGTGAAACGTCTCATTTGTCGAAAATGTTAAAAATAATGATTCCTTCACGCGCCAAGGGTGATAATTGGCCGTTTCTTGCGAAGGAATCTGAGTACTGTCGATGGCATGACCGCTGATCACGAGATCCACGACACCGACGACCTGATCCCCCTCACGCCCGACCGCAACATTGCGCTCGAGCTCGTACGTGCCACAGAGGCGGCCGCCATCCGCTCGGTGCCGTTCATCGGGCGTGGTCAGAAGGAGCTCGCGGACGGCGCGGCCGTGGACGCCATGCGCGCCTTCCTCACGACGGTCGACTTCGATGGCCGCATCGTGATCGGTGAGGGCGAGAAGGACAATGCGCCGATGCTTTTCAACGGCGAGCACGTCGGAACGGGCCGTGGTCGCTCGTACGACATTGCCGTCGACCCGATCGACGGCACGACGCTGACGGCCGAGGGGCGCAACAACGCCCTCAGCGTGATCGCGATGTCGGATCGCGGCACGATGCTCGATGCCTCGAGCGTCTTCTACATGGACAAGCTCGTGACGGGCCCCGCCGGTGTCGGAGTCGTCGACATCCGCCTCCCCGTGCAGGAGAACATTCGGCTGCTCGCGAAGGCGCTCGGCAAGCCGGTCGAAGAGATGGTCGTGTCCGTGCTGAACCGTCCGCGCCACCAGCAGCTCATCGCCGACATCCGATCGACGGGCGCGGGCACCCGCCTCATGAGCGATGGTGACGTCGCGGGTGGCATCAACGCGGCGCGTCACGATGCCCGCACCGACATGTGCGTCGGTGTCGGCGGCAGCCCCGAGGGCATCGTGACGGCATGCGCGATCAAAGCGCTGGGCGGGCACATTCAGGGTCGTATGTGGCCGCGCGACGACGATGAGCGCCAGCGCGGAATCGACGCAGGCCTGCCGATGGACGACGTGCTCGAGGCGGAGAACCTCGTGAAGGGAAACAACACGATCTTCGTCGCCACGGGCGTCACCGACGGCGCCCTCGTCGCCGGGGTGAAGCGCCAGTCCGGGTACCTCTACACCGAGAGTGTTGTGCTGCGCGGGCACTCGGGCACGCTCCGTCGAATTTCGAGCGATCACCTCGAGTCGAAGTGGCTCTGAGGCGGCGCGTGCGATAATCGGGGCATGACGGAAGCCTCGGAGAAGTCTGCTTCGGACGGAGCGCGCGCGGTAGTCGCCGACGCGCAGGATCCGGCTCGCCGCCCCGACGTGCTGTTCCGCGTGCGGCGGCCCGCGGGCACCGAGCCGAGCGTGTGGTGGTCGGTCGGCGGTTTCATCGTCGTCGCGGCGGGCATCCTGCTCTCGCTCAACTGGCTTCCGGGCTGACCTCCGCGCTCAGTAGCTCGGGTGCGGATACCCGGCGCACCGGAGAGTCGATGACCTTCGGGGCGCGCGAGCTCTCGAGTTTCGACGCGTCGATGCCCGGGAACTTGCGCGCCGTGACCAGCACACGCGATTCGAGCGAGCCGACGAGGCCGTTGTAGGCGTCGACGGTTCGCTCGATCGCCCGCCTCATGTCATCGGCCTTGCCCGCGAGCGAGCCGAGGCGTTCGTAGAGCTGATTTCCCAGGTCGAAGAGGGTCTTCGCCTCGGAGGAGACCTCCTGCTGTGTCCACGAGTAGGCGACGGTCTTGAGCACTGCCCAGAGGTTGACGGGCGACGCGAGTGCGACGCGCTTGCCGAACGCGTACTCGAGGAGGCCCGGATCCTCTGCGAGCGCCGCGGAGAGCACGGACTCGCTCGGGATGAAGCAGACGACGAACTCGGGGCTCGCCTCCAGTCCCGTCCAATACGCCTTCTTCGCGAGGGCGTCGACGTGCGCGCGCACGGCTTTCACGTGCCTCTGCAGAAGCTCGGCGCGCCGCACGGCGTCGTCGCCCACGGCGGTCTCGGGGATCGCCTCGGCGTCGAGGAATGCCGCGAGCGGTGCCTTCGCGTCGACCGCGATCGACGTGCCGCCGGGAAGATGCACGAGCATATCGGGGCGGCCTGCGCCGGCGTCGGACGAGATCGTCGACTGCTCGTCGAAGTCGACCCGGGCGATGAGGCCCGCCGACTCGACGATCCGTCGGAGCTGCGTCTCACCCCACACGCCTCGCGTCGTATTCGAACGCAGCGCGCCGGCGAGTTGCTCGGTCGTGGCACGCAACTGCTGATCGAGCGCGTGCGCCATGCGAAGCTGCTCGGAGACCTGGCCGAACTGCTCCGTGCGCTCGCGTTGCATCTCGTCTACGCGCTGCTGCATGCGCTGAAGCGACTCCCGCACGGGGGAGAGCGCCTGCATCACCGCGCTCTCGCGCTGCGCGCGCAACGCCTGCTCCTGGCGCTCGATGCGATCACGCTCCGCGGCCTCGCGGGCACGCTGCTCGGAACGCTCGAGCGCCTCACGCAACGCCGCAGCCTCCGCGCTGGCACGGGCGGCTTCGGCCTCGGATCCGCTGGCGCGCGAGGCGCGCGCAAACCACCCGATCGCCGCGCCCGCGGCCACACCGATCAGCATCGTGAGGATCCAAAGAAAGTCCATGAATCCACTTTCTCCCGAACCACTGACAAACGAATCAGGCGGCCCGGATAGAATCGTCTCCCGTGGCTCTGACTATCGGCATCGTAGGACTTCCCAACGTGGGCAAGTCGACCCTGTTCAACGCTCTCACCGAGAACGACGTGCTTGCGGCGAACTACCCGTTCGCAACGATCGAGCCGAACGTCGGCGTCGTCGAGCTTCCGGATCCGCGCCTGAACCGCCTCGCGGAGATCTTCGGGTCGCAGAAGATCCTCCCGGCGCCCGTGTCCTTTGTCGATATCGCGGGCATCGTGCGTGGCGCGAGTGAGGGCGAGGGCCTCGGCAACCAGTTCCTCGCGAACATCCGCGAGGCCGATGCCATCGCGCAGGTGGTGCGCGGCTTCACCGACAGCGACGTCACGCACGTCGACGGCAAGGTCGACCCGCACAGCGACATGGAGACGATCAACACCGAGCTGATCCTCGCCGACATGCAGACCCTCGAGAAGGCGGTTCCCCGGCTCGAGAAGGAAGTCAAGGGCAAGAAGGCCGACCCGGCCGTCCTCGACGCCGCCAAGGAGGCGCTCGCGATCCTCGAGACCGGCAAGACGCTGTTCCAGGCGGGCTTCGACACGACGCCCATCAAGGAGCTCGGCCTGCTGACGGCGAAGCCGACCCTGTTCGTGTTCAACGTCGACGAGGGCGTGTTGACCGACGAGGCACGCATGAACGAGCTGCGCGAACTCGTCGCCCCCGCCAAGGCGGTCTTCCTCGACGCGAAGGTCGAGTCGGAGCTCGTCGGCATGGACAAGGACGAGGCCCTCGAGTTGCTGCAGGCCCTCGGCCAGCAGGAGTCGGGCCTCGACCAGCTCGCCCGCGTCGGTTTCGAGACGCTTGGCCTGCAGACCTACCTGACGGCGGGCCCGAAGGAGGCGCGCGCCTGGACGATCCGCAAGGGTGCGACGGCCCCGCAGGCCGCCGGCGTGATCCACACCGACTTCGAGCGCGGCTTCATCAAGGCCGAGATCGTCTCGTTCGCCGACCTCGACGAGCACGGATCCATGGCGGACGCGAAGGCCGCCGGCCGCGTGCGCATGGAGGGCAAGGACTACGTCATGGCCGATGGGGACGTGGTGGAGTTCCGGTTCAACGTGTGATCGCGCTTCTATCAGCGCTTATCTCGTGCAGCGAGTCAAATTCGAGATGGTGATGGTGAAGGTCGCTTTAGCTGCGGGAAGGCTAACGGAGGCGCACGAATTTGACTGAGACGTTCAGTATCGAAGCAGAGGCATCGTTCAGTGATGAAACGAAAGCGTGGGAGGCTGTTCGAATCCTTGCTGAATGTGTAGAACATGTTCAGCCAGAGGGAAAAGTCTGGATTGGTCCTGGTTTTGAGTTGCGCGGTGACGGAAAAGTCTGGCAACGTCGGACAATTCGAGAGTTGGCTGTCATTCGTACAAAGTTTGACCTTCGGTATCCTTCGCTATCGTGGAATTATGCGGTCGACGGGCTCCAATGGAGCGTCGACGGTTGGATGTTCAACGCGAAGTCGCAACGAGTTCGGGTGCTCGCCTATGCCGGATCGAGCCTCATGCGTACCGAGGAAGCTCTGCGCACTGTCGTTCGTCGCGCACGCGAACGCGGCATTGAAATGACACTGAATCCGGTTTCGATCTCTGCCACGGAGTCAAGCAGCGCGCGGCCGTCGGTGGAGATTTTTGTCAATACCAGTCCGATGAAGAAGTGGAAGATATTTCGGGCTTGGGCTGGTCCTCACTTCGCCGCTTACGTCGTTGGGATCGTGTCTTCGATATCAGCGACAGGGTTGCTCGTGTGGCTAGGCCTAGGGGGCTAAACGTGCGGGTCGGTTTCGTTTGACCCTTGCTGGGGTGCAAACTCCGTTACCGCCGTCTGATGTCTCTCGGTGCCTGAACGCGGTGGAGTTTAGATTTTCTAACTAACCCCCGAGGTCATCCGTAAAAGAGGACTCTATTCTTCCCACGTGGAGTCGCAACGTGTTTGCGGCGAACCGTGCGGCCCCCGGGGTCCCGAAGGCGACGTGGAAGTCGGGGTTCGTTTCGTACTGGTCCGCGAGACCTCGAATCATGTCGACGGACTTTGCGGTATCGCCTGCGTGGGTAGGGGTTCCTGGAATCTCCTTCAACCACTCCACGTGAACGGCCGCGTGCTCCTGCGCTATGGCGGAGTCTAACTCATGCCCCTCCTGCTGGATCACACGCCACCGGGCGAGTAGGCCCTCGGCTCGGGCTTTCCAATCCTTCTGCTGCTGGACCGATTTCCCGTGCCACCACCGATTCGATGCGTCGAATGCGTCCCGACCCCAGCGTTCGACAACCTCTTCCTCGTATCGGTCATTGAATCCCTCGAGCATGACATCCATGCGAGGTTCGCGGCCTTGGCGGCGCATCGACAGTGTGTGCTCTACGGCCCTGATGCGTCGATCCAATGACTCGCGCTCCTGGGCGAGACTTTCCAAGTGCCCAGCAAGCGCTTCGATTTCCACCTCAGGTGTCCTGGGTGCATTCAACACGGCCGCGATGTCAGCCAGCGGCATGCCCGTGTCTCGCAGGAGCAGGATCCGTTGCAGTCGGGAGACCGCGTCGGCCCCGTAGTAGCGATAACCATTGGATCCGACGCGGTCCGGTTCGAGCAGTCCGATCTGATGATAGTGACGCAGCGTACGCCCACTGATGCCCGCACGCTCTGCAAGCTCGTGCACGGTCCACTCCACAGGCTGCCTCCCGTTGCTTGTTGTCGGTCTCAGTCTTCCTGAATAGCGCGCAGGCCCAGCTGAGGCACAGCAACGCGCAACACCTCGTTCAAAGGCGCGGCAATGCTCTGCGCCGCGGTGGATCCGGTGGCATCGAGGTAGGCGCGAACGAGCCGTGTGCCGACGGCGTAGCCAGCACCAGTAGGCAGCCCGACCGGCTCGGCGCCCAGGAGACGAGCGCTTGCATCACCATGCACCCACGCGGCGAAGTTCTGCATACCTGCGACGTGCAGTCCGTTCGCGACCTTCTGAAGGACGCCGTCGTCATTGTGGGTGCTCTCAGAGACGAAGTGCGTGTACCCGAGGGCGCCGTACAGCTCCGTAGCAAAGACGTCAGCAAACCCTTCCGAGATCACCTGTTCACCGACGGTGACTGTCATTGGATCCCAGACGACACCGCCGGGCGAATACCGCACGTTGTGGTGCAGTTCATGTACGGCAATCGCTTCGAGACGTTCCACGACCTGCGGCGTAGGCCAGACGGTGATGGTGATGTAGCCGCTGATGCCGCCGAATGCAGACAGCCCCTTGATCTCGTCAATGAAGTGCGTGTTGGTGGGATCGCCCAGGACTAGGAGAACCTGCAGATCGGGCACCTCGATCCCAGGATTGGCTGACCGCAGGGCAGCGACTCCGTACTCGAGCGCCTTGGCGGTGCGGTCCCAGGCATCCGACTCTACGAGACCCTCGAGGGCTTCCTGGAGCGGTTCGGTTGCGCCCTCCCAGTCGAAGCCGAAGTTCTGTCGGTGCACGGCGGCCATGTCCACCCCTCCCGGGATGAAGCGGTACATCCCAGCCAGGGGAGACCACATCTCACGGACCAGATCGGCACGGTCTTCGGGCATCGCTGCGAGCACGCGGCGCATGTTCGACGCGCTGTCGATCACAGAAATAGTCATAGCAAGAGACGGTAAACCTTGCCGTTACGACAAGGTCAAACCGGGGGCTAGCAAAGTGTCCCGAGGTTACTTCGTGCCGGAAATCGGTGGAGTTCCGTTTCAATGTCTGATCGCTGATCCTCCTGCGCTTCTCCCTGGCCGCTCGCTGCGGCCGGGGTGAAGCAGCGTGACGGCGCTTGTCGGGTTCTCCGCACGCGCGGAAAAATGTCTCTGTGATTCGCTTGACCCTGACACTGTGTCAGGCGTTCTCCTGGAGGAGTCATGTTGAGTATCGGAGATTTCGCAAGGCTCGTCGGAGTGTCGGTGCGTATGCTGCGCCACTACGACCGGTTGGGGTTGTTGGTGCCGGCTCGAGTGGACGAACGGTCGGGATATCGCTTTTACACGACGGAACAGCTCGATAGGGCAAACCGGCTTGTGGCGTTGAAGGATCTGGGTTTCGCTCTGCCGGATGTCGGTGAACTCCTCGCGACGGAACTCACCGACGCGCGCCTTGAGCAGCTTCTGAGAGATCGTGCCAGCCAACTGCGCGGGCAGATCTCCGCAGACCGGCACCGGCTGCGGCAGGTCGAGGCGAGACTCCGAACGATTGAAAAGGAAAGAACAATGTCGAGCACGAGTTTCACTGAGCAGAGCCTCCCGGAGCTGCGACTCGCTCAATGTAGCGCACGCGTGGGTGAGCTAGAAGACGTCGGAACGGCCGTCGGGCCGCTGTTCGACGCGGTGAATGAGATCATCGATTCCGCAAACCTGCGGAGGACTGGACCCGGCGTCGCCCATTACACGGCAGACGAAGGACGGCTCCTCGTCGGGGCCGGGGAACAGATCGGCGACGCGGAGACGCCGAAGGGACTTGAACCGGTGACTCTCGCCGCGGAATCTCGGGCGGTCACGACAACGTACGTGAGCGATGACCTCGACGGTATCCAAGCGGCCTGGCAGGGCCTGGCGAAAGAAGTCGAACGTCGTGGCCTTTCGCCCGTCGGCGCATGCCGAGAGGTGTATCTCGAAACGCCCATGGATCCCGGCGGGCGACGGTGGGTGGTCGACCTGCAACAGCCTGTTGCTTGACGAGAGCGAGTGAAGAGTCGGGCGCGCTTACCGCTTCGCCGGAGGCGCCGAGGCTGTTCTCCGCCGCATTCCGGCGGAGAACAGCCTCGGCATCGGACCCCGCCATTCGTCGAGCGCACGAAACGAGACGAAACGTCGTGTGCACGACAGGATGGAGCGGTGAGTCTATCTATTCGCGTTGTGGCGCACTCCGACCTGGCGTCCGATGATCTGACACGCCTTCGCGCGCTGTTCGACGGTGAGTACGCGCAGGAGTTCGGCGAATGGGACCCGGAGCAACCGTACGGCTATGCGTCGCACGACATACACGTCATCGCGTATGACGACGACGTGGCCGTCGGCCACGTCGGGTGGGCTCGCCGCGAGATCACGGTCGGGGATCAGATCGTGGCGATCGCCGGGGTCGGCGGCGTGCTGGTGTCCGGCAGCGCGCGCGGAGCGCGCCTCGGCGAGCGGCTCATGAATGCGGCGGGCGCGTCCATGCGGGATGCCGGTGGCATCGACTTCGGCTATCTCGGATGCCGTGAAGAGGTCGTGCCCTTCTACCGTTCCTGTGGTTGGATCCGCGTGCGGGCGCCAGAACGCTCGCTCAACCGAGCCGGACGTCCTTCTCTCGATCCGCCGGGCCAGCCCCTGCTCGTGTTCGCCGTGGATTCGACAACCGAGTGGCCCGACGGCGTGATCGATCTGCGCGGGCGCGCGTGGTGATGCACGCTCGACTTGCGTGGCGCCGCCACGCGACCGCCGGGAGGAACAACCGCACCGCGGCTGCTCCTCCCGCGCACGCAGAGACGACGTGTTGAGACTCTGCTCTAGCCTGCGTGGGGGAACAACAGCTCGAACCGTTCGCAGACGACCGGCATCCTCATGTCGAAGTCGTACGACGTGTGCATGAGGGTTCCTCGCCATGCGCGCTCGTGCTCGGCGCGCCAGTAGCCCAGCGACCGGTCGCCTTCGCCTTCAAGTGAGGCGTGCTCTGGTGAGACCTCCTCGAAGGGGACGATCTCGACCTCGGTCGTGCGGATCAGTGCGCGCGGCTCGCCCGCTCCGTCGAGCACGATCGCACGATCGCCGGGCTGCGGCAGAGGGTCGCCGTCGATCGTGAACTCCCACAGGGCGCTCGCCATCGCCCTCTTCTCGCCCCGCAGCGTCAGCGCGAGCAACTCGTCGGCGAGGGCCGGGGAGTCGCCGAACGACCAGGCGGGCGGCGCCGCGACGCCGGCGCTCTGTCCGGACGATCGCCAGAACGTTTCGATCTGCTGCGCCTGATCCATGGCATTATCCTGCCGCATTCGGTACGGAGCCCGTTCCAGCGGCCAACCGGAGATGATGGAATAGTCGTGTGATCACGATTGCCGACGCCGACCTGAACGATCCTCGGCTGTTGCGGTTCCTGCAGGACCACTTGGACGACCTCGCGCCGACGGCACCCGCCGAGAGCCGCCACGCGCTGGATGCCGAGGCACTCCGCCGCAGCGACGCGCGTATGTGGGTCGCGACCGATGGGGAGGGAACCGTCGTCGGCACGGCCGCGCTTGCACCGCTCGAGAATGCGCACGAAGAACTCAAGAGCATGCGCACCTCTCCCGTGTATCGAGGGCGCGGAATCGCATCGCGGATCCTGTCCTGTGCGCTGGAGGACGCCCGTCGCCGTGGCATCGCACGGATTTCTCTCGAGACGGGAAGCATGGACTTCTTCGCGGCTGCTCGTGGCCTGTACCGCAAGGCGGGCTTTGTCGAGTGCGCACCGTTCGGCAGCTATAGCCAGGACCCGAACAGCGTCTTCATGACGAAGGCGTTGTAGCTGCAGGGCGTCGCCGTAGCGACGGCGCGGCGGATCGCCGGCTTTAGATGCCGCCGGCGGGACTCGTGAGAGCCGCGGCGTAGTTACGCATCGAACGCTGGTACCGGGGCAGGGAATCGATCTGGGCTTCGAGGGCGACGCGCAGCGCTTCGTCCTTCCGCCCGGCGCTGTGCAGTGCCAAGGCGAGCACCACACGGGGAGCAGAACCGGTCGATTCGTGTAGCGGCGCCTCTTCGAGCACGGCGATGGCTTCTTCCAAACGGCCAAGATTCCGCAGGGTGGAGCCGTACTGCACCGCGAGCTGGGCGTGTCGGGCTTCGTCGAGCCCGAGCGAGAGCGCGCGCTCATACTCCGCGCCGGCCTCGGCCTCGAAGCCGAGGGAATCGTACATGCCGGCCAGCTCGAAAGCGGCGCGGCCGTCGCCTGCCGGGCAGTTCTCCGCGAGCGTGCGCATCAATGCAACGCCCTCTTCGCGGCCCAACGCGTCAGATCGCTCCCAGAGCGCGTCGATTGAGGCTTCCCACTCGGCTAAAGACGATGTCATGAGCACTATCGTCGCACGATGGCTGAGCGAAGCATCGCGAGCATCGGCCCGGGCAAGACCGGCGAGGTCGTCGGATAGCACTGCGCGCCGGTACATGACAACGATCTGCTCCGACGTGTAGTTCTGCGCACTGTGGCCGGCCAGCCTCACCCGCCGAAGCGGATAGGGCCGGCCGGCCGCGCCGATGGGCGTCAGATATCCCGCCCTCATAGGTAGGGGCGAGTGATCAGTTCCAGATAGTGACCGGACGGATCGAGCAGGTAGACCCCTCGCCCGCCGTGCTCGTTGTTGATCTCGCTCGGACGTGAGCGCTGCGGGTCGGCCCAGTGCATCGTGCGGTTCGCCGTGATCCGTGCGTATGCGCGATCGAAGTGGTCGTCGTCGAGCAGATAGGCGTAATGCTGCGGCGGGAACTCGACCGGCGGGGCGGCGAACTGGAGCAGGACGCCGTCCGCGATCTGGATGTTGCGGAACGGACCCCAGGACGGGGCTTCGTCGGCTTCGAGCAGTTCGAGGTAGAACTGCACCATCTCGGCGGGGTCCGTGGACGCGATGATCGTGTGGTTGAAGTGCGCTGGCATGATTCTCCTCAGGTTGTCGTGAGTTGGGATTTCCCACGACGAGGAGGAGCGCGGATCAGGGAACGACCAGATCGCCGTTCCGGGAGCGGCCCGCGCGGGCCTGGCTGGTCTTCATCGCGAATGATCCTAGCCGAGCCGTCGTATTTCTGCTGCTATCGGATTGCGTGTTCGTCGCTCGCCTCGCGGTGGGCGCCGTGGATCCGACAGAATCGGACCGCAATGATCGGGCGGGGAGCGTCTTCGAGAAGGAGAGTGGTGTGTGAAGGGAGCAACCGTGATCGAGATCCTCAACCACCTCGCCGATACGATCGAAGAACGTATCGGCGAAGACATCGACATCGACGCGCTCGCCGCCTCGATGGGGACGACGGGATATCACATGCGCCGCATGTTCTCGTCGCTCGCGGGCGTTTCAGTGTCCGAGTACGTGCGCCGGCGGCGTATGACGGTCGCCGCTGCCGAGGTGGTCGGCGACGACGACTTCCTCACGATCGCCGTCCGATATGGGTACGGTTCGACCGAAGCATTCGGCCGAGCGTTCCGTGCCGTCCACGGTGCGAGCCACGGCGACGTACGTCGAGACGGTGGTCCCCTTCGGAACTATCCGCAGCTCAGGTTCCGCCTGACCGTCGAAGGGAGCGTCCCGATGGACGCCAGAATCATTGACCGACCCGCCCTCCGTCTGATCGGACACGCGACCCGCGTGCCCCTGATCCACGACGGCGTCAACCCTCATATCCAACGGCATATCTCCTCGCTGCCAGCCGCGGAGCATGAGCGTTTGAAACGGCTCGGCGAAACGGAGCCTGCCGGCCTGTTGCAGGTGAGCGCCGACATCGACCCCGACTACACGGAGGGCACCGAGCTTACCTACCTGCACGGAGTTGCGGTCAAAGCCGGCTCCGACGTGCCCCCTGACCTCGATGTGATCGATGTCGAGAAGGGCACGTGGGTGGTCTTCCGCACTTCCGGCGAGCATCCTTCCGCCCTCCAGGCCGCGTACGCGGCTTCGGCAACGGAGTGGTTCCCGTCGAACCCTTGGCGCTTGCGGCCGGGCCCATCCATCGTGGCCATCCTCGAGCGTGCCACCGACTTCAGCACGGCAACGTGTGAGCTGTGGTTCCCGATTGAGCGGGCCTGACTCGCGGTGCGGGCCGAGCCTTCGCTTCTCGGAGCTCGGCCCGCATTGCCGTCCCCGGTGTGCAGCCGCGATGTTCAGTCCAGGCCGGCAATTCAGTTCGGGCAGCGCTCCAGAACGTAACCCTCGGCGTCCGGCGTGACCAGGTCACGGTCGCGCAGAATCATGGCACGGGGCGAATCCGGATCCGCGCACATCTCTGCGAAGCTACGGGGGAGAGTGTCCGTGTATTCGATATCGATGACGGCGTCGCCGTACACCTCCGTGTACTCCGGGCACTCTTCGTAGGCGGCGCATTCTTCGGCGACTGCGAAGTCGAACCCCGCCTCGTCTTTTAATCGGGCGGTGTGTTCAGCGGAGTTCTTCTGGCCGACCATCAGACCAGCTTTGTGAGCGATAGCGGCGAGGTCCGCCGCAAGCTCCAGATTGTCGTCGATGGTGAGAGCGTCGTGCGAACGCGAGAAGCTGTCGAGATTGTCGAACTCCACGGCGGCGAACCCGGCTTTCGCACAGCCCTCGATCCACGGCACGAGGACGTCGGCGATCGCCTGTCGCTTCGGCTCCGTGGAGGTGTCGAGAATCATCTCGTCGGGCCAATCGGGATCGCTGACCAAGGATCCGTCGACCGTGAGGAGGACGTCGTGTGGCCAGAGCTCTTCATCACCCGGCTGCGTCTGGAACGCGTTCAGATAACACACCGAGTATGCACCGTCCGCGGGCGTGGCCGTGCGATCGCGAACGACCAGCTCCACGTCAGACGGCGGATCATAGGCGCCGCCCAGCTGGTAGTCGAAGTGCGCTCCCTCGGGAAACGTGCCCGCCGAATCGGCCGTCGCGACCTCCTCGGGCTTCTGAGCGCCGGCATTGCCGGCTTCACAACCGGAAACGGCCACCAGTGTCGCGCCGGCCGCGAGCGATAGGAGCACCGAGGATGAGGAGACGCGCCGCATCCTGCCAGCGTAGCCATACGGCTCCGCCTGGTTGCCGTGCGGAGCTCGGGCTTCCGACGCGGCTACGCGAGCGTCTGGGTCACCGACCCATGAACGCCATCGAATTGCACGCGGCCCCGCGCTCCGTTCACGATCGGCATGAACGGCTGGACGTGGCCGCATTCGACGTCGCCAATGATCGGCACACCGAGGCTGCCGAGCGCGTCAAGAACCGCCTCACGTTGCGTCATCGTAGCGGAATCGGGCGCGCTCGTCCGGCCTACGAGGATCGCGTTGGCACGGTCAAAGAAGCCCGCGAGGCGCATGCCGTGTAGGTACCGGCAGATGCTGAGCGCGTCGTCATCAGAGGCCTCGATATAGATGAGGAGCCCTTCGTGGGCGTAATCCCGCGCGAAGGCCGTCACGTCGCCGAACGGTGTACCTGCGATGTTGCAGAGGGTATCGATGCATCCACCGATGAGCCGACCCACGATGTCGATCGCGTCGGTGCCTCCGTCGAAGCGAGTCCAGGTACCTGAAGCATCGAGGGTCATTGTGCTGATCGTTGGGTTCGTCCGGTAGCTGTCGTGCCTGGCAGAGCGGTATCGCTCAGGAGACGTCTGAGTGAACGATGACGCGCTCTCCATCGTGACGACGTCGAGCCAGCCGACGAGTCCCTCTGGCACGCGATACGGGGTGTCGAGCAGATTGTTGCCGTGCAGTGTCGCGACCCCGGTGCGTAGCGTCAGCGGCGTAAGCAGGGTGGAGATGTCCGAAAATCCGACGAACCACGTTGGATCCGCAGATGCGATCGCGTCCCAGTTCAGCAACGGCAGCAGGTCGATCGCGGTGTCTCCACCCCACGGGGGCACAACCGCGCGGATCCGCGGATCGGTGAGAAACCTCGTTAGCTCTCGTGCACGCTCGGCAGCTGGCGCGCTGACATGACGAGCGCCGTCCATGCAATCTCCGACAACGACTTCGAAGCCGCGTGCGCGCACGACGTCGATCGCCACGTCAAGGCGCGCTTGCATATCGCCGGTGATTCCGCTCGACGGCGACGTAATCGCGACGACATCGCCGTGACGCATCGGTCGGGGAAAGCGGATGGGCATGGGGCTACTCTCCGGTGCGTATCGTGGGGCCACTTATTCAACGCGACGGCGGTCTGTGAGGCGCGTGAATCGCGGCGCGGCGCGTCGGATCAGCGTAGCAAGGATGCGCTCTTTCGCCGCGGCCACTCACGACCTAGCTGTAGTTCCCCGACACGTTGTGAACGGGTGAGGTAAAAGCGAAGACCTCCGGAACGATGTGGGTTACCACACTCACCATCGTCCACGGAGGCCTTCGTGACCCACGCTAACGCGCCCTTCACTCCTGCGGGAAGAATCCGCCTTGCCCGTCTGATCGTCGAGGACGGGTGGAGCATCCGTCGCGCCGCGGAACGGTTCCAGTGCTCGCCCGCGACCGCGAGCCAGTGGGCGCGCCGGTACCGCGCTGGTGAGCCCCTCACCGATCGTTCCTCGCGGCCGGTTTCGTCACCGAACCGGCTGCCGGTCAAGCGTGAGCGGCGCATCATCGCGCTCCGGTTCACCCGCCGCTGGGGGCCGCACCGGATCGCCGCGCTGCTGGGCATCGCCCGCTCGACCGTGGGGCGCGTGCTGGCTCGCTACGGGATGCCGCGGCTCGACCACGTCGACCAGGCCACCGGCCTGCCCGCACGGAAGGCGAAGCCGGTCCGCTATGAGGCAGCCTCGCCGGGCGATCTCGTCCATGTCGATATCAAGAAGCTCGGGAAGATTCCCGACGGCGGAGGCTGGCACGTTCACGGGCGCGACTCGGCCCAGGCCAGGCGCGCGAAGTCCAGTCGTGATCGCGCCGCGCGCAAGGGCTCACGTTCCAGCCGCGGGTATGCGTTCTTGCATCACGCGGTCGACGACCACTCGAGGGTCGCGTACTCGGAGATCCTCGCGGACGAGAAGAAGGACACCGCGGCGGGGTTCTGGGAACGCGCGAACGCGTTCTTCGCGTCGCTCGGGATCACGGTGTCCGCGGTGATGACCGACAACGGCTCCTGCTACAAGTCGAAGGTGTTCACAACGGCACTCGGCGAGAACGTGAAGCATCGCCGCACGCGCCCGTATCGGCCACAGACCAACGGGAAGGTCGAGAGGTTCAACCGGACACTCGCAGCCGAGTGGGCCTACGCCCGCGCCTACTCCTCCGAGACCGAGCGCGCCTCGACATACGCGGCGTGGTTGCATCACTACAATCACCACCGGACCCATACCGCGCTCGGCGGGAAGACCCCGGCCTCACGCGTTCACAACGTCACCGGGAACTACACCTAGCGTGGCACCATGGCGATCACCTTCGACAATATGGCTGTCGTCCCCTGCGGACTGTTGCAACCTACTGCGACGACTACCGACGCACTTATGTCCACGGGCCCAGCGGCAGCTTGGTGATGTTTGCGCAAGATCTGCACGCGCAACGGCGATAGTCACCGGATCGCTACGAGCGCCACCAGCGGCTCAGCGCGTGGCGAGTGAACGGAAATAGTCCCCAAGGCGATGCGTTCCGGTCAGGACCCCGACTCCGTCGGCTCGCATTCCTTCGATGAAGAACCGCGCGAGCGAGGACTGTCGCGGCCCGATCCGATCCGCCACCCAGATCGCCGAGGACGCGAGCTTCTCCGGTACCGTCACGTAGCGGGGTGGGCGTCCGGCGGCCTGAAAGGCGAGGCGCACGATCTCGCGGTAGCTGAGAGCCTCGGGGCCGCCGACATCCCAGCTCCCGGCAGGCCCCGCGAGCACGTCGGCACAGAACCGCGCGAGGTCTGCGCCGTGGATTGGGGAGAGCCGTACGGACCCATTGCCGAGCCCGAAAGCCATTCCTCGTCGTGCGAGCTCGTATATCTCGGTGAGGTCTGAGAAGTACCCTGACGGATTAACGATGTGAGGCGTCACCGCGCTCCGTCGGAGCGCCGCCATGAATGCCGATTTCGAGCGTGCAAGGATCGACGTTCCCAGATCAGCGTTCATCACGCCGACGTAGAGGAACGATGCCGCGCCGGCCGCCTCGGCGAGTTCCAGGTAGCGAAGGTTCATGCGGTAATCGATTGCCCAAGGATCTGCCTTCTGCCTCGTGACGCCGAGTGCAGAGGCGACGTGGTCGACGCCCCGCATGAGTGCGCCGTCCTGATCGGCATCGTCTGCTCCCTGCGCGACGACCCATTCGTCCACATTCGCTGCTAGTGACGGCGACCCCCAGCGCCCCGGGGCCTGTGCCCGTGCCCTATCGCGCACAACGGCGCGCACACGGTAGCCGCGAGAATGAAGCTCGTTCGCCAGATGGCGCCCGACGTATCCGGTGGCTCCTAGCAGAAGGACGGTTTCCGGTTCCCGTGGCATGACGCCCCTTTCTTGTACCGAGTGGTTCATTAATACCGTACACTCGACTCGGAGGTTGTGACATGGCGAGACCCGCGAAGCCATTCGGTGAGGAAAGATCCGCGAACTTGTTCTCGGCGGCATCGCACGAGTTCCTGGAACACGGCTATCGCGGTGCGTCGCTGAACCGCATCCTCACGCGGGCCGGCATCGCGAAAAGCTCGTTTTACCACTACTTCCCGGATAAGGCCGGGCTTTTCGACGCGCTCGTCCGCGAGTACGGTGCGGGGTTCGAGGGGCTGCTGTCCTTCGACGGCACCGACACGCCGTCCGTCACCGATGCACTCGTCACGGTGGCCGAACGGATCCGGGCGCTCGCCGCAGCCGATCCCCGGTCGTTCGCACTGGGGCGGATCCTCGCTCTCGTCGATGCGCCCGTAACTCCGGCGGTCGAGAAGTTTCGCACCTCGATCGGTACCGGATTGATCCGTCTCCTTATTCGGTGGCGCGGAAGCGGCGAGGTCTCCGCCGCGCTTCCGTTGCGGCTCCAGCTGCGCGCCGTGGGTGCCGTGATCGATGTCGCCGATCGATGGGTGCTCGCGAGCGGCATGACCCAGGAATCGGTCGGGCACGCCTTGCGGCTGATCGAGGATGCATTCCGACCGCGTGCCGGCGGTGCCTGAGCTCGAACGCCTCGCGGGCACTGGCGTACCCTCATGATATGGATCGCAATCAGCGCGTCTTTCAGATGACGTTCGCCTCGGTGTACCCGCTCTACGTCGCCAAGGTCGAGCGGAAGGGGCGCAGCGAGGCTGAGCTGCGTGAGGTGATCTCGTGGCTGACGGGGTTCGACGATGCGGGGATCGATGCACAGATCTCCCAGGAGAAGACCTTCGAGCAGTTCTTCGCCGAGGCGAACCTCAATCCCGCCGCATCGCTCATCACCGGCGTGATCTGCGGCGTGAGGGTGCAGGAGATCGAGGATCCGCTCATGCAGAAGATCCGCTATCTCGACAAGATCGTCGACGAACTCGCGAAGGGCAAGGCGCTCGAGAAGATCGAGCGCACGCTGTAGTCGCGGCGATGGGTATCGCCGACGCGCACCCATCGGTAGGCTCGGATGACCGACGAAGGAGCCGCCATGGATGCCGATCTCGACCTGGCCATCGAACGCGTAATCCACGCACACAAGGCCGCCGTCTGGCGGGCGTGGACCGATTCCGAGCAGTTCGCGAAATGGTGGATCCCGGAGCCCTACCGGTGCCGCGTCGACTTCTTCGATCCGCGCTCGGGCGGCGGTTTTGTGACATCGATGAGTGACAGCGGCGCCGATTTCGTCCCGCACATGGACGCGGCTTTCCTCGTCGTCGCCGACGATCGGATCGTGTTCACGAATGCGGTCGACAGCACGCTGCGCCCCGCGACACCGATGCCCGTTCCCGTCACGGGCGAGGTGAGTCTCGAGGAGCACCCCGGCGGCACGCTCTACCGGATCGTCGCGCGACACGGCACCCGTGCGGCGCGTGAGCGGCACGATGCGCTGCATCTCCGCGAGGGATGGACCTTGGTCACGGATCAGCTCGCGGCACTCGTGGAAGGCCGGTAACTCTCGGCACGGAGTCCGCCGTGCAGTGCTCAATCCTCGCCCGGACGTCGACGCGACTGCTTGATCTGGGCGCGTTGCTTCTTGCCCTCAAGCCTTCGGCGTTGGGACCCGCGGGTCGGCTTCGTCGCCCGACGCTGGACCACGGGCATGACGGCCTCGCGCACGATCTCCGCGAGACGCACACGGGCGGCCTGTCGGTTCTGGCGCTGCGAGCGTTCCTCCGACGCGGTGATTGTCAGTACGCCGCCGGAGACGCGCCCGTCGATTTTCGCGAGGATCCGCGCCCGTTGCGCGTCGGTGAACGCGGTGGAACCCGCGATATCGAAGCTCAACTGCACGCGCGAGTCGGTCGTGTTCACTCCCTGGCCGCCCGGGCCCGACGACCTCGAGAACTGCTCGATGAGTTCGGCCGCGGGTATGCGGATCCCGCCGGGGGCACCGGGACCGGGAGGCACGAGCAGATCATCCACGAATCCATTCTCGCGCGCCGCGGGCGATAGCATCATCGCGGAGGGGAGAACCATGGGATTGTTCAAGAGCGACGAAGAGCGCGCGCGGGAGGACGCCGAACGTCAGGCCGTCGCTCAGGCGGAGCAGGCGCGGCGAGAAGCGGCGCAGAAGGAACAGGCCTATCGGGAGTGGCTCGCCTCGCCGATCGGCCAGGCCACCGCCGCCAAACAGGTCGGACAGCGCTTCTTCGAACTGCAGATGAGCGTCGGCTATCACCAGCGCGAGGCGATGTGGGGCTCGCGCGACTACACGTCCAACGATCAGGTCATCAGCTCCGCCGGCATGCTCGGCGAGATCGAGCGCCTCGGCTGGCGCCTCGAACACGTGGGATACGTCTTCCAGATGACCGGTCAGTCGAGCACCGAGCGCTTCTTCGTGAGCGGCGAGCAGACATCGGTCAGCGGAGTGACCGTCGGCATCTACCTGTTCCGGAACTCCGAGACTTCGGAATGAAATACTTCCGCGTTCCCCCCGCGGTCCTGGTCGGGCTCGGCGGTGCGATCGGGACCGTCGTGCGCTATCTGCTGAGCCTCGCCGTTCCCGGCGCCGTCGGCATCATGGTGATCAACCTGTCCGGTGCGCTGATCCTCGGCTGGTTGTTGACGGCGCTCAAGATGCGCGGACCGGACGAGGGTCGACGAACCGAGGTGCGCCTCTTCGTCGGCACGGGCGTGCTGGGTGGATACACGACGTATTCGACCTTCGCTTTCGGGTCCGCTGAGTTCTTCGCCGACGGATCGGTTGCGCTCGGGCTCGGGTATGCGATTGCAACGGTGGTGTTGGGCACGGCGTGCGCTGCCGCGGGAATCCTGCTGGGCCGTCGCTTCCCGATGATGGGGGAGAAGAAGTGAGCGTGCTCCTCGCGTTTGCCGTCGGCGCCGCGGGCGGCGTCGGCGCCGCGCTCCGCTACCTCGTCGACAACGCCGTGCCCGCGAAGGTGCGTGCCCGCTATCCCTGGGGCATCGCACTCGTGAACCTCACCGGCTCCTTCGTGCTCGGAGCGATCGCCGGGGCACTAACGGGAACATGGCTGACGATCATCGGCACCGGGCTGCTCGGCGGATACACGACGTTCAGTACGGCGGCGGTCGACGCCGCCCGCCTCCTGCTGAAGCGCCGGATCACCGCAGGCGTCGGTGGCACGATCGCGACCCTTGTCGGATGCGTCGCGCTCGCCGCGGTCGGATACGCGCTTTTCGCTTAGGCGACCTTCTTCACGACGCTCGACTTGAGCTGCATCGCGCCGAAGCCTGGCACCTTCGCGTCGATATCGTCCCCGTTCCAACACGGGAATCCTTTGCTCGGGGACTCCTTATGATCCGGGATTTTCTGTGCGGACGCCATCTTCTCCGCGTCGCGCGCGTATGATCCGCGTTATGCGCTCCCGTCACATCAGTGCCGTCATTCCAGCCCCCGCAGCCGATGTGTACGCGTTCGCAGCGGATCCCCGAAACCTGCCGTGCTGGGCTGCGGGCCTGGCGCAGAGCGAGGTGGGGATGCGCAGGGACGATCTTGTCGTGAGCTCGCCGATGGGAGAGGTAATCGTGCGGTTCGTACCGCGGAACGACTACGGCGTGCTCGATCACGATGTGATCCTCCCGAGCGGCACGATCGTGACGAACCCGCTGCGGGTCCTCGTGCATCCCGAAGGATCCGAGGTGGTCTTCACGGTGCGACAGATCGAACTGACCGATGACGAATTCGAGCGCGATTGCACGATGGTCGCGGAGGATCTCGAACGTCTGCGGGAGGTCTTCCGCACCGAGTGGGGATCCGCGACGGTCGCCCGGTAAGCCGGTCCCGGGCCGCGGCGCGCTCGCCTTCGTGGTCCGTCAACCCGTCATGGTGTAAACTGAACTGCTCGGGAGCAATCCCGATTCGATCGCGCGAAAGCGTGGTGGCAATTCCACAGCGTGTGCAAATGGTTCCCTTCCGTGAAGGATCCCGGGGCTGATCGGTTTCGACAGTCGCCGCTGATCTGAGTGAAGCGGGCCGAGGATGCAGGGTTATCTCGTTAACGCTCTCTGCAAACCAATAAGTGCCAACTCTAAGCGCACTGACTTCGCCCTCGCTGCCTAAGCGAGCCCGAGTCCGTCAGACCGTGGGTGATCCCGCCACGGATCCTGGCGTCATTTAGGGATCTTGCTGTGACACGGGGTCGCGACGTGTCACGGGACTTTTCTGCGGCTGGGCCTGTCGATCTATGTGTCTGTGCTAAAGATCGGGGCCGAGTAGAACGTCTCCATAGACTGCGCCCGGAGAAACCTTAGTGAACCGGTGCTGGACGCGGGTTCGATTCCCGCCAGCTCCACGACCGTTACGCACACGCTGTACACCTGAAAGCCCCAGACCCTCGACGGGATCTGGGGCTTTCGTCGTTACTCGGTCTCGGGAGACTCCGTCTCGTCGACCTTGCTGTAGTCGAGACTGTCGGCTCCGTGCTCCGCCTGATCGGCCGTGAACTTCTGTTCGCGCAGGTAGGCGACGACGTCTTGGCGCGGTACGGGCGCGCCGCCCGCGAACTGCTGGGCCGCTTCGACCGCTTCGGCGTTCCAATCGGCGTCGACGTGCGCGGCGCCGTACTGCGCTTCGTCGAGGGTGAAGCCGTCGTAGGTCACCTGCGTGACGAGCATCTGTTCCGAGAAGGCGGTGGAGTCGACGTAGCCCTGGGCGGATTCCGTGGCCTCCTTGTTCCAGTCGGCGCCCACCGCATTGGCGGCCTTCTCCGCCTCCTCGCTCGTGTAACCGCGGAACTCGAGTTCGGAGATGAGCCCGGCGCGTGAGAGAGCCCGGGCACGAATCGCCTCGCGCGCGACGGCGGTCGCGTCAGGCAGGCTCGGATCCGCCGACTCGGTCGGCTCGACGGTGGGGTTCTCGGAGGGCGCAGAAGGCTCGGGGGACGGATTCACCGGCGTCTCGCCGGGCGTTTCCGGATCAGTCGTGGGTGCGTCGTCCGAGCCGCGGGTCGGCTTCGGCGCGGGATCCTGTGACGAGGGCTTGTTCGTCGGCGTGCCGGTTGCGAGAGGTGACGCGGAGGGCGTCGGCGAGCCCGTGGGTGCGCCCCACCAGGAGCCGGTGTCGGGCGGCGCCGTTTCGTTCGGGGTCTCGGCGCAGCCTGCGGCGATCGACAACGTGATCGCCGCGCACACCAACGCCGTGGCCTGCTTCGTGCGGCGAGAGAACCTGTGCGGAAGCATGGCCCGATCCTATCGACGGAGGGCGTCAGCCCCGCCACGTGACGAGCGCGAGTCCTGATTTGGTGTCGGCGAGCGCGACCCATCCGGGGGCGAACTGGTAGGTGATGACCTCGTCCGGGTTCTCCGCGTAGCTCAGCTCGGGATCCTCGCTGAGGTAGACGTATTCGTCCTCTTCGGAGAGGATCCAGCCGTTGTCTTCGAGGTATGCCTGCATCTCGACGGCGGCGTCGGCACCGATCGGGGCCCAGCCGTACATCTGGCCGCTGTCGAGCCCCGATTCGTCGCCCCAGACACATTGGATCCCGCCATCGAGCACGTGCTCGCCGATGCGGAACGGGGCTTCTTGCGCGACCCATCCGAGATCCTTCAGCTGCTCGACGAAGGACGGGCGCATGATCGAATCGCACGTCATGTTCGCCGCGGGTGCCGGCGGCGTCGCGGTCGGCGATGTCGTCGGGGCTGGAACCGGGGATCCGGAACAGCCTGCGAGCCCGAGCGCCACGCAGGGGAGGGCAAGGGCGGCGAGCCGCGCGCGCCTCACTCGGATCCCTCGGCGAGCGCCGCGAGCACGGCGTCATGAAGCACGCCGTTCGACGCGATCGCGGAGAGCGTGTCGAGCGTGTCTGACCCCTCGAGCGAGGTGAAGCGGCCGCCCGCCTCGCGTACGATCGCAGCGGCGGCCGCGATGTCGTACTCCTTGACATCGAACTCGCCGACGATGTCGAGACGCCCCTCTGCGAGGAGCATGTACGCCCAGATATCGCCGTACGCGCGGTCGCGCCAGACGCGTTCCTGCAGGGCGAGCAGGGCATCGAGGTGTCCGGCGTCGCGCCACTGGCCGATCGACTGGAAGCTGAGCGAGGCCTCGTCGAGCGCATCGACGCTCGAGACGGAGATGCGGCGGTCTCCATTAGTGAAGGCGCCGAGGCCGTTTGCCGCCCACCATCGGCGCCCCATCGCGGGCATGCTGACGACGCCCGCGCTGATGACGCCGCCGATCTCGAGCGCGATCATCGTTCCCCACGCGGGGACACCGCGCAGGAAGTTCGCCGTGCCGTCGATCGGGTCGATGATCCAGCGCCGCTCGCCCTCGGTCGCGCCGTACTCCTCGCCGAAGACAGCGTCCCCGGGACGCTCGGCCTCGATGAGCGCGCGGATCGCGCGCTCCGCAGCGAGGTCGGCCTCGGTGACGTGCGAGCGGTCGGCCTTCAGGCTGACGGCGAGGTCGGTGCGGTCGAAGCGCGACATCGTCTGCTCGTCGGCGGCATCCGCGAGTCGGAGAGCGAAGGCGAGATCATCGGCGAGAGAGACCATGTGTCCAGGCTACCTGCGGGTCACCGCGCCGAGGGTGCGTAGGAGGGCTGCTCGGGGCAGCTTGAAAGGATCCGCCTCATCGCGTCGTGCTCGGCCGGCACGACCCACAGGCCGTACTTCGCCTTCACCGAGATCTGACGGGCGACGTACTCGCATCGGAAGGCCTTGTTGTCGGGAAGCCAGGTCGCCGCGTCGCGGTCGCCCTTGCTCGAGTTCTGACTGCCGTCCGCGGCCATGAGGTTGAGAGGATCGTTCGCGAGCGCGACGCGCGAGTCTCGATCCAGCTTCTGGGCGCCGGTCACCCACGCGTTCTTGAGCGCGACGAGGTGATCGATCTGCACGAGTCGCGACGTGTCGACGCCGCGCACGAAGTCGATCGTCTCGCCCGTGTAGGGGTCGTGGAAGACGCCTGAGAGCACGGTGCAGGACCCGTCGATCTGGGCATCCTCGAGATCGCGCCGCAGGATGTCGTTGCGGGTATCGCAGCCGTTGCCGTCAACGTCGAGCCAGGCCTCCCCGAAGCCTCCGACGCGGTCATAACCGGTCCCGGGCGCCGGCCCTTTCACGGGCAGTTCCTCGAGAAGTGCGAGGGCCGATCCACGTTCGATAGGTGTGCCCGAGGCATCATCGTCGACGTACGCGTTCCACAGTGCGCCGACGACGGCCACGATGACCGCGATGACCACGGCGCTCCAGGAGATTCGAGGAAGGGAAGAACGGCGGGAGGCAGAAGACACGGCGGCGCAATCAGGTCGAGCGGGCAAAGCAAACCCGCCCTCGATCCATCGGGGATCTTCGACCAGGCAGCGATGGTGGGCGGGTCTTCGTCGCAGATAACTGCGAACGCCATCCACCCTACGCGCCGTGCCGGACAAGTGCGCGCAGCGACGTGCCGGGAGCTATCGTCGGGGCGCTGCGAGGCTCTCGCGCTCGATGAAGTCCGGCAGGAATGACGCACGAACGGGAATGCCGGTGATCGCGCCCACCGCCGCCGCGCCGAGGCGTTCGAAGGGCTGCCGGACGGTGGCGAGGCTGGGGGAGAGGAAAGCCGATCCCTCCACGTCGTCGAAGCCGACGATCGACACGTCGTCGGGAACGCGCAGGCCGGCCTCGCCGAACGCGCGCATCGCACCGATCGCGAGGTAGTCGTTGGCGGCAAAGACGGCGGTTACGGATCCCGTGCACACGTCCTCGACGAGTTCCTGTCCGGCCTCGTATCCCTGGTGGGCACCCCACCCGCCCGTCTCAAGGATCCGCACGGCCGCGGCACGCGATCGCGCGCGCACGGCGAAACCGCGGGAACGCTCGATCGCATCGAACCAGTCCAACGGGCCCGCGAGGTGTGCGAAGGATCGATGGCCGAGGTCGGCGAGACGGTCCGCAACGCTCGCCGCACCCGCTGCCTGGTCGACCGCGACGTACGTCACTGACGATTCCGGCGGCGTATCGGTGCGCGCCGCGACGACCACGATCGGAATCCGGACAGGGGTCGTGTCGAGGAGCCTCGCGACCTCGACCTGAGGCGCGACGACGACGATCCCATCGACCCCCTGAGCCATCAGCTGCTCGATCGCGGCACCCGGGTCATCGGACGCGACGGTCGCGATGGAGACGAAGAGGGTTGCGTCGCGGGCGGCCTGCTCGACGGCAAGCACGGTGCTCGACGGGCCGAAGTGCGCGGTGTCCGTCGCGACCACGCCGATCGTCGCCGAGCGGCTCGTCGCGAGCGTGCGTGCGGCCTGGTTGCGGCGGTATCCCAACTCGTCGATCGCGAGGAGTACCCGCTCGCGCGTCGATTCCTTGACGTACGAATGACCGTTGAGAACGCGAGACACCGTCTGGTGCGACACGCCTGCCGCAGCGGCGACATCGGCCATCGAAGGCGGGCGAGAGGAGGGCATGCGCACCAGCGTATCGTTCACCCAGCCGCCACTCAGACACGCCCGTCGTTCGGTTCGATTCGCGCGACGCGCCGGTTCCCCGTAAAGTATTTCTTGTTCGGCCGGAGCGAGATGAGCTCCGAAAGACATGCGCCTCTAGCTCAATCGGCAGAGCAATTGACTCTTAATCAATGGGTTCAGGGTTCAAGTCCCTGGGGGCGCACCAGAAGCAAAAGCCCCGGTTCTGAAGAGCCGGGGCTTTTTGCCTGCCAAAAATCGGGTGGAGTGTTCGCACCTTGCCCGTCTCTCGTTCGTCGACGGGTCGCGCTCGCGGCATGTGAGCGCTAACATAAACCCAGCATCCCTCGACGAAAGCGAAGCAATGACGCAGCTGTCCTCTTCCGGCGCGACCGCGCTCGGCATCGAACTCGGATCGACGCGTATCAAGGCCTGCCTGACGAACGCCTCCGGCGCAGTTCTGGCGGTTGGAAGCCACGAGTGGGAGAACTCGCTCATCGACGGCCTCTGGAGCTATTCGCTCGACGAGGTGCATGCGGGCGTCCGCGCGGCTTACGCGGATCTGGTGGGCGCCCTCGGCGAGGCACCTGCCACGATCGACGCGATCGGCGTCTCGGCCATGATGCACGGATACCTCGCCTTCGACGAGGGCGGCGAACTCCTCGTGCCGTTCCGCACCTGGCGCAACGTCAACACGGGCGCCGCCGCGACGCAGCTCTCCGAGGCCCTCGACATCAACATTCCCTTGCGCTGGTCGATCGCGCATCTGCATCAGGCCGTGCTCGACGGCGAAGAGCATGTTGCGCGCATCGCGCACGTCACGACGCTCGCGGGCTATGTGCACGAGAAGCTCACGGGGGAGCGGATCCTCGGAGTCGGCGACGCCTCCGGCGTCTTCCCGATCGACTCTGAGACCGGAACCTATGATGCTGGGCGTCTCGCGGCGGCCGAGCGCCTGATCCAGGAGGCGGGCGCCGCGCACCTGCGCCTCGAAGCCGTGCTCCCCGCCGTTCGCGCCGCCGGCGCTTCCGGCGGGCGCCTGACTGCCGACGGCGCGGCTTTCCTCGACGCGTCCGGCACCCTCGCGGCCGGATCCCTCGTCTGCCCGCCGGAGGGCGACGCCGGAACCGGCATGGTCGCGACGAACGCCGTCACGCCGCGCACCGGAAACGTGAGCGCCGGCACCTCCATCTTCGCGATGATCGTGCTCGAGAACGCGCTCGCCTCGCGCCACGAGGAGATCGACCTCGTCACCACCCCCGCCGGACACCAGGTCGCGATGGTGCACTGCAACAACGGCGCCAGCGAGATCGGCGAGTGGGCGGGCGTCTTCCGCGAGTTCGCCCGCGCGATCGGATCCGA
>Ga0164243_10002950_pt1 | contig 27538 bp, 22 predicted proteins | sample OricompcompostOP_FD_108781 | JGI IMG/M metagenome (GOLD analysis project Ga0164243, IMG submission 108781) | Organic Plus compost microbial communities from Emeryville, California, USA - Original compost - Organic plus compost (OP) | ecosystem: Engineered > Solid waste > Mixed feedstock >...
GTCGGTACGCGCACGGCAAATTCATCGAGGCCTTTGATGCGCAGGCCGTCGCGCTCGAGCGATTCCGCGCGACGGCCGCGCGCGAGCATCACGACGGAATGACCGGCGCGCGCGAGATGCGCGCCGAGAATGGAGCCGATCGCGCCGGCGCCGAGAATCGCGAATTGGGGACGGGAGCTGGACATCGTATGAAACTCTCGCAAAGCCCTCCCTCTCCCGAAGGGAGAGGGCCGGGGTGAGGGAAAGGCGCGAAAGCGCCTACTCAACACACGTTCGTCAACGTCCCCTCTGCTACTCCGACACCGTCTTCACCTGCACCTCGCCGAATTTCGCCATGGCCGCACGAATCTTCCCGGCCTCCCCGACCGCCACGATCTGCATGCGCGACGGATCGAAATACTTCGCCGCGACGCGCGCGACGTCTTCCTTCGTCACTGCAGCGATGCGCTTCGGATACTGCTCCCAATAATCCGCGGGAAACCCATACAACTTCTGCTGATACACATTGCCGAGGAACGACTGCGGATTCTCCAGTGACAGCGCAAAGCCGCCGACGATCGCGCGCTTCGCGTTCGCGAGCTCGATGTCGCTCACCGGCTGCTTTGCGATGCGCTCGAACTCTTTCATGAATTCGGTCATCGCGCCTTCGGTCACTTCCGTGCGCACCTCGGCGGACGCGCTCGCGACGCCCGGATAGCGGTTCACGGACACGGAGCTGTAAGCGCCATACGTGTAGCCCTTGTCTTCGCGCAGATTCGTGAACAGGCGCGAGGCCGGACTGCCGCCGAGAATCCGATTCATGACGCTGATCGCGAACCGGTCCGGATCGTTGCCCTTGATCGCGAGATTTCCCATCACGAGCGAGGTCTGCACCGCCGCCGGCCGATCGATCACGTACACGCCCGGCTTCGAAGGCGGCGTGACGTCTGAGAACTTCGTCGGCTCGATCGGCTTGCGCGGCCAATCGCCGAGCACGCGCTCGAGCTTCGGTTTGAGCTCGGCCATCGTGATATCGCCCGCGACCAGCACCATGCTGATGTTCGGCGCGAAGTTGTTCGCATGAAACGCCGCGAGATCCGTGCTCGTCAGCGCTCGAATCGAGCTCTCGGGCGGCACGAGCGTGCCGGCTGGGAAGTCACCGTAGATTGCCTGCGCGAACTGCTCCTGCGCGACGAACGTGGATGAGCTGCGCTGACTGTGGATTTGCGAAATCAGCCGCTGCTTGTACGGCTCGAGCTCGCTTTGCGGGAACGTCGGATTGCGCAGCACGTCGCCGAAGATGCCGAGCGTCGCATCGAGATGCTCGATCAGGCCGGCCGTCGTCACCATGATGCTGCCGAGATCGGCGCGCGCACCGAACGACGCGCCGATCGAATCGAACGCCTCCGCAATCTGTTCGCTGCTGCGCGAGCGCGTGCCCTGCCGCAATTGCGCGGCGGTGGCCTGCGCGAGGCCTTCCTTGCCTTTCGGGTCCGCGATGCTGCCGCGGTCGATGACGAGCTGCAGCACGAACGTCGGCAGCTCATGATCCTCGATGAGGACGATCTGCAATCCATTCGCGAGCGTCGCTTCGTGCGGACGCGGCAGCGTCGGCGTGAGCACCTGCGTATTGACGGGCGCCTTGCCCTTCAATTGCACGCCGCTCAGCGACTCGGCCGTTTCCGCGGCGCTCGTCGCGGGCTGCTGCGCGAGCGCGCTCGCGAACGTACAGGTCGCGATCAGCGCGACATGCCAACAACGACGCAGACTCATTATTTCGCCTCCGCGGGTTTCAGCGCGCCTGCCGGCGTGCTCGCGACCTCGGGGGTCACGACCATGACCGTGCGCCTGGAAGGCTGCAGGTATTTCTGCGCGACGCGCTGGACGTCTTGTTTCGATACGGCGCTCAGGCGTTCGAGCTCCGTGTTGATGAGATTCGGATCATCGTAGAAGACCTTGTAGGTGCTCAGCATCGTCGCGCGCGACTGCGCCGAGCGAATCGAGCCGAGGAATCCGGCGCGATTCGAGTTCTTGATCTTCTGCATCTCCCAATCCGCGGCCGGCTCGCGCTGCACGCGCTCGATCTCCTCGTAGATCGCCGCCTCGACATCCGCGGGCTGCTTGCCCGGCAACACCATGGCCGTGATGTACAGCGCGCCAGGACCGCGCCGCTCGTCGATGCCGGCGCTGATCCCGGCCACGAGCCGCTTGCCCTGCACGAGCGATCGATACAGGCGCGAGCTTTGTCCGCCGTCGAGCACGTCCGACAACACGTTCATCGCGTAGGTATCGGGCGAGTTGCCCGGCCCGATCTTGTACGCGATCGTCACCTGCGTGAGCCGCGCGAGCGGGTCGGTGAGCGCGAGGCGGCGCTCTTGCTTTTGCTCGGGTTCCGTCATGTCGACCGGCGCGGGCGCGGGCTGGCGCGGAATGTCGCCGAAATATTTTTCGATCAGGCGTCGCGCCGCCGGCGGATCGAAATCGCCGACGAGCGAGAGCACCGCGTTGTTCGGTGCGTAGTAGGTCTTGAAGAACTGCGCGACATCCTCGACGGTCGCGGCGTTCAGATCCTCCATCGAGCCGATCGTCGTGTGCTTGTACGCGAAGTTGTCGTAGAGCAGCGCCTGGAACTCCTCCGCCGCGCGTCCGTACGGACGATTGTCCCTGCCCTGCCGGCGCTCCTCCTGCACGGCTTTGCGCTGATTGTCGAGATTCGCCTGCGTGATCTCGAGCGAGCGCATCCGGTCGGACTCGAGGAACAGCGCAAGCTCGAGCTGATTCGCGGGCAGCGTCTCGAAGTAGTTCGTACGATCCGCGCTCGTCGTGCCGTTCATGTTGCCGCCGTTCGTGAACACTTGATAGAAGTGCTCGCCCGGGCCGACGTTCTGCGAGCCCTTGAACATCATGTGCTCGAACAGATGCCCGAATCCCGTGCGGCCGGGGCGCTCGTTGCGCGAGCCGACGTCGTAGGTCACGTTGATCGCGATGACAGGCGCGCTGTGATCTTCCGACAGGATCACTCGCAGGCCGTTCGCGAGCGTGTACTGCGTGAAGTGCACCTGCGGCGTGCGCGGTTCGGCAGCATGCGAGAGTGGCGGAACGAGAAGCGGAAAGAGAGTGAGCGCGAAGAGAAAGGTATGACTGAGCTTCATCGCGGTCCTTATCGATGGGTTAGAACCCTGGATGTGTCTTCAGGAACTCGGTTTCTGCGGGCGTCGATTCGCGGCCGAGGACGCGATTGCGGTGTGGAAAGCGGCCGAAGCGCTCGATGATCTCGTGATGCCGGCGCGCGTAGCTCAAGCCCGGATCGCCAATCTGCGAGAACAGCTCGATCGAGCGTGCCTGCAAAGCGCGGTCTTCGCTGTGTTGGAACGGCATGTACAGGAACATGCGTTGATTCGCATTGAGCTCGCGGTCGAAGCCCGCCGCAATCGCTTCCTGCGCGATCGCGAGCGCCGTCGGATCGGCGCCGTAGGCGCGCGGCGAATTCCGGAACAGATTGCGCGAGAACTGATCGAGCACGATCACCGTCGCGAGCGCGCCGAGCGGCGTGGCCGTGACCGTCGCGGGCACTTTTTCGATGAGGGATGCGTGCAGCGCCCCGAAGCGCTTGCGGATCTCCGCATCGACTGCGTCGTCGCGGACGAACCAGGCCTCGGGGCGCGTCTCCTCGAACCAGAAGCGCAGGACTTCTTCGATCCACTTGGGTACGTTGGGCATGCGGCGAGAGTAGCAGAGGAGCGTTGCGGCGCTGAATCGATAATTGACAACCCGGTGATCGACAACGACGCGACGCGAAAGTTTGCTGCCGCGCCGTCAATAATCGCATCGCGAAGCGAATCGCACGTTGATCCGCGCGGCTGTCAGCCCCATTTTGCAGAACCATCACCTACATCCGGGCGCGTCTCATGATTCCGTTCTCCGTTCTCGATCTGGCACCCATCACCGAAGGCTCGAACGCCGGACAGGCCCTGCGCAATTCGCTCGATCTTGCGCAGCATGCCGAGCGCTGGGGGTTCAACCGCTTCTGGCTGGCCGAGCACCACAGCATGCCGGGGATCGCCAGCGCCGCGACGTCGGTCGTCATGGCACATGTCGCCGCGGGGACGCGCTCGATTCGCATCGGTGCCGGCGGCATCATGCTGCCGAATCATTCGCCGCTCGTGATCGCGGAACAATTCGGCACGCTCGAATCGCTGCATCCCGGCCGCATCGATCTCGGGCTCGGACGGGCGCCGGGATCGGATCAGCGCACCGCGCAGGCGCTGCGCCGCAATCTCGCGACCGATCCCGACGCCTTCCCGCAGGATGTGCTCGAGCTCATGGACTATTTTCAGCCGAGCGATCCGCACGCGCCGGTGCGCGCGATTCCGGGCATGGGGCTCAACATTCCGCTGTGGATCCTGGGCTCGAGCCTGTTCGGTGCTCAGGTCGCGGCGGCGCTCGGCCTGCCGTTCGCGTTCGCATCGCACTTCGCTCCGGCGCAGATGCTGGATGCGATTCGCATCTATCGTGAGAGCTTTCGGCCGTCGCCGACACTGGCGCAGCCGTACGTGATGCTCGGCTTCAATGTCTTCGCCGCGGACAGCGATGAAGAAGCGCAGGTGCTCGCGACATCGATGCAGCAGGCGTTCGTGAATCTGCGCTCGGGTCGGCCGTCGCAGCTGCCGCCGCCGATTCCGGGCTACCGCGACCGGCTCGCGGCGCACGAGCAGGCGCTTTTGAATTCAGTCCTGTCGTGCTCGGCGATCGGCTCGCCGCAGACGGTGCGGCGCCAGATCGAGGCATTCATCGAACGCACCCGCCCCGATGAGCTCATCATCACCTCGCAGATCTTCGATCATGCGAAGCGGCTGCGATCGTTCGAGATCGCGGCGGAGATGCCGAAGTAGCACTCCGTCATCCCGACGAAAGTCGGGATCGCAATCAGCACCACCTCCGTCATCCCGACGAAAGTCGGGATCTCCTTTGGCACTCCCCGTCATCCCGACGAAAGTCGGGATCTCCTTTGGCACCGTGCCGATTGCGGTTCCGACTTGCGTCGGAACGACGGGGGTGGTTAGCGCAGATCCGAGAATTGCATCTCGAACGCAAAGCCCGCCTCGATGCTCGACTCGCGCGTCTCCCATGGCCTGAAGCGCGGCCATTCGATGCCGAGCCGCGCTTCCACGAACAGCCATTCCGGCGTGAGCTGACGGCGCACGATCGCGCGCGCGCCATAGCGGTTGATGCCCACTGAGTTGTCGGTCTGTCCCGAAATGTGGTTTTGCCACGCAATGCCGGTGCGCTCGTTCACTTTCTGAAACAGCGTCAGCTCCGAATACCATTCGAGCCCGAGCGTCTCCTCGGTCCATTTGCCGATGTTGTTCCAGCGCAAAAGGAATCTGTCGCTCAACGCGCGGTCGATGTTGAAGCGCGTCGTCGAGCCGAAGCCTTCGGAGTTCTGCCAGAACACCGTCTCGCGCCCTCGAAACACATAGTGCTCGGCAAACGTGCGCACGATTTCGTAACGGGCGCGCACATAAGGATCCAGCGGGAAATCGATGCGCACGCCGATGCCTGCATCGAAATCGTTGCCGGTGCGCTCGGGGCTCGAATATCCGAGGCCGACGAGCACGCTTTCATCCTCGAGCCCGCCGAAAATGCGCGTCGGCAGCGCATCGAACTCGCCTTCCGTGTCGCTGATGTAATCCTCCTCGCCGACGCGTCCTGCGAACGCGGACACGCGCTCGTTCCATTGCGGGAGCCGCAGGCGCACGCGCGCGCGCAATCGCGGATCGAAGCCGTCGTACTCGCTCCACAAGGTGCCGACGGAAACGCTGCCGCGCGTATCGCGATACTCCTCGTAGTGAAATTGATTGCCGAACAGGCCGTCGAGCCAGGCGGATGACGCACACGCGGTGACTGCGAGCGTGCGGCGCACCCGCTCGAGCCTCGTGTCGTGCTCCGGCTTGATCTCCTTGCAGGCCTCGAGCGCGCTGGGCGGCTCCTCCTCCGGTGCCGGAGGCCCTTGTTCAGCGCTCGAATCGGCAGCCGGCTGCTCCGGCGCGGGCGGCGGTTTGACGCTCTCGTCCAATTCGCTCAAGGGCCGATCGGCGGGCACTTCGCTCGGCGTCGGGGGCGACTCGCCCGGCGGCACGGGATCGGCCTTGTTCGGCTGATATTCCTGGGCGGCCGCGATTGCGCTCAAGAACCCCAGCAAGGAAAACATCAGGACGCCGATCGTGCGGGCCATCGGCAGCGGGCGTCGGACGTCCTGAATTCGGTCCATATAGTTGTGTGGTAGCGCGACTGTCAGTGCAACGCCATGACGTCTATACCAGTTCCGCCCTCGAACCTAACCGGGCTGTTCGGCAGCTTCGCGGCGGGCGACGAGCTCCTGCGCCGACACATACAAATCCTCAGCCAGCGATCGCGCCGCCGCGCGCGGCAAATACGCGATACGCACGACGCCGCTGATCGCGCCGGCGCCCGCCGTATCGACGACCACCGTGGCCATCGCCTGGCGCCGATCGAACGGCGAGACGATCTGATGCACGACCTGCACTCGGTTGCGAGGCACGACCGAAAGCCGTCGCGTCAGCCAGCCGCGTTGAAAGAACAGTGCTTCGCGCGTCAGCGCCCAATGTGTGCGGCGCACGTACTGGCTCGCATGCAGCCACGCGAGCGGCACGATCACGACCCACAACAAAGGCGCCGCGACCCCGAGCCAGTAGATCGCTGGCGCTGCCAAAACCAGAGTAGAAAGCGCTGTCACCTTGCGAAAGATCCGCCCTCTTGCGCCGGGCGCGAGCGACTGCCATTGCGGCTCCGTATCCGTTGCGAGCATCGGCAGTACGACGCGCAGCAATTCAGCCGCGCGTCGCGGTGTACAGATGGGCGCGAGCCAGCGCATGCGCAGCTGCGGGGAGCCGTTCTCATCGACTCGTTGCCCGCCGTCGCCTGCCAGGTCGACGGCCAGCGATACGCGGCCGAAGAACCGATGCAGCATCGATTCGCTCTGGTGCACGGCCTGAATCCGCGGCAAGCGCAGCGTCAATCCGACTCGCGTCAGCAATCCGTAGCGGATGCGCAGATCAGCGCCGTGGCGCGTGAGCGTGAAATCGTGCAGCGCGACGAGCGCCCAGGCGAGGGAGAGCAGCCGCACGAAAAGAAAGATCGTGAGAAACAAGCCGGCGGCGACCAGCACGAGCGAGATGCCGAAGGCGGCGGCCGCCGCCTGCGTGAATATCTGCTCCTGGAGCACTCGGCCTGCGCCGCGCATCACGCCCGTCTGCGAGAGTGCGCCGAATGCCGCCGCGACCACCAGCATGCCGCGATTGTCGACGAAGCCGTAGCGCATCAGCTCCGCTGGCGACAATCGCAATAGCACCGTTTCCTGTGCCGCGCGTGCTGTTCGTTCGTCCGCCGCCTGCGCATGCCGAGTCGAGCCGAACACTCGATCGCGCAATTCCTGGACGGCGTCGACGCCCAGCACGCGAATCAATGCTTCGGGCTTGCCGCCGGTCGAGCTTTCGAGCCGCACCTCCGCGACGTTCATCAGCCGGTGCAACAGGCTGCGCTGCGTATCGATGTTCTCGATCCGCTCGTACTCGATTTGCCGCACGTTGCGGAAGAAGAGACCGTCGCGAATGACGAGGCCGCGCGGACCGAATCCGTACCGATAGAGGAATTGGCGCCAGACGGCCGCGAGGACGAGCGGAATGACGAACAGCGCACCAAAGGCGGAGCCGTCGTCGCGGGCGCCGAACACGAACACGGCGATGAGCGGGACGATGAACTGCCGGATCGACGCGAGCAGCACGAACAACCACGAGAGCGGGTGCAGCCGCTTGTCGGGAGCGAAATCCGTGTCAGACGCCACTGTCGGCTCCGCGCGCGATGAGCGCATCGCGCAGGGCAATCGCATCGCCGTGCTCGAGCCCTGGCAGCTCGATCTTCGTGTAGCGGCTGCCGGCGGTGTAGAGCTTGAGCGTCGCCACGCCATAGCGGCGCTGCAGCGGCCCTTGCGAAACGTCGGAGTGCTGCACGCGAACGCGCGGCAACGCGATGTGCGAGCGCCAGATCAGGCCCCGCCGAATCGTGATGCCGTGCGCATCGATCGCGAATTCCAGCGCCCGGTAATGCGCGGCGGGCACGCGCCACACGAAAACGATCGCGATCACGGCATACACGAGGAGGAGGACACCGCCGAGTTGCTCGCCCAGTCGCAGCGCGATGCCGCCGAGCGGCACGCACAACAACAGCGCAATGAGCGCCGCCTGCCAGCGCCAGACGGAAACCGTGTTCGGATCGACGTGTTCTGAGTCCATTGCGAGCGCCCCTGCCGTCCACACGAGATTGTAACGTGCAGCCGCGCTGGAACTTTGGACCAATGGCGCGTTGCGCGCGAATGCGCCGGGCGCATGAGGCTTTCCATGCGCGCGGGAAACTTTCATGAAGTGCATTCGATCATCACGACATTCGTGCGATGATCCGGGCGAGCCTGCGCTCAACAACGAGGACTTCGAGCGATCTCGCGCCGGGAACGCCGCATGATCCTTCTCAAGCCGGGCACAGCGGGAGCTACTGTCGGTTACACACGCGAGCGCGAAAGGACCTCGCCTCGTGTTCGAGTCGTATTATGTCCTCAAGACCGCATCGACGAACGCAAGCGAAGGCCGGGCAGGCCGGCGTCCCGTATGCGAGCTATGCGCAACTCGTTCGCATGCTGTTGCCGCTCACGGGCAAGGTCAGCTTCTACGACGAACAGGGCGAAGCGCTGTGGATCAGCGACGGGCTCGAAGAACCCGAGCTGCGCATGCACGTCGAAGTGCTCCTGAGCCGCTGCGCCAACGAAGACCCGGGCGAAACCCCCGTCGACTACAGCGCCGGCGAGCACGGCCAACCCACGTACGTATTTCCGATTCGCTGTCCGAGCGGTGCGCTCGTCGGCGCGATGGCGGTCGTGTTTCGCGACACGCCGGCCGGCGCGATTCATCGGCGCGTCGATACCGTCGAGCGCCTGCTCGCACCGTTACTCGAAATTCTCTCGTGCAGCTGGCGGCTGCCTGCGAAGCCGGAACCGCCGATTCTTCAGCCGCTCGCGAATCATGCGGGGCCGACGCCGGTCGACGAGCCCCTGGACGGCTCGGCGCCGCTGCCTGCCCTGCTCCGCCGCACGCTCGCGCTTGCGACCCATCGCCTGCAGTGTGCGTTCGGCGCGTTCGTCGTGACCGAGCGGCCGTTCACCCTCACGCATCGCGCGAGCCCGGATGAATCGGACGTCACGATGAACGCGGCGATCGACGCCGTGCGCGAGCCCATGCTGAAGCTGATGCAGGTGCGTGAGGAGCCCTTGATGGTGAATCGCGCGAGCGGCGCTCAGGCTTCGCCGTACAAAGTTCTCGCGCTGCCGCTGCGTCCGGACTCGAAGCTTGCAGGCATCTTCATGCTGTTCCGGCACAAGCGGGATCGCGATTTCACGAGCGTCGATGTGAAACAGCTGCTCGAGATCGCCGCGCGCCTGTCGCCGTCCGTGCTCGCGGAACTGGCGCCGCAGGAGACGGAATCACCTGCGCCGATCTCGAACATCAAGGTTGCATCACCTGCCGCGCAATCGAGCGAAAAACCCGCGCCGATCGTCGTACCGCCGGCACGTACGCGTGCAGCAAGCGGCGCGCACGTGCCGCTCGTCGTCACGCCCGACGCGACGCCCACGATGGACCAGCGCATTCGCATCGCCTTGCGCGACGGCAGCTTCGATCTGTACGCGCAACGCATCTCGCCGCTGCGGGATGCGCGCCGACCCGCTCGATTCGAAGTTCTCGTGCGCATGCAGGAGGCCGACCGCTTGCGCACGCCCGCCGCCTTCTTCGAAGCCGCGGAAGCGAGCTCGCTGCTGCCGGAGCTGGATCGCTGGGTGATCCGGCGCCTGCTCGGCACGCTGAAGAATCACGCCGCGCTCGTACGCTCGGGCGGCTGGGAATTCTGTATCAACATCGCCGCGCAGTCCTTGATCGCGGACCGCTTCGGCGAATTCATCGTCGCCGAGGTCTGCAAGAGCTCGATTCCCGCCGGCCTGCTCGTGTTCGAGGTGTCGGAGTGCGATGCACTCGAACATCAATACGCGCTGGAGTTTCTCGGCGCGCGGCTGCGCGACGTCGGCTGCCGTATCGCGCTCGACAACTGCCGCGCGGGACTCACGACCTTCGGGCCGCTGCACCGCTGGCCGGTGAGCTGCGTGAAGATCGACGGCTCACTGATCGGCAAGCTCGACAGCCATGCCCGCTCTGAATCCATCGTCCGCGCGGTCACGCAGCTCGCCGCGAGCATGGGCATCGAGACGGTCGCCGAGCGCGTCGAATCGGCGGCGGTCTGCGACAAGCTCCGCGACATCGGCATCGACTATGCCCAGGGCTTCCATTTCGGCCCGCCGCAGCCGCTGTCCGACGTGTTTCGCCAGGACGCCTGAACATCTCCGCTTTGCGGGGCCCGCCAAATCGCGTACGGTTGCACGGCTCGTGGCGGGAGTCGTCGATGCGATTTGATTTGACCGATCTCAAACTGTTCCTGCATGTCGTCGAGGCCGGCAGCATTACGGCCGGCGCGGATCGCATGCATCTCGCGGTCGCGGCCGCGAGCACGCGCATCCGCAACATGGAGCTCGAGCTCGGCACCCCGCTTCTGAATCGCGATCGCCAGGGCGTCCAGCCGACGCCGGCAGGCCGCACGCTCTTGCATCATGCGCGCCTGCTGCTCCAGCAAGCCGAGCGCATGCGCGGCGAGCTGAGCGAATACGCCGACGGCCTCAAAGGCCACATTCGCCTGCTGTCGAACACGAATGCGCTCACGGAATTCCTGCCCGAGCCGCTCAGCAACTTCCTCGCCTCGCATCCGCACGTGAACATCGATCTCGAGGAGCGCCTGAGCGATGAGATCGTCGCGGCCGTCGCCGACGGCAAGGCGGATATCGGCATCGTCGCCGGTACCGAGGACGTCACCGGCCTCGAAGTGTTTCCGTTTCGCGTCGATCGCTTCGTGCTCGTGACCGCGCCCTCGCATCCGCTCGCCTCGTCCACCTCGATCGCCTTCAGCGACGTGCTCGACTTCGATTTCGTCGGCCTCGACCGCACGAGCTCGCTGCAGCGGTTCCTGTCGGAGAAAGCCGACCGCGTCGGCAAGCGCCTGAAATTGCGCGTCCAGCTGCGCAGCTTCGATGCGGTCTGCCGGCTCGTCGACTGCAACGTCGGCATCGGCGTCGTGCCTGAAACGACGGTCGAGCGCAATTCGCGCACGATGACGCTCCATCGCATTCAGCTCACCGATGAGTGGGCGCTGCGCAATCTCACGATCTGCGTGCGCAAGCTTGCCGACCTGCCGACGTACGCGCAGGAGCTGGTGCGGGATTTGAGTCGGAAGGAAGCCGACAGGCCGGCGGCCGCGAAGTAGCGCAACCTATGGCTTCATGACGAACATCGGCGTCATTTCCGATACCCATGGGCTGCTGCGGCCCGAGGCGATGCAGGCCCTGCGCGGCAGCGAGCTCATTCTTCATGCCGGCGATATCGGCTCGCCGGCGGTGCTCGAGGAGCTGGCGAAGCTCGCCCAGGTCACCGCGATTCGCGGCAACAACGACTCTGAGCCATGGGCGCGCGACATTCCGGATACGGTCCGAATCGAGGTCGAGCGCGCCTCGATCTTCATGCTGCACAACCTCAAGGAGCTGAGCCTCGACCTCGCGCGCGACAAGGTCGACGTCGTCATTGCCGGCCATTCGCACCGGCCTTCGATCGAGCGTCGCGAGGGCGTGCTGTTCCTGAATCCCGGCAGCGCCGGTCCGCGGCGCTTCAAACTGCCGATCTCGGTCGCGAAGCTGGAGATCGAGGGCACGCGGATACGCTCCCGGATCATCGAGCTCGAGGTACGCGCGAAGCGCTGAATGCGCGTTTAGGATCGCGTCGTGATCGCCACGCCGACCATCACGATCACCCCGCCGAGAATCGCCTGCAGCGACAGCGGCTCGCCGAGCGCGATGACGCCGGTCAGCACGCCGACGATGGGAATCAGATTCGTGAACACACCCACCTGGCTCGCCGCCATGTGCTTCAGCGAGAAGTTGTAGAGCAAGTACCCCAGCCCCGACGCAAACACGCCGAGATACGCTGCGCCGAGCCACGCGTTGAGCCCGGGATCGGGCAGCTCGCTGCGCCATAGCTCGAGCAACGCGAGCGGCAGCAACAACAGCGCGCCGATCCCGGCGATGATGCTCGTGATGACGATCGAATCGTATTGCGCGACGCGCTTCGCGATCGACGTATACACCCCCCAACACACGACCGACCCGAACATCAGCACGTTGCCCAGCGCCGGCGAAGGCGCCTCGGCACTGCTCTGCGCGCCCTGCGCGAACACGATCAGGACGCCGGCCACCGACAGCGCGATGCCGAGCATGCGCGCTCGAGTCGCGCGCTCGCGCAGCCAAAGCATCGCGATGCACGCGGTCACGGCGGGAATGGAGCTTTGTACGAGCGCGCCCTGCGCCGCGGACGTGAGCGCGAGCGACCAGTTGAAGACGACGTAGTAAAGCGTGACGCCCACGAATGCCATCGCCCACAGCCAGCGCCAAGGCAGGCGCCCGACGGAGCGCACCCGCGGCCAGGCGAACGGCAGCAGCACGAGCGCACCGATGGCCACGCGCACGAACGCGAGCGTGAGCGGCGGGAGATCGACGATGGCCGCCTTCGTGACCACGAAGGTGCTGCCCCACACGATCATCACTGCGATGAGCGTGACGATCGCCACGCGGCGCGAACCCATCATCGAGATTGCTCATTCGAACCAGGCTTGGCATCGTACACGGCCTGCGACGACCGCGGCGACATCTCCACGCATCCCACGGGCGGTTCATCGCTTCGCGGCCCGAAGCCTTCAGCAACGAACGCGGATGATCTATGGCTACCAAGCGCAAATCGGCGCGCCGCAAGGCGCGCAAGCAACCGGCGACCAAGCAGCGCAATCACGCACGCCATGCCGTGCTCGCGAAGCGCAAGCGGCCGTCGCAACCTCGAGACGGCCGGCGCACGCTGTATCCAGCGATCGAGCCGTATGCGTCGGGTTACTTGCGCGTTTCCGACGTGCACGAGCTGTATTACGAGGAATGCGGCAATCCGAAGGGCAAGCCGGCCGTGTTCGTTCATGGCGGACCCGGCGCCGGCTGCGATGTTCGCGCCCGCCGCTTCTTCGACCCCGACGCCTATCGCATCGTATTGTTCGATCAACGCGGCTGCGGACGCAGCCGCCCTCACGCGAGCCTCACGGACAACACCACCTGGCATCTCGTCGATGACATGGAGAAGCTGCGCCAGCATCTCGGCATCGAGCGCTGGCTCGTGTTCGGCGGCTCCTGGGGCTCGACGCTCGCGCTCGCTTATTCCCAGTCGCATCCGCAGCGCGTGACGGAGCTGGTGCTGCGCGGCATTTTCACGCTGTCGCAATTCGAGCTGCGCTGGTTCTACCAGGAAGGCGCGAGCGCGCTGTTCCCGGATCACTGGGAAAGCTACGTCGCCGCGATCCCGCCGCAAGAGCGAGACGACATGATTCAGGCGTTCTACAAACGCCTGACGAGCGAGGACCGCGCGACGCGCGTGAAGGCGGCGCGCGCCTGGTCGATCTGGGAAGCCGCGACGAGCTATCTGCTCCTGAACGAAGAGAACGTGCATCGCTGGGGCGAGGAAGACTTCGCGATCGCGGTCGCGCGCATCGAGTGCCATTACTTCGTGAACCGCGGCTTCATGGAAAGCGACGATCAGCTGATCAAGAACGTCGCGCGCATCCGGCACATTCCCGCGGTGATCGTGCAAGGCCGATACGACGTGGTGTGTCCGATGCAAACGGCGTGGGCGCTTCACAAGGCGTGGCCGGAAGCGGAGTTTCGGATCGTGCCGGATGCGGGCCACTCGGCATTGGAGCCCGGCAATACGCATGAGCTCGTGAGCGCGACGGACCGGTTCCGCGGCTAGCGCCGTCGGCCTTCAAAATAAGGACATGGGAAACGTCCGCATATTGCTCGTTGCCCAGGTGCTCGCAGGCTCGGGCCTCACCGCCGTCGTGCTGTTCGGCGGGATCCTGAGCGCGGCGCTCGCGCCCGATCCGTCGTGGGCGACGGCGCCGGTGTCGATCGCCGTCGTCGGCATGGCGCTCTCGACGGTGCCCGCGGCGTTTCTCATGCGCATCACGGGACGTCGTTTGGGACTGATCATCGGCGCGGGCGTCGGCATCGTCGCCTCCGTTCTGTGCGCCTGCGCGATCGTGCAAGGCAGCTTCCTGATCTTCTGCATCGGCTCGATGCTGCTCGGGACCGCGAACGCCTTCACGATGCAATACCGATTCGCCGCCGCCGAGAGCGTCGTGCGCGAGCGCGCGGGTCAAGCGATTTCGTATGTCCTGCTCGGCGGCCTCGGCTCCGCGCTGATCGGGCCGCAAGCGGCGATGGCGGCTCGCGGCTGGGTGGGCGAGCACGAATATGCGGGCTCGTTTCTCATCGTCGGGCTGTTGTATCTATTGGGCGCACTCGTGCTGACTCGCTTGCGGCCGACCGAGCCGTCGAGTGTCTCGGCTGCAAGCGGCGGGCCGAGCGTCGGCGCGCTGATACGCGAACCGATGCTGCAGCGGGCCATCCTTGCGGGCGCGGTCGCATTCGGCGTGATGAGCTTCATCATGACGGCTGCGCCGGTCAGCATGCATTCCATCCATCATCACAGCGTTCAGGCGATCACCTGGACGATTCAAAGCCACATTATCGCGATGTATCTGCCGTCCCTGTTCAGCGGCCGGCTCATCGCGCGGTTCGGCGAACAAACGATGATGCTCGCCGGGAGCCTGTTGCTCGCGGCGAGCGCGGTCATGAGCCTCGCCGGGCACGAGGTGCCGCACTACTGGATCGGGCTCGTACTGCTCGGCGCCGGATGGAACTTCCTGTACACGGCCGGCACCGCATTGCTCGCGACGCACTACACGGGCGTCGAGCGTCATCGCGCTCAGGCGCTCAACGATTTCGTCGTCTTCACCTCGCAAGCGTGCGTGTCGCTGCTCGCCGGGCTCGCCGTCGTGAACCTCGGCTGGCAATGGACGAACCTCAGCGTCGTGCCGCTCCTCGCGCTCATCGCATGGACCGCGCGGCGCGAAGCCGCGCGGCCGGTGCGATCTACGGAATTCCCATGATGTGCATGTGGCCGATGCGCGATCCCGACCACATCACGTACGCGCCCGTGTCGCTGTAGACCTCGGGGATTCCGCTCGTCTTCGGATCGAAGCGCATCATGATCATCCAGTGCGGGCCGATCGCGAGCGAGGGGCTCGTCTTGTCGTCCGGATCGGAAATGCTTCGCTGCGTCGCGCCGGCGAGCATGTAGACGATCGTGGGCTTCGATTTCGTCGAGGCGCACTGCGGCGGATCCGCGACGATCTTGAGGCTGCCCGCGCGGCAGACGAAGCCATTCGTTCCTTCGCGCAGCACGATCTTATTGCCTTGAGCGTCCGTGCCCATGATGCGCGCACCCGCGGTCACATGCTTGGGCCCGGCACTGATGGCGCGCGCGATTTGAACGTCGTAAGGCTCGTCCGAAGGAACACCGGTCACGCCGTCGTGCACGCCCATCGCAGGCATGTGACCGGCGTGGCTCGCGTGCTCGGAGGCCAGCTGTTGGGACGGCTTGCCGACCGGCTGCCCCATGATGTGCAGATGCGCGTAGGGCGTGCCCGCCCAGGAGATATACGCGCCCGTGTCCTTCTTCGTCGCCGAGAGCCCGGTCGCCTCCGGATCGAACGGCCAGGTGATGATCCACTGCGGGCCGGACTTGCTCGATCCGCCGTTTTCGGCGCCGTCCGCGAGCATGTAAACGAAGCCTGCCGTCGTGTTGCTGGGCGCTGATTTGCCCGCGGCCAGATCGGCACTCCACTTCAATGCCTCTGCATTCGCACACGAAGCGGGACGCCCGGGGACTTTGGGATTGCCCGGCTGGCAGGTGAAGCCGTTGTTGCCTTCGCGCAGCACGATCGTCTTGCCGTTCGCATCGGTGCCGATGATGCGCGCGCCGGGCGCCACCGTACTTGGACCTGCGGCGATGGCGCGGGCCAGCTGCGCTTGCGTCGCCTCGCCAGCCGCGGCGCCGCTCTCGTGCACGTTCATGGCGCCGCGCTCGGCTGCGCTCGGCATCGCGGCCTCCGCGGGACTTTGCAACAGGAACACCCCGGCGGAGAGGATGAGCATCGAATCGAGGCGTCGCGTGACGTTCATGAATCCCCCTTGTGAGCCTTTCGTTCTAACGCGCGCTGGCGCACGGCCGCGCAGCGGTTGGTAGGATTATAGTCATCATACTTATTGAATGATGATGATCATCGTCAGGGCAAAGGCAAAGAATGATGGAGGAGCACGTGATGAGCGCCTCCGGCCGCACGCGAAATCTGCATGCGGGGGCGGCGAGATTCACAACGACGGGAACTCAGCCGGATTCAGGTCGAGGCGCTCCCAGAGGGCTCAATGAGAGCTCGATCGGCTCCGCCGCTCCACGAATGGCTGGCAAGTCGGTGCGGCCGGGCGCGTAGCCGTCCGCGTGGACATCGATGCGCAATACCCCGGGCGGCACCCCATCGACGATGAACCATCCATCGCGCGAGGTGCGGGCCGTGCGCGGAGTTCGCCAATGTGCACCGATGCGTTGGACATCCCGAAACATCACTGTCGCACCGGGGATGCCGCTGCCATCGGCGGCGTCCGAAACTCTTCCTGTGATCGTGCGCGCTCGGCGCAGCGGCAACGGCGCGGTCGTGCGTGTCGCACCATCGGCGATCACGAGCTTCGCCTCGAACGGCTCGTGGTCGAGCGCGAAGATCGTCAGTCGCCACTCGCCCCGTGGCGCTGAGCGGATACGAAAGACCCCGTCGCGGCCGTTGGAAGGCAGCGGCCCAATCGTTCTGGATGGGGCTGTCGAGGAATCAACGGTCGGATCTTGCGGCGCATCCCATGACTGCAGCATCAGCCTGAATTGTGAGATGGGCTCGCGAGTCTCGGCATCGACGACCCGGCCGATAAGGGCGTCGGGCGGAGAATGAATTTCGGTGAGCACGGCATGTGCGGACGCGCGCAGTGCATCAGCGCGCTTCGAGTCCGCTTGGAATCGTTGCTGCCATGCGAGGAAGCTCGACGCGACGAGCAGCGCAACGAGCAAAGCCGCGGCCACGAACAACCGATTCCGAGTCGATGGATGCATCGCGTCACTCTCCGGACATGCCAGGCGCCGACGTACTATCGCGCAACCGAGACTTGCGCGTGAACACATTCGCCGATTAAATCCGCCGCGGGTGTCGCGGCGTCGTGCGCGACAGGAATCAGGTTGGTCGGGCCGCCAGCCGTGGAGAGATTCTCGCGTGATCCGACACCCGGCCGATGCGAAGCTGCGCCCTGCGCAGCGCGTTGCTGAAAAAGTCTTCAGCGCTTTCGAACGATTCCTGCATGTCGAAGCCCTCAGCGGCATCGTCCTGCTGACCGCCGCAGCCGCCGCGCTCGTCTGGGCGAATTCGCCGGCCGCGCATTCGTATCATCACCTGTGGGAGACGGTGCTCGCCCTCAACGTGGGCCCATTCGCGGTTTCCACGAACCTGCACTTCCTCATCAACGATGTGTTGATGACGGTGTTCTTCCTGGTCGTTGGAATGGAAATCCGGCGCGAGATGCAGGAAGGCACCCTCTCCGAGCCTCGTGCTGCGACCCTGCCGTTGGCGGCGGCACTCGGGGGCGTGGCGGTGCCGGCCATTCTCTTCATGAGCATCGCAAGCCAACCCAAATTGCTCAGCGGTTGGGCGGTGCCCACCGCTACCGACATCGCATTTGCCGTCGGCGTGCTTGCGCTGCTGGGCAAATCGATTCCCAGCGCCATTCGAATTTTCCTGCTCGCCTTGGCGATCATCGATGACATCGCGGCGGTGATCATCATCGCGCTCTTCTACTCGGGAGGTATCGATCTCTCGGGCGTATTCATCATCTCGGCGGGGCTATTGCTCGTGCTCGGCTTGCAGGCAATCGGCGTCGGCACCGCGTACGCCTATGTCATTCCCGCAGCCATCGTGTGGTATGGATTGCTCAAAACAGGCGCGCACCCGACGCTCGCAGGCGTAATGCTTGGGCTGCTGACGCCTGTCGCACCGATGCGCATGCGCGACCATCCATTCGCGGCGGCAACGCACGCGCTCGGACGTGTTCGCGAACGCGCCTCGCAACAGCGGCCTGCCGAGGAGCTGGCCGAGCCCCTGAAAGAGCTGCGAATCGCGCAACGCGAGCTGCTGCCGCCGGTCACGCGCGTGCAGCGCGCGCTGCATCCCTGGGTTGCGTTCGGCATCATGCCGCTGTTTGCGCTCGCAAACGCCGGCGTGAGCTTGAGCGGGATCGACGTCCGCGCGGGCAGCTCGCAATTGCTCGTGCTCGCCGTCGCGGTTGCACTGGTCTGCGGCAAGCCGCTGGGAATTGTCGCGGGAAGCTGGATGGCGGTGCGTGCCGGATGGTGCGAATTGCCGCGCGGCATGTCCTGGCGCGAAGTCTGGCTCGTCGGCTGTCTGGGCGGCATCGGCTTCACGATGTCGATCTTCATCGCGACCTTGGCGTTCACGAACGTCGATTTGCTCGGTGCTGCCAAACTGGGCGTGCTGCTCGGCTCGCTCACGGCGGGCGTGCTAGGCCTCGCGTTCGGCCGATGGTGCGTCAAGCGCGCAGTCTCGACCGCGACATGATCGATGGGAGCAGGCTCATGCGGCGATGGCAACGTCACCTCCTCATGCTCGTTTTGTTGACGGCCGGCATGCCGCTGAACGCAGCCGAGCTCGATCCGCTGTCGAGCCGCGAGCTGCATGAGCGATGCCTGGAATTTGCGGAAAGCCCGGACAGCGCAGGCGGTCAAGTGTGCAGCGCGTATCTGCGGGCCTTCGTGGAAGGATCGCAGCTGGTCACGATCGAGCCCGTGACCGTCGCCGGTGAGTCGTTCACGCAACGCGCGTTCCGGACCCGCATGGGCGCGCCAGCCCGCGCGCTCGCGCCTCGCTATTGCCTGGACAGCTCACTGACGATGAACGCGTTCGTCATTCAGCTGTTGGTCCAAGCGGAGCGCGCGACCCCGAGCGATGCGACGGATGCGAGCACCCTCGTGTACGCGACGCTGGGTCGGTATCACCGCTGCTCCTGAGCACTCCGTCATGCAAAGGATTGCTGCGAACGATTTGGCGCATACTCCTGCCCACGTCCTCGGGCAAATCACCTGAGTTCGCCGATTGCCGATTTCATGAGGAGTCGGCCCCGGGCGCGTTGAAACGCACTAGAGGAGTCAGCGCCTTGAATGCACCATCGAGGATCGCGCCTGAAGCTTGCGCGCGTTCCATCCAAGAGCGGCGCTATGCGGATGCGGCCGTCGTCTTCCTCGCCGGCTCCGTTATTCGCGGCGAGAACACTCGGTGCTCCGATCTCGACCTCGTCGTCGTGTACGAACAGGTGCATCACGCTTACCGCGAGTCTTTCGTTGCCGACGGGTGGCCCGTCGAGGCGTTCGTCCATGATCCTCAGACGTTGCGATATTTCTTTGCGACCGATCGCGCTAGCGGCATTCCCGCGCTTGCATCGATGATCGTCGATGGCATTGCCCTGCCTTGCCCAAGCGAGTTGAGCCGTGCAGTCAAACAATCCGCCGTACATGAACTGCAGGCGGGCCCGCCCTCCTGGTCCGAGCAGGAATGCAACTTCTCGCGGTACATGCTTACGGACCTCATCGATGATCTCCGAGAGCCGCGCTCGCGCGCGGAATTTCAGGCAAGCGCGTCAAGGCTGCACGAAATGCTTGCGAACCATTTTTTGCGCTCGCAAGGTCTGTGGTCTGCAAGAGGAAAAGCCATCGTTCGTCGCCTGGAGGAGGTCGATCGCGTGTTCGCCGCCCATTTCTCCAATGCGTTCGAGATTGCGTTCGCAAGCAGCGATCCTGGGCCGTTGGTGGCGCTTGCGAAGGATGTTCTCGAAGGCGACGGCGGCTTTTTATTCGATGGCTATCGTGCCGACGCTCCCGAGGAGTGGCGCACGCTCTGACAAGGCGGAACTCCCAACGACAAGGGTCGAGCGTGCCGCCAACAAGCAGCGGACCGCGCCAGACGGCGCGTTCCCGCGGCAGCGCCGACCGAACTAAAAGAATTGTCTAGTGCCGGCGAACAACTTGCCGGCCATCCCCCTGTCTATATGCTCTGTCGCACTGCCATCCCTGCCTTTTCGCATTTACAAAGGAGTCGTACATGAGCTTGGGGAAGACATCGATTTTCGTCGCGGCCGTCCTGGCGGCCAGCAGCGCGTGGTCGCAGGTGAACGTGGGCGCTCAGAAGCCTGAGGCCACGCTGCCGTTCACGATGACGACGACGAGCACGTTCGCGCTGCCGTGGCGCATCGCCTTTTTGCCCGACGGGCGCATGCTCGTGAGCGAGAAAGTGGGTCCGGTGTGGCTCGTCTCTGCAGAAGGCAAGAAGATCAGCGCCTTGGGCAATACGCCCGCCGTGTACTGGCAAGGTCAGAACGGCATGCACGGCGTATTCGTCTCGCCGAAGTTCGCGACGGACCAGAGCATCTATCTCACCTACGCCGAGCCCGGCGATTACGGCGGCGGTCTCGCGCTCGCGCGCGGCAAGCTCGCATTCACAGCGGCCGGCGCGCGGCTCGACAACTTCGAAGTGCTGTGGCGCCAATTACCCAAAGGCAAGGGCGGGCAGGAAGGCGCGCAAGTGGCGTTCTCGCCGGACGGCCAATATTTGTTTCTCACCGTGGGTGATCGTCAGCGCTTCACGCCAGCGCAGGACCCGGATCAACCCGAAGGCAAGATTCTGCGCCTGACCCTGGATGGCAAGCCCGCGCCGGGCAACCCGTTCGAGGGCAAGACGGGGGCGGCGACGATCCCGCTGATCGATCCGCCGCGCGACACCGAAGCGGCGAAGACCGCGAAGCCCGTCAGCACGTACACCTTCAACGGTCCGAATCTCACGCCCTCCGAAACCTGGGCGATGGGCGTTCGCACGCCCTATGGCCTTGCGTTCTCACCGACGGGCGAGCTGTGGGAAGTCGAGCATGGTCCGCGCGGCGGCGATGAGCTGAATCTGATCGAGAAAGGGAGGAATTACGGCTGGCCGCTCGTCTCCTACGGCATGAATTACAACGGCACGCCGATCCCGAGCCACGACACGAGCACCGAATTCACGAAGCCCGTTCTGTACTGGGTGCCCGTGATCGCGCCCGGCAACCTGATGTTCTACACGAGCGACAAGATGTTCCCGCAGTGGAAAGGCAGCGGGTTCATTGGCGGATTGTCGACGATGTCCTTGAGCCGCATCGTGTTCGACGGCAAAGGCGGTGCGAAGCTCGCGGAACGCTGGAGCGTCGGCAAGCGCATTCGCGACGTCGCACAAGGGCCCGATGGGTCGTTGTGGATGGTCGAAGACGCGAATCCCGGTGCGCTCATTCGCGTGACGCCCGGTGCGGGCGGATCGGAATGATCGGTTGAAGAACGAAGGGCCCGCGACATCGGGCCCTTCTCTTCCGTCCACGCCCCTACCGCCCTCGCCCGCCGCGCTTCGGCAATCCAAACGCATACAACGCCTGCGCCGCATTCCCGCCGGACGACGCGAACGCGTCGTAGCCGGTGCCCCAGAACACCATCCCGTCCACGATCGCCGCGCCGCCGTTGCAATTCGCGCCACTGGCGAAGTCCCACAAGATGCTGCCGGTTTGCGCATTCATCGCGTACATGTGGCCTGCGTCGTCCATCGAGCAGCCATAGACGACGCCGTTCGCGCCGCTCACCGGACCCATCGCGCGCTCGCGCGCGGGATTCGGCGTCTGCCACAGGATCCGGCCGGTCGCCGCGTCGAGCGCACTCCAACCGCCGTGATAACCGCCGCTCGCGCCGTCGGCCAGCATCCATGGCTTGAATTCGCTGTTCGCGCTCGCGACGTAGATGCGCTTGCCGTCCGTGGCCGAGCCCCATTGCAGCCCGCCCGTGAGTCCGCCGGGACCCACTTGCGTCTGCCACACGACTTTGCCCGTCGCTGCATCGAGCGCCCAGTACACGCCGCTCTTCTGACCTGCGCCGACGAGATCGCGCGGCTTGCCTTTCGCGCCTTTCACCTTGAACAGCGCCGGGCCTTGCGCGAAGTCATAGTCAGGGCCCTCCGTGTCCGGGCAGCCGGGCATTTGAATCTCCAGCCCCGGAATGAAGTAGATGCCGCAGGAAAGATTCCAAACATCGTCGGGCAGCGCCTTGTGCACCCACTTGACCGCACCGGTCTTGAGATCGAGCGCAACGATGCTGTCGAAATAGTTCTCGTCGTCGATGCACTTGGCGCGCTGTTCCGACGATCCCGCGATCTCGATGCACTCGGTCGCTCGTCGCGGCACGGCGTAGTTGTTGCCCGTCGCGACATACAGTGCATTGCGCGCCGGATCGATCGCAGGCGTGCTGCCCCATACGGCGGAGCCTGTGTAACCCGGAGGCGCCATGTACGCTTGCCAGCGGATCTTTCCAGTTCGCACGTCGAGGGCGAGCACGCTGCCGCGAAAGGTCAGCGGAAAGCCAAAGCGTACGAGGGCTTCTTCGTAGGATGCGACGCCGACGTACGCGACACCTGCATGCACGACAGCGGCCTGCGTGATGATCGGAAAGCCGCCGCCCGGTACTTTCGTTTTCCACACGAGCATCCCGGTGATCTTGTCGAGCGCCATCAGCCAGCCGTCGGGCGAAGCGACCTTGCCTGCCTGATCGCCGAAGATGAGCAGATTGCCGCTGATGGCGGGTGTGGCGCGGGCGTGATTGCCAGGAATGCCGGTGAGATCGCCGATGTTCGCTTTCCAGCGCACCTCGCCCGATTCGCGCTCGACGGCGAACAGATTCCCGGCGAAGTCCGGCACATAAACCGTCGTCGCGTCGACGGCGGGAGTTGCGGAGACATCGCCTTCCGTCGGCAGGCGCCACTTGGGGACCAACCGGCCGACGTTGCGGACATCGAGCGTCTCTTCGGCCCCGTTGTAGCGCGTGTTTTGAGCGTCGTAGCCGCTGCTCACCCATGCGTCGCCGCGCTCATGTGCAGGGTCAGGTGCAGGATCATGGGCACTTGCGGGCAACGCGGCCAGGATCGCGCCGATGCCGAACCATCCCGAGCGAACCAGACGAGATGCCTTGAATGCGAACGTGGTCATGGAACTCCCTCCTTTTCTCCTAGAGGAGCGAGTTGCCGCACTGACTCACGCGCTCGCGCGCGCCGCTCTTATTCCCGTTCTATGGCGCGTCGGCCACGTCGGCGCCCTTGAGCACGACCGACAGCCGCAGATCGATCTGGCTTTTCACGAGCCGCAGGACGCTCTCGAAATCCTGATCCGCGACACCGGAGGCAGCCTTGAGCGTCGCCTTGACGCGCTCGATGAGCGACTCGCGCGCCGCGGCGAGGCGCCGGATCAAAGTCGCGCGCGAGATGCCGAACATCGCCGCGAGCTTCGCCGTCGTCACGCCGTCGACATAGTGCAGCCGCAGCAGCGCTCGATCTTCGACGGCGAGCTCGGCGCAGGCATTCGCGAATGCGCGGCTCACAGGCTCGCGATAGATCTGCTTGAACAGCGAGATCTCGTGATCGACCCACGGCACCTCGGCTTCGAGCGCCGCCTCGACATCGCCCGAGTTGCGATCCGCGTCGCGATTGATCGCGAGCGCCTCGCGCACCGCGGTCGCGCGCAGCCAGCCTTCGAGAGAGCCCGTGGCACTGTAGCCCGTGAGCGCGGGCGGTTTGTCCGCATCGCCGATGACGCAACGGGTGACGAGGATTTGCCTCACCTCGGCGACCAGGTCGGCGTTGCGCGCGAGCTTGCCGAGGTACAACGGAATGCGATCCCCGAATGCCGCAAGGAATTCCGCGATCGCGGCCGGAATGCGCTCGACGCAGGCGCAGGCGAGAAACATGTCGGCGGCGCGATCCGGATTGCCCTTCCAGCTGTCCGCGCGCGCATGAGCAAACATAATGAAGGTGTCGCGCGGCAGAACGATTCCCGGATAGGCCTCGCGCCCGATTTCATAGGCGCGTTCCGCGGAGATCGAGGCGAGCGACATGAGCCGTAGGCTATCATGCGGCCCGCAGGCCTACGCGGGTCCAACAACAATGACCGACACTCCTTCTCCGTGTCCTCCCGCTGACGTCATCGCGGCTTTCGCGTTCGGGGAATTGGACGCCGCGAGCGCCGCGCCGGTGCAAGCGCACGTCTCCGCATGCGAACCCTGCCTGGCGACGGTCGGCCATCTCGCCGCCTCGCGATCCTCCGCATCCGAAGCCCTCGCGCCGCCCGAATCGCGCGCGGTGTTGCTTGCGCCAGGTGAGGAGATCGGCGTCTATCGTCTCGTGCGCCGGCTCGGCGAAGGCGGCATGGGCGAAGTATGGGAAGCCGAGCAGCACACGCCCTTGCGACGCACGGTCGCATTGAAGCTGCTCAAGCCCGGGATGGATACGCGCCAGATTCTCACGCGCTTCGCCGCCGAGCGTCAGATGCTCGCGCTCATGCAGCACCCGGGCATCGCGCAGGTGTTCGACGCGGGCGTCACGAGCGCCGGGCGGCCGTACTTCGTCATGGAGTACGTGAACGGCACGCGTATCACGGCGTATTGCGATCAGCATACGCTCGCGCTACGCGAGCGCCTTTTGCTGTTTCAACAGGTGTGCGAAGCCGTCCAGCACGCCCATCAGAAGGGCGTCATTCATCGCGACCTCAAACCCTCCAACGTGCTCGTGACGAGCCATGCCGGCAAGCCGCTGCCGAAAGTGATCGACTTCGGCCTCGCGAAGGCAACGGCGCGCGAGGCCGCTGATGCATCCCTCACCGAGCTCGGAACGCTCCTCGGCACGCCCGCGTACGCGAGCCCGGAGCAGATGGACTTGGGCGCGGTCGACGTCGATACGCGCAGCGACGTCTATTCGCTCGGCGTGCTGCTCTATGAGCTTCTCGTCGGCGTCATTCCGTTCGATGCGGACGGCGCGCGGCCGGCCGCGATGATCGAGCTGCGTCAGGCGATTCGAGAGCGCGAACCCTTGCGTCCCAGCGCGCGCCTTTCGCGCCTCGGCGAGCGCAGCGCTCCGATCGCGCAATCCCGCGGGGTCGAGCCGCTTGTTCTGCGCCGGCAACTGCGAGGTGAGCTGGATTGGATCGTGATGAAAGCGCTCGAGAAGGAGCGCGAGCGGCGCTATGCCTCGCCGCACGAGCTCGCGCTCGATATCGAGCGTTATCTCAGACATGAGCCGCTGCAAGCCGGGCCCGTGAGCGCGGCCTATCGCGCGCGCAAGTTCGTGCGCCGGCATCGGGTCGGTACGGCGTTTGCTGCGACGCTTGCGCTTCTCATCGTCGCGTTCGTGATCGTGACGCTCGTGCAGGCACAGCGGATCGCACGCGAACGCGATCGCGCCGCGGCGGAAGCCGCGAAGGCCACCTCGATCAATGCCTTTCTGCAGGAGACCTTGGGGTCCGCCGATCCCTGGCAGACGGGCAAGGACGTCTCCATTCGAGATGTGCTGGCCGATGCCGCCGGCAAGGCGGACACCGAATTCAAGGAGCAGCCGCTGATCGCCGCCGCCGTCAAGAATACGATCGGGCGCACGTATGTGAACCTTGGACAGATCGAATCGGGCGAGCAGCTCATTCGCGCCGCGCTCGAAGCCCGCCGAGCCCGGCTCGGAGGCGAGCATCCAGACGTGGCCGCCAGCTTGTACGACCTCGCAGAGGTCCTGCAGCAGCGCAGCGCCTATGCCGAAGCGGAGGCGTACACGCGCGAGTCGCTTGCGATTCGACGCAAGGCGCTCGGCGAACGCAGCGCCGAAGCCGCGGAGAGCCTCGATCAACTGGCGATGGATCTGCTGCTGCAAGGTGATTTCGATGCAGCCGAACATGCGGGCCGGGAGGCGCTGTCCGTGCGCGAGCAGCTGTTCGGGCCACGCAGCGCCGAAGCCGCCGACACGCTGCTGACGCTCGCGAGAATCGCGAGCAACGGCAAAGGCGAGTTCGAGAGCGCACAGCAGCTCGCGCAACGCGCGTATGACATCTACTCGGGCTCATTCGGCGCAGACGATCTGCACACCGCCTACGCGGCGAATGTCATCGGCGCCTCTCACTGGATGCAGGCACACAACGAGCAGGCACTCGAGTACTACCAAAAAGTACTCGGCATCTACGAGCGTCTGACGGGAGCGGATCATCCGGAAACCGCAACGGCCAAGGAGAACGTCGCGAACGCCCTCGCGCGCCTGCAGCGCTTCGACGAGTCGATCCCGCTGCTCGAGTCCGTGCTGAGCGTACGCCGCACGAAGGCCGGAGAAGACGCCGCCATCACTGCACGGACGATGGGCAATCTCGCCGCGCACGAGCTTCAGGCCGGACGGCTGGATCGGGCGCAGGCGTGGTTCGATCGCGCGCTGCCGAGCTATGCGAAAGCGTACGGCACCGATCATCCCGACTACGCGAACGTGCTTGCCAACTATGCCGCCCTGCTGCGCAAGAAGTCGCAGCCGGCGCGAGCGGAAGCATTGCTGCGGCAGGCACTCGCGATTCGCGAGACGAAGCTCGGCGAGGAGCATCTCTCGCTCGCGAAGACGCGCTTCGAGCTTGGCACGTTGTTGCTCGAGCGATCGGCGTACGCCGAAGCCGAGCCGCTGCTCGTACGCGCGTACGAGGTGCGCACCAAACAGCTGGGCGCCGCACACGCGCAGACACGGGCCGTCGCGGATTCGCTCGTCCAGCTCTACACCGCCTCCGGCAAACCCGAGAAAGCCGCTGCGCTTGCGCAGCGCTCGCAGTGACCATCAGCGCTTCACGGGCGCATGGTACGTGCCGAAGACGCGGTCCCACAGCGACGTCGTGACACCGAAGTTCAGATTTGCGCGGCCATGATGGACGGCATGCGCCGCCCATATCCCCCGCAACCATGAGAATGGCAGCGCCTTGATGCGAATGGCGTGCTCCAGGTGATGCAAGACACCGTATCCGAAGTAAGCCGCGAAGAACCCGCAGAGCACGAAATGCGCAACGAACGCGCTCGACCAGCGCGTGAGCAGCCAGAAGAACGCGGGCGCTGAAACCGCACTGAACCAGAAGGGCAACGCGGCAGGCTGCCTCGGATCACGGTGATGGGAGGCGTGCAGCTCGCCCCAGATCGGCAGACGCGAATGAAACACCCACCGATGCAGCGCGTACTCGACGAAGCTGAACGCCAACGCACCGCCGAGCAGGCTCGTGAAGGCGAGCAGCCACGCGCCGCTTCCACGCAGGCCCAGAACGCCGAAGACGGCTGCGCACGCGAAGTCAGTGACGTACGCCAGCCAATAGTTCGCGCGGCTCATGGCAACGACGCGAAAAAAGCATCGGATCACATCGATTGCGCGATGCATGGCCGCGTACATGCGTCGCCGCGCGCTCATGAGCACGATGAGCGTGACTCGAGGGCGCAGCCGAGCCACCTGAGATTCGACGCCGCACCGCTCGGGCGCA
>Ga0164243_10002951_pt1 | contig 27530 bp, 22 predicted proteins | sample OricompcompostOP_FD_108781 | JGI IMG/M metagenome (GOLD analysis project Ga0164243, IMG submission 108781) | Organic Plus compost microbial communities from Emeryville, California, USA - Original compost - Organic plus compost (OP) | ecosystem: Engineered > Solid waste > Mixed feedstock >...
ACGTTCCCCGCGACCCGTGGGGCAACCCGCTGCCCCCCGAGGACCGGCCGCCGGCGAACCCCCGCCCCGAGGACTTCCCTCCGCCGTTCCCGAGCGACCCGCCGGGCGGCGCTCCGCCGTTCGCCCCTCCCCCGTCGGCTCCGCGCACGAACCCGGCGTGGCCGGGTTCCCAGCCCACCGAGGCCGCACCCACCGTGCCGACGGCGCCGCCCGCGCCGCCCGCCAACCCGGCGTGGCCCGGCGCCCAGCCCTCCGCGCCGCCGCCACCCCCACCGCCGTACGCCCAGCAGCCCCAGCCGCAGCCGCCCCACCTCGGCCAGCCGTACCCGCCCGGTGCCCAGGGGCCCGGGTGGGGCGGTCCCGGGGTCCCGCCCCAGGGGCCCTATCCCCCGGGGTGGGGCGCCGCCCCGCCGTGGGGCCCGCCGCGGCGCGACGGAGGCGCCGTGGGAGCGCTGGTGTGCGCCATCGTGGGCCTGCTGTGCCTCGGCATCGTGCTCGAGCCGGTCGCGCTCGTCCTCGGGCTCCTCGCCCGGAAGCGCATCCGCGAGTCCAACGGCACCCTGACCGGTGAGGGGCTGGCCACCGCTGCCATCGTCATCGGCATCGTCGGCCTGGTGCTGGCGATCATCTCGTTCGTGTGGCTCGCCGCCAACCCGGACGCCATCGATGACCTGCTCAGCGGCTTCACCACCACCACCGGCGGCTGAGCCCGGGCGTCACTCCACCAGGCGCAGGCCGGTGGGGGCGATGGACGCCTCGACGTGGGGAAGGTCGACCTCGAACACCGTGAGGTGGGCCGGGAAGAGGTGCTCGGAGAGCAGGACCGGCTCCCCGTCGAGCGAGCGGGTGACACGCTCGCAGCGCAGGAGTGGCGAGCCCACCTTGACGTGCAGCAGCTCGGCTTCGGCCGCGGACGCCACCGCCGCCCCGATGGTCTGGGTGGCACCGCCGAGGGGCACGTCCAACAGCTCGTAGAACGGCGAGCGCTCCACGTCGGCCCGGCTCAGCTCGGCGCCGAGCTCCTCGGGGCACCACACCGTCACCAGGGCGAAGGGCTCGCCGTCGGCCAGGTTCAGCCGCCGCACCCGCAGCACGGCGTCGGTGCCGAGCACCTGCCGGGCGCGAGGTGGAGCGGGCACGAAGCGGAAGTCGAGCACCCGTCGGGTGGACACCACCCCCTCGTCGGCGAGCTGCCGCTCGATGGTGCCGAGCCGCCCGAGGGTCTGGCGGAGCGGGTCGGTCGCGACGAACCAGCCGAAGCCCTGCCGGGAGTCGACCAGCCCCTCCTCGCGCAGCAGCTCGAGCGCTCGGCGAACCGTCACCCGGCTGGCCGCGTACGCTGCGGACAGCTCCGACTCGCTGGGCAGGAGACGGGAGGCACCGAGCTCACCCGTCTCGAGCCGGCGCCGCAGGTCGTCCGCGATGCTCTGGTACCGGGTCTGGCGCACTTGTCCTATACTTGTCTACATAGGTCGGCTGCGGCAAGCGCCCGCCGACGCCCCTCCCAGGCCCCACCTCCGGGCCGACGCACGAAAGGCTCTCCCTCATGGCAGTCGCCGCGAACACCCCCATCGAGCTCATCAACGGCGTCTACGGCCGCCTCTCCGAGCGGGTGGCGCTGGGCCGTGAGCGCCTCGGCCGCCCGCTGACCTTCGCCGAGAAGGTCCTGATCAACCACCTGCGCAACCCGCAGGACCAGGAGCTCGAGCGGGGCCGGAGCTACGCCGACCTCGACCCCGACCGGGTCGCCATGCAGGACGCCACCGCCCAGATGGCCCTGCTCCAGTTCATGACCGCGGGCCTCCCCCAGGTGGCGGTGCCGTCCACCGTGCACTGTGACCACCTCATCCAGGCCAAGAGCGAGGGCCGCATCGACCTGCGCAACGCGGTCGAGACCAACGCCGAGGTCTACGACTTCCTCGAGTCGGTGTCGGCCAAGTACGGCATCGGCTTCTGGCGCCCCGGCTCGGGCATCATCCACCAGGTCGTGCTCGAGCAGTACGCCTTCCCCGGCGGCATGATGATCGGCACCGACAGCCACACCCCGAACGCGGGGGGCCTCGGCATGATCGCCATCGGCGTGGGCGGCGCCGACGCCGTCGACGTGATGACCGGCTACCCCTTCAACGTGCGGTGGCCGAAGCTCATCGGCGTGAAGCTCACCGGTGAGCTGAGCGGCTGGTCCGCCCCCAAGGACGTCATCCTCGAGGTGGCCCGCATCCTCACCGTCAAGGGCGGCACCGGCGCCATCGTGGAGTACTTCGGTCCCGGCGCCAACTCCATCTCCTGCACCGGCAAGGCCACCATCTGCAACATGGGCGCGGAGATCGGCGCCACCACCTCGCTGTTCGCCTACGACGACGCCATGGGCCGGTACCTCAAGAGCACCGGCCGCGAGGAGATCGCCGACGCCGCCAACGCCGTCGCCCACGATCTCCGGGCCGACGACGAGGTGCTGGCCGACCCCGAACGCTTCTTCGACGAGGTCATCGAGATCGACCTCTCGACCCTGAAGCCCCTGATCAACGGCCCCCACACCCCCGACCGGGCCCGCAAGGTGTCCGAGCTCGGCGCCGAGGCCCAGGCCGAGGGCTGGCCCATGGAGATCTCCTCCGCCCTGGTCGGCTCGTGCACCAACTCGTCCTACGAGGACATCAGCCGGGCGGCCTCGATCGCCCGGTGGGCCGCCGACAACAACGTGGAGGCCAAGGCTCCGCTGCTGGTCACCCCTGGCTCCGAGCAGGTGCGCGCCACCATCGAGCGCGACGGCCTGCTCGCCGACCTCGAGCGCATCGGCGCCACCGTGCTGGCCAACGCCTGCGGTCCCTGCATCGGCCAGTGGTCGCGCTCCGACGTCGAGGAGGGCACCCCGAACGTCATCGTGACCTCCTACAACCGCAACTTCCCGAAGCGGAACGACGGCCTGGCATCCACCCTCGCGTTCGTCACCTCACCGGAGACCGTCGTCGCCCTGGCCCTCGCCGGCCGGGTCGACTTCGACCCCACCACCGACACCCTCACCAACGCCGACGGCGAGGAGGTGCGCATCAGCGTGCCCGTCGGCGAGGAGCTGCCGAGCAAGGGCTTCACGCCCGGCGAGAGCGGCTTCCTCGCCCCGCCGGAGGACGGTTCCGGCGTCGAGGTGAAGGTGTCCCCGACCTCCGACCGGCTCCAGCTCCTGCAGCCGTTCGAGCCCTGGGACGGCAAGGACTTCCTCGGCCTGCCCATCCTCATGAAGGCCAAGGGCAAGTGCACCACCGACCACATCTCGGCAGCCGGCCCCTGGCTGAAGTACCGCGGCCACCTCGAGAACATCTCGGGGAACCTCTTCATCGGCGCCGTCAACGCCTTCACCGACGAGGTCGGTCAGGGCAAGGACCAGCTCGACGGCACCACCAAGTCGTTCCCCGACATCGCCAAGCACTACCACGAGGCCGGCCAGCCCTGGATCGCCATCGGCGACGAGAACTACGGCGAGGGCAGCTCCCGGGAGCACGCCGCCATGGAGCCCCGCTTCCGCGGCGCCAAGGTGGTGCTGACCCGCAGCTTCGCCCGCATCCACGAGACCAATCTCAAGAAGCAGGGCGTGCTGCCGCTGACCTTCGCCGACCCGGCGGTGTACGACCAGATCGACCAGGACGACCGCATCGACGTGGTGGGCCTCGCCGACCTGGCCCCGGACGTGCCGGTGCAGTGCCGCATCGTGAAGCCCGACGGCACCACGATCGAGTTCCAGGCCCTGCACACCATGAACGAGGAGCAGATCGGCTGGTTCCGGGCCGGTGGCGCCCTCAACATCATCCGCCAGCGCCAGGGCGTCTGACCCGGCCGCGCACGCGTCACCTTTCACGCTGCACGCTCGAGGCCCCCTCTGCGCAGGGGGCCTCGTCGCGTCTGGGCCGCGCGACTCAATTCCCCGCCACCCGTGATCGGGTTCGCGCGGAGCGTGGCAGGATGGCGGGATGTCCAGAACCCTCCCCCGCCGCTCCGCCGCTGCCGCCGGTGTCCTCGCCGTCGCCGCCCTCGCCTTCGGATCGCTCCCGGCCGACGCCGTGCCGTCCGAGCAGGCCTTCGCCTCGTTCGACTCGGGCGCCGCCGGCGACCTCCAGGCCACGCCGTTCACCCTCGAGGGCTGCGAGGAGCCGACCCTCGGCACCAGCGACCTGAGCGGGTCCGACTTCGTCCCGGCCGGCGCCGTCGACCAGACGACCGTCAGCTGCACGCTCGAGTCCGGCCTGACCATCACCTTCGACGAGGAGGTCGCCGACCTCGACCTCTACCTGCTGGACCTTCCCACCCGCCAGTGCGCCACCGTCGGCTACACGGTCACCGCCAACGTCGACGGCTCCCTCGTCGCCGCCGACCCCGGCACCGTGAGCATCGCCTCCGGCTTCGAGGGCGCCACTCTCGACGGCTCCACCCTGCTGGTCGACTACGACGACGGCACCAGCGGGGTGCTCCACGTGGACGGTCCGGTGTCGAGCCTCCTGCTGACCTCCAGCCGCGAAGCCCCCGTGGTCACCCTGACCTTCGGTACCGAGTACGTCGCCCCGACGACCACCACCACCGCGGCGCCGACCACCACCAGCACCACCGCTGCGGGCCCGGCGGTCGCCGGCACCGGCGCCGCGGTGACCCCGGCCTTCACCTGCTAGTCGTCGCCCGGCCGCCCGATCGGCCGGCGATCTGCCCCGGCGCTCAGCGCCGGGGCAGATCGAGGATCTCGGCGGCCTGGTCGCAGGAGGCCACCTCCACCCCGAGACGGGCGCACACCGCGACCGCCTCGGCGATGAGCTCGGCGTTGGTGGGCGTGCGCTCACCGGCGTGGAACTCCAGGCCCAGGTGGATGTGGCCGCCCTTCTCGACCGCGTACTCGGCCAGGCCGGACTCGACCACGTCGCCGCCCACCACCGACACCGCCCAGGGCACGGGGCAGTCGCCGAGCGCCTCCAGGTAGGCATCGAGCGCCAACCGGGTGGCCGGCAGCCCGAACGGGGCGCCCATGTAGCCCCGGTCGGTCGACAGGTAGAACTTGATCATCGACCCCTGCGGCAGCGTGCCCGCCCGCCAGTGGGCGATCGTGGCGCGCAGGAACCCGGGCTCGTAGATGGCGAGGCTGGGGCCCACCCGGTCGGCGGTGGCCTGGGCGAACTGGGCGGTGATGGAGTCGAAGCTGTTGGCGTACACGAAGCCGCCGCGCGGCACGCCCCGCTCGTCGACGCCGCCGAGGTTCACCGATCCGGGGTCGCACAGGCTGACCCGCAGCCGTCCCGACTCGGCCAGCAGGTGGAGGTGGTCGAAGGTGAGGCCGTCGGGCCCCGCGTTGGCGGTCGGGTAGATGAGGGCGTCGGGGCGGGCCTCGAACACCGGCGCCCACGTCTCGAGGTAGGCGTCGGCGACGAGCCGTGGGTCGCCGTGCACGTCGACGTGGTTGTGCACGATGGCCGCGCCGGCCTCGAAGCTCGCCAGGGCGTCGGCGGCGATCTCCTCGGCCGAGCGGGCCACGTTGGGGTTGGTGGCCTTCTGGGTGATCCCGTTGATGGCCGCCTCGATGATCACTGCCCCGCGTTCCATGGCAGCGCACCCTAGTGACCACCGCCGAAAACTGCCGGTGCCGGCTCGGGGGGAGAGCCGGCACCGGGACGAGGGTGGAGACCGAGGGGGGGGACCGATCTCAACTTCCCTCAAGCGAGGCCGCCGGGAGGGGGGATCCCGTGCTGCGACCTCGTCGTATGTGGGTCTCAGTATGGGGTCTTGTTACCGATCGGTCCAACAGTTGTTTCCGATACGTGCCATCCTGTTCAGCGATGGACCTGCGACAGCTCAACGCCGTGCTCGCCGTGGTCGACCACGGCGGCTTCTCGGCCGCCGCCCGGGCCCTGCACACCGTGCAGTCCAACGTCTCCACCCACGTGGCCCGGCTCGAGCGCGAGCTCGGGGCCAGCCTCATCGACCGCACCACCGGCCAGGTCACCGAGGAGGGCGCGGTGGTCGTGGAGCGGGCCCGGCGCATCCAGGCCGAGCTCGACGCCCTGGTCGCCGACGTGGCCTCGGTGCGCGACCAGGTGGCCGGCACCGGGCGCATCGGGCTCATCGGCACCACCGCCCGGTGGCTGGTGCCGGCCCTGGTCGAGACCGTGGCCCAGCGCCACCCGCTCGTCCGGGTGGTCGTGCACGACGCCACCACCTCGGCGCTCATGCTCCAGCTCGAGTCCGGGGCGATCGACATGGCCGTCATGACCCTCCCGGTGCCCGACCCCGAGGTGGTCACCGAGCCGCTCTTCGACGAGGACCGGGTGATGATCGTCCCGGCCGGCCACCCGTTCGACGGCTACGACCGCATCACCCTCGCCGACCTCGACGGCCAGCCCCTCCTGCTCGAGCCGGCCGGCCGCCCGTTCCGCACCCAGCTCCAGGCGCTCTTCGACGAGCGGGGCTACGAGCTGGTCGCCAAGGCCGAGGTCGACGGCACCCGCCTGATGACCTCCCTGGCGTTCGAGGGCTTCGGCGCCGCCATCGTGCCGGCCAGCGCCATCCCCGTGTGGCTGGGCGGTGCCTGGCGCACCGTGCCGGTCGACGGGCTCGCCGGGCGGTCGGTCGGTCTCGGCACCCGCCGGCAGGGGTTACTGTCGGCCCCGGCGCGGGCCCTCCGCGACGTGCTCCGGCAGGTGATCGCGGAGCGGGCGGCCCACCAACCGGGGATCCACCCGGTCCGCGAGCCCTGACCCTCCTCCACTCCCGCCCTCCGGTCGCCCCGCTCCCCTCCCCGGGTGGCGTGACGCCCGGGACGTAACCGCTCGGCCGGCGACCCGGTCGCACCCGTCGATGGCCCTCCTCCCTCCCACCAGCTCCCCGTCGGGCCCCGGTCGCCCCCTCTCGGGCCGCGGCCTGCAGCTGCGGGCGAAGGTGCCGGGGATCGTCCACGCCTCCATCGACGAGCTCGACACCATCCACGGGTCCCGCGAGGTCGTGATGGTGCGGGTGGGCCGCACCGAGCAGGCGGGTGCGCTCTCGCCCCGCGACGGCGAGACGATCGCCGAGGCGGCCCGGGCGGCGCTCGCCGAACGGCTCCCGGTCGTGGTCGAGCTCTCCTCCACCGGGGCCGACATCGGTGAGGGCCTCGCCGCCCTCCACGGGTGGGGCCTGGCCGCCAAGGCCCTGTCGGACTGCTCCGGCGTGGTCCCGACGGTGATGGCGGTCGACGGTCCCGCCGTGTCGGGCCCCGCGCTCCTGCTCGGCATCGCCGACCACGTGGTGATGACCCGCGAGGCCTACGCCTTCGTGAGCGGGCCGCACATGGTGCGGGAGTTCACCGGCGTGCCGATCGACAAGGCCGAGCTGGGTGGTTCGGGGAGCCACGCCCGCCACACCGGCGTGGCCTCGATGGTCGTCGACGACGCCGAGGCCGCCCGTGCCACGGTCGCCGCCCTCTTCGACTTCCTGCCCTCCCACAACGACGAGCTGCCGCCCCGCATCCCGACCGACGACCCGGCCGACCGGCCCACCCCCGAGGCGGGCGACGTCATCCCGGCCACACCCACGGGCAGCTACGACGTGCGCACGGTCATCCGGGCCCTCGCCGACGACGGCGAGGTGCTCGAGACCAAGGCGGCCTGGGCTGCGAACCTGGTGACCGCCTTCGGGTCGATCGACGGCCGTCCGGTCGGGTTCGTGGCCAACCAGCCCTGCGCCCTCGCCGGCACGCTGGACATCCCCGCCTCCCAGAAGGGCGCCCGGTTCGTGGCGTTCTGCGACGCGTTCAACATCCCGCTGGTCACCCTGGTCGACACGCCCGGCTTCTACCCCGGCAAGGACCTCGAGTGGCGGGGGATGATCCGCCACGGCGCCCAGATGGCGTTCGCCTACGCCCGGGCCACCGTGCCCCGGGTGAACGTGACCCTCCGCAAGAGCTACGGCGGCGCCTACATCGTCATGGACTCCAAGCGGATGGGGAACGACCTCGCGTTCGCCTGGCCCTCGGCCGAGATCGCGGTGATGGGCGCCAAGGGCGCGGTCGAGATCCTCCACCGCCGGGCCACTCCCGAGGAGCGGGGCGAGCTGGAGCGCGCCTACGAGGCCCGCCTGCTCAACCCCTACATCGCGGCCGAGCGCGGGTTCATCGACGCGGTGATCGAGCCCGACGACACCCGGCGCCAGCTGGCCGCCGCCCTCGCGGTGCTCGAGGACAAGCGGGAGCGCCTGCAGCCCCGCGCCCACGACAACACGCCCCTCTGACGCCTACCCTCGGGGCACGGGCCACCGGCCCGACCGCACGAGAGAAGGCCATGGGGGTGGCGATGGGGGCGGCGACGAGCTTCGAGGTCAGGCTGGTGGGCGGTTCCCTCGGCGCCGAGGTGCACGGCGTCGACCTCCGCACGATCGACGCCGACGGGCTGGAGGAGATCCGGGCCCTGCTGCACGAGCACGAGGTCCTGTTCTTCCCCGGCGCCGACCTCACGCCCGAGGAGCACATGGCGCTCGGTCGGCGGTTCGGCGAGGTGGCCATCTTCCCGATGTCGCGGCTCTTCGGGGCCACCGAGCCCAGCTTCCAGGTCATCGCCGACGGGCCCGACAGCCCGCCGACGGCCGACTCGTGGCACACCGACGTCACGTGGACCGCCGAGCCCCCCGACTACGCGCTGCTGGCCGCAGAGGAGGTGCCCGAGCGGGGCGGCGACACCCTCTGGGCGTCGATGACCGCCGCCTACGAGGGGCTCTCGCCCACCATGCAGGCCATGATCACCGGGCTCGAGGTGGAGCACGACAACAGCAGCTTCGTCGAGGCCGCCCGGTGGAAGACCAGGAGCGCCGGGGCCGACCCCGCCGCCATCGACGAGCTCATGGCCCACCTCCAGGCCGAGTACCCGCCGGTTGTGCACCCGCTGGTCCGCACCCACCCCGACACCGGTCGCCGGGCCCTGTTCCTCGGCGGCGGCTTCATGCGCCGCATCGTGGGCCTCCACGAGGACGAGAGCCGGGCGATCCTCGACCTGCTCGCCCGCCACATCGACGACGCCCGCTACCACGTGCGTTGGCGCTGGACCCCTGGCGATCTCGCCATCTGGGACGAGCGATCCACGAACCACCGCAGCGCCGGCGACCACTTCCCCCAGCACCGGCGGATCCGCCGCATCGAGATCGTCGGCTCCCGACCGTTCTTCGATCCCGATCGCCTGCCGGCGGAACGGACCCATGCCGGGGGCCACTAGGATTTCCCCCCGCGGTGGCCCAGCGTCGTGCCACCAGAAGGTGGTCGTGCTTCCATCTGTGCCATCCCCCCGTCGAGGAACCCTGGAGCGTCCGTGGCCGAGTCCGTAACCATCACCGACAACCGCACCGGTGAGTCGATCGAGATCCCGATCACGAACGGAGGCGTCGACGCCGCCCAGTGGTCCAAGCTCCTCCCGGGGGTGTGGTTCTACGACCCCTCGTTCTCCACGACCGCCGCCGCCTCCAGCTCCATCACCGAGCTCGACGGCGAGGCCGGCATCCTGCGCTACCGGGGCTACCCGATCGAGCAGCTGGCGGAGCAGTCCACCTACCTCGAGGTGGCCTACCTCCTCCTCCACGGCGAGCTGCCCACGGCCGAGCAGTTCGAGACCTGGAAGCACGACATCACGTACCACACGTTCATCCACGAGAACGTGCGGAAGCGGTTCATGGAGGGCTTCCACCACGACGCCCACCCGATGGGGATCCTCGTCTCGACGCTGGCCGCGCTGAGCACCTTCTACCCGGACGCCAAGGACATCGACGACCCGGAGAACCGCTACAAGCAGATCATCCGGCTCATCGCCAAGATGCCCACCATCGCCGCCGGCGCGCACCGCCACTCGGTCGGGATGCCGTTCGTCTACCCGGACAACGAGCTCGACTTCTGCTCGAACTTCCTGTCGATGATGTGGAAGGTGGCCGAGCCGCGCTACCAGGCCGACCCGGTGCTGTCGCATGCCCTCGACGTGCTGTTCATCCTCCACGCCGACCACGAGCAGAACTGCTCCACCACTGCCATGCGGGTCGTCGGCTCCAGCCACGCCGACCCCTACTCCGCCACCGCGGCGGCCGCCGCCGCCCTCTACGGCCCCCGTCACGGCGGCGCCAACGAGGCCGTGCTGCGGATGCTCAACGAGATCGGCACCATCGACAACGTCGAGGCCTTCGTGGCCGACGTGAAGGCCGGCAAGGGCCGCCTCCAGGGCTTCGGCCACCGGGTCTACAAGAACTACGACCCGCGGGCGAAGATCATCAAGCAGGTCGCCTACGAGGTCTTCGAGGTCACCGGGAAGAACCCGCTGCTCGACATCGCCCTGAAGCTCGAGGAGACCGCCCTCAGCGACGAGTACTTCATCAGCAGGAAGCTCTACCCGAACGTCGACTTCTACTCGGGCCTGATCTACCAGGCGATGGGCTTCCCGACCGAGATGTTCACCGTGCTGTTCGCCATCCCCCGCGTGTCGGGGTGGCTGGCCCACTGGATCGAGATGCTCGACCAGAACTCGCGCATCGCCCGTCCCCGGCAGCTCTACGTCGGCGACGACGTGCGCGACTACGTCCCGATGGCGGCGCGCTAGCCGCCATCGGATCACGGCGCGGCGGGCGCCGTCCCCCCACCCGATCGAGCACCCCGGAGCCCACCCGCCCATGGGCCTGCCCTACGCCCAGGTCGACGCGTTCACCGACCGCCCCTTCGCGGGGAACCCCGCCGCCATCTGCCTCCTCGACGGGCCCGCCGACCCGGCGTGGATGCAGTCGGTGGCGGCCGAGGTGAACCAGTCCGAGACCGCCTTCCTCGAGCCGCTCGCCGACGGTGCCGTCGAGGGCGACGGCCCGGCCTGGCGCCTGCGCTGGTTCACGCCGGTGTGCGAGGTCGAGCTGTGCGGCCACGCCACCCTCGCCGCCGCCCACCACCTGCTCACCGACCACGGCGTCGACCCGGGCCGGTCCCCGCTGCGCTTCGTCAGCCTCTCCGGAGTGCTCACCGCCCGCCCGACCGGTGGGGGCTGGATCGAGCTGGACTTCCCGGTCGACCAGCCGGTGGAGGCAGAGCCGCCCGCCGGCCTGCTCGACGCCCTCGGGGTGCCGTCGGCCCTCACCGTCGCCCGGGGCCGCACCGACTGGCTGGTCGAGGTGCCGTCCTCCGACGACGTGCGAGGCGCCACCCCGGACCTCGTCGCCCTCGGTCGCCTGCCCGAGGTGGGGCGGGGCGTGATCCTCACCGCGGTGGGCGACGGGCTCCACGACGTGGTGTCACGCTTCTTCGCCCCGCGGGCGGGCATCCCCGAGGACCCGGTGACCGGCTCGGCCCACACCACGCTCGCCCCCTTCTGGGCCGAGCGCCTCGGCAAGACCGACCTCCTCGCCCACCAGGCCTCCGCCCGGGGCGGCCTGGTGAAGGTGACGCTCCGCGGCGACCGGGTGCTGCTCGGAGGCCAGGCCGTCACCGTGCTGCGGGGCGAGCTCGACGACGACCTGCTCCTCGCTCTCTGCAGCCGGCGCAGCGTCGACGTCGCGTCCTGACCGGCGGCCCAGCCGAGCGCGGCGGGCGCGAGCCGCGCCGCCTCAGCCCGCGCCGAGGTCGACGGCGTTGACCCGGACGGGACGGAGGGTCACCACGACCCGGCTCTGCCCGGGGCCGTCCATCTGGCGCAGGTCGGCGCCGCCGTACTTGGCGCCCACCCGGTCGGCGAAGGCGTAGTCCGGGTCGTCCTCGAGCTCGGCGTCGCCACGGAGCTCGAGGTACCGCAGGGGGTTCTGCGGATCGAGGACGAACAGGGTGCAGGCCGGGCGGGCGCGGAGGTTCTTCGTCTTCTGCCGGTTGGTGTTCAGCGAGACGCGCACCTCGTCGCCCTCGGCGAGGAACCACACCGCCGACAGCTGGGGCCGCCCGTCGGGTCCGACGGTGCCGAGGGTGGCCACCTCCGCGTCGAGCAGGTCGCGGTGCGAGTCCGGGACGGTTGCCATGGTTCCTCCTCCTCGCACGCCGCCGCGGCACCGGCGGGCAGTGCAGCTCAGGTGTTCGTGTCGTCGGGTGGGACCCCCCGGGGGAGCGACGCCGACCCGTGCGGAGCGTCCGGCCCCGCCACCGGCTGGGGTACTCCGACAGCGTAGGAGGTCATCGACAGCGATCCGTAGGCGTAGCCACCGATGAGGACCTCGAGCCCTTCGCCCGAGGCGGCGGCGAGGCCCGCGACGTAGAGGAGCGGCAGGAAGTGGTCCGGCGTGGGCGCGGCCTGCCGGAAGTCCGGGTGGTCGAGGAGCTCGAGGGCTCGGCCCGGGTCGTCGGCCAGGAGCGCCCGGGCGTGCTCGTCGAAGCGCCGGGCCCAGTCGAACCCGTCGGTCGGTCGGCTCCAGTCGATGCGGCGCAGGTCGTGCACCACGTTGCCGCTGCCGAGCACCAGCACGCCGCGGTCGCGCAGCGGCGCCAGCCGGGCACCGAGCTCGAAGTGGTACTCGGGCGCCTGGAGGGCGTTGATCGCCAGCTGCACGACCGGCACGTCGGCGGCGGGGAAGGCGTGGACCAGGACCGACCAGGTGCCGTGGTCGATGCCCCAGCTGTCGTGGTCGAGGCCGACCCAGGTCGGGGCGAGGAGGTCGACGACCTCCCGGGCCACCTCCGGCGAACCCGGTGCCGGGTACTCGACGGCGAACAGCTCGGGCGGGAAGCCGTAGAAGTCGTGGATGGTCCGCGGGGCGGCCATGGCGGTGACGGCCGTGGCGTTCACGTACCAGTGGGCCGAGACGCACACGATGGCCCGGGGTCGGGGGACGGAGGCGCCGAACGCCTGCCACGCAGCGGTGCAGTCGTTGTGCTCCAGCGCGTTCATCGGGCTGCCGTGGCCCAGGAAGGCGGCCGGCATCCTGGTCCCGGTGGCGGGGGTGCTCATGGCTGGACGTCGATCACGATCTTGCCCACGTTGACGTTCGACTCCATCCGGTCGTGGGCGGCGGCGATGTCGGCCAGCGCGAAGCGGGAGTCGATGACCGGCCGCAGCCGGCCGTCGTCGAAGAGCGGCAGCACCTCGGCGGCGAAGCGACGGCTCACGGCGATCTTCTCCTCGAGGGGGCGCGCCCGCAGCACGGTGCCGACGAGGGTGGCCCGCTTGGGCAGCAGCGCCCCCACGTTCACCTCGGTGCGGCCCCCGCCCATCACCCCGACGAGCACGATGGTGCCGCCCACCCGGACGGCCCGGACGTTGCGGTCGACGTAGTCGCCCCCGATGACGTCGAGGACGACGTCGACCCCGGCGCCGCTGGTGAAGGCCTCGCAGGCGGCGACGAAGTCCTCCGTGCGGTAGTCGACCACCACGTCGGCGCCGAGCTCGCGGCACGCCGCCAGCTTGGCGGCCGAGGCGGTGACGACCACGCGGGCACCGATGGCGCGGGCCAGCTGGATGGCCGCGGTGCCGACCCCCGACCCGCCCGCGTGGACCAGCGCGACGCGGCCCGAGGTCAGCCCGCCCTGGAGCACGAGGGCATCCCACGCGGTGACCCACACCTCCGGGATGGCGGCGGCGTCGGCCAGGGCCACGCCCCGGGGCACGCGGAGGAGCTGCCGCTCGTGCACCACGACCTTCTCGGCGTAGGCGCCACCCCCGACGATGGCCATCACCTCGTCACCCGGGGCCACCGACTCGACACGCTCCCCGACGGCAGCGACCCGGCCGGAGAGCTCCATGCCGGGGATCTCGGGGGCGGGCGGCGGGAACCCGGCGAGGGGTGGGCTCGGGTAGAGACCCCGTCGCTGGAGCAGGTCGGCCCGGTTGAGGGCGGTGGCCACGACGTCGACGAGCACCTCCTCGGGCCCCGGCGTCGGGTCGGCGACCTCGACCACCTCCAGCACCTCGGTGCCCCCGTGGGACCCCAGCACCACCGCTCGCATCTCAGCCCTCCTCGTCCTGCGCGGCCGCCACCCGGTCGCGTGCCCACCCGTAGTCCGGCTTCCCCGACGCGGTGCGCGCCACCTCGGTGCCGAGCACCCAGGAGCGGGGCACCTTGAACCCGGCCAGGTGGGCCCGCACGTGCGTCTCGAGCTCGTCGGCGGACACCGTCGCGCCCCGCCGCACGGCGACGACCCCGGCGACCCGCTGGCCGAAGCGCTCGTCGGGCACGCCGACGACCAGGGCGTCGAACACCGCGGGATGGGCCTTGAGCACGCCCTCGACCTCCTCGGGGAAGACCTTCTCCCCACCGGTGTTGATGCTCGCCGATCCCCGGCCGAGCACCCGGATCGAGCCGTCCGGGTCCCGTACCGCGTCGTCGCCCGAGATGGCCCAGCGCACGCCCTCGACCACCGGGAACGTGGACGCCGAGCGCTGCGGGTCGCCCCAGTAGCCCACCGGCACGTGCCCGCGGCGGGCCAGCTTGCCGACGGTGCACCCGTCGGCGGGCACGGGTCGGAACGCGTCGTCGAGCACGGTGGAGTCGTCGTCACCCACGAGCACGGGCGGGCGGCCGTCGGTGGAGCCGGCCAGGCGTCCCTGCCCGCCGGTCTCCGACGAGCCGAAGCTGTCGAGCACCGTGACCCCGGGGAGCAGGTGGCGCAGCTCGGCCTTCACCGCCGGCGACAGGACCGCACCCCCAGAAGCCACCAGCTGGAGCCGGGGCAGCGGGAAGGCGGCGGGGTCGGTCGCCCGCGCGGCGATGAGGGCGTCGGCCAGCGGGCGGGCCACGGAGTCGCCCACCACCATCACCAGGTCGACCCCGGCCTCCTCGGCGAGGCGGAGGGCACCGGTGGGGTCGAGGTGGAGATCGGTGTCGAGCACCACGGCACCGCCGGAGAGCAGCGACTGCCACGCCACCCACGCCGCCGCCCCGTGCATCAGCGGGCACAGCGGGAACCGGCGCAGCACCGGGGCGCCGGCGACGGCCCGGCGCACCACGTCGACCGGCTCGACCGCCGCGGGGATGCCCCGGCTGGGCGTGCCCCGGCCACCGAACCCGGCCATGTAGATGTCGTGGTGACGCCACATCACGCCCTTGGGCCACCCGGTGGTGCCGCCGGTGTAGAGCAGATAGAGGTCGTCACCGGAGCGCGGACCGACCTCCGGCCGGGCCGGTGAGGACCCGGCGACCATGGCCTCGTACTCGGAGCCCCGCTCGAGCACGACGGGCGGTTCCCCGGTGGCGCGGGCGACGGCCTGGCGGGCCACCGGTGCCAGGTCGGGCTCGGTGACCAGCACCACCATGCCCGAGTCGTCCACCAGGTGGGCGAGCTCCTCCGCGGTGTACCGGAAGTTGACGTTGACCGGCACCGCCCGCAGCTTGAAGGCGGCGAGCATCACCTCGAGGTGCTCGGGGTGGTTGCGCAGGTGGATCCCGACACGATCGCCGCACGAGACGCCCCGGGCGGCCAGGCCGTCGGCCACCCGGTTGGCCCGCTCGTCGAGCCCGGCGAAGGTGAGCCGGCCCACGACGTGCCCGCCGGATCCGGAGACCAGCGCTTCGGCCCGGGGAAGGGCGTCGCACACCGCCTCGAAGAGGTCGGCGATGGCGAACGAGCCCGGCACCGGGAGGGAGGGAGGCTCAGCGGCGGGCACGGTTCACCTCAGAGCCCCACCGGCAGCCCGGCAGCGGGGTCGAGGTGACGGACGGCGGGCATGGTGTCGGCTCGGTACGGCGCCACCCGCACCCAGGCGTCGGTGATGGACACCCCGGCCGGGCCGGTGATCACCGGGTTGGCGACCACCCCTGCCAGCTCGGGCACGTGCTCGAGCAGGGCGGCGAAGCGCACGAGCAGGTCGATGAGCCCCTCGGCCGACGCCGCCGTGGACACCGGCCCGGACCCGGCGGCGGGCTCCCCGGCGAGGAGGCCGCCCACCTGGGACGCGGCGAGCAGCTCGGCGGCGTCGGCGTCGCTCAGGGGCAGGACCCGCACAGGCAGGTCGGCGTTGGCGCCGGCCGCCGCGCCGCCGAGGCCGAGGGTGACGACACCACCGAAGGCCGGGTGCTGGTGGCCGGCCACCAGCACGTCGGCACCGGCGGGCGCCGCCTTCTGCACGATGGCCGGTTCCATGGCCGACCGCAGGGCGGTGACCATGCGACCGAACGCGGCCCGCAGGGCGTCGTCGTCGTGGAGGTCGAGGGCCACGCCTCCCACCTCGCCCCGGTGGTAGCGGCCCACGCCGCTGGCCTTGAGCACCACCGGGTAGCCCATCTCCCGGGCCGCGGCCACGGCCTCGTCCGGCCCGTGCACGAGCCGGGTGGGGCAGGCCGGCAGACCGGCCGCCGCCAACAGGTCGGACGCCTCGGCGTGCTCCAGCACCCGACCGTCGGGGGCGCTCGCGAGGACCTTGGCGACCCGCGCCTGCACGGCGACGACGTCGATCCCCAGGTCGTCGGCGGTGCGCAGCTCCCCCGCCGGGCGGGCCAGCCACTCGCCGTAGGCCGCCAGCCGGCCCAGCGTGCGGGCACCCTCGCTCGGGAAGCGGAAGACCGGCACCGACGTGCGCAGGCCGTCGACCTCGTGACCGGGGTCGGAGCCGAGGAACGTGGCGATGACCGGGACCGTGGCACCCTCCACCGCCTCGTCGACGGCGGCCGCCACCTCGGCGGGCCGGGGCTGCACGGGTGCGGCGTACAGCACCACCACGGCGTCGAAGGCGTCGTCAGCGGCGGCCGCGGCGACCGCCGCCCGGTAGTGCGCCGGGTCGGCCTCCCAGGTCAGCTCGATCGGGTTCCCCAGCCGGGCCCCCTCGGGCACCTGGCCCTCGAGAGCGGTCACGGTGGCCGGGGAGGGCGGCGGCGTCTCCAGCCCGGCTCCGACGCACGCGTCGACGGCCAGCACCGAGGCCCCCCGGGCGTTGGACACCACCGCCACCCGCCGGCCGGCAGGGACGGGCTGGGAGGCGAGCACGCGGGCGACGTCGAAGAGCTGGGTCGGGGTGTCGACGCGGATCACCCCGCTCTGGGCGAGCATGGCGTCGACCGCCGCCTCCGTGAGGTCGCCCGGCGACCACGACGACCCCATGGTGGCGGTGGGGCCGTCGCCCGCGACCCGGCTCAGCCCCGCCTTCACCGCCGCCACCGGCTTGGCCCGGGCGAGCTCGCGCACGATGCGGGTGAACTTGCGGGGGTTGCCGAACGACTGGAGGTGGAGCGCCACCACCGACGTGCGGGGGTCGTCGGCCCAGTACTGGAGCAGGTCGTTGCCGGACACGTCGATCTTGGACCCGACGTCGACGAACGTGGAGAAGCCGACCCCGAGGCGGTGCGCATGGTCGAGCGCGGCGAGGCCGATCGTGCCCGACTGGGTGAGGAACCCGATGTTCCCGGGCCGCACCGCCACCTCGCCGAACGTGGCGAGGAGCGACACCCCCGGGGCGGTGTTGATGACGCCCATGGACTCGGGCCCGATCACCCGCATGCCCGTGGCGTGGGCCCGCTCGACGATCTCGGCCTCGGTGCCGGGCGGCAGGCGGTCGAAGCCGGCGCTGAACACCACCAGGCCGCCGACCCGCTTGCGACCGCACTCGTCGACCACGTCGAGCACGCCGGCGGCGGGCACCGCCACGATGGCCAGGTCGACCGCGTCAGGGATGTCGAGGACGCTCTGGTAGGCCCGGACGCTGGCCACGTGGCCGCCCGCCGGGTTCACCGGATAGACCGGCCCGTCGAACCCCCCGGCCACCAGGTTGCGGAACACCTCGTGGCCGATGCCGCCGCGGTCCCGGCCGGCGCCGATCACCGCGATCGACCCGGGTGACAGGAGCCGGCTCACCGAGGCCGCCTCGGACCGACGCTCCCGGGCCTCGATCAGGCGGCGCCCCTCCTCGGTGGGCTCGATGCCCAGCCGCACCTCGATGACGCCCTCGTCGAACTCGCTCTGCACCTGGAAGCCGGCGTCGTGGAAGACGCCGAGCATCTTGCGGTTGGTGGGCAGCACGGTGGCGGTGAGACCGTCGAGCCCGTTCTCGCGGGCCGCCACCGCCAGGTACTCGAGCAGCACGGTGGCGAGGCCCCGACCCTGGTGCTCGTCGTCGGTGATGAAGGCGACCTCGGCCTCGTTGCGGTCGGGCCACATGTCGTAGCTGGCGATGCCGACGATCTCGTCACCGAGGAGGGCGACGAACGCCATGCGGGTCACGTAGTCGACGTTGACGATGCGCTCGAGGTCGCGGGCGGACAGCCGGGGCAGCGGACTGAAGTACCGGTAGTAGATGGTCTCGCGCGACTGGCGGACGTGGAAGGCGTCGACCTTCTCCACGTCGTCGGGGACGATCGGGCGCACGTGCACGATGCCGCCGTCGGTGAGGACGGCGTCGAACTCCCATCGCTCCGGGTACCCCGGGGGCCTCGGCCGGCTCGCCATGGCGCCGAGCCTAGGCCCGGGCCGTACCGCCCCGGAGGGCCTACCATCCGCCTGGGCGGCCGACCGCACCGCCCGCCCGGGGGGATCCGTGGCCACCACCAGCACCGACCCGAGCACGTCGACGTCGGCCGCCGGCGCCGCCGTGCACCACCGCACCTGCCCGCTGTGCGAGGCGGGGTGCGGCCTCGAGCTCACGGTCCGCGACGGCACGGTGGTGCGCATCCGGGGCGACCGGGAGAACACCTTCTCCCGCGGGTTCACCTGCCCGAAGGGCTCGGCGCTCCACCACCTCCACGCCGATCCCGACCGGCTGCGGGCCCCGCTGGTGCGACGGGGCGACGACCCCGCCACCGCCACCTGGGAGGAGGTCAGCTGGGACGAGGCCTTCGCCGTCGTCACCGACGGCCTTCGCGGCGTGATCGAGCGCCACGGGCGCGATGCCGTGGCCGTGTACCTCGGCAATCCGAGCGTGCACTCCCTCGGCCCCACCCTCTACAACGGCGCCCTGGTGAAGGCGGTCGGGACCCGCAACCTGTTCAGCGCGTCCACCGTCGACCAGATGCCGAAGCACGTGTCGAGCGGGCTCATGTGGGGCGCACCGCTGATGATCGCGGTGCCCGACCTCGACCGCACCGACCACCTGCTGATGCTCGGTGCCAACCCGTACGAGTCGAACGGGAGCCTCTGCACCGCCCCCGACTTCCCCGGGCGGCTCGAGGAAATCCAGGCCCGCGGCGGGAAGGTGGTGGTCGTCGACCCCCGCCGCACCCGCACGGCCGAGCACGCCGACGAGTGGGTGCCGATCCGCCCGGGCGGCGACGCCCACCTGCTGGTGGCCATGCTCCAGGTGCTCGTCGCCGAGGACCTCGTCGACCTGGGTGACCTGGACCCGTACGTCGCCGGCCTCGACGATCTCGTCACCTCGGTCGGCCCGTTCACCCCCGAGGCCGTCGCCCCGGTGACGGGCATCGCCCCCGACACGGTCCGCCGCCTGGCCCGGGACCTGGCCGCGGCGCCGACCGCGGCCGTGTACGGCCGCATCGGCACCCACACCGTCGGGTTCGGCACGGTCGCCGCCTGGGCGGTCGACGCCCTCAACGCCTGCACCGGCAACCTCGACCGTCCCGGCGGGGCCATGTTCGCCCTCCCCGCCCACGACCCGGGCGGCGGCCGCGGCACGGGCCGCGGGTTCGTCACCGGACGCCGCCACAGCCGGGTCAGCGGCCATCCCGAGGTCCGTGGCGAGCTGCCCGTCGCCGCCCTGGCCGAGGAGATCACCACCCCCGGCGAGGGGCAGGTGCGGGCGCTGGTGACGGTGGCGGGCAACCCGGCCCTGTCGGCACCGAACTCGGCGGCCGTCGAAGCGGCGCTGGGCGAGCTCGAGTTCATGGTGAGCGTCGACCCCTACCGCAACGAGACCACCCGCTTCGCCCACGTGATCCTGCCCCCGCCGTCGCCGCTCGAGCGCAGCGAGTACCACCTGGCGTTCTTCAACATGGCGGTGCGGAACGTGGCCGAGTGGTCCCCGCCCCTGTTCACGGCCCCCGGCCCCCAGGAGCACGAGATCCTCGGGCGCCTCGCCCTCGTCGCCACCGGGCCGGAGGCCGGCGACGATCCCGCCGTGCTCGACGCCATGCTCCTCGACGGGGCGCTGCGGGGCGCCATCGACCGACCTGGCTCGCCCGTCGCCGACCGCACGGTCGAGGAGCTGCGCGAGGTGGTGACCGCCGACCCGCGGCGCACCACCCCCGACCACCTCGTCGACGTGATGATCCGCACCGGGCACTACGGCGACTGGTTCGGTGCGGTGCCCGACGGGCTGTCCCTCGACGTGCTGGCCGCCAACCCCCACGGCGTCGACCTGGGTCCCCTCGTGCCTCGCCTGCCCGCCGCCCTGCGCACGCCGTCGGGACGCGTCGAGCTGGCCCCGGCGCCGGTCCTGGCGGACCTCGACCGGCTCCGCGGCGCCCTCGACCCTCCCGACCCCGGCGCGCTGGTGCTGGTCGGCCGGCGCCACCTCCGCTCGAACAACTCGTGGATGCACAACGTCGGCGTGCTGGCCAGGGGACGGTTCCGCTGCACCCTCCAGGTGCACCCCGACGACGCCGCCCGCCTGGGCCTGGTCGACGGTGGGCACGCCGAGGTGCGGTCGCGGGTGGGCGTGCTCGTGGCGCCGGTGGAGATCACCGACACCGTCTCCCCCGGGGTGGTGAGCCTCCCCCACGGCTGGGGTCACGACCGGCCCGGGGCACCCTTCGGGGTGGCCGGGCAGCGGCCGGGGGTGAACGTCAACGTGCTCACCGACGACCGGGTGCTCGACCCGCTGTCGGGCAACGCGGTGCTCAACGGGGTGCCCGTCGAGGTGGCACCGGTGACCGGCGATCAGCCTCCGGGTGACGGCTCGCCGTCCGCCGTGCACCACCGCGCCGTGTAGGCCTCGATCCGCTCCGAGCCCTCCCGGAGCTCCCGCAGGCGGCCGTCGAGGATGCCGGACACCCGGGCCAGGCCGGACGTGTCATCCGGCGCGACCGCGTCGGCCTCCGCCTGCACCTCCTCCAGCGCTGCGACGAGCTCGTCGACGTCCCGGTGGATCCGGTCGGGGGCGTCGGTCGTGAGCAGGCGCCGCAGTCCGTCGATCGTGGGCTGGAGGCCCGACGACCCCTCGCCGACGGTCACCGTGATCTCGTCGCCCGACCGCAGCTCGGTCACGGCGGCGCAGAACTCCTCCGGCCGGCCGGGGGGCTCGTCGGGGACGGCGGTGTCCTGCTCCACCCACCAGGCCGAGCCGAGGGCGGCCAGCACCGCCACCAGCACCGTCACCAACCACACCCACGGCGGCAGGCCGGTGCGACCGCGGGTGCCGCCCCGCCCCTGCCCGGTGTCCTCGGCCATCGGGCCGACGCTAGTGGGCCGGTCCGGGGTCCAGGTCGGCGACCCGTGGGAGCCGGGCAGCGCCAGGATCGAGAACCGGCGGACCCCGGACGCGAGTCGTGCCCGCCCCTGGAGGACGGGCACGGCGACGTGGAGTGGACCCGACTGGACTTGAACCAGCGACCTCTTCCGTGTCAAGGAAGCGCTCTAGCCAGACTGAGCTACGGGTCCGTGGCGGCCACCAGAGGCGGCCGACAGCGGGCCGACGTTAGCAGGGTTCCCCCACCCCTCCCCCAACCGGGAGCCCCGAACGGCCCCGACACGATGCTCGTGCGCCGGTGAGGCGCCGCACGGGGTAGAACTCGCCGATGGATCATCGCCAGGTCGTCCGCATCCTCTCCGCCCTCCGCGTCACCATCGGGGCCACCCTGCTCGTCGCTCCCGGAGCGGCGGGCCGGCGCTGGATCGGCGAGCCGGCCCGCGATCCGCGGGTGAAGGCGGTGCTCCGGGGCCTCGGGGCGCGCGACCTGGCCCTCGGCCTCGGCGCGCTGCGGGCGCTCGACCAGGGGGCGCCGGCCCGCGGGTGGGTGCAGCTCGCGGCCGTGGGCGACCTGGCCGACGCCGCCTCAGGCCTCCTCGCCGCCCGCCGGCTGGGGCCGGTGCGCGCCCTCGGCACCGTGCTCACCGCCGGCGCTGCCGGGGCGCTCGGCCTGGCGGTCGCCGATCGGGTCGACGAGGGGAACCGACCGCTCTGACGGACTCCTGTCGTGAGGGTTGACCCTCAAGTGAGGGTCGACTATCAGTTTTCGGGTGCTGCCCTTCGTCGACGACCTCGCCCCTGCCGCGTCCCGCGCCGGGGCCGACCTCGCGGCGACCGGGCTCCGTGAGCGCAAGAAGCAGCAGGCCCGTGCCGCCATCGCCGATGCGGCCCTCGAGCTCTTCGCCGAGCAGGGCTACGACGACACGACCGTCGCCCAGGTGGCGGCCCGGGCGGGCGTCTCCACCGCCACCGTCGCCCGCTACTTCCCCACCAAGGAGTCGCTGCTCTTCCCGAGCGCGTCGGTGAAGGCACCCGAGCTGCGGGCGGCGGTGCTGGCCCGCCCCGCCACCGAGAGCCCTTTCGACGCCGTCGTCGCCTGCCTGTCCGCGGGAACCGGCCTCGATGACCCCGCCCGCCGGCGCCTGCTGCTCAGCCGGCAGGCGATCGCCCGCTCCCCCGTCCTGCGGGGACGGGCCTCGACCCTCATGCACGCCTGGCGCGACACCATCGCCGACGCCGCGGCCGAGCGGGGCGCCAGCCCCGACGAGGCGCGCGTCCTGGCTGCCGTGGTCGTGGCCGTGCTCGACGACACCGCCGACCGCTGGGCCCAGCGCGGCGGCGTCGATGACCTCGCCGACGTCATCGGCGACGCCTTCACCGCCCTCGAACGCACCCACCGGAGGAACCCGTGAGCGAACCGCTGGCCATCATCTCCGCCGACTGCCACATCGGCCCCCGCCTGGTCGACGACCTCCGGCCGTTGTGCCCGCCCGAGCTGCTCTCGGCCTTCGACGCCTACGTCGAGGACCCGAACCGGTCGAAGGGGCGCTACGTCGAGCACCAGACCGACGAGGCCGACCCCGACGACCTCACCCTCTGGCGGAACCAGTTCACCGCCGGCCACCACGATCCCGAGGTGCGCCGACGGGAGATGGACGCCGACGGGGTGACGGCCGAGGTCATCTACCACGGGAGCCAGAACAACGAGCCGGTGCCCTTCCAGACCTCGATGCTGGGCGCCCCCGACGACCCCGAGCTCTACGCCGCCGGCATCCGCATCTACAACGACTGGCTCGCCCAGACCTGCGCGGCCCACCCGGACCGCCACGTCGGACTCGCCCATCTGCCGATGTGGGACGTCGACGCCGCCGTCGCCGAGGTGCGCCGGGCCGCCGCCAACGGGCTCAAGGGCGTGAACTTCCCGGCTCCCCGCCCCTGGCTGCTCCCCTACAACGACCGCTCCTGGGAGCCGTTCTGGACGGCGGTGGAGGAGCTCGGCCTGCCGCTCAGCACCCACTCCGGCGCCGGCGACCCGGCCGTCTTCCAGGGTCCGGAGCTGATCGCGCTCACCTCGATCGAGAGCGGCGGCTGGTTCAGCCGCCGCTCCGCCCACCTGCTGACCTTCGCCGGGGTGTTCGAACGGCACCCGGAGCTGAAGCTGGTGCTCACCGAGCAGCCGGGCGAGTGGTGGCCGGCCATGTGCGACGAGCTCGACTCCGTGTGGCGGGCCAACACGTCGTGGGGCGGCCCACTGAAGAAGCAGGTCCCCCTCCCCCCGAGCGAGTACCTCCACCGCAACGTCTACATCGGGGCGAGCTTCCTCTCCCGCCAGGAGGCCGAGGGCGCGGTGCGCGACGGCTACGCCGACCGGATCATGTGGGGATCGGACTACCCGCACATGGAGGCGACCTGGCAGCGCGGCCCCACTGCCTTCTCGCCGCTGTCGCTCCGGTTCGCCCTCGCCGGGCTCGACGAGGCGACGGTGCGGGGCATCGTCGGCGGCACCGCCGCCGAGGTCTACGGGCTCGACCGCGACGCCCTGGCCGTCACCGCCGCCCGCATCGGCGCCCCCACCTTCGAGGACCTGAGCGAGCCGCTCGAGACGGTGCCCGCCGGGGCCAGCCCGTTCGCCTTCCGCACGCGGGGCCCCTGGGACTGACGGGTCCGGGCTCGGGAGGGGTCGGGCGCAGGCGCTATGGTGAGCCGACCCGGCGGCGTGGCCGAGTGGCTGAGGCAAGGGCCTGCAAAGCCCTGTACGGCGGTTCGATTCCGCCCGCCGCCTCCGAGAGCCCTGACCAGGATCCCTGGTCAGGGCTCAGGCGTTCCCCGGCGGCGTCGGCCTCCGCCCGGGCCGCGCGGAGGGGCCGTGGGAGCGACATAGGGTGGCCCCATGGTGACGAAGAGCAGCCGTGCGACCCTGGTCCCGACCCATCCGACCGCCCAGAAGCTCCTCGATGCCGCCATCCGCTCCATGGACACCGACGGGGAGGCGAGCCTCCGGGTCGACGCGGTGGTCGGCGAGGCCGGCGTCACCATCCCGGTGCTCTACCACCACTTCGGCAACCGCGAGGGGCTCGTGCAGGCCGCCCACGTGGCCCGGCTGCGGCGGGATCTCGACACCCGCCTGGACGCCCTCGCCGCCGCCATGCAGAAGGTCGACAGCCGGGACGCCCTGATCGCCACGTTCGACCTGATCCTGCGCGACGTGGCGTCGGCCCGCGACGTCCGCCACAAGCGGGTCAACGTGCTGGGCGCCACCTACGGGCGGGAGGACCTCCAGGAGGAGGTCGCTGCCATCCAGCGCGACGCCTGGGCCCGGATGGCCGCCCACCTGGAGGAACCGCAGCGCCGGGGCTGGATCCGGGCCGACCTCGACCTGGTGGGGTTCGCGTCGTGGTTCTTCGGGCTCTTCGTGGGCCGCACGCTGATCGACATCCAGGGTCCCGCGTGGGACTTCTCCCCGTGGGACGAGTACACCCGCAGCGCCGTCTTCACGGTGCTGCTGGGCGAGGTCCCGCCCGAGTCCTAGCGGGCGGCGACAGGCGCGCCAAGGCCCGACCCCGGCGAGGGTCGGGTCACGACGGACCTGCTGCCGGGGCGTCAGCCCTCGACGGTGGTGTCGGTCGAACCGTCAGGGCCGTCGTGGCCGCCGGGACCGCCGCGACCACCTCGGGGGCCGGCCGGTCGGGTGGGCATCGACTCGTCCACCTGCTCGGTGATGCGCTCGGTGGCCTCGGCCAGCTTCTCGTCGACCTGCTCCTGGGTGAGGTCGCCGGCGGCGACCCGCTCCTCGAGACGCGTGCGCAGCTCGCCGACCATGGCGTCGATCACCGTCTGCACGTCGACCCCCCGCTCGGCCGCCACCTCGGCGATGGTGCGACCCGAGCGGAGCTCGGCGGACAGCTCGTCGACGCTGATGCTGAGGGCCCCCGCGGCGGCCTCGAGGCCCAGCGCCCTCCCCGGGCCGCCCTTGCCGGGGCCGCGGCCGTCGGGGCGAGCCGCCTCCAGTGCGGCGATCACCTTGTCGGCCTGCTCCTGGGTGAGCGTGCCGTCCTCGACGAGCGGTCCGAGGACCTCGGCGAGGTGAGTGCCCCGGTCGGGCCGGTCGCCCTTCGACCTCGGGCTCTCGTCGGCGGGAGCGGTGGTGTCGGAGGACTGGGCGCCGGAGAGCGAGGGCACGGCCAGGACCAGGCCGGTGGCCCCTCCGACGGTGAGCCCGACGGCGAGGCCGAGGGCGGCGAACGTGCGGCTGGTCTTCATCGAACGGGATCTCCTGTCCGGTGTCGGCTGCATCCCCCCTGTGGGGACAGGGCCATCCTCGAGCTCGCAGGTAAGGGCGCGACCGAGCCCACGGTGAGAACCAGGGAAGAATCCGCCCCCCGCCTCCGCCCTAGAGCGACGGGAGCTCCTGGGGGAGCCCGATGAGGTCGGCCAGCGGGTCGCCCGCCTCGGCGAGGCGGTCGAGCACGGTGCGGATCGTCCAGCGGTCGGGGGTGAGGTCCGGATCGTCGAGCTCGTCCCACGAGATCGGCACCGACACGGGCGCGCCGGCGGCAGGGCGGGCGCTGAACGGCGCCACGAGGGTCTTGTTGATGGCGTTCTGGGTGTAGTCGAGGCGCGCGAGCCCGCCCCGCTCCGAGGTGTGCCACCGCCAGCTCACCAGCTCGGGCACCATCGCCCCGACGGCCCGGCTGACCTTCTCCACCCAGTCCCGGGTGTCCTCGAACGAGTAGCGCGGCGCCACCGGGACCCAGATCTGCACGCCGCGCTTGCCGGTCACCTTGGGCGCCGCCGCCACGCCGAGGTGTTCGAGCGCGGTGCGGTAGAGGCGGGCCAGCACGAGCGCCTCCTCGAAGGTGGTGCGGGTGCCGGGGTCGATGTCGATGAGCGCCCACGTGGGCCGACGGGGTGCGGCGGCCGCGGAGGTCCACGGGTGGAGCTCGACGGCGCCGTAGTTCGCCATCCAGGCCAGCGCCGCCGGCTCGTCGACGACGAAGTACCACTGGGTGTCGTCGGGCCGGGCCTCGTCGTAGTGCCAGCGGCGCAGCCACTCCGGGGCGTGCGATGGCACCTCCTTGTGCCAGAACCCGCTCTGGGTGACGCCGTTGGGGAACCGGTGCAGGTTCACCGCCCGGTCGAAGAGGTACGGGAGGAGCCACGGGGCCACCTGCGCGTGGTAGCGGACCAGATCCCGCTTGGTGACCGGCTCCTCGCCGTCGCGCCCGGGGAAGAGGACCTTGTCGAGGTTGGTGAGGCGCAGCTCCCGGCCCTGCAGCTCCCAGGTGCCCTTGGTCCCCAGTGCGTCGAGGGCCGCCAGCTCCTCGACCGTGGGCGGGTCCCACGCCGGGATCTCGGGGCGACCCACCGGCACCTCGGCCTCGGCCACCGGGGCGTCGCTGTGCCACTCGGCGGCGGGCGCGGCGGCCACCTCCTCGTTGGTGCGGCCGCTCTTCACCGAGCGGGGGTGGTCCTCCGGATCCCAGCCCGGCACCGCGTCGTCGTCGTGCTTGTGGAGCAGGAGCCACTGCTCCTTGCCGGACCGGTCCGGGCGCCCCCGCCGCACGAACACGAACCGGCCCCGCAGCTTCTCCCCGTGGAGGTCGACGTGGAGGTCGCCGGCCCGCACCGCGGCGGCGGGGTCGTCGGTGCAGTGGGGCTCCCAGGTCCCCCGGTCCCACACGATGACGTCGCCGCCGCCGTACTCCCCGGCGGGGATGACCCCCTCGAAGTCGGCGTACTCGATCGGGTGCTCCTCGACGTGCACCGCCATGTGGCGGGCGTCGGGGTCGAGGGTGGGGCCCTTGGGGACGGCCCAGCTCACCAGCACGCCGTCGATCTCGAGGCGCACGTCGTAGTGGAGGCGGCGGGCCCGATGGCGCTGCACGACGAAGCGCCGGGTACCGGGGGCGGGGGGCGGAGCCTCGCCGGCCGGCTCCGGTGTGCGGTCGAAGTCCCGCTTGGCCCGGTAGGTGCCGAGCGCCGCGGGTGCCGCCTTCCTCGCGGCGGCCTTCTTCGTGGCACGCGTCGTCGCTGCCTTCGTGGTCGACGCCTTCTTCGGCGCGGCCCTCCTCGCAGGAGCCTTCTTCGCCGCGCCCTTCTTCGCCGCGGCCTTCCTCGCTGGGGCCGTCTTCGCCGGTGCCTTCTTGGTCGCCCTCTTCGCGGCGGCCTTGGTCACCGGGATCGACCTGTGGGGAGCCACGACCTCTCCCCTACCCGCCGGTCCGCCGCCGTCAGCCCTGGGCCACGGCGGCGTCGATCGACAGGAAGTCGGGCTCGCGCCGCTCCGCGAGGGCCATGAGCGCCTCGATGTTG
>Ga0164243_10002952_pt1 | contig 27529 bp, 26 predicted proteins | sample OricompcompostOP_FD_108781 | JGI IMG/M metagenome (GOLD analysis project Ga0164243, IMG submission 108781) | Organic Plus compost microbial communities from Emeryville, California, USA - Original compost - Organic plus compost (OP) | ecosystem: Engineered > Solid waste > Mixed feedstock >...
GGCTGCGGCTCGACGAAGCTGGTCGGCATGCCGTGATGGAACTGCTGCGGCTCCACGCCGACGTCGAGGTCGATGTAATCGACCAGCCCGCGGGAGCAGACGTGCTCGACAACCTCGCGCGCGGTGTCCACGCCGTAGCCGCCGGGCAGCAGCTCGTCGCAGTTGAAGCGCATGCCGACCGCCATCTCCGGCCCGGCGCCTTCCCGAGCCGCCTGCAGCGCCTCCACCAAGAAGCGCATGCGGTTCTCCAGGCTGCCGCCGTACTGGTCCGTGCGCTGGTTGAAGTAGGGCGAGAGGAACTGCTCGATCAGTCCCGCGTGCGAGCCGTGCAGCATGACGCCGTCGAAGCCGGCCTCGCGCAGGTGGGCGGCCGACCGGCGGATCGCGGCGTGCGCCCCGGCGATCTCGTCCAGGCTCATGGCGTGGGTCGAGACGGTGCGGTCGGAATAGCCGAACTGCCGGGTCGAGGGCCCCATCGACGGCGCCGGGGGGCTGAGCGGCTGCCACTGGCCGTAGCCGCCCCACCAGTAGAAGATCTGACCGAAGATCTTGCCGCCGGCCAGGTGGATCGCGTCGGCCATGACCCGGAAGGCGGCGATGTTCTCCGGCGGATGCGGCGACGGCTGGCGCGTGCGGCCGCGTTCGTGGGCGACCAGGGCGACGATCACCAGGCCGCAGCCGCCGCCCTTCACCCGCTCGGCGCTGTAGGCGACGAGGTCGTCCGACGGCTTGGTGCCGGCGCTCAGCGCGCTGCCGTGGGGGGCGAAGAAGAACCGCGTCGGGATCTCCACCGGACCCAGGCGGATCGGCCTGAAGACGTGCGGATACTTCGGATGGGCGGCGGGGCTCGGTGCAGACGTCATGCCGCGCCACCTCGGCATTCCATGCCCACCGTCATCAGCCCTTCCTCCCGTTCCGGGCGGGCGGCGCGACGGCGACCGACCTTGATCAGGCGTCCGCCGCCGCGCCGCCGAACGCCTCGACCTTACGCGTTTTTTGTCACCTTACGCGTTTCAGCGGCGGAGCCAACAGGGGAAGCCTTCAGAACGCGGCTGGGCGTTAGCACCTCTATTGTTTCAGCGTACGGTCGCGTCACTCCGCGCCGATCAGCTTGGCTCCGCCAGGGTTCGCCGCGGGCAGGCCCTGCTCCCGCTCATAAGCGTCGCAGTCGTCGTAGCAGGCCTCGACCACGCCCGAGTAGGTCTCCCGGAAGTGCTTGCGCTGATCGCCGTGGTCGAACACCAGCGGACGGTTGTTGCGCACCGCGCGCAGCACCATGGGGGCGACCGCCTCCGGCGAATAGAAGGTCAGGTCGTTGTGCTTGAACGAGGCGTCGGTGATGTGCAGTTCGCCTTGGCTCGGGCCGCCGAACCGCGCCGGCCGATAGCGCGAGTTGTTCTCCTTCATGCCGGACGCCACCCCGCCCGGGCAGTAGGAGGTGGTGTGGATGTTGTACTGCTTCAGCTCCAGGCCGAGGTTCATGGTGAAGCCGATGATCCCCGCCTTGGCCGCCGAATAGGGCACGTGCACGGGGATCCATCCCGGCAGCAGGCCGGCCATCGAAGCGGTCGCCACGATGTGACCGTCGCGCGCCGCGATCATGTCCGGCAGGAAGGCGCGGGTGGTGTTGATCACCCCCATCAGGTTGACCTGGATGATCCAGTCGACGTCGTCGTCCGACATCTCCATCAGCGGGTCGAACGAGGTCGCGCCAGCGTTGGCGAACACGAGCTGGATCGGCCCAAGCGCGGCGTTCGCCTCGGCCTTCAGCTGCTTGATCGAGCTGCGCTCGCAGACGTCGCAGTGCACCGCCACGGCCTTGCCGCCGGCGGCGTTGATCTCGTCGGCGACCTTCTGAGCGTTGTCGAGGATGATGTCGGCGACGGCGACCGAGGCGCCCTGCCGGGCCAGCTCCTTCGCCAGGCCCATGCCGATGCCGCTGCCGCCGCCGGTCACGACCGCAGCTTTGCCGGTGATCTCCGTCACAGCCTATCCTCCCTGTCGTTCTTTTCCCGCACGCCGCGCAGCCGTGCGGAAGGTCGGTCACTGTGATGCCCGCCGGATGAGGCGACAAGCCTCCGAACGACGCTCATTCGGCAAACGGGCTGCGACGCGACGGCGATCGGCGCCGGGACTCGGCCGCTCAGCCCGCCAAAGCCGCAGCTTCAGCCGCGCAGTCGCCCTCTGGCGGCGCCCCCTCCTGACGCAGCGTCGCCAGCTCTGCGCGCGCCGCCTCCAGGTCGGCGCGGAACTGCGGATCGGCGTGCAGCCTCGCGACGACGGCGGCGCCGACCACCCGGCCCTCGTCGACATCGCTCTGCCAGTGCACGTTGCAGATCACCCGGCTCTGCCCGAAGGCGCGGCCGCGCGCCACCAAGGCGTCGGCGCGGTCGGGCGCCAGTTCCGCCAGGATCAGGCTCCAGCCGAATCCGGCGGCGCTGTGGCCCGACGGATAGGAGCCGTCCTTGCGCAGCACCGCCTCGAACGCCGGCGTGCAGGTCGGCGCGCCGTTGCTCATGAACGGCCGCGGCCGCTGGTACTTGGTCTTGGCCGCATAGGTCGACAGACCAAGGTCTCCGAGCGAGCGCTGCAGCAGGGTGAAGACGTGCGGCGCCTTGGCCGGATCGAGCTTGACGCCGAGGGCGCAGGAGAAGGTCTGGGCCGCCTGCGGCAATCTCAGTTCGGCGTCGTTGGTGGCGACCTGCCAGCGCGGGGTGCCCTGCAGCGCGATCGCCGCCCTGGCCGCCGCCTCGTCGCGGGCCAAGGCCTCCGAGCCCGGCGCGGGCGGCGGCGGCACGAGCAACAGGCTGTTGGCGCGCGCCTCCTTGGCGAGATAACCGGCGTTGACGTTCGGCGCGCCGGTCGGCGCCTTGGCCTGAATCGATGGCGCTGGCGGGCCGCTGCTCGCAGCGCAACCGGCGATCAGAACGGCCAGCCCGAACGAGGCTGCGGCGCGCGACGTCGTCAAGTGGATCCTCCCAGGGCCGAATCGTTGCCGGCGGGCTCCAACGGCCACCTTGCCGAGCTTTAGCTCCCAGGGGCTCGCCCGGAAATCAAGGCGCGCCGAGTCCCAGGTCGCTAGATGCCCGTGGTCGGCCCGATCCCCTCCCCGTCCTCGGGGAACGAGCTCCAGCGCGGCTTGAGGGCGGCCTCGCGCTTCCGGCGCAGGTCGGCCGCCTTGCGCATCAGGTCGTGAGCCCTGGACACGACCCCGTCCATGGCGCTGCTGGTCGGCATCGCCTGGATCTCACTCTGGTATCGCGCGATCTCCTCCAACAGGGAGCCGAACTCGTAATCCTGCACCGTGCCCTCGCGCGGCGGATGCTCGAGATAGCGGGTCACCTGCTCGAGCGCCGCTTCGAAAGACCTTTGGTCGGTGATCATGGCGAGAACCTCCAGATCGCGCGGACCGACGCCGCGTACTCTCTGGAGATATAAGCCGACGGCTCGGCCGTTGGTTGCGTCGCGGCGGAGCGTTCAGATCTCAGAAGAAATCGACGTCGTCGTCCGGCTCCGCGGCCGCAACCGCGGCCTGGCCGACCCCCTCGCCGATGCGCTGGGCCACCTCGCCCAGAGTGATGGCGCCGAGGGCGTCGGCCACGTCGATGGTCACAGCGCCCATCTTGCCGGAAAGGCGCTCAACGAAGCCGGCGACCGCGGCAATCTGCTGGTTGAGCTGATCGATGGCGTGCAACTCGCGCATCACCGCACCCCGCTGGTCGGCGGGGGCGGCGTGCAGCAATTGGCCGAGGGCGCTGTCAAGCCGGGCGCAGGTCCCCTGGGCGAGCGTCAATTCGCCCGCCACAGCAGACAGCACGTCCGTCATGGCCGCCTGTGCGACCTCCGCCGACGTAGTCATAGCGCCCCCCAGGATTCCCTGCCGAGCACTGTTCCTCCGCCGACGGTTTACCCCCCGTAAATGGCGCGCCTCAGGCGGCCAGCGCCTTGTCGATCGCCTCCAGCACCAGCGGGTCGTTCGGCGGCACGTTCGGCGCGAAGCGCGCGACGATGTCGCCGTTCTTGCCGATCACGAACTTCTCGAAGTTCCACAGGACGCCGGGCTCGGGATTCGGCGTCATGCCATAGCCCTGCAGACGGGCGCGGAAGTCCTCGCCGGCGTTGGAGGCCGCCTTCGGATAGCTCTCGGTCAGCAGCTTGTAGAGCGGATGGATCTCGTCGCCAGTGACGGCGATCTTGGCGAACATCGGGAAGTCCACGCCGAAGTTCGAGCGGCAGAACTCCTGGATCTCCTGGTTCGTGCCCGGCTCCTGGGCGCCGAAGTCGTTCGCCGGGAAGCCCAGCACCACCAGACCCTGGTCGCGCTTCTCGGCGTAGAGCGCCTCCAGCGCCTCGTACTGCGGCGTCAGCCCGCACTTGGAGGCCACGTTCACCACCAGCAGCACCTTGCCGGCATAGTCGCCGAGCTTGGCGTCGTCCCCGGTGATGGTCTTCAGCGGCACCTCTTGGATCGCGGTGGGCATTTGCTTCCTCCTCTCGGCCGGCGGCCTGTCCCCATCAGCGATATTAAGCCGCAGGTTCAGGTTCAAGGGGGGATTGGCTCCGCGGGAGCGGCGAGGCGCTCGCCTGAGCGCGGGCTGTCGGGCGATTTCCGCGTCGCCGCGGCAGCGCCGCACTTACAACTGGCGGCGCCATCCCCACATCGCGGGTCCCTCGGCTCCGCCAGGCGACAATTTCCGACGACGCATGGAACGCCACCCAGAATCCGACGCATTACCCCGCTAAGCGCCGCCTGCCTTCTCCCAGCGAGTGTGAATGAGCCTACCCAAAGACCCGCGCGCCCTTCGTGACGCGCTCGCCCCCTACCAGCGGCCGAGCCATCGCCGCAGTCTGTTCGAGCTGGTGGTGACGGCGGTTCCCCTGGCGCTCCTATGGGGCCTGGCCCTCTACACCACGAGCCGAGGCTGGTGGTGGGGCGTCGTCTTCACCGTCCCGGCCGCGGCCTTCCTCGTGCGGCTGTTCATGATCCAGCACGACTGCGGCCACGCCAGCTTCTTCCGCTCGTCGCAGGCCAACGCCTGGACCGGCCGGATCATCGGCGTCCTGACCGCCACCCCCTACGACTACTGGCGGCGCAGCCACGCGATCCACCACGCCACGTCCGGCAATCTCGACCGCCGCACGCTCGGGGCCGTCGAGACCCTGACGGTCGAGGAGTACCGCGCCCGCCCCTGGATCCAGCGGGTCGGCTATTGGCTCTACCGCAACCCGCTCGTGATGTTCGGCCTGGGGCCGCTCTACATGTTCGTCCTGCAGCACCGCGCGCCGATCGGCATGATGCGCGAGCGGAGCGCCTGGCTGTCCGTGCTCGGCAACAATCTCGGCCTGGCGGTGCTGATCGTTCCGCAACTGCTGCTCGCCGGCGTAGCGGCGACGGTCGTGGTCCACCTGTCGATCGTCGTCATCGCCGCCTCCATCGGGATCTGGCTGTTCTACGTCCAGCACCAGTTCGAGGGCGCCTGGTGGTCGCGCAACGAAGGCTGGTCGCTGCACGAGGCGGCGCTGCGCGGCTCCTCGCACCTGCACCTGCCGCCGGTGCTGCGCTGGTTCAGCGCCAACATCGGCGCGCACCACGTTCACCACGTCGGCAGCAAGATCCCCTTCTATCGCCTGCCGCAGGTGTTGGAGGACTATCCGACGCTGCAGGGCATGAGCCGGATCACGCTGAAGGACAGCCTCAAGGCCGTGCGCCTGAGCCTGTGGGACGAGGCGTCCGGCCGGCTGGTCTCGTTCCGTGAAGCGCGTCGCGCAACGCGCACGCGGACGCCGCAGCTGCAAGGCGCCTAAGCCGTAGGCGCCGGGCGCCGCGACCTGCGCGGCGCCTGGGCGCCTGACGCCGCAAGCCTCTGCCCGCCGCAGGGCTTATGGGCGACGCCGCCGCTTTCGCCTTCGCTTAGGCCATGCAGCTGACGGCGATGGCGATGTCGACGCCCTTCGATGAAATGAACGGCTGGCCGGGCGACGAGCCGCGCGCGGCCTACGCCAAGGTGAAGGCCTGGCTGGACGCCGCGCCGCCCGAACTGCTCCCGACCCGCCGCGCCCAGGCCGAACTCCTGTTCCGGCGTACGGGGATCACCTTCAACGTCTACGGCGACCCCGGCGGCTCGGAGCGGCTGATTCCCTTCGACCTCGTGCCGCGCGTGCTGACCGGCGCCGAGTGGGCGCGCATCGAACGCGGCCTGGTCCAGCGGGTCGAGGCGCTGAACGCGCTGCTGGCCGACCTCTACGGCGCCCAGGAGATCCTCAAGGCCGGCGTGATTCCCGAGGAGCTCGTCCGGCTGAACCCGCAGCATGAGCTGGCGGTGATGGGGCACAGGCCGTCGAAGGGCGTCTTCGTCCACGTCGCCGGCGTCGACCTGGTGCGCACCGGGCCCGACGACTTCTTCGTGCTCGAGGACAACGCCCGCACGCCGTCCGGCGTCTCCTACATGCTGGAGAACCGGGAGATGATGCTGCGGCTGTTCCCCGACCTCGTCGCCAAGGCCGGCGTCGCCCCGGTCGAGACCTATCCCGATCTGCTGCTGGACACGCTGCGCTCCGTCGCGCCCGCCGGTCCCGAGCCGGAGCCGACGATCGTCGTCCTGACGCCCGGCCCCTACAACTCGGCCTTCTACGAGCACAGCTTCCTGGCCGACAAGATGGGCGTAGAGCTGGTCGAGGGCGCCGACCTCTTCGTGCGCGACAACCTGGTCTTCATGCGCACGACCGAGGGCCCGCGGCGGGTGCACGTGATCTATCGGCGGATCGACGACGCCTATCTCGACCCGCTGTTCTTCCGGCCCGATTCGACGCTCGGCGTGCCGGGGCTGCTGGCCGCCTACCTCGCCGGCAACGTCGCCCTGGCCAATGCTGTCGGGACCGGCGTCGCCGACGACAAGGCGATGTACAGCTACATGCCGGAGGTGATCCGCTTCTACTCCGGGCAGGATCCGATCCTCGGCAATGTGCCGACCTGGCGCTGCCGCGAGCCGGATCACCTGGCTTATGTGCTCGACCACCTGCCCGAGCTGGTGGTGAAGGAGGTCGACGGATCCGGCGGCTACGGCATGCTCGTCGGGCCGCACGCCACCCGCCGGCAGATCGAGGAGTTCGCCGCCAAGCTGCGCGCCGATCCGCAGGGCTTCATCGCCCAGCCGACGCTGGCGCTGTCCACCTGCCCCACCCTGCACGACGGCCGGCTGGAGCCGCGGCACGTGGATCTGCGGCCCTTCGTGCTGACCGGCGCCGACGGGGTGAAGGTGACGCCCGGCGGGCTGACCCGTGTGGCGCTGACGCCCGGCTCGCTGGTGGTCAACTCCAGCCAGGGCGGCGGCACCAAGGACACCTGGGTCACGGACCTCTGACGCGCATGCTTTCGAGAACCGCCGCCAACCTCTACTGGACCGGCCGCTACATGGAGCGGGCCGACTTCCTGGCCCGCCTGCTCGACGCCACCGTCCGCCTCTCCGGCATGCCGACCACTTACGGCGACCCGGCGGCCTGGTCGGGGGCGCTGGCGGCCGCGGGGGTCGCCGAGGCCTTCGCCCGCAGCCACGAGGGCGAGCCGGAGGAGGCCGCCGTCGTCCGTTACCTGACGGTCGAGCCGACCAACCCGTCGGCGATCGCCAACTGCGTCGAGCACGCCCGCAGCAACGCCCGCGCGGTGCGCACCGGCCTCACCCGCGAGGCCTGGGAGGCGCTGAACTCCGCCTGGCACGAGATCGAGCGGCTGCGCGCCATGAACCCAGCCAAGCTGGAGGTGCGCGAGCTCACCGAGACCGTGCAAAGGGCCGTCGCCGTGTTCGACGGGGCGGCGCAGCGGACCATGCTGCGCGACGACGCCTACTGGTTCCTGCAGCTGGGCGCGGCGATCGAGCGGGCCGACAACACCGCCCGGCTGCTGGACGTGAAGTACCATCTGCTGCTGCCCCGCGGGGAGCCGGTCGGCGGCAGCCTCGACTATTTCCAATGGTCGACGATCCTGCGGACCGTGTCGGCCGCGACCGCCTACCGTTGGGTCTACCGCGACACGGTGAAGCCCTGGCTGGTGGCCGACATGCTGATCTTCAACGACCGCATGCCGCGCTCACTGACCTGCTGTTACGCCTCCATCGTCGAGCTCCTCGACCGCCTCGGCGCCGGCAGCGGCCGTCGCGGTCCCGCCCACCGCCAAGCCTCTAAGGTCCAGCTGGAGCTGCGGGAGAACAACGTCGAGGCGGTGTTCGCCTCCGGCCTGCACGAGTTCCTCGACCGCTTCATCGTCGACAACAACCGCCTGGGCTGCGCCATCGCCGAGCAGTTCGCCTTCTGACCATGCGCATCCGAGTCCGCCACGCCACCACCTACGCCTACGAGCAACCCGCCCACGGGGTGATCCAGGCCCTGCGGGTCACCCCTGTCGAGCACGAGGGCCAGCAGGTGCTGACCTGGCGGGTGGACGTCGACGTGGACGGGCTGATGCGCGAGACGCGCGACGCCTTCGGCAACGTCCTGCACCTGTTCTACGCCGACGGCCCGGTCACGCAGCTGACCGTCCGGGTCACCGGCGAGGTCGAGGTGCGCGAGACCCACGGCGTGGTGCGCGGCGCCGCCGAGCCCCTGCCACCGGCCACCTTCCTGCGCCCGACGCCGCTGACCGAGGCCGACGCGGCGCTGGCGGCGTGGGCCGAGGCGATCACCGCGGCGGACACGCTGAGCCGGCTGCACCGGCTGATGCGCGAGCTGGCCGGGCGGATGCGCTTTGACGCCGCGGCAACCGGGGTGGAGACCAGCGCCGCGGAAGCCTTCCGCGAGGGTCACGGCGTCTGCCAGGACTATGCCCACGTCTTCATCGCCGCCGCCCGGCGCATGGGCGTGCCCGCGCGCTACGTCTCCGGACATCTCTGCCGCCCGGAGGCCAACGAGCAGGAAGCCGCCCACGCCTGGGCCGAAGCCTATGTTGCCGACCTCGGCTGGACCGGCTTCGATCCGGCCAACGGGATCTGCCCCGACCAGACCTATCTTCGCGTCGCCGTGGGACTCGATTATCTGGATGCAGCGCCTCTGCGCGGCGCCCGGCGCGGCGGCGGTCAGGAGCGTCTGAACGTCGCCGTCCTGGCGCGCGAGGCCGGACGGCAGCGGCAGGACTGATCGGGAGCTGACCGTGACCTATTGCGTGGGCTTGCTGGTGCGCGAAGGCCTCGCCATGCTGGCGGATACCCGGACCAACGCCGGCGTCGACAACATCTCCACCTACCGCAAGCTGCGCGTCTACGGCGACGACGGGCGGCGGCTGATCGCCGTCGCCTCCGCCGGCAGCCTGTCCACCACCCAGACCGCGCTGGAGCGCGTGCAGCTCGGCTTCACGGCGCCGGACACCGGCGAGACCGAGTCGCTCGGCACCGTCGGGTCGATCCACCGCGCCGCCTACCTGATCGGCCAGGCGGTGCGCTCCACCAAGGACACGATGGAGGGATTGCGGCAGGGCGACATCAACTTCGACGCCACCCTGCTGGTCGGCGGCAGCGTCGCCGGCGAGCGCACCCGCCTGTTCCTCGTCTACGGCGCCGGCAATTTCATCGAGTGCGGCGAGGACACGCCCTACCTGCAGATCGGCGAGACCAAGTACGGCAAGCCGATCCTCGACCGGGCGCTGACCTACGACACCGAGCTCGACGAGGCGGTGAAGATCGGGCTGATCTCGTTCAGCTCGACCATGCGCTCGAACCTCGCCGTCGGCCTGCCGATCGACCTGATGACCGCCCGCTCAGGCGAGAGCCGGGCGAGGCTGACGCATCGCATCGACGACCACGACGACTACTATCGGGACCTCAACGACCGCTGGTCCGCGGCTCTGCGCGCCGCCCAGGCCTCGATCCCGCGCCCGCCCTATCGCTGAGCTTCGTCGCCGCCGACCATCTCGCCGTCCGGCTTGAAGCCGACCGGCAAGTAGCCGTGCAGGAAGGATTCCACGGCGACCGTCACCGGGCCGGAAATGTCGCGCCGGCCCGATTCCATCTCCAGCACGCGCTTCTCGCCCTGCTTGTCGCCGCCGGCGAGCCGCAACGCGCGCGCCAGTTGCACCGGGGTCCAGCCCAGCGCTTCGCGCGCCTGCTTCAAATGCGGACCGGTCTTAATCACGAACCCAATGTCTCCATAGCCGCGGCTCCGCCCCGGACGCCGCGCGGCGAACCTGTTACCCGACTTCTCCGCCTTTTTCGAGACTAAGCGCAGCGGAAACGCCGGCATTTCCACACCCCGCCGCACTCGAAGGCAGCTGTAGCGTTAGGACGAGACGGACCGCGCGATTCAGTTTCGTCGGGCCGACCTGGGACACCGCGAGATGATGCATCTGACCTGGGTCGACATCGTCCTCCGTCTCGCCCTGGCGGCGTTCGCGGGGATGCTGGTCGGCTACAACCGCGAAGCCCACAGCCAGGCTGCAGGCCTGCGCACGACGACACTCGTCTGCGTCTCGGCCTGCCTGTCGATGATCCTCGCCGCCCTGCTGCTGCACATGGATCCCGAAGCCGCCAACGACGACGTCATGCGGATCGACGTCATGCGCCTGCCGCTCGGCGTGCTGACGGGCATCGGCTTCATCGGCGCCGGCGCCGTCGTCCGCCGCGACAACGTGGTGATCGGCGTCGCGACCGCGGCCACGCTGTGGTTCATGACCATCGTCGGCCTGACCATCGGCGCCGGCGAGCTGGTGCTGGGCCTCGCCGTCACCCTGGTCGGCCTGACGGTGCTCGCGGCGCTCGGATGGGGCGACCTGCACATCCGCCGCCGCTTCCGCGCCGTGCTGCACGTAGTGGCGGATCCCGAGCGCCTGTCGGACGCCGAACTGCGCGACCTGCTGGCCGCCGGCGGCCAGCGCATCGTCGCCTGGAGCGTGATCTACCGCGACGCGGCGGAGACCTACGAGGCGCGGATCGACCTGGAGTGGCGCGGCCACACGCGCGACCGGGCGCATCCGCCCGACCTCCTCAAGGACCTCGCCCAACGTGCGGGCGTTCGGGCGATCGAGTGGACGCCCCAGCCGATCTCCGTCTGAGGCTCACGCCAGCCGCTGGGCGTGCCAGCGCAGGTGGTCCTCCATGAAGCTGGCGATGAAGTAGTAGCTGTGGTCGTAGCCCGGCTGCAGCCGCAGCGTCAGCGGCACGCCGGCCTTGGCGCAGGCGACCTCCAGCAGCTCCGGCTTGAGCTGCGGTTGCAGGAAGGGGTCGGCGTCGCCCTGGTCGACCAGCACCTCCGGCAGCCGGGCGCCGTCCTCCAGCAGCGCCGTCGCGTCGTAGCGCCGCCAGGCGGAGCGGTCGGGGCCGAGATAGCCGCCCAGCGCCTTCTCGCCCCACGGGCACCGCATCGGCGAGCTGATCGGCGCGAAGGCCGAGACGCTGCGCCAGCGCCCCGGATTCTTCAACGCCAGGGTCAGCGCGCCGTGGCCGCCCATCGAGTGGCCGAAGATCGCCTGGCGTTCCGGGGCGATCGGCAGCTCCGCCGCGACCAGCTCCGGCAGCTCGCTGACGATGTAGCTCTCCATCCGGTAGTTGGCGGACCAGGGCGGCTGCGTCGCGTCGACGTAGAAGCCGGCGCCGAGGCCGAAGTCCCAGGCGCCTTGCGGATCGTCCGGCACGTCCGGGCCGCGCGGACTGGTGTCGGGCGCGATCAGGATGAGGCCGAGCTCGGCGCAGACCCGCTGGAAATGGCCCTTCTCGGTGACATTGGCGTGGGTGCAGGTCAGTCCCGACAGGTACCAGACCACCGGGCAAGGCCCCGCCTCCGCCTGCGGCGGCAGATAGGCGGAGAAGACCATCTCGGTTCCGGTCTCGCGGCTCTTGTGCCGGTAGACGGCCTGGGTTCCGCCGAAGCTGCGGTTCGTGGAGACGGTCTCGAGCGCCATGTCAGTAGACCACCACGCTGCGGATGCTCTCGCCCCGGTGCATCAGGTCGAAGGCCTCGTTGATGCGCTCCAGCGGGAACCGATGGGTGATCATCGGGTCGATCTCGATCTTCCCGTCCATGTACCAGTCGACGATCTTCGGCGTGTCGGTGCGGCCGCGCGCGCCGCCGAAGGCGGTGCCTTTCCAGACCCGGCCGGTGACCAGCTGGAACGGCCGCGTGGAGATCTCCTTGCCCGCTTCGGCCACGCCGATGATCACGCTCTGTCCCCAGCCGCGGTGGCAGGCCTCCAGCGCCTGACGCATCACGTCCGTGTTGCCGGTCGCGTCGAACGTGTAGTCGGCGCCGCCGCCGGTCAGCTCGACCAGATGAGCCACCAGGTCGCCCTGCACCGTCTTCGGATTGACGAAGTGGGTCATGCCGAAGCGCCGCCCCCACTCCTCGCGCGCCGGGTTGATGTCGACCCCGACGATCATGCCGGCGCCGACCAGCTTCAGCCCCTGGATGACGTTCAGGCCGATGCCGCCGAGGCCGAACACCACGCAGTTGGCCCCGGCCTCCACATCGGCGGTGTTGACGACCGCCCCGACGCCGGTGGTGACCCCGCAGCCGACATAGCAGGTGGTGTCGAACGGCGCGTCCTCGCGGATCTTGGCCACCGCGATCTCCGGCAGGACGGTGTAGTTCGAGAAGGTCGAACAGCCCATGTAGTGGAAGATCGTCTGGCCCTTGTAGGAGAAGCGGCTGGTGCCGTCCGGCATCAGTCCCTTGCCCTGGGTGCCGCGGATCGCGGTGCAGAGGTTGGTCTTGCGCGACAGGCAGCTTTTGCACTGCCGGCACTCGGGCGTGTAGAGCGGGATCACGTGGTCGCCGGGCTTCACCGTCGTGACGCCGGGGCCGACTTCGACCACCACGCCGGCCCCCTCATGGCCGAGGATCGAGGGGAAGATTCCCTCGGAGTCGAAGCCGTCCAGGGTGTAGGCGTCGGTGTGGCAGACCCCCGTCGCCTTGATCTCCACCAGGACCTCGCCGGCGCGGGGCCCTTCGAGATCGACCTCGACGATCTCCAGCGGCTTCTTGGCTTCGAATGCGACGGCGGCGCGGGTCTTCATGACGACTCCTCGATCAAAGGCCGCCCGTTGTCTCAGCCGCTGGCGAGGAAGTGAAGGGCGCAACCTCGTCCCGCTCAGCGGCGGCGGCAACAGTCGGCGGGGCTTGGCGTTTGAAACTCATGACTGAACGCCCAGCGCTCCCCTCCGATGAACAAAGTTTACTGCGGGCCGCGCTCGACGGCCCGCTGCTGGATCGTGACCCGATCCAGGTCGGGCTCTGTCTGCGCCTGTGCGGCCGACGGCTGCTGCAGCGCGCGGGCGCCGCCTCCCAGGCCAACGGCTGGCGCGGGTCGCCCCACGCCTTCGTGCTGACCCGCGAAGGCTGGGCCCTGCTGAAGGCCGAACGACAGAAAAAGCCGCTCCGCCGCGCGGGCTGAGAGACCCGCGCGCTCACCGCGTCCGGAACCGTCGGGCGGCGGGCCGGTTGAAGCGGGAACGGACCCGAGCCTTGCGGGAGAGCGACCCATGACCGTGATCACCTGGCGCCGAGCCGCGGTCGGCGTGAGTCTCGCTTCCGGGCTGCTGATCGCCGGATGCTCCGACACCGACGAGGTCACCGCCAGCCGGGCCGCCGAAGCCACCGCCGAGATGGACACCCTCACCCCCGGGCCGGCGCCGACGCCGGGCGCCTCCGGCAGCGCCTACAGCGGCGGCGTCCCCTCCTCCGCCCCGCCGACCGGCGTTGCGCCCAGCGCCAGCGGCGCCGCCTCGGACACGGGCTACGTCGGCGGGGCTACGAGCGCCCCAATCGGCCCGTCGGACAGCGCTGGCAGCACGAGTGCGACGCCGTTCGCCCCGCCGAGCGGCGGCACCGCCGGGCGCCCCAGGAGCGCCGGCGAATAGCCTCGGTTCGATCGGTTCCTCCCCGACTGGGCCGGCCGGTTCGCGGCCGGCCCTTCTTTTGTCAGCCGCCGTGCTCTCTGCGCTCGGCCTCGGCGGGAGCCAGGGACAGCGGCGGCGCCACCTCCTCCAGCGGCCGGCGTTCGGCGCGCACCCCGAGCACGGCGGCGGCGACGGCGGCGATCAGCATCAGCCCGCCCCCCAGCAGATAGCCGACGAGTATCTGACTGCGCTCCCCGGTGTCGATCAGGGCCCCGAACACCGCCGGCCCGGCGACGCCGCCCAGAAGGGTGCCGAAGGCGTAGAACAGCGAGATCGAGATCGCCCGGACCTCGAGCGGGAAGAGCTCGCCGACCGTCAGATAGGCCGCGCTGGCCGCGGCGGAGGCGAAGAAGAAGATCACCGTCCAGGCCGCCGTCTGGCTGGTGGCCGTGAGCAAGCCCTCGGCGAACATCCACCCCGTCAGGCAGAGCAGCGCGCCGGCGATTCCGTAGGTCGCGCAGATCATCGTCTTGCGGCCGAAACTGTCGAACAGCCGACCGAGCAGCAGCGGCCCCAGGAAGTTGCCCAGGGCGAACGGCAGCATGAACCAGCCGATGGTCTGCGGGGCGACGCCGTAGAACTGGGTCAGCATCAAGGCGTAGGTGAAGAAGATCGCGTTGTAGCAGAAGGCCTGGGTGGCCATCAGGATCAGGCCAAGCGCGGTGCGCCGAGGATGCAGCCGCGTCAGGGTGAGCGCCACCTCGGTCCAACTGGTCCGCTTGCGGTGCAGGAAACGAAGCCGCGGGTGCGGGCGCTCGAGCGGCGGCAGCGGCCGGCGCGCCGCCACCTTGGCCTCGATCTCGCGCAGCACCGCCTCCGCCTCCCCCGGCCGCCCGTGGGTGATCAGCCAGCGCGGACTCTCAGGGATGTAGCGACGCACGATGATCACCCCGGCGGCCAGCAGCCCCCCGATGACGAAGGCGAGCCGCCAGCCCCAGGCTTGCGGCACGAGCGCGGGATCGAGCACCACCAGCGAGCCGAGCGCGCCGAGGGCCGCGCCGAGCCAGAAGCTGCCGTTGATCGCCAGGTCCGTGTAGCCGCGCCGGCGCGCCGGGATCAGCTCCTGGATCGCCGAGTTCACCGCGCCGTACTCGCCGCCGATGCCGGCGCCGGTCAGGAAGCGGAACAGCATGAACGACCAGAATTCCCAGCTGAATCCGGTGGCGATGGTGGCGAGCATGTAGACGCCGACCGTGATGGTGAAGAGCCTGCGCCGGCCCCATTTGTCGGTCAGCCGGCCGAAGACGACCGCGCCGATCACCGCGCCGAGGATGTAGGCGCTGCCGCTGAGACCCACCTGGCGGCTGGACAGCGCCAGCGCCTCGGGACCGGCGATGGCCGGGGCCAGCGAGCCGACGAGAGTCACCTCCAGGCCGTCGAGGATCCAGGTGATCCCCAGGGCGAACACCACGAGCCAGTGGAAGCGCGAGAACGGCAGGTGGTCGAGCCTGGCCGGCACGTCGGTCTCGAATGTCGCCCCGCCCCGACCCGTCATGTGCGCCTCATCAGCTCACCCCCGCCAGATCGGGGTCTAACCCCTAAGGCGAAGCTTGGGTTCCGCGCGCCTGCCGGTGTATGGGCCGCAGATGTCTTCCGACGAGATCCTGGTGGACGCGCGCGGCCATCGCTGTCCTGTGCCGACCCTGCGGCTGCGGCGGGCGCTCGAGGCCGCCGGTCCCGGCGCGCGCGTGCGTCTGCTGGCCGATGATCCTCTGGCGCGCATCGACGTGCCGCACTTCGCCGCTCAGAGCGGAGCCGAGGTGCTCGAGCGCGGCGAGGACGGCAAAACGCTCATTTTTCTGGTGGCCAGGTCAGCGGCTTAGACCCGCCGAGCTCGCCCAGCAGCAGCGGCCGGCGGTGGATGGCCGCCGCTTCCAGCGCCTGCTCGACCTCGGTCGCCAGGGCGCCGCCGAAGAAGATGGCGTTCACGCTCCAGGACAGCCAGATCAGGAAGATCACCACCGTGGCGATCGAGCCGTAGGTGGCGCCCAGGTGGGCGACCTGTTCGACGTAGAAGGCGATCGCCCAGGAGGCGCCCAGGCAAAGGGTTGCGGCGACGATCCCGCCGAGAATCGAGGCGCGCCAGTCCACCGCGCGGCTCGACATGGCGTAGCGGTAGATGCAGGCGAAGCCGACGCCGAGCGCGGCGCTGGCCCAGGTCCACTCGCTGTAGAGCCAGGAGACTCCGCGCAGCGGCCGCAGGTCGAAGGCCGAGCCCATCACCCGCAGCCCGAAGAAGGCCGCCGAGACCACCCCGAGGGCCGAGAAGGTGATGATCAGCACCATCAGGGCCAGGACGTTGAAGTGGACGAAGCCGCGCGGCTTGTCCTCGTCGTGGATGAACGACAGGCCGGCCAGCAGCGCCTTGAAGCCGCGATGGGCCGCGTAGGCGCCGATGACGAACGCCAAGCCGCTCTGCGTGGAGATCGCCGCCCGCGGCGTCGTCGTCAGGCGCAGCAGCTCGTTCTGGAAGATCTCGCGCGCGCCGACCGGCATCAGCCGCGCCAGGGCCTCGCCTTCCAGCGCCGCCTGGGCGGGATCGGCCAGCAGGCTGAACAGCCCGACCAGGATCGCCAGCGCCGGGAAGATCGCCAGCATGATGAAGAAGGACACGCCGCCCGTGTAGAGCATCACGTCCCGACCCCACAGCCGCACGAGCGCGCGCAAGAGGATGCGGACCACCACTCGGAAGCCGTGGACGGGATCCCAGTCCGCCTGCCGCAGACGCCGAAGACTCGATCCGATCATTGGCGCGGAAGGTGCGTCATCGCTGGCGGGGCTGGCAAGTAGCGCTCAGATGGAAACGGCGCGTCACCTTGGGACAGGTGACGCGCCGCCGATGGGCGTGTCGTTCCATCGAGTCGGCCGTCGCTTCGAGGGACGGGAGAGCGCGGCGGCCAACGTTCGGCAGTATTGCGCCCAGCCGGCTGAACCGCGGCTGAACGGACGCGTCAGGAACTGTAGGGAGCCGACCCCGCGGCGAGTTCGCCAGATAATGCGGTTCGCGCTAGAGCTTGACGGGAAGGGCGCGCCCATTTCGCCCACAGCCGCGCGCCGTTCGCCTATTCGCCGGCGCGCCTTTTCATGCTTTGCTAGAGGATCGGGGTGGGGGTTTCGGGGAAGATGGACACCAGCGTCCAGGCGCGAGTGCTGATCGTCGCGCGCGACGACGAACTCGCCGGCCCTTTGTCCGAGGGGCTGGATCGGCTCGGCTGGCGCACGGTGACCGCGCGCACGCCCGCCGCGGCGTTGGCCTGCGTCGCGGACTTGCAGATTGAAGCGGCGATCTTTGATCTCTCGGGCGGCGAGGTGCTGCTCGATCTCGCTAGGCAGCTGAAGGCCGCCTGCGCGCCGCGCCGCCTGCCGCTGCTGGCGATCGGCGATCCCGATCCGTCGCTGGGGAGCTACGGCTTCGACCTCACCATGGCCGCGCCGCTGCATCCCTCCCAGGCCGCCATGCGGCTGGAGAGCCTGGTGCGGCTGGCGGTGGCCGAAGAGGAATTCGAGCTGCGCATCGAGACCTTCGCCGCGCGCGGCCGCCTGCTCACCCTGCCCGAGCCCGACGCCAGCCGGTTGCGGATCCTGGCGATCGGCGAGCCGGCGCCGCAGTTCCTGGCGCTGTCCAACGCGCTCAAGCGCGACGGCGCCGAAGTGATCGGCGCCTTCACCGCCTACACCGCTTTCGACTACCTGCACGAGCGCCCGTTCGACGGCGTCGTGCTGTGGGCCGGCGACAATCCGCAGGAGGCGCTGTCGATCGCCGCCGGCCTGCGCCGCAACACCCGCCTCTTCCACACCCCGGCGCTGCTCTACATGCGCCACGGCTCCTACATCACCACGGCCGAGGCCTATCACCGCGGCGTCTCCGACGTCGCCTCGCCGCAGACGCCGGAAGACGAGACCGCCCGCCGCGTGCTGGAGCTCGCCCGCAACCATCGCCGGCTGAGCGCCGTACGACACGCGCTCGACGGCGCGCGCGGCTCGGGGCTGATGGACCCGGCCACCGGGCTGTTCACCCGCGAGCTGTTCGCCGCCCACCTCGCCCGCATCGCCCAGGCCGCCAGGGTGCGCAACCGCCCCTTGAGCGTCTGCGTCCTGCGGGTCGCCGAGAAACCGGAGCTCGCCGAGGCCAGGGCCGGCGGCTGGATGGCGCGGGCCATCCCGCAGATCGGCTCGATGGTCGGCCGGCTGGTGCGGGTCGAGGACACCGCCGCGCGGCTGGCGCCGGAAGTCTTCGCCCTGGCCCTGCCCGCGACGCCGCTGCACGCGGCGCAGACGGCGGGCGAGCGGATCGCCGCGGTGATCGGCTGCACCGCCTTCGAGGCCGGCGACGGCAAGCCGCCGTTCGTGGTCGAGTTCGACATCGGCGCGGCGGAGGTCACCTCGCCGGAAGGCGTCGGCCGGGCGCTGGAAGACGCCGCCGGCCGGGCGCAGACGCTGAAGGCCGGCTGACGCCGCAATCCGGCGGGCCTCCCGGGGAAGCCCCACCGGTCTTCCGGTAGCTATCGCGCCAGCTTCGCCAGTTCGTTCAGCACCTTCTCGGCCGCGGCGAGCCGCTGCTCGGGCGTCTCCCATTCGCCCTTCACCACCACCTTGTGGTCCGGGCGGACCTTCCAGGCGATCTGGTTCTTGGCGACGAACTGAACGAGGCCCATCGGGTTCTTGAACTCGTCGTTGCGGAAGCTGACGACCGCGCCCTTCGGCCCGACGTCGATCTTGGCGACGTTGGCCTCGCGGCAGAGCCCCTTGATGGCGACGACTTTCAGAAGCTGGTCGGCCTCCGGCGGCAGCGGCCCGAAGCGGTCGATCAGCTCGGCGGCCAGGGCTTCGCGGTCCTGCGACTTCTCCGCCTCCGACAGGCGCCGGTAGAGCGCCAAGCGCACGTTCAGATCGGGGACGTAGTCCTCGGGAATCAGCACCGCGGCGCCGGTGTTGATCTGCGGCGACCAGCCCCGGTCGGCGAGCTGGGCCTCGGCGCCGGCGCGCTCCCTCAGCTCGGCGACGGCGTCCTCCAGCATCTGCTGATAGAGCTCGACGCCGATCTCCTTGATGTGGCCGGACTGCTCCTCGCCGAGCAGGTTGCCGCCGCCGCGGATGTCGAGGTCGTGGCTGGCCAGCTGGAAGCCGGCGCCCAGGCTGTCCAGCGACTGCAGCACCTTCAGCCGCTTCTCGGCCGAGAGGGTGATCTGCTTCTCCGCCGGGGTCGTCAGGTAGGCGTAGGCGCGCGCCTTGGACCGACCGACCCGCCCGCGCAGCTGGTAGAGCTGAGCCAGGCCGAACATGTCGGCGCGGTGGATCACCAAGGTGTTGGCGGTCGGAATGTCCAGCCCGCTCTCCACGATGGTGGTCGCCAGCAGCACGTCGTACTGGCCGTCGTAGAAGGCGCCCATCACCTCCTCGAGCTGGGTGGCCGACATCTGGCCGTGGCCGACGACGAACTTCACCTCGGGGACCTGCTCGCGCAGGAACCGCTCCAGGTCCGGCAGGTCGTTGACCCGCGGGGCGACGTAGTAGGCCTGGCCCCCGCGGTACTTCTCGCGCAGCAGCGCCTCGCGGATCACCACCGGATCGTAGGGCGTGATGTAGGTCCGCACCGCCAGCCGGTCGACCGGCGGGGTGGCGATGATCGACATCTCACGGATGCCCGACAGCGACATCTGCAGCGTCCGCGGGATCGGTGTCGCGGTCAGGGTCAGCATGTGGACGTCGGCGCGCAGTTCCTTGAGCTTCTCCTTCGCCTTGACGCCGAAGTGCTGCTCCTCGTCGACGATGACCATGCCGAGGTTCTTGAAGCCGACCTGCTTGCCGAGGATCGCGTGGGTGCCGACGACGATCTCGACCTCCCCGTTCTTCAACGCTTCGCGGGTCTCCGCCGCCTCCTTGGCCGGGACCAGCCGCGACAGTCGGCGCACGCGCACCGGCCAGCCTTCGAAGCGCTCGACGAAGGTCTTGTAGTGCTGCCGCGCCAGCAGGGTAGTCGGCGCGACGACCGCGACCTGCTGGCCGCTCATCGCCACGACGAAGGCGGCGCGCAGCGCCACTTCCGTCTTGCCGAAGCCGACGTCGCCGCAGATCAGCCGGTCCATCGGCTTGCCCGAGCCCAGGTCCTCCAGCACGTCGGCGATGGCGTTGAGCTGGTCGTCGGTCTCCTCGTAGGGGAAGCGGGCGCAGAACTCGTCGAACACCCCGTGCGGCGGCTCGACCTCGTCCGTCTTCTTCATCGCCCGCTCGGCGGCGATGCGGATCAGGCCGTCGGCCATCTCGCGCAGCCTCTCCTTGGCGCGGGCCTTGCGCGCCTGCCAGGCCGCGCCGCCGAGCCGGTCGAGCTGCACGCCCTCCCCGTCCGCGCCGTAGCGGGTCAAGAGGTCGATGTTCTCCACCGGCAGGTAGAGCTTGGCCTCGCCCCCGTACTGCAGTTCGAGCGTATCGTGCGGCGCCCCCTGGACGTCCAGGGTCTTCAGGCCCTCGTAGCGGCCGATGCCGTGGTCGATGTGGACCACCAGGTCGCCCTGGGTCAGCGACGAGGCTTCCGCCAGGAAGTTGGAGGCGCGGCGGCGCTTCTTCGGCCGCGCCAGACGATCGCCGAGGATGTCGGTCTCGGAGATCACCGCCAGCGAGTCGGTTTCGAAGCCGGCGTCGAGCGGCAGGACCACCCGCTGCGGCGTCTTGCGATCCGCCGCCTTGGCCGCATCCCAGTAGGGCGCGAAGGGCGCCCCCTTCAGCCCGTGGTCGGCGAGCATCGTGCCCAGGCGATCGGACGAGCCCTCGGACCAGGAGGCGAACAGCACCCGCTTGCCCGCCGCGACCAGCTTCTTGGCGTGATCGGCGGTGGCCTCGAACAGGTTCACGCTGTCGAGCTTGCGCTCGGCCGAGAAGTTGCGGCCCTGGCGCGCGCCCATGTCGAGGACGGCCTCGCCCTCGGCTTCCAGGAAGGCGGAGAAGCGACGCGACGGCCGCACGGCCAGCGCCTCGTCCCACTCGGCCTCGTCGAGATAGAGGCGGGTCGGCTCCAGCGGATGATAGTGCAGCTTGCGCTCGGCCTGAGCCCGCGCGTCGTAAGCGTCGCGCAGCAACGCCAGGCGTTCGTCCCGCGCCTCGCGGCTCAGGTGGTCGAGGGCGATCAGGCTGTTCTTCGGCAGATAGTCGAACAGCGTCGCCATCGACGGGTAGAACAGCGGCAGCCAGTGCTCCATGCCGGCTCTGCGGCCGCCTTCGGAGACGGTGGCGTAGAGCGGGTCGTCGCCCGGCGCGCCGAACGCCTCCAGGTAGCCGGAGCGGAAGCGGGAGATCGCCGCGGCGTCGAGCAGCGCCTCGCTGACCGGCAACAGGCTGACGTCCTTCAGCTGCCGGGTGGAGCGCTGGGTTTCCGGATCGAAGGCGCGAATGGATTCCAGGGTGTCGCCGAACAGGTCGAGCCGCACCGGCTCGTCCGCCGTCGGCGGAAAGACGTCGATCACCCCGCCGCGAATCGCGAACTCGCCACGCTCAGACACGGTCGAGGCGCGCTGGTAGCCGTTGACCGCGAAATAGGCCTCGAGGTCGGCGATCTCGACGCTGTTGCCGGCCTTAGCCGAATAGCTCGCCCGCTGCACCGCCGCGATCGGCGGCAGCCGCTGCAGCAGCGCCGGGGCGGTGGTGATCAGGAGCCGCGGGGTCTTCTCGTCGCCGAGCTGCGCCAGGATGGACAGGGTCGCCATCCGCTGCGCCGCCACCCCGGCCGAAGGGCCGATGCGGTCGTACGGCAGACAGTCCCACCCCGGGAAGGTCAGCACCTCGACGTTCGAGGCGAAGAAGCGGAAGGCGTCGGCGAACGACGACAGGCGCGCGGCGTCCCGGGCGACGAAGACCGAGAGGCCTTTGCGCGCCTTGACGATGTCGGCCATGACCAGGGCGTCGAAGCCCTCCGGCGCGCCGACCAGGTCCAGGCGGCCGGGATCGTCGGCGACCCGGCGCAGCTGCGCCTGGCTGGGGGGTCGCGCGGCGTCGTCAGCCGCCATTGTCGGCTCCACGGACCGCGTGAACCTTGTATCGGAAGTCCTTGATCCGGTTCATCAACTCGCCGTCCCACTCGGCGGGAGTCGGCAGCCGGTCGGTGATCCAGGCGTAGAGGTCCTGATCCGGAACCTCGAGCAGCCGCTCGAATTCATCCAGTTGGTCGGGGGTAAACCCCGCCACGTGCTCGTCCGCGAACGGCCCCAGGATGAGGTCCGCTTCCCGGAAGCCCCGCCGCCATGCGCGGAACTTCAGCTTCTTCAGCCGTGCTTCGTCGATGCTCATGAGAGGACCGCGATATAGAGCGCGCGCGAGCCAAGCGCCAGTGCGCTGGATCTCAAGTTCGCCCGGTCCGGGCGCGCCAGTCAGGGTATGGTCGAAAGATGCGGCCCGAGATTCTGTTCCCGCTGTTTGCGCCGGTCACCGCCCTGAAAGGCGTCGGACCACGCATCGCGCCCCTGCTGCAGAAGCTGGCCGGGCCGATCGTGCGCGACGTGCTGTTCCTCAAGCCACACTCGGTGATCCGCCGCACGCCCGCCAACATCGCCGGCGCGGTCGACGGCGAGATCATGACCTTCGAGGTGACGGTCGAGAGCTACCAGCCGCCGCGGGGGCCGCAGCAGCCCTGGCGCATGCGGGTGTTCGACGACACCGGCTTCATGACCCTGGTCTTCTTCGGCGGCTTCGGCGGGCAGTTGGAGACGCGCCATCCGGTCAACTCGCGGCGCATCGTCTCCGGCAAGGTCGAGGACCAGCGCGGCTTCGGCTGGCAGATGGTCCATCCCGACTACATCGTCCCGCCGGAGAAGGCGGCCGAGATCCCCGACCTGGAGCCGGTCTACCCGGCGACCGCCGGCCTTCCTGCGCGCACCGTCCGCCGCTTCGCGCTGGAGGCGCTGGACCGGGCCCCGGAGCTTGCCGAATGGCAGGACGCGGCCTGGCTGAAGCGCGAGGGCTTTCCCACTTGGCGCGAGGCGATCGGGCGGCTGCACGCCCCCGCGAGCGAAGCCGACCTCTCGCCCAACGCGCCGCACATGCGCCGGCTCGCCTTCGACGAACTGCTCGCCCAGCAGCTCGCCATGGCGCAGCGCAAGGTCGAGCGGCGGCGCCTGCCGGCCCCGCGCATCGCCCGCAGCCAGCTCGCCGACGCGGTGCAGGCCGACCTGCCGTTCGCTTTGACCGGCGCGCAGGAGCGCGCCCTGGCCGACATCCGTTCGGACTTCGCCTCGGGCGAGCGGATGAGCCGCCTCGTCCAGGGCGACGTGGGCTCCGGCAAGACGGTGGTGGCGATGTGCGCGATGGCCGACGTCGCGGCGGCCGGCGGCCAGACCGCCTTCATGGCTCCGACCGAAATCCTCGCGCGCCAGCACCATGAGACCATCGCCGGGCCGCTCGCCGCCCACGGGATCGAGGTCGTCCTGCTGACCGGCCGCGACAAGGGCGCCGCGCGCCGCGAGAAGCTGGCGGCCCTCGCCTCCGGCGTGGTCAAGGTGGCGGTCGGCACCCACGCCCTGTTCCAGGACGACGTCGTCTTCGAGCGGCTGGAGCTGGCGGTGATCGACGAACAGCACCGGTTCGGCGTGGCCGAGCGCCAGCGGCTGCTCGACAAGGGCCAGGGGGTGCACGTCATGGCCATGTCGGCGACGCCGATCCCGCGCACCCTGGAGCTGACGCTCTACGGGGACCTCGATGTCTCGCGCATCGACGAAAAGCCGCCCGGCCGCACGCCGGTGGTGACCCGCGCCTCGCCGATGGCGCGGCTGCCCGAGGTGGAGGCGCGGCTGCGCGAGGCGGTGGCCGCCGGCGCCCAGGCCTTCTGGATCTGCCCGCTGGTCTCGGAATCCGAGCTCATCGACCTGGCCGCGGCGGAGACCCGCGCGGCCGAGCTGAAGGAGCGGCTGGGCGCCAGCGTCGGCCTGGTGCACGGCAAGATGCCCGCCGCCGCCAAGGACGCGGTAATGGCCGAGTTCGCTGAAGGCCGGCTCGCCGTGCTCGTCGCCACCACCGTGGTCGAGGTCGGCGTCAACGTGCCGAACGCTACGATCATGATCATCGAACAGGCCGAGCGCTTCGGCCTGGCGCAGCTGCACCAGCTGCGGGGCCGGGTCGGTCGCGGCGCTCGCGAAAGCTCCTGCGTGCTGCTCTACGACCCGCCGCTCTCGGAGATCGCTCAGAAGCGGCTCGACATCCTGCGGCGCACCGACGACGGCTTCCTGATCGCCGAGACCGACCTGGAGCTGCGGGGCGGCGGCGACGCCCTCGGCCTGCGCCAGTCGGGCCTGCCCGACTACGTCTTCGCCGACCCCTTCGTGCACCGCGAACTGATCGCCGCCGCCGGCGACGACGCGCGCATGATCGTCGGCCGGGACCCGCAGCTGACCTCGCCGCGCGGCGAGGCGCTGCAGGTGCTGCAGGAGCTGTTCGACTGGAAGGCGGGACTGGCGCTTAAGGCTGCGGGCTGAAGATCCTCCCCTTCAGGGGGAGGTGTCGGCGAAGCCTACGGAGGGGGCTTCCACTCAGATCTTGCCGAATGGCGTTGGATCCCACCTTCTGAGCGGAAGCCCCCTCACCCGCTTCGCGGGAGCTCCCCCGAGGGGGGAGCACCGTGCGCGCCAAGCAACTCCGCCAGCGTCACCGGCCGGTAGTCGCGCGCATCCACGCCGACGTCGAACTGGCGCTTCAGCCCCTTCATCCGCCCGTGGCTGTGGCCGTGCAGGTTTATCGCGCCCTTGTGCTGGCGGTTCCAGGTGCGGAAGGGATAGTGGCAGAGCACCAGAAAGCGGCCGTCGCGCTCGATCTCGGCGTAGGGCGCGACGCTGGCCCAGCCCGGCTGCGCCTGGGGGTCGCGGTCGTTGTTGCCGACCACCAGGTGCTTCGCCCCGTTCAGCTGCGCCAGCACCTCGCCGGCGCGGGCGGCGGTTCGCGCGAAGTCGCCGAGGTGCCAGACTTCGTCCTCGGGCGCGACGACGGCGTTCCACCGGCGGATCAGCTCGGCGTCCATCTCCGCGACGTTCGCGAACGGCCGCGGATAGAGGTTCAGGGTGCGATGGTCGCCGAAGTGCGTGTCGCTGGTGAAGAAGGTCGCCACGACCGAGCTGGGTTCAGGGGGCCAGGGCCGGAGCCGTCGGCGTCGCGTCCTGGGCCATCAAGGCCGCGACGCGCGCTTGCGCGTCTGACTCAAGATCCGCGTAGAACAGGTTGAATCCCGGAACTCTTCGGCGATCGGCCCAGGCGCCCTGCCTCTCCAGCGACTTCGATTTCGGCCGGGTGACGAACAGCACGCCGCCCTGGCACTGGGCCGCCACCTGCCGCGCCAGGAAGCCGGGTCGGGCGTCCCATTCCAGGCCCGTGGCGTTGGCGGCGCCGAGGTGCAGCCGGGCGGGGGCCGGCTCGTCGGTCACGCGCCCGAGGATCGGGTTGAAGCAGAGCACCGGCCGGTCGCCGAGATTGACCAACTCGCCGCCCGGCCCCCAGGTCAGCGCCCGGTCCAGCTGGATGCGGGCGCGCTGGAACTGGCCCTCGGAGACGCTGATCCAGCTGGCGAGGCATCCCGGCTGGCCCCGCGCCAGGCACGGCGGGATCGGCGCCGCGTCGGCCGGCATGGCGGTCTCGACGAGGTAGGCGACGGCGAGACGCTGCCGCACGGCGGGGTCTTGCGCGACCACCTCGGCCAACAGCCGCTCGGCCAGCACCCCGCCCTGCTCGACGCCGACCAGCACGATCGGCCGGCCTTGATTGTAGCGCGCGAGATAGGCGCGGAACGCGCGCTGGACGTCGCCGTAGGCGAAGGCCCGCGCGGCCCGAGCGTCCTCGTTGAGGGTCAAGAGGCTGTAGAGGCTCGCCTCGCGATAGCGCGGCGAGAACAGCCGGCCGACCTGCTGGAACGGACCGGCGTAGTTGGGAGCCATCACCCGCTTGAAGATGCGGTCCGCCTTGGCGTCGCCGATCGGCGCGTTCCAGTTGCGGCCGCCGTCGAAGGTGGTCGGCGCGATGAAGAAGACGTCGGCGGGCGGGTCCTCGCCTGCGGGCCGCGTCGGATCGTCCGGCAGCAGGGCCCAGGCGCTCGCCTGCGCATAGTCAGGCGCCGGCGGCGGCTTGTAGGTCTGGAACGGGATCTTGGGATCCAGGTACGTCTTCATCAGGTCGTCCCAGAAGACGCCTGTGGCCACGCCCAGCAGCAGGACCACGCTGAGGGCCAGCAGCGCAAACCAGCGGGTCGGTCGCCTGCGTGCCCCCGTCATGGCTCAGCGGTGGTGGTCCGGCTGGCTGAGGAAGCGGCTGACGTAGTCGTCGATGCCCTCCTCCAGCGGCGTCATCGGCTTGGCGTAGCCCGCCGCCTGCAGCCGGTCCATCTTCGCCTCGGTGAAGTACTGATACTTGTCCCGGATCATCGGGGGCATCTGGGTATATTCGATCTGCGGCTCGCGGCCGGCCGACTTGAACACCGCGGTCGCCATGTCGGCGAAGCTGCGCGCGGTCCCGCTCCCCAGGTTGAAGATGCCGTTCACCCCGGGATTGGCCATCAGCCATTGAGTGACGTCGGCGACGTCGCGGACATAGACGAAGTCGCGCTTCTGGCCGCCGTCCGGGACGTCGGCGCGGTAGCTCTTGAACAGCTGGACGCTGTGGCCGTCGCGGACATGCGGCCAGATCTGCGAGGCCACCGACTTCATCGAGTGCTTATGTTCTTCGTTCGGCCCGTAGACGTTGAAGAACTTCAGGCCCACCCATTGCGGCGGCGCGTAGTCGCGGTCGGCCTGGCGCACGGCGAAGAGATCGAACAGCGCTTTCGACCAGCCGTAGGTGTTCAGCGGCCGCAGCCTCGCCAAGGCCTCGTAGTCATTGTCGTCGTCGAAACCGTTCTCGCCGGCGCCGTAGGTGGCCGCCGAGGAGGCGTAGATCAGCCGGCGCTGGCGATCGGCGCACCAGCGGAACAGGTCGCGGCTGAGGGTGAAGTTGGAATGAACGATCTTGTCCGCATCGGGCTCGGTGGTCGAGGAGACCGCGGCCATGTGGATGACCACCTCGACGTCGCGCCAGCGCTTCTCGAGCCAGTCGAACATGTCCTCCGGCGCGACGAAGTCGCCGATCGGATGCTTGGCGATGTTGCGCCACTTGCCGAGGTCGGCATCGCGCAGCCGGTCGCAGACGACGACGTCGAGGCTGCGGTCTTCGGCCAGCCGGGCGACAATGTTGGAGCCGATGAAGCCCGCGCCGCCGGTGACGAAGGCGATCTTGCGGGTCATGCCTGCTCCTTGCTGCTCTTGCCCTGATTGATCCGGGCGATGGCGGCGGTGGTCGAGTAGCCGTCGACGAGCTGGGCCAGCTTGACCTCGCCGCCCCAGGATTTCACCAGATCGCCGCCGACCACCTGATCCTCCGCATAGTCCGCGCCCTTGACCAGAACGTCAGGACGCGCGGCCTCGATCAACCGGATCGGCGTGGATTCTTCGAACGGCGCCACCAGGTCGACCGAGCCCAGCCCGGCCAGCACCAGGGCGCGGGACTCCAGGTCGTTGACCGGCCGGCCCTCGCCCTTCAGCGCGCGCACCGACTCGTCGGAGTTCAGGCCGACGATCAGCCGGTCGCACCAGCTGCGCGCCTGGGCGAGATAGGCGACGTGGCCCTTGTGCAGGATGTCGAAGCAGCCGTTGGTGAAGCCGACC
>Ga0164243_10002954_pt1 | contig 27525 bp, 25 predicted proteins | sample OricompcompostOP_FD_108781 | JGI IMG/M metagenome (GOLD analysis project Ga0164243, IMG submission 108781) | Organic Plus compost microbial communities from Emeryville, California, USA - Original compost - Organic plus compost (OP) | ecosystem: Engineered > Solid waste > Mixed feedstock >...
CCCACATTGTCCCTCGTGATCTGCTTGAGGGGCGAGAAACGCTGCTCGCTGTAGCCGCCCCCCGTCGCCGGCCACTGGCGCCCGTCCGCCGCAAACCCCAGTATCGCCGCCGCCGGATCGCGCATCCCCTCCGCCGCCTGGTCCACGGCCCCGCTGTCGCAGGCCGCTAGGCCGCCGATCATGCACAAAAGAAGCCCCACCGTGGCGGCACGTCCGCGCCGCCGCGATGCAGGCGCACTGCCATCGCTATACATCGTCCGCATGAGATTGAGCCGTTCCCCTGTTGGCTTATGGGCGCATCGTCTCACAGAAAACGGGGGAATGGAACGGACTAGTGACGGGCGGCGGCCTCGGCCTGCCGCAGCGTGTAACGGGCCTCGGCGGCGAACCCGTCCTCCTCGAACCATCGGGCCTCAAGACGCAGGTTCGCCTCGGGCAGCCGGGCGTACCTGGCCGACCAGTCCAGCAGGTCATAAGCTGCCTTCCGGTTTTCCCGGCGCCAGTCGGCGGCCCAGCGGTTGAGGGATTGCCCCGCATCCTCCCAGCCCATGGCCATGGGGACATGGCGGGTCATATGCGCGGCCAGGCTTTCCCTGCCCGGTACCGGGCCGAAGACGAGAGCCTTCACCAGCACCGCCTGGACCAGCAGCACGGCGGCCGAGAGAATGGCAAGGCCATGGATGTCCTTGTCGAAGCCCCGTTCTTCAGAAACTGGTTGAAGTCTGAGACACAAGGCCATGCCGAAGGCGAGAAACAACAATGTGCTGGCATGGTAGAGCGTGCCCGAGACCAGCCCTGCCGCCATGAGGCCAAGGACGATGGCCGGTCCTACCCGGCGGCCCCCGCCCTCCCCGCGCAGGCCGCGGTTCACCACGCATCCGATCGCAACAAGAAAGAGGAGAGCGCCCGGCACGCCCCATTCCAGCGCCAGCTGCAGGAGCATGTTGCCCGGGTGGTCGTGCCCCGGCCGCAGATAGGCATATTGATCGGGCCCGATACCGATGAGCGGCGCGGCGGCGAGCATGGCCCAGGCCCTGCCCCATTCGCCCCAGGGCGGCGTCCATGCGGCAGCGATCAGCCCGAGCGCCGTTACGAGCCCCAGGGCGGCCGCCGGCACTGCTGCGCGCTTCCAGCCCGGATAGGTGGTGAGGAATACCGACGCCATGGCGGCAAAGATGCCGTGCAGCACCCATTCGGCCTGGCGCACCAGGGCCACGGCGGAGAGCCCGGCATTCAGCGTGGTGCAGGCGACAAGGAGAAACCAGCCGAGGACGAGCCATATGGCGGCCGGGTGCCAGTCGCCCATCCGGAGCAGGCTGAGGCGGGGTGTGAAGAAGGCCGCACCGAGGAACAGCGCCTCCCCCGCTGCGACCACCAGCCGCTCCAGCGCCGCGCCGCCGCCCGGCAGCAGCGTCCCGGCCAGCAGGCAGGCCGCCGGCGCAAGGGCCAGAACGGCGACGAGCACGCCGCCCGCCAGCCTTGCGGCCCCCGATCCTGTCATCAAAAGCGTTTTCTGCACGCCTACCTTTTGGATGTGCGATGTCATATAGTGCCGAGCCTAACCGATTTGGGTAAAGAGATATTAACCGTGCCGCCCACCGACGATCTTCCACCAGCCGGGATAGACCGCCTGCGCCGTATCATGGCCCGCCTGCGCGACAGGGACACCGGGTGCCCATGGGACGTGGAGCAGGATTTCTCCACCATCGCCCCCTACACCATCGAGGAAGCCTACGAGGTGGCGGATGCCATCGAGAGGAACGACATGGCGGAGCTGAAGGAGGAGTTGGGCGACCTCCTCCTGCAGGTTGTCTTTCACGCCCAGATGGCGGACGAGGCCGGCCATTTCGATTTCGACGACGTGACCAACACCATCAGCGAGAAGATGGTGCGGCGCCATCCCCATGTGTTCGCAGACGCGGAACTGACGGCCGGCGCGTGGGAAGCCCACAAGGAAGCCGAGCGGCACGAAAAGAGCGATATGCCGCCCAGCGCTCTGGACGGCGTGGCCCTTGCCCTGCCCGCCCTCCTGCGCGCCGTCAAGCTGCAGAAGCGTGCCGCCCGCGTGGGGTTCGACTGGTCGGACGCCAAGGACATCCTCGCCAAGCTGCGCGAGGAGCTGGGGGAACTGACGGACGAGCTGACGCCGGATTTCGAGCAGAACCGGGACGCACTGATCGATGAATTCGGCGATGTGCTCTTCGTCTACGCCAATCTGGCGCGCCATCTGGACATTGACCCGGAACAGGCTCTGCGCGGCACCAACGCGAAATTCGAGCGCCGCTTCAGGGAAGTGGAACAACGCCTTGTCAAACAGGGAAAAACGGCGAAAGACGCCTCTCTTGACGAGATGGAGGCGTTGTGGATCGCCATCAAACGGGAAGAGAAGCGAAGCCCATGACCATCCAGCTGCTGATCGGCAACAAGAACCATTCCTCCTGGTCGCTCAGGGCCTGGCTGGCCCTGGCCGAAACCGGCATTCCCTTCGAGGAAACGGTGGTCGAACTCTATGTGGAGGGCTCCAGGGAGAAGCTTCTCGCCTTCTCGCCCGGCGGCAAGGTGCCGGCCATCAAGGACGGGGAGATCACGGTCTGGGAGTCCCTTGCCATCCTGGAATATCTGGCGGAGACCTCGCCTGAGAAGCAGCTCCTGCCCGCCGACAAGGCGGCGCGGGCCCATTGCCGCTCGGTCTGCAACGAGATGCATGGCGGGTTCATGGCGTTGCGCAGGGAAATGCCCATGGATATCCGGGCGACCCGGCCCAACCTTCCCATGTCCCAGGACGCGCTCACCAACGCCGCCAGGGTGGATGCCATATGGATGGATTGCCTGCAGCGCTATGGCGGCCCCTTCCTTTTCGGCCATTTCACCATGGCCGATGCCATGTTCGCCCCGGTGATCTATCGGTTCCTCACCTATGGCTACGAGCCGGGGGACGCCTCCAGGGCCTATATGAAATTCATGCGCCTCAGGCCCGCTCTCCAGGCATGGGAAAAGGCGGCCTATGCCGAGCCCTGGACCAGCGAGCGGCTGGAGCGGCGGGAATAGTCGCTAACCGCCAGCAATGATGACGGTAATACCGGCGGATCGATCGAGGATCCGGAACCTGTTCATCATCTGAAGACTCCGTCCACGGCGTGCGTCGAGTGTCCGGGCACGGTGCAGCGCCCGGCATTCAGGGCCTGGACGTGCGGTGCGGCCTTCAGGAAGGCTTTCACGTCCGTCCAGGTGAAATCGGGTTTGACCTCCAGGAAATGCGCGAAGATCCGGCGCACCACTTCCATATCCTCGGGATAATCCACCGTCCAGCGCAGGTGGGACTCATCCCGCGCCTGACGCATGCTGCCCACGCGGAAAAGCTCCGGCCGGGCATAGAGGTAGGGCGTCACATGCTCCCGGTCATGGGCACTGCATGCAGCGGCACCAGCGGATTGCAGGGCTGCGAAGGTCATCACCTCCGCGTCCAGCCCGTGCGGAAACGTGCGCTCGATGCCCAGGCTGGAGATGTCGTAGCCGCCCTCCAGATGAAAGGCGATGAGATCGTCGATAAGGCCGGGATCGGCCAAGGGACAGTCTCCGGTGAGCCGCATCACATGATCGGAGGAATATTCCATGGCGGCATGACAGAAGCGGCCCAGCACATCCTTGAGCGAGCCGCGGAAGCAGTCCACCCCCAGGTGCTGCGCCAGCAGCGCGACGGGGGTGTCCTCCACGCCCTCGCTGGTGGCGACAATGATGCGGTTGATGAAGCGGGCGCGGCGGATGCGCTCGATCTGGCGGGTCAGCATGGGCGCGCCGCACAGGTCCATCATCACCTTGCCGGGCAGCCGGCTGGATGTCATGCGGGCCTGCAGGATGACATTGACCGTCATCAGGCGACCTCCGCCCCCCGCGCCGCGAAGGTCAGGGCGGCGGCCACACGCGAGATGTCGTTTTCCGCCATGCCGGGATAGAGCGGCAGGCTGAGGACCCGGCTGTAATAGCCCTCCGCCCCCGGCAGGTGCGTCTCGCCGTACCGGTTCTCGTAATAGGGCTGGCTGCTGACCGGGATATAGTGCACCTGGCTGCCGATCCCCTGCTCCGCCAGCCGGCGCATCACGGCGGCGCGGCTGTAGCCGAGAGCCGGGAAGTCTATGAGTATGCGGTAGAGATGCCAGGCGCCGGGCGCATTGGTGGGCAGGCCGCAGGGCCGGATTGTCGGGGCCAAGGGTGCCATGAGCTGGTTATAGCGTTCCGCCAGATAGGTGCGGGCCTTCACGAAGCCCTCCAGCTTCTTGAGCTGGCTGATGCCGAGGGCGGCCTGAATGTCGGTCAGGCGGTAATTGAGGCCCATTTCCGCCATCCTGTAGCGCCAGGGCTGGGGGTCGCCGGCCGTGCGCTCCATGCCGTGGCTGCGCAGGCGGCGCAGGCGCTCGGCCAGCGCAGGCGAATTGGTGGTCACCGCCCCGCCCTCGCCCGTCGTGATGCTCTTCACCGGATGGAAGGAGAAGACGGTGGCATCGGCATAGACATTGCTGCCCACGGGGGCATATTCGGCGGGCTCGGCCTCCTGGTATCCGCCCAGGGCATGGCACGCGTCTTCCAGCACGAAGAGCCCGTGGCGGCGGGCGATGCCCGAGATGAGCCGCATGTCGGCGGAATGCCCGCCCATATGCACCGGCACCACGCCCTTGATGCGCCGGTTGGGATAGGTCGCCAGGACAGATTCCAGAGCCTCCGGCGTCATGGTGCCGGTGGAGGGATCGACGTCGCAAAAAAGTACTTCGCCGCCCGCCAGGCGCACCGCATTGGCCGTGGCGAGGAAAGTGATGGAGGGCACGATCACCCAGTCCCCCTCGCCCACGCCGAGGGCCAGCATGGCCAGATGCAGCGCCGCCGTGCCATTGGCGCAGGCAATGGCGTCGCGGGCGTTCACGGCAAGCGCCAGCGACGCTTCGAATTCAGGGATGGCCGGGCCGCAGGTCAGCGTCTGGCTTTTCAACACCTTCATAACGGCGGCGATATCGTCGTCGTCGATGCTCTGCCGTCCGTATGGGAGGTGCTGTGTCATGACGCTCCTATTCAGCCGCCACGGGCTCGAGCCGGTCGAGCAGGCGCATCAGGCTCGGTCCGTTCAGCCATTCGCTGTTCTTGTCGCTGGAATAGGTGAAGTCCTCGTCCACCGGCCTGGCCCCCTGGTGTTTGTAGGAGTCCCCGGACCACCAGTTGAAGGTGGGCTGGATGATGAAACGGTCGGGCAGTTCGATGGTGGACCGGGCGTCGTCGCTCGGCACCATGATCTCGTGCAGCTTCTCGCCGGGGCGGATGCCGACCACATGGGTGGGCACGCCGGGCGCCAGCGCCTCCGCCATGTCCTTGATCAGCATGGAGGGGATTTTCGGAATGAACACTTCGCCGCCATTCATCATGGCAAGGGAAGAGAGAACGAAGCTCACGCCCTGGTCCAGCGTGATCCAGAAGCGGGTCATGCGCTCGTCGGTCAGCGGCAGGCTCTTGGCCCCTTCCGCCAGAAGCTTCTCGAAAAAGGGCACGACGCTGCCGCGGCTGCCGATCACATTGCCGTAGCGCACCACGGCGAAACGCGGACCATCCTTGCCGCCCAGGTGATTGCCGGCGACGAATATCTTGTCGGAGGCCAGCTTGCTGGCGCCATAGAGGTTGACCGGATTGGCCGCCTTGTCGGTGCTCAACGCCACGACGCGTCTCACGCCGGCCCGGATGGCCGCATTCACCACGTTCTCAGCGCCCATCACATTGGTGCGGATACATTCAAACGGGTTGTATTCCGCCGCCGGGACCTGCTTCAAAGCGGCGGCGTGGACGATGATATCGACGCCCCTGAGCGCCATTTCCAGGCGTTCGCGGTCGCGCACGTCGCCGATGAAGAAGCGCATCGCCTTGTTCTGGAAAGCCGGGTCGGTCTGCATTTCGTATTGCTTGAGCTCGTCGCGGGAATAGACGATGACACGCCCCGGCTTGTAGCGCTGAAGCACGGTGCGGATGAATTTTCTGCCGAATGAGCCTGTGCCGCCGGTGACGAGAATCCCCTTGCCGTTGACCATCTCGGCGATTTTGCGGTCCATTTCCGGATTTGCATCCAGGTTGAAACGGGTGCAAGGATCGGCATACGCATTCATTTAGCCTGACTCCGGCTGTTTACTGCAATGCGCCAATAATTAACCAATGTGGTGTATAAAACCTTAATGCCCTCCCTGGTCCCGGAACTGAATCCTTGCCCATGAAGTCCTTGCTGGTCATTGCGCAAAGCGGATCGAAAATCGGTCTCGGCCATGTGATGCGCACCCTCGCCGTGGCGGAAGCCGCCCGGGAGGCGGACATGGAGGTGACGCTGGTGAGCCCGGACCTGCCGGCAAGGATCGAAGCCCGGCTCAAGGCGGCCGGCATTGGTCGCCAGGCGCCGGACCGGCCGTTGACGAAGGCAGATGCCATCCTGGCCGACGGCTACGGCTTCGGCCCCGAGCTTCTGGCCTCGTGGCGCGGGCACGCGGGTTCTCTGGCGCTGATGGACGACAATGGGGAGCACCGGGGCGCACCGGCCGATCTGGTGATCAATCCCAATCCTCATGCGCATGACGGCCTTTATGCCGAATGGCGAGGCCCCCGTTTCCTCCTGGGCAGCGCCTACGTCCCCCTGCGCAGGGAATTCCGCATCCATGACAGACAGGCGCCGACCGATCCCCGGCACATCCTTGTCACCATGGGCGGCAGCGACCCCTTGCGCTTGACAGGTCCTGTCATAAACAGCCTGCACGCTATTGAAGAAACTCTGGAAATCGCCGCCGTTCTCGGCGGCATGGCGGACGAGCCGGATGTGGGGAGAAGCCGTCACGGCGTCACCCTCCTGCGCGACGTGCGGGACATGAGCGCCCTGATGCGGGATGCGGGGATCGCCGTAAGCGCCGCGGGCTCCAGCCTCTGGGAGCTGGCCCATCTGGGCGTGCCGACCGTGGCCGTCGTGGTTGCGGACAACCAGGCCGCCGCAGCCGAAGCCGCCGCCGCCAAAGGCATGCTGATCCTTGCCACGCCAGAGACCGTGGAAGGCCAGGTGCGCCGGTTGCTCAACGATGAAGCGCCGCTTAGGCAAACCCTCTCCCGGACGGCCCGGACCGCCGTGGACGGCCAGGGCGCCGGGCGCATCCTGGATGCCTTGAGGGCCTGCATCTGATCTAGATGTTCTGGTCGATCGCGATGGAGGTGGGCACCATGACTCCGCGGCGGCCGGACGCAATGTCCTGGCCGTAGGAGGACAGCCGGTTCCTCGCCGATACATGCTCGCTGATGGCGCGGATGACGCCCTCACCCACCTTCTTCAGCGCGGTGACGCGGCGGGCGTGCTCTTCTACGATGGTGTTGAAATGGGTGCCGGCGTGGCGCACGCGATCCCTGGTATCCTGCGGCAGGTCCTGCACCAGGGACGGATTGCGGCAGACCACCTCCATGACCTTCAGGTAATCAGCCGTCAGGCGCGCCTTCTCCTCGGCGAGCGGCGTCAGCGCCGTGGCATCCCGCTTGGAGAGGATATGGTTTTCGGCTTCCAGATGGCGCGTCAGGTGCACCACGCTCTGGATCAGGTTTTCGACAATCTGTGCGTCACTCATCTCACTCTCCACCTTGGGGGTTGCCCACGTCCTGCATCTTGATGATCTCGCTGTAGACCTGATCGGCGATGCCGATGCCGCCCTGGCGCGAGATCGAGGCGGCGTATTGCTCGTTCAGCATGCCGCGCCACATCTGCTCGCCCTGGCCGCCGCTGAAGGGACCGTCGGCCTTGAGGCCTTCGGACATGCTGTTGAGGATCTGCGTCAGGAAGACGGCCTCGAACTCCTCCGCTGCCTTGCGCGCCTTGTCCGGATTGCCCTTCTCGGCATTGACGACGACATTGCCGAGGCTGGCCTGGATGGCGGAGCTGTCCATCACATCACCTCGACATTGGCGTGCAGCGCCCCTGCCGCCTTGAGTGCCTGAAGGATGGAGATCATGTCCCGCGGGCCGACGCCGAGGGCATTGAGGCCGTCCACCAGCTCCTGCAGGGTCACCCCTTCCTTGACCACGGCCATCTTGTTGCCGTCCTCCTCGTCCACCTGGATATCGGTGCGGGGGACAACCACGGTCTGCCCCTGTTGCGCCAGCGGATTGGGCTGCGAGACCTGGGGCGTTTCGGTGATGCGGATGGTGAGGTTGCCTTGAGCGATGGCCACGGTGGAGAGCCGCACGCTGGAGCCCATGACGATGACGCCCGTCTCCTCGTTGATGACCACATTGGCCAGGTCGTCCGGCTGCACCATGAGCTGCTCGACATCGGCGAGGAAGCCCACCATGTCGGCCTGACGATCGGCGGGCACGGTGATGTTGACGGTGCCGGGGTCCAGGGTCCGGGCCACCGGCAGGTTGAAACTGGTGTTGATCGCGCGCGTGATGCGCCGCGCGGTCGTCATGTCCGGATGATTGAGCGCTAGGCGCAGGCTGTGCAGGGAGGCGAAATCGAAGTTCACCTCGTTCTCCACGATAGCGCCGTTGGTGATGCGGCCGCTGGTGGGCACGCCCTTGGTGACTGAGGCAGCGTCACCCTGGGCGGAAAAGCCGCCCACGGCCACCGGCCCCTGCCCCACCGCATAGACTTCGCCGTTGGCGCCCAGAAGCGGCGTGGCCAGGAGCGTGCCGCCCTGCAGGCTGGTGGCGTCGCCCAGGGCACTCACCGTAACGTCGATCCGCGTGCCGTGGCGGGCGAAGGGCGGCAGGTTGGCGGTCACCATGACGGCGGCCACATTGTCCGTCTTCAGGTTGGAATTGCGGGTGTTGACCCCCAGCCGTTCCAGCATGGCGATCAGGCTCTGCCGGGTGAAGGCCGAGTTCTGCAGCGTATCGCCCGTGCCGTCGAGGCCGACCACGAGGCCATACCCCACGAGCTGGTTTTCGCGCACGCCCTCGAACTGGGCGATATCCTTGATGCGCGACTGGGCGAAGGCCGGGTGCAGCCCCGAGAGGCTGAGGCCCAGCACGGTCAGGAAGACCAGGATTGTCGAAAGCAGGCGATTGCGCATGATGCTGTTCACTCGTCCGTTATCCAGGACCGCCGCCGCATTGTTTCCCGCGGTTCGCACGATCCGAAAAATTGCTCGCTCACCATCATGCGAGGATCATGCCACTTCTAAGCCTTTGATTTTATTGGGTCGGATGCAAATCCGTGCCCCGCGGAGGCCGGCATATCCTGCCCTGGGCGGCAATTCCTGCCGGGTGGAGGCCGAACGGCTTTACACCTTATTAACCGTGTATGGTAATGATTCCATGGAATTCCTCGAGGATGCTCCATGAAGGTCAACGGCCCCAGCGACATCAAGAATAATGCCATTGCCCGCCGCAAGAAGACGTCTGCGGGCGGCCACGGCTTTACCGTCGGCATGGACGCCGCGTCCGAGGCCGAAGCGGCCCAGAGCATCGTCAAGGCCGCCCCGGTCACTTCCCTTGATTCGCTCCTGGCACTGCAGGAAGTGAGCGAACGGGAGGCCTCGCCCTTCAAACGCGGCGAGGAAACGCTCGATCTCCTGGACGACATCCGCCACGGCCTGCTGATGGGCGGGATTCCGGTCAGCAAGCTCAAGGCGCTCACCCGCATCATTGAAAATGAGCGCGGACATGTCTCCGATCCGCAACTTGCCGAAATCCTTGATGAAATCGACCTGCGGGCGCAGGTAGAACTCGCCAAGTACGGCCACGGCGCCCTCTAATTCGCGGTTGCAAAATTTCCTTCGCTACCGCACCATCGGCATGAAGTTCCCCGGTGGCTGGGCATCCTTCAGCCGGGATTAATAAACGTTGCAGCATCATCCAACTTCCATTATAGAAACCTGCAAAATGCAGGGGACGAGGGGCCCGAGGTTTGGTAAGTGGAGCTTATTTATGAACGTGATGGTTCCGGATGATTATCGACCTTCTCCGGATGAGCCGTTCATGAACGATCGGCAACTGGAGTACTTCCGCCGCAAGCTGGAGACCTGGCGGGCCGAGATTTTGAGGGAATCCAGGGAAACGCTGGAAAGCCTTCAGGACGGGGGGATCAAGGAACCCGATATCGCGGACCGCGCATCCACGGAAACCGACTGGTCGCTGGAGCTGCGCACCCGTGACCGGCAGCGCAAGCTCATCGCCAAGATCGATGCCGCTCTCAACCGCATCAAGGACGGCAGCTACGGCTATTGCGAGGTGACGGGAGAGCCCATCAGCCTGCAGCGCCTGGACGCCCGCCCCATCGCCACCATGACTCTCGAAGCGCAGGAGCAGCACGAGCGTCTGGAGCGCGTAACCCGCGACGAATAGCCCTCACTTGAGATTTGCATCTTCAGTTCCCTTCGCGGCCGTAAACTGCTAAGTCCTTGGGCCCATGAAGATCGCAAGCTGGAACGTCAATTCCGTCAAGGCACGCCTGCCGCGCGTCACCGAGTGGCTGGCCGACGCCAGGCCCGATGTCGCCCTCCTTCAGGAGACGAAATGCCTGAACGAGGGTTTTCCGGCCCTGGAACTGGAGGACATGGGGTACAACCTCGCCCTCCACGGCCAGAAGAGCTATAACGGCGTCGCCATCCTCTCCCGGCACCCGCTTGAGGACATCCAGATCGGCCTGCCCGGCTATGGAGACGACGAGCAGTGCCGCTATATCGAGGCCACGGTCAACACTGTCCGCGTGGCGTGCATCTACCTGCCAAACGGCAATCCGGCCCCCGGTCCCAAGTTCGAATACAAGCTCGAATGGATGGGGCATCTGAAGGCCCGCGTGGCCGACCTGCTGAAAACGGAGGAACCGCTGGTCTTCGGCGGCGACTACAATATCTGCCCCACCGACGAGGATGTCTACGACCCGGGGGGCTGGCAGCAGGATGCGCTGTGCCGGCCGGAAAGCCGCTCGGTCTTCCGGGCTATCGTCAATCTGGGGCTGACCGATGCTCTCCGGCAGTTCAAGACGGGACCCGGTATCTACACCTTCTGGGACTATCAGGCCGGCGCCTGGCAGAAGGACCACGGTCTGCGCATCGACCACCTGCTCCTCTCTCCCCAGGCGGCGGACCGCCTGACGGATGCGGGCGTGGACCGGGCCGTCCGTGGCCGGGAAAAGGCTTCCGACCACGTGCCCGTATGGTGCGAACTGGATTTCTGACGGGCTCCGGGTCAGCGCGATCGGCGCCGCCGCCATGCCGGTATCCCGCCCAGACCGGCCAGCATCAGGGCAAGGGTGCCGGGCTCTGATACCTGCGCCACCTCGCTGATTCTTTGCCCGATGGCGAGAATCTTTTCTCCGGTCCCGCTCCATGCATCCGCATAATGCCGGCCATCGATGTCGAATTCCGCCCGCAGGCCGGTGTAGCCGTTCGCATACTCCGGCACGAGGGTGAGATAGATCGCATACGGGGACAGGGCGGAAAGAAGCACGTCCCCAGTGCCGCCGAACAAGGGATCGTTGATCCACCCGCCGCTGTATAACGAGAAGGCCGTGGCCGTCCCGGCGCCCCAGAATTCCGCGTTATCGAGCGAGATGTCCAGCAGGTTCACGAAGGCGACGATGTCGTACCCCGCGTAGTCGAGGCCGGTGAAAAGGGTCGTGTCGTCATACTTCATGAGCAGGGCCGCGTAGCCCTGGTCGCGTTCACTGGCAAAGATTGTGTCGTTGAAATCCGGCATGGTCAGGGAATCATAAGTATCCAGAATCCCAAAGGCCTCCGCACCGCCCATCAGATCGGGGATCAGCGGTGTCTCTATGGGATTGCCGGAGCTGCCGTAACGGTTGGTGGCGGTGGGACCGCCGTAATAGGTGTAGGTGGACTTTGCAATCACCTCGGGGTCGTCGCCGCTGGGCGCGGCCGTGCTGCCCATGAGCACCCGGCCGTCGTCCCCGGGATCGCTGTCGCTCACCGGGTTGTGCCCGCCTTCGGTATCCAGTTTCGCACCGGCATCGGTCCTTATATCGGTCGCGACCAGCTTCAGGGTGCCGCCCGCTCCGCTGCCGCCGTCGCCGCCGCGCCCCCCATTGCCGCCGTCGCCGCCGTCGCCGCCCCGGCCGCCATCGGCGCCGTCATTGGCCGTGCTGCTGTAGTCTTCGTCGTAAGAAATGACGCCCTTGTAACCGTTGTACCCGGCCTCGCCTGCTTGGCCGGTCTCCCCCATCTCACCTTCGCCGCCAGCCCCGCCGCGGGCGAGAATGGTGCCGTGCATTTCCAGATGGCCCAGCGCGCTCAGCTCGAATGCGCCACCACCGCCGCCGCCGTCACCGCCAGCACCACCATCGCCGCCGTCGCCACCGAGGCCGCCCCAGCCCCCCGAGCCGCCGTTACCATAGCCTCCATCCGGGCCCACGCCATTGGCGTCAGCACCCTGACCACCGCCTCCGCCGCCTCCGCCGCTGTTGCCGCCGGCCCCACCGCCACCGCCACCACCGCCGGCGCCGCCATTGCCCCCAACCAACTCCAGGGAATCGAAGGCTGCATCGTGACTTCCGCCCTGCGCGTAAATGCCGGTTACGCCGTCCTGGCCTCTATCGCCGGCGCTGCCGTTCGTCCCCGCCTGGGCGTTGGAGATATCTTCGTCCGGGCCGTTGATGCCAAGAAAGATTCCCCAATACTTGATCTTACCTCCCTCCCCTCCGGTGCCAGCGGCCGCCTTGTTCTCTGATCGCACGCCGCCCTCTCCCCCGGGACCAGCCTGCGCTGACTGGGCGGAGGCCCCGAAAGCAGAGGTGCCCTCGCTGCCGGACGTGCCGCCAGTGCCTGAAGCGCCGATGTCGCCCTCGCTTCCCGCGCGTCCGTCGTGACCGTCTGACTCCATTGCCGACGTAAAGAAGAAAGGTTGATGTTCGTTCGGGTCACCGCCACCCCCGCGGTTTCCACCGGCCCCGCCGTGATATTCGAAGCGTGTTTCGGGATCCGTTATATCGTTCGAGGGAAATGCATAGAGTGTCTGCGCCCCCTCCCCTCCGACACCGCCGGTTCCCCCCGAGCCGCCGGACCCGCCGCCCGCTCCGGGCGTATCGCCGACGGCCGAGACGTCGATGACGGCACCGGGCGCGATATAGGCATTGCCGCCGGCAATGAAGGATATCGGCCGCGCGCCCGTGCCGCGCACCGTATCGTCTGCATTGAGTGTCAGGTCACCCTTGAAACGGAATTCCCGTACGCCATCCGCGTTGACGCTGGAGATGAACTCCGTGCCGTTGATCTGACCGACGATCGCATAGAACGACGTGCCGCCCACCACCACTTTCTGCATGATCTGACCCGAATTCGAATCGACCATATAGTCCGCGCCGAACGCCGGGGCAGCGCCCGCCAATGCCAGCACGACACCCGAGGCAAGAATGTATCGGTCAAAAAGCGATGGTTTGGACGGCGTGGACATGGGCTCCTCCCGGTTAAGATAACTGTTCCTGATCCGGGCAACCGCGCGGCTCGCCGAACAGACTATCCACGGCCCAAACCTTCAACAATACGTGGATCCACGTAGATTTGACTTGGTTTTTCGCTCACGTCCTCTCGGCGATACGGGCTATAGTTGCCTTCAGTCGCTTTAGTGGAAGGTGCTTATGCCCACACTGCAATCCGGTGACATCAAGGCTTTGATGTGCGCGATCCAAGACATCCACGGCTGCCGCGATGCCCATGACCTTCCACGGATCGCGGTAGAGGCGATGACACGGGCCATTCCCGCCGACAGGGCCGATTTCCAGATTTACCGAAACGCCCCGGAATCCTTTGAAACGCTTTATCGCCATTCGCCGCTGCCCGGAGACGTCGAGCGCGAGGCTCTCTTTCACCACATCATGGTCGAACATCCCATCGTCGCGCATGTGCTCAAGACCGGCGAGACGGGCCCGTTCATCCTCAGCGATTTCGTCAGCAGCCGCGCGTGGCGGCAAACCCGGTTCTGGGCCGAATGCTGCCGCGAGCCGGGCGACAATCACCTGCTCAACAATGCGGCTACCCTTGCACCGGGCGTCCATCTGAGCTTGAGCTTTTGCCGCCGCCTCACCGATTTCAACGACCACCAGCGGACGATGCTTGGCCTGGCGCAGGCTCACATTGCCCAGGCCTGGGAGAACGCCCACCATTTCGCCGATTGGCGCCGGCGGGCCGAATGGATGGAACATGGGATGGAGGCTGGGGGGAGAGCCCTCATCGTGATCGGCCGGGACAGCCGCGTTCAGGTGGCCGGGCGGCGTGCCACGGCCTTGCTGCAGCGATACTTTCCCGGCTGGCGCGGCAACCGGCTTCCGTCTCCATTGGCCGAATGGCTCAATATTCAACGGCGCACAACCGCAGGGGACGCGGGCCTGGAGGTTCCCTCGTCCTATCATCTCGCGCAAGGGGAACGGTCGCTGACCGTGCGCCTGCTCCCGGCCGACGAATGCACGGCCACGCCCGAAATATTGTCGCTCGAAGAATGGGATCCGGCGCGGGATACGGAACGGCTGCGGTCACTGGGACTGACGCCGCGCCAGGCCCAGGTGCTTTACTGGATGATGCAGGGGCGCAGCAACCCGGATATCGCGCTGTTGCTGGCGGTCCGCCCCCGCACGGTCGATAAATTCGCCGAGGCCGTCTTCCGTCGGCTCGGCGTGGACAATCGGCTGGCCGCGTCCCTCCGGGCGCGCGCAATGCTCAACGAGATGCCCTGAAACCCGGCTGTCAGAGGTCGGCGAAGACGTGTGTTTCCGCCCTGGCACCGGGGTGGGTGACCGCTCCCTTGCGGGCCGGTCCCACGGTTTCACCGTAACGCCAGATGGCGCCGGACTGGTAATCCGTCAGGCGCGGCTGCCAGGTCTGGCGGCGGGCGTCGAGTTCCTCGTCCGTCAGCTCCACGCTGATGGTGCCCTCGTTGGCGTCTATGGTGATGATGTCACCATCCTTGAGCAGGCCGATGGGGCCGCCCACCGCCGCCTCCGGGCCAACATGGCCGATGCAGAAGCCGCGCGTGCCGCCGGAGAAACGCCCGTCGGTGATGAGTGCCACCTTCTCGCCCATGCCCTGGCCGTAAAGCGCGGCGGTCGTCGAGAGCATCTCGCGCATGCCCGGCCCGCCCTTGGGTCCCTCGTAACGGATGACCAGCACATCGCCTTCCTTGTACTCCCTGTTCTCGACGGCCCGGAAGCAATCCTCCTCGCAATCGAACACACGGGCGGGGCCGGTGAAAGTGAGATGCTTCATGCCGGCCACCTTCACGATGGCCCCATCCGGCGCGAGGTTGCCCTTGAGGCCCACGACGCCGCCCGTCGGCCGGATGGGGTTGGAGACCGGATAGACCACGTCCTGATCCGGGTTCCATTTCACGTCCTCCAGGTTCTCGGCGATGGTCTTGCCGGTCGCCGTTATGCAATCGCCATGCAGATAGCCGCCCTCGTAGAGCGTCTTCATGACCATCTGCACGCCGCCGGCCTCGAAGAGGTCCTTGGCCACATATTTTCCGCCGGGCTTCAGGTCGGCGATATAGGGCGTCTTCTTGAAAATCTCGGCCACGTCGAAGAGATCGAAATCGATACCCGCCTCGTTGGCCATGGCCGGCAGGTGCAGCGCCGCGTTGGTGGAGCCGCCGGTCGCCGCCACGACCACCGCCGCGTTCTCCAGCGCCTTGCGCGTCACGATATCGCGCGGATGAATGTTCTTCGCCAGCAGTTCCATGACCTGCCGGCCGGCGGCACGGGCCACTTCCTCGCGGCTCCTGTAGGGCGCGGGAGCGCCGTTGGAGCCGGGGAGCGAGAGGCCGATCGCCTCCCCCACGCAGGCCATGGTGTTGGCGGTGAACTGGCCGCCGCAGGCGCCGTGCCCGGGACAGGCCACCTTTTCCAGCGCAATGAGCTCGGAGAGCGGGCAGTTGCCGCTGGAATGCTGCCCCACGGCCTCGAACACGTCCACCACCGTGACGTCCCTGTCGTGGAAGCGGCCCGGCAGGATGGACCCGCCATAGACGAAGATGGCCGGCACGTTGAGGCGCAGCATGGCCATCATCATGCCCGGCAGGCTCTTGTCGCAGCCGGCATAGGCGACCAGCGCATCGTAGCAGTGGCCGCGCATGGAGAGCTCCACGCTGTCGGCGATGACTTCGCGGCTGACGAGGGAAGATTTCATGCCCTGGTGGCCCATGGCCATGCCGTCGGTCACCGTGATGGTATTGAAGCGCCGGGGGGTACCGCCGCCTTCCTTCACGCCTTCCTTGGCGATGTCCGCCTGCGCGTCCAGCGCCGTGTTGCAGGGCGCGCTTTCGTTGCCCGCCGAGACCACGCCGACGATGGGGCGATGGATCTCCTCCTCCGTCAGCCCCATGGCATAAAGATAGGAGCGGTGTGGCGCGTGTTCGGGGCCTTCCGTTACATGACGACTGGGCAATCTGGACTTGTCGAACCTGTGCTTGCTCATGATATCGCCCGTCCTCTTGCGATGTTATCGTCTAACGGTTCACTGGCGGTCGCGCGGGGGCAGGCCGCGGCGGTCTCCCGCCGGGGGCGGATAGCCCCGCCCGGCCTGGGGACCTTCGGGCCCTTCCCTTTCCTGCGGCGCCGTGCTCGGCTGGATGGTGACCTCGAACGCATCCGCCTCTCTGGTGGCCTCCGCCCATTGCGCATCGGTCAGGGTTTGCCGCATGTCCCTTTCCAGGCCGGCCGGCAGATCGCGGGCACCGAGATTGATGCGCAGATTGTTGCGCCTGTAGAGGAGCAGCCACTTGCCGGCGGCAACCAGGTCCCGCTCCAACACATCGCCGCGGAAATAGAGCTGGGCCAGCAGGCCCTGGGCATTGGGCTCGTTGGAATTGGCGGCTTTCAGCAGCACGTCCTGGGCTTCCTCGGCGGCCTTCCGGCGCTCGGTGGCATCATCCGTGGCGCGGGCGACCTCCACCAGACAGTCACCCAGCTGGAACTGGGCGATCTCGAAGCCCCCGCCATAGGAGGCGAAGCGCCGCAGCGGCGGAATGGCCGCCGGGCAGCCCTGTTCGGTGCGCATCAGGAGGACCTGGCTGAAGCTTTCCTCTCCCGGCGGGCGATGCATGTTGCCGCCCGGCCCGTCAAAGGGACCGGTGGGGCCGCCGTTGCCGGGCACGCATGCGGCCAGCAGCAACAACGCCCCGGCGCCAATCCCTAATGTCCTTGACCAACTCATATAACAGCCTTTCCCTTCAAAAGGCCCCCCTTGTCCCCCGGTATCACCCGAGACGCACCAGCGCATCCTCCAGCTTCTGGCGGGTCTGCCTGTATTCCTCCAGCCTCGCCCGCGCCTCTGCCACCACGGCTTCGGGCGCCTTGGCCACGAAGCCCTGGTTGGAGAGGCGTTTGTCGAGGGTCGTGATCTCCTTGTCCGTCTTGCCGATCTCCTTTTGCAGACGCTCCTTCTCGGCGGCAATGTCGATCACCCCTTCGAGCGGGATGAGTATGACCATTTCACCCTGGATCAATTGGATAGCTCCCTTACGGACTTCTTGTGCTTCAAAATAGTCGTATGAAATACCACTATCCTCTTCCACCTTTAGCGCGGCCTTTCCAGGGAAATTATTGAAATAAGCTTTCTCTATGCGCACCATTCTTTTGAGGATATCGAAGCTATTTCTTAAGCGGGCGAGATCACTGTCTGAGTAGTCTGTAATCTTTAATTTTATTTTCGCCGCAACGGGCACGTTCATCTCGGCCCTCACAGCGCGGATACCGGTGATGAGACGCACCAGCCAGTCGATCTCGGCAAAGGCGGCGTCGTCCCGCGGCAGACCGCTGTAATCCGGCCAGTCGGCCACCACCAGCATGGCCTCGCGCTGGCGCAGCTTGCCCCACAATTCCTCGGTGATGAAGGGCATGAAGGGGTGCAGCATGATGAGAATCTGGTCCAGCGCCCAGGCGGCAGTGGCGCGGGTTTCCGCCTGCTCCGCAGCCGCGCCGTCGGTCAGCACGGGCTTGATGAACTCCAGATACCAGTCGCAATAGGTGCCCCAGGTGAAATGATAGATGGCGTCCGCCGCGTCATTGTAGCGGAAGGCCTCGATGGCCCGGGTGATGCGCTCCTCGGTCTTGACGATCTCGCCCACGATCCAGCGGTTGAGCGTGCTCGTCACGCCGGCCGGGTCAAAGGAGGTATCGTAGGCGCAATCATACATCTGGGTCAGGCGCGCCGCGTTCCACAGCTTGGTGCCGAAATTGCGGTAGCCCTCGACCCGCTTTTCCGAAAGCTTGATGTCGCGCCCCTGAGCCTCCATGGCCGCCATGGTGAAGCGCAGGGCGTCGGCGCCATAGGTGTCGATGAACTGCAGGGGGTCGATCACATTGCCCTTGGACTTGGACATCTTCTGCCCGTGCTCGTCGCGCACCAGGGCGTGGATATAGACGGTCCGGAAGGGCACGTCCCCCATAAATTTGAGGCCCATCATCATCATGCGGGCCACCCAGAAGAAGATGATATCGAAACCGGTCACCAGCACGTCGTTGGGGTAGTGCCGTTCCAGCACCTCCGTTGTCTCCGGCCAGCCCAGCGTGGAAAAGGGCCAGAGGCCGGAGGAAAACCAGGTGTCCAGCACATCCTCGTCGCGCCGGAGCTCCACCCCCTCGCCTGCCTGCGCCTGCGCGTCCTCCTGGCACTCCGCCACATAGACATTGCCTTGCGGGTCATACCAGGCGGGGATCTGGTGCCCCCACCAGAGCTGGCGGGAAATGCACCAGGGCTGGATGTTCTCCATCCAGTTGAAATAGGTCTTCTCCCAGGTGGCGGGCACGAAGCGCGTCCGCCCGTCCTTCACCGCCTCGATGGCCGGCTTCGCCAGTGTGGCCGCATCCACATACCACTGATCGGTGAGCCAGGGCTCGATGACCACGCCCGAGCGGTCGCCGAACGGCTGCATATGGACATGATCGTCGATCCCTTCCAAGAGGCCCAGACTCTCCATCTCGGCGACGATCGCCTTGCGGGCGTCGAAACGGTCCAGACCGCGATAGCGCTCCGGCACTTCATCATTCAGATGAGCATGTTCATCGAATATATTGATTTGCGGCAGGTTATGCCGCTTGCCGACTTCGAAGTCGTTGAAGTCGTGCGCCGGGGTGATCTTCACCGCGCCCGTGCCCTGCTCCGGGTCCGCATGGTCGTCCGCCACGATGGGAATGCGCCGGCCGACGATAGGCAGGATGACGTGCCTGCCGATGAGGTCCCTGTAGCGCTCGTCCTCCGGGTGCACGGCGACGCCGGTATCGCCCAGCATGGTCTCCGGCCGGGTGGTGGCGACGGTGATATGGCGCCCTTCCTCCCCCTCGATGGGATAGCGGAATTTCCAGAGATGGCCCTTGACCTCCCGGCTCTCCACCTCCAGGTCGGAGATGGCGGTGAGGAGCTTGGGGTCCCAGTTCACCAGCCGCTTGTCGCGGTAGATCAGCCCTTCCCTGTAGAGCTGCACGAAGACCTTGAGGACGGCCCTGGAGAGCCCCTCGTCCATGGTGAAGCGCTCGCGGCTCCAGTCGCAGGAGGCGCCGAGGCGGCGGAGCTGGCGGGTGATGGCGCCGCCCGACTGGGCCTTCCATTCCCAGACATTGTTGACGAAGGCCTCGCGGCCCATGGCGCGGCGGTTGAGGCCCTGGCTGGCGAGGTTACGCTCGACCACCATCTGGGTTGCGATGCCCGCATGGTCGGTGCCCGGCTGCCACAGCACGTCCCGCCCCTTCAACCGGTAATAGCGCACCAGCACGTCCTGCAGCGTGTTGTCCAGCGCATGGCCCATATGCAGGTTGCCGGTGACATTGGGCGGCGGCATGACGATGGTGAACGGCTCTGCGCCGGGCTTGCGCCCCCGCGCGAATACGCCCGCTTCCTCCCAGGCCCTGTATAGTCTCGCTTCCGCTTCACCCGGGTTGTAGGTCTTGTCCAGCATCCTCGTCACTTCACTGATTTGAAAACACGCAAAAGAAAACCGGGCGCTGCTCTCTGGCGGCGCCCGGTTTGTTTTAGATTAAAGCCGTTGGGAAGAAAACCGGTTATCGCCGCTTCGAGAGGCGCTCCACTTCTTCCCGCACGATCTGCTCGACCAGCGACGGCAGGTTGGCGTCCAGCCATTCCTTCAGCATGGGGCGCATGAGTTCCTTCACGATATCCTCCATCGTGCGGCCTTCGATACGGGTATTCCCCAGCGCGGCGCTGAGGCCGGCGAAGGCGGACGATACGGCGTTGCCCGCTGCCTGAGAGACGAGGGACTCATCGTCCATGGCAATCACTTCCTCTTCCGTTGCGACGGCGGCTACAGCCGGCTCAGGCTCTGCTTCAGGTTCGGGTTCGGGCTCTGCTTCAGGCTCGAACTCGTCCTCGCCGAATTCGATATCCGTTTCAGCCTCTGCCTCAGGCTCTGGTTCGGGCTCGAATTCAGATTCCGGCTCAGGTTCCGGTTCGTCCGCCACTTCCGTCAGCTCGAGCACGTCGTCGACAGGGTCTTCCGACGGGGTTTCGGCAGGCGCCGCCGCTTCCTCGGGATCATCCTCGGAAATGATGCGTCGGATGGAGGCCAGAATCTCCTCCATCGTGGGTTCCTGATCGGTCTTGGCGTCGGTCATCATCCTACCTGGCGTGAGGAACAAAAGCGTCCGGGCCAGCGGCGGCCTTCGTTCCGGTACTACAAAATTCCACGTCCGAAAAATAGCGGCCTTAGGTTAACCAATCCTAATCGAACCCATCCTAGTCTTCATAGTTGTTGTCGTCGATCCCCCAACCGAACCACTGGTCGTCCACGTCGTCATAATGCTCGGACGGATCGTAATAGGTAACCGGCAGCCCCAGGTCCCTGGCGGTCAGCCGTCCGATGGACGACAGCACGGTATAGGCCGCCACGGCGCGGTCATGCTCGGCCCGAACCAGCTCCACGCGGGAGTTCAGCAGTTCCTGCTCGGCATCCAGCACATCCAGCGTGGTGCGCGAACCCACTTCCGCCTCCTGACGCACGCCTTCGAGGGCGATCTCGTTCGCCTCCACCGTGGCGCGGGCGGAATCGATGGTGGATTCCGCCGCCCGCAGGCTGATCCAGGCGGTCCGCACCTGCTCCTCCACAGACCGCCGCGCGGCGATGATCTGCATCTGGGCCTGGCTGCGCAACTGCTTGGCCTGGCGCACGCGGGAATATTCAGCGCCCCCCTGGTAGAAAGGGATGGTCACCTGCGCGGTCACCTGCTTGCTGGTCTGGCTGAGACCTTCGCGAAAGCTGTTAACGCTCTTGTTGTAGGAGGCCTGCAGGTCCACGCGGGGCAGCAGGTCACCCGCCGCCGAATTGACGGAATAGCGGGCCGCCTGTTCCCTGTAGAGAGCGGCGGTCAGCGTCGGATTGTTCTCGCCGGCGACGGTGAGCGCCGCGTCCTCGCTCTCCGGTATTTCCGGCAGCGGCGGGTTCGTGTCCAGCGTGCCCGGCAACTGGCCGACGATACGCTGATAGGCGGTGCGGCTGGCGGTGAGCTGCGCCTGGGCGGAAATGCGCGCCGACCTGGCGGCGGAGAGACGAGCCTCGGCCTGCGCCACGTCGGTGCGCGTGATCTCCCCGACTTCAAAACGGTTCTGGGTGGCTTCCAACTGGCGCTGCAGCACTTCCACCTGATTGTCGTTCAGATCCAGCACCGCCTGGTCGCGCACCACGTCCATATAGGCCTGGACAGTGCTGAGCAGCGTATCCTGCTCGACGGACATGAGATCGGCGCGGCCGGCCATCACCTCGCGGTTGGCCTGGCGGATATTGTTGGTCGTGGAGAAGCCGCGAAAAAGGGGCTGGCTGAGGCTGATGCTGCCCTGGCGGGGCGTCAGAGTCGTGGGCGGAATCCCAAGCTCCTGCTGTGTGCCACCCGCGCTCCGGCTCTTGCCAATGGACCCGCTGGCCTGAACCGACGGCCGGTAGCCGGCCTTGGCCTGGGGAATGTTTTCATCGGCGGCGCGCAGGGCGGCACGCTGCGCTTCCAGATTGGGATTGTTCTGGTAAGCGAGGGCCAGGGCGTCCTGCAGGGATTCCGCGTAAGCCGGGGCGCTCAACGCCAGGCCCGCAAGACTGAGAGTGAAAACACATGCCCGGAGCCGCGTCTGGTATCGTTTCATGTCTTTATTCCCATGATTTGCCCGGATTGGCCGATGGTCCTGGGACCGTCCGGTTCTCATTAAAACTGAAATGCCGGCTTCCTTGCAAAGCCGGGCAGGAGCGGCGTTCCCGCATCGAACAGCACGCGGTCCCCCAGAACACCATTTTGCCTGGTTATCAACGTGGCATATCCGATGTTCCGTCGGTTCACCACAGCCACAAGCCGGCCCCCTTCAGCGAGTTGCTTCAAAATGGTCTGCGGCACTTCCTCGACGGCACCGCCGAAGAAAATCACATCATAAGGCGCCTGCTTGGGACAGCCTTCGCTGAGCGGCCCCTCGATCACCGCCACATTGTCGATGGAGAGCTCGTTCAGGGTGTCACCCGCCGCCTTGGCAAGTTCCGCGTCCTCCTCCACGGCCACCACGACCGAGGCCAGGCGCGCCATCACCGCGGCGTCGTAGCCCAGGCCCGCGCCGATATCCAGAACGGCGTCGCCCGGCTGAATGGCGGCTTCCTGCACCAGGCGGGCGAAGACCATGGGCTCCATGAGATAGCGTCCCGGCGCGATGGCCAGGTCCTCGTCCACATAGGCTACGCCCTGCAGGCTCCTGGGCACGAACCGTTCGCGCGGCACCTCCGACAGCGCCTCGATCAAACGCCGGTCCGTCACACGGTTGGGCAGGATCTGACCATCGATCATGTGGCGCCGGGCGTCCGCAAACTCGCTCATCGGGGCTTCCCTCTGTCTTGAATCGATAATAGCCGGAAAAACGCGCCCGGCCCCGGTTTTATAAATGGCCCAAGGTCAAAAAACAACGAGGGAAACACCGCTTTCTGTGTATCAGGCCGATAGTCTTCCCGCCTTCAGCGCCGATGATCCTCCACCGGATAAGGCCCTTCCCTGAATGCGGTATCATGATAGCCCTTCGCCCCGACGAGCCGTGCCAGCGGGCTCCGGATGTCATCGCCCTCATCCAGCCGGCGGATCAGGCTCTCGAAATCGTAGCGGGGCCTCCAGCCCAGTTCCCGCCGCGCCCGGTCGTTCACGTAAACGCGCCCGATCTCCGGAAACATGCGCCATCCGAGCCTCTCATACACATCTTCAAAGGCGGGTACGCGCCGGCGCACGACGGCTGGCACATCCGTGCGCAAGGCCATCATGTCCTCCTTCCGGAACGGCGTCGTGGCGCTGACGATATAGCATCCGTAACCGATGTCGGGCGCCTTCGCGGCCGCCAGGAGATGTGCCTCCACCACATCCTCGATGTCCACACGGCGATGCAGAAACTCATTGACCTTGGCATTGTCGGGCACGTAGGCCCGGCGCGTGGCGGCATCATCGTCTTCCTCGGGGAAGAACCGCGACGTGCGCAGGATGATGCATGGAAGCTTCTGGTTGCGGTGGAACAGGCGGCACAGGTCTTCCGCGCCACCCTTGGTCACGCCGTAGATGTTCTTCGGAACGGGCCGCACCTCCTCGGTGATCCATGCCGCGGGAGCACCGGGCGGCACCACCAGCGCATCGCCGAACACGCTGGTGGTGCTGGTGTATATGAAGGAGGTCACGCCGGCAGTAACCGCCTCCTCCAGCAGGTTCAGCGTGCCCGTGACATTGGTGTCGACGAAATCCTGCCGGCGGTGAGTGGCGACATGCGGCTTGTGCAGGGTGGCAGCGTGCAACACCGTATCCACCCCGCGCATGAGGGAGGCGACGAAGCCCCGGTCGGCAATGGACCCGACACGCGACGTGAAAGGCGACGGCAGGACATCGGTGCCGATGACCTCAATCGACCGATCCCTCAGCACTCTTACCAGCGCTTCGCCCAAATGGCCCGCGCTGCCCGTGACCAGTACCGCCATACACTCCCCTCCAGACTCCGGTGAGAAGCGGCCAATCTACCAGCCGGCGGAGATCATGGAAATGCCCGCGCAGATGCGTTGCCAGTGGGGGAACAGTCTGATATAGCAATCGCCATCTGCCCACGGGCAGGTCGCATGAGGTGCCGTGGCGGAGTGGTGACGCAGCGGACTGCAAATCCGTGTACGCCGGTTCGATTCCGGCCGGCACCTCCATCCTTCCATCCATCCTGCCACAGCACACCCGTTCGCCCTGAGCCTGTCAGGACGGCAGTATTCCGAGCGCTGGCCGCGCTTCGACACGCTCAGCGCGAACGCTGGTGGAAGGTCCGGCTGGTGACCTCTCCCATTTCTGAAGCCTTTCGTATTTCCGCCCGCCGTGCCATTCTTTTCGGCCTTGGGACAATCAAGCGGACCGGGGGTCCGGAAAGGGAGAGCATGATAAAAACAGTATTGGCAGGCGTCGTTCTGGCGGGGAGCATGAGCATGGGGACGGCCATGGCGGCGGACATGCCGCATGCCGTCGGCATCGCCGGCTCGGCCATCAATGTGACCGACATGGATGCGGAAGTGAAATTCTATACCGAGGTGGTGGGCCTCAAGATCGCCAACACCATGAAGCTCCCCAACGGCTCGGAAACACTCCTGAGCACAGGCGACCAGGGCGGCCCCATCCTGGCCCTCGCCAAGGTGGACAACATGCAGCCCAGGCCGGGCAAGGAATCCTACGGCCGCGTGATCCTGCGCGTCTCCGACAACGAGGCGCTGGCCAAGGCCATCGTGGCGGCCGGCGGTTCCATCCACAGCACGGTGGACCTGCCGGGCGGCATGAAGATCATCTTCGCCAACGACCCGGAAGGCTACATGCTGGAGCTGCTGCAGGCGGGGCCTGCCGCCGGGCACTGACAGTTTTCGGCCGGCCCGGCACGCATTTGTGAGCGGGCCGGCCGCTCGTCAGCCTCCTCTTCTCTTCCCCGTTCGCGGGGGAAAGGCTAGCATGCGGGGAAAGGCAAGGAGGACCCATGCACGACATTCAGCCATTCCTGAACGCCCGCGGGCGCACCGAAGCCGTACGCGGGCGCATGTTCGCCTACTCCCATATCGAGCCGGAGAAGACGGCGCTGGTGGTCGTCGACATGCAGAACGTCTTCTGCGCGCCGGGCCAGCTTGTCGAGGTCCCGATGACGCGGGAGATCGTCCCCAACATCAATGCGCTCACCCAGGCCGCCCGCGCCTCGGGCATGACCGTCGTCTGGCTCAAGCAGACGCTGGGCACGGACGCCGAGCAGGGCTGGCCCATCTTCTACAGGTTCGGCATGACGCCCGATCAGCGCGACACATTCAATGCCGCCATGACGCCGGGCGCGGAGGGCCACGAAATCTATCCCGAGCTTCATGTGGAAGAGAGCGATATCATCATCCACAAGCGCTGCTTCAGCGCCTTCGCCCCCGGCTCCTCGCCCATAGACAATGTGCTCCGGGAGCGCGGCATTCACTCCATCATCATCACCGGCACGGTGACCAACGTGTGCTGCGAATCCACGGCCAGGGATGCCTATTTCCTCAATTACCGCCAGATCTTCACCAGCGATGCCACAGCCGCCTTCACCGACGAGGAGCACAATGCGACGCTGCTCAGCATGCACAGCTTCTTCGCCGACGTGCGCTCCACGTCGGAAATCCTGGAGGCGCTGAAGCATAACGAACACGCCTTTGCGTGACATGCGGACGCGCTGGCCCATTCACCGGGCCGCGGCTATAGTGCGCCCATGAAGCCTGGCAACAATCATCATTTCGACGGCTCCCCCTATGTCGCCTTCGAACGGGATACATGGGCGGCCTTGCGCGCCGGAACGCCGCTCACCCTGTCGGACGAGGACCTGACGGAGCTGCAGGGCGTCAACGAGCGCGTCTCGCTGGACGAGGTGGTGGAGGTGTATCTGCCCCTCTCCCGCCTTCTCAACCTGCATGTAGCCGCCAGCCAGGAGCTGTTCCGGGCGACGGGCATCTTCCTCGGCCATCTGGTGGAGAAGGTGCCTTTCGTCATCGGCATGGTGGGCAGCGTGGCGGTGGGCAAGTCCACCACGGCGCGCATCCTGCAGGCGCTCCTGAGGCGCTGGCCCAACACGCCCAAGGTGGACCTGGTGACCACCGACGGCTTCCTCTATCCCAATGCCGTGCTGGAGGAAAAGGGCCTGATGGACCGGAAGGGCTTTCCCGAAAGCTTCGACAGGGAGGCGCTCATCCAGTTCCTGCACAAGGTGAAGGCCGGCGTCTCCGGCGTGACCGCACCCGTCTATTCCCACATCACTTATGACATCGTGCCCGGCGGGATCGTGGAGGTGGACCGGCCGGATATCCTCATCATCGAGGGGCTCAATCTCCTCCAGACCGGGGCGCCGCCGGGCAAGAAGCCGCGTATCTTCGCCTCCGACTTCATCGATTTCTCCATCTATGTGGACGCGCAGGTCCCGTCGCTGAAGAGCTGGTATATCGACCGCTTCCTGACCCTGAGGGACACCACCTTCCGCCGCCCCGAATCCTATTTCCGGCGCTATGCCGACCTCTCCAATGCCGATGCCGTCGCCACGGCGAGCGACATATGGGAGCGCATCAACGGCAAGAACCTGGACGAGAACATCCGTCCGACGCGCACCCGTGCCGACCTCATCCTCCAGAAGGCCGAGGATCACACCGTCAACAAGGTGTTCCTGAAGAAGATATGATCCGCTACACCCGTCACTCGCCGGCGTGACCGGCGAGTCCAGGAGCCGCGGTGGAAATGCGGGCCGCAGGGTTTCTGAGCTGGCATTGGATTCGCCGGTCAAGCCGGCGAATGACGAGGGGAGCGGGGACCAGCCAACTTTTATAACAAATCGCCACCTTCCCTCTTGGCAGATCGCAATCGACCTTGCTATAAGGTCGCCGTCCCGTTGAGGGGCACGCTCTTGAGCTCTGTGATCCCCGGTAGCTCAGTGGTAGAGCAATCGGCTGTTAACCGATTGGTCGCTGGTTCGAATCCGGCCCGGGGAGCCACCTTTCCTTCACGCCCATCAAGCCCCTAATTCCAGAACTCCGCCCCCGGCGGCTTGCCGTTCACCCAGACTTCCGACGAATCCCAATGCTCGGTGATCTTGCCGTCTTTCGTCAGGCGGAAGGTGTCGTACCAGGTCATGTAGTAGATGTTGTCTGGGTTCGTGCGGTCGCGCACCTTGCGCCACCAGGCGACGCTGACGATATCGCGCTCGGCGATGATGTGGATGAGCGGCCGCTTGATATAGGGCAGCACGTCCTTGGGCTTGCTGGCGGCCCCGATGACGCGGACAAAGGCATCGCGCCCCGATTCCACGTTGGGGTTGTGCTGGATATATTCCGGCGTCATGTATTCGGGCGCCTGGTCCATGTGCCCGCCTTCATAGACGATGCGCCAGAAATCAAAGACGTTTTTCTTGTTGCGGGCCAGGATGGGATCGTCGCTCTTGAGCATTTCGAGCTGTTCTTCGAGCGGCATGGGCTCCACCGTCTTCTTCAGCTCCGCATGAGCGGCGGTGGCGAGCCCGGCCAGGAACAATCCGGCAAGGACGAGCGCTCTTTTCATGGTTCCCC
>Ga0164243_10002957_pt1 | contig 27503 bp, 27 predicted proteins | sample OricompcompostOP_FD_108781 | JGI IMG/M metagenome (GOLD analysis project Ga0164243, IMG submission 108781) | Organic Plus compost microbial communities from Emeryville, California, USA - Original compost - Organic plus compost (OP) | ecosystem: Engineered > Solid waste > Mixed feedstock >...
CGCCCCCCGTAGCATATTGCGTCCTGAAACGTGCACCCTGACGGGCGGTGGGTCGTGCGATTCCTCGTTTCACTCTGCGTTGGCGTCTGCGCCGGATTTCTCGCGGGCAAGGTCATGAACGGCTCCGGCTATGGCCTGCTCATGGACCTCTTGCTCGGCGTCATCGGAGGAATCGTCGGCGGATTCCTTCTCAGCATGGTCGGCATCTACGGATCCGGCATCCTCGGCTCGATCCTCGTGTCGACGTTCGGCGCGATCGTGCTGATCTGGATCGTGCGCATGTTCAAGGGATCGACGCGCGGCGCCTACTGACGTCGCACGCTCGCCGAGGCGAGCGGTCGAACGGCCAACTGCCCCCGAAACGACGAACGGCTCGAGTCACCGCGGCCACCTCCGCAGCGCCTCGAGCCCTTCGTGTTCGTTCGCGATATCCTACGCCCGCGAACGCGCTTCGTTCCCGCGTCAGAACCGCTCGAGGCCGTACACTCGCGCCGACGCGACGTCGAGGTGATCCACGGCGAGCACCGTCGTCGACGCGGGATGCTCCGCTTCGTGGAGTACCAGCCGCCACTGCCGCGCGACCACGTCGGGGTCGCCCGCCAGCGCGCGCGGGGTCGACAGGCCGAGTGTGAACACCACGGCGTGCGCGTTGAGGTTCGTGACGCGCGCGAAATGGTACGTTCCCGGGCGGCCCTCAGCGGTGACGGACTGGCGCATCTCGACGCGGATCCCGCGCGCGTCGCAATCGACGCAGGGGAGCGTGCGCCACTGCCGCGGGTCGATCGTCGTGGTAGGGTGCGGGCGGGCGCACGCCGCGGCCAGCGCGACGATCGGAAACAGCCAACGGATCATCCAAGCAATCCCAGGTCGAGCGCGAGCCGGATGTAGTCCGATCGCTCGCTGAAGCCCATCTTGTCGTTGATGCGGCGGCGGTAGGTGTCCACCGTCTTTCCGCTGATGAAGAGGCGCTGTCCGATCTGTGAACTCGAGTAGCCCTGCGCCATGAGACGGAAGACTTCGCGCTCGCGATCGCTCAACGTCTCGAACGCGGCGCGCGCCGGATCCTGGCTCACGCGACGCGTCCATCCGGATGCGAGCACCTGCGCGGCGCTCGCGCGCACGAACACCCGGCCCGCCGCGGCGGCACGCAGCGCCTCGACCAGGTCGGCGCTCGCCGAATCCTTCACGATGTAGCCCGCCGCGCCGGCCTCCAGCAGCGGAATGAGATAATCCTCCTCGTCGTGCATCGTGAGGATCAGCACGCGGACCGACGGAAAGCGGCGCGAGATCTCGCGCGTCGCCGTCTGGCCGTCCATGCCGGGCATCGTCAGATCGAGGACGACGACGTCCACCTCGTGCTTCTCGAGGAATGCGATCGCCTCGGCGCCGTCGCCGGCTTCGCCGACGACCTGCATGTCAGGGTGCGCCGAGAGCAGCGTGCGCAGGCCGAGGCGGACGACGACGTGATCGTCGACGAGCAGGACGCGAATCATTCGGCTACCTCCATGCGGACGATGGCCCGCACGGTCGTGCCCATGCGCGGCATACTCTGAATCTCCAGCCGTCCGCCGACGAGGCCAAGCCGTTCCCGCATCGAGAACAATCCCATGCCGCGCATGGACGCCTCGGCCGCGCCGACGTCGAACCCGCATCCGTCGTCACGGATCTCGAGAACGACATCGTGCTCATCCGTCGTGATGCTGACGTGGAGCTCGCGGGCCGAGGCGTGTTTCACGGCGTTGCCGATCGCTTCCTGCGCGACGCGGTACAACACACTCGCGATCACGGGGGACACGTCGCCGGGCACGTCCGACGTGACCCAGGTCTTCAAGGGACTCTGATGACGCGTGCGGCGCGCGAGCTGCTCGATCGCCGCGACGAGCCCCAGATCGTCGAGCACGCGCGGGTGTACCGTGTGGGACAGCGTCCGCACCTCGGCGAGCGCCTGCCGCGCGATGTCGTGCATCGTCGAGAGACGCTCCATGTTCCCGGACGACGCGGGCTCGACCATCGCCGCGCTCAGCATCATCTCGAGCGCGCTCAGCGACTGCGCGGTCGAGTCGTGCAGCTCGCGCGCGATCCGCGCGCGCTCGCTGTCCGCCGCGCTGATGACCTGTGCCGCGAGCTGCCGGGTGCGCGCGCGATCCGCCGTGAGGCGGTCGAGAAGATCGTTGAAGGTCCGTCCGATGCGGGCGATGTTGCGATCCGCGAGCGGCGACGCGGTGAAGCGCGCGGCGATGTCCCCCCGCGACACGCGCAGCGTCGTTGCCTCGAGCGTTCGCAGCGGCAGCAGGGCCCAGTAGACCAGCAGACCATTCAGCAGCAGGGTGACCACCAGCGAGCCGACGATGATCTCGACGTTGGCGCCGGGCGGCGCCTGACCCACGATCCACAGCGCGATGATGTTGATCGTGACGTCCGCGACCACGAGCTTGGCGAGCAGGGGCGTCGAGGCGAGCTTCCGCAGCCACGAACGGTCCGGTTCACTCGGCGCAACCACCGCGGCTGCGCCAAGCTCGAGCGAGGGGGTCGCGATCACGCGCTGCGGCGGAGACGCGTGCCCGCGTCCAGTTCCCGAAGCAGTCCGTTCTCCACGCCGTACACCCATCCACAGATCTCCAGTGAGAGGCCGCGATCGGCCGCCTCCTGGATCGCCGGCAGCCGGCTCAGGTTGTACACCTGCTCGGCCACGTTGAGCTCGACGAGCCGGCGGGTTCGCGCCCGCTCGTCGGCGAGCGCCTCCAGCTCGTCGCGGTGCAGGCGCGCCACGTTGCGCACGTGCGTGATCCACTGGTCGACCTGCGCGGGAGCTCCGTCGCCGAGCGCGGCTTTCACGCCGCCGCAGTCGTCATGGCCGCAGACGACCACCGACGATACGCGCAGGACTTCCACCGCGTATTGTAGCACCGCCTGCAGATTGTTGTCGGTGGCGACGACCTGATTCGCGATGTTGCGATGGACGAAGATCTCTCCGACGTCGGTCTGCGTGATCAGGTCGGCCGGGACGCGCGCGTCCGAGCAGCCGATGAAGAGGCAGCTCGGCTTGTGCTCATGCGCGCGCCGGCGGAAGTACTCCGGGTCGCGCTGAATTCGTTCACGCGCCCAGGCGCGGTTCCCTTCGAGCAATCGTTCCGTGTACATCGGCGTTCCTCCGTGTTGACGCACGGAGGTTACGGAGCGGCGCCGAACGTGTCTGTCGGACCCGGGCGCGATCTGTGTACGACGTTGGAGTACTTTCCGCGCGCCCGCCTACTCGGCCCGCATGGCGACCAGCGGATCGACCGCCGCCGCGCGCCGCGCCGGCAGCCAGCTCGCCAGCACCGCGATCGCCACCAGCAGCACCGCGACCGCCGCGAATGTGATCGCGTCCGCCGCGGCCACGCCGAACAGCAGGCTCCGGATGAGTCGTGTCAGCCCGAACGCCGCGATCAATCCCAGCGCGACGCCCGCCAGCGTCAGACGCAGCCCGTTGCCCAGCACGCCGCCGATCACAGCGCCCCGGCTGGCGCCGAGCGCGATGCGGATGCCGAGCTCGCGAACGCGCTGCGCGACAGTGTACGAGATCACGCCGTAGATGCCGATCGCCGCGAGCACGAGCGCGATGCCGGCGAACGCGGCCAGCATCAGCATGTAGAAGCGCGGCGTCGCGACCGACTGCGACACGACCTCGGTCATGGTCTTGAGCCCCACCACCGGCAGATTGGCGTCGACGGCTCGGACCTCGGCGCGGATGGCCGCCTCGACGACGGAGGTCGGCGCCGACGACCGCACGACGATCGACGTCAGTGTGCCGGGGAGCGCGTTGTAGGGAAGGTAGACCATCGGAAACGCGTCGCCGGACAGACCGCGCTGCTTCACGTCGCCGACGATCCCCACGATCTCACCGTGCACCGGCGTGGTGTCGGTCGGCGTCAGCGGCTGGTTGTACGACATGCCGAGCGTGATCTCCTTCCCGATCGGATTCTGCCCGGGGAAGTAGCGTCGCGCCATCTCCTCGTTGATCACCAGCACCTGATGGCCGTCGCGGCGATTCTCGGCCTCGTCGTATACGCGCCCCTTCGCCACGGCGATCCCCATCGCGTCGAAGAACGACGGCGACGCCGGATGCACCTCGACGATCGTGCGATGTGCCGGATCGTTCGGCGGCTGGCCCACCACGTCGAACATGGTCATCATCAGCATGCGGCCGAGCGGTCGCCCGTTGGTGACGCCGACCTTCTCCGAGCCGGGCAGCGCCGCGAGGCGCGATGTGAGAGTACTCATGGCCGCGATGCGGGCGTCGTCGCGCGCGTACTTCGCCGCGGGGAGCGACAGGTCGAACGTCACGACGTTCTCCGCGCGGAACCCGGTGTCGACCCGCACCAGGGTCGCGAAGCTCCGGATGAGAAGGCCCGCGCCGACGAGCAGCACGACCGCGAGCGCCATCTCGGCGACGACGAGACCGCTGCGCAAGCGGTTCATCCCGCCGCGGCTCGACCCGCGCACGCTCTCGCGAAGCATCGTCGCGATGTCGGGGCGCGCCGCGTAGAGCGCCGGCACGAGCCCGAACAGGGACCCGGTCAGCAGCGAGACGACGGCCGACACCGCGAGCACGCGTCCGTTCACGCTCACCTCCGACAGCCGCGGCAGCAACTGCGGGCCGAGCGCGACGATGCCGTTCACCACCCACATCGCGAGGACGACGCCGATGGCCGCACCCGCGACGGCGAGCAACAGCGCCTCGGTCAGCAGTTGGCGAACGATTCGCCCAGTGCCGGCACCGAGCGCCGTGCGCACGGCCATCTCGCCGGATCGGGCGGAAGCGCGCACGAGCAGCAGGTTCGCGACGTTCGCGCAGGCGATCAGCAGCACGAAGCCGACCGCCCCGAGGATCGCGAACAGGATGCCGCGCACGTTGCCGACCAGCTGTTCCTGCAGTCCGGTCACCGTCGCGCCGAATCCGGTGTTGGTCTGCGGATACTGCTCCGCGAGGCGCTTCGCGATCGTCGCGACCTCGTCGCGCGCGCGTTCGATCGCGACGCCGTCGCGCAGCCGGGCGATCGCGTAGAACTGATGCGCGCCGCGCGCGTCGGGATCCTCCGCGGCCTTGATGAGTCGCGGCGTCCAGAGATCGACGACCTGCGGATACGTCGCCGTCTCCGGCGCGACCCCGACGATCGTGTACGACCGTTCGTCGAGCGAGACCGTTTCTCCGACGATGTTCGGCTTCCCGCCGAACCTGGAATGCCAGAGGCGCTCGGAGATCACGACGACGTTCGGCGATCCCTGTTCGCCTTCGCCCTCCACGAAGAATCGGCCGTTCCGCGGCGCGAGTCCGAGCACCGAGAAGAAGTTCGGCGCGACGGTGAGCCTGTCGAGGCGCACCGGCTCGCTCCCACCCGTCGCGAAGTTCGCGGCACCCGGAGCGAACTGCGCCATGCCCACGAAGCTCCGCCCCTGTTCGCGGATGTCCGCGAAGTCCGGCGGCGAGAGCGGGAAGGGCTGGCCCTGCGAGTTGGTCGACTCGAGCCGCACGAGCTGCTGCGGCGCCAGGAACGGCAGTGGCTTGAGAATGACGCCGTCGACGATGGAATAGACCGCCGTGGTCGCGCCGATGGCGAGCGCGAGCGTGGTGACCGCAACGATCGTGAAGACGGGCGCGCGCAGAAGCTTTCGCGCGGCATAGCGGAGGTCGCTGATGAGAGATTCCATGGGTCGTATGACAATGGCGAGCGACAAATCGTTGCTTGCTCGATGCGGCTTGGCTTTGCTGGTGCGAAAGTGGCAACTTTCGAAAGACCACGCCCGACGCCGGGCGCCAACCCTCGAGTGATGTCCAATCTGATCGTGCGCGGTACGATGCTGTCCGCGCGGTGCAATTCCGTACGATTCGCGCGCGGCGCGCGAACAATTCTCGGACAGATGCCGGTCAGCTCGTCGCGAGCACCCATCGGCGGCGACCTCGCCGGCTGATGGCGCCACACACCTCGGCGCCTGGAGTTCGTCAGTCGGGCGAACGCGTGCCCGTCGTGCTCATCGTCGACGACGACGAGGTCGTCGCGAATCTCTACACCGCGGCCCTCACCGCCGGCGGTGAATTCGAGGTGCTGCTCGCCTCCACGGGCGAGCGCGCGATCGAATACCTGAATCGCCACTCGGCGATCGAGTGTGTCGTCTCGGACATCAACCTGCCCGGCCTCGACGGCTTCGAGGTGCTGCGGGCGAGCAAGGTCCTGCGTCCGCTCACGCCCGTCCTGCTGGTCACCGAGTCGACCAATCCGCGCTTCCCGAGTCTGGCGATTCGTGAAGGCGCGGACGACATGCTGATCAAGCCCGTCGACCTCGACGAGCTGCGCATGCGCGTTCGCGCGCTGGCCGAGCAGGCGCGGAAGCGGCGGTCGGCACAGGCGCGGACCGTTCTCGCCGTCGGCGCGCATCCGGACGACGTCGAGATCGGCGTCGGCGGCACGCTGCTCCGCCACGTTGCGGCGGGCGACGCCGTCATTCATCTCATGATGACTGACGGCGAGGCGGGGGGGGACATGGCCGATCGCATCGCCGAGGCCGAGCGGGCGTCGGAGATGATCGGCTCGCGGCTCGTGCGCGGCTCACTTCCCGACGGCAAGCTCTCGGACGTGCGCGACACCGTGAACGTCGTCGGCGCGGTGATCGCCGAATGGCATCCGGCGGTCATCTACGTGCACACGTCGCACGACGGCCACCAGGACCACCGCGCGGTGCACCACGCCACGCTCAGCGCCGCGCGCGGCGTGCCGACGCTCTGCTGCTACCAGAGCCCGAGCTCCACCGTCGACTTCCGGCCGACCCGCTTCGTGGACATCGGCGACTATCTCGACGCGAAGGTGGATCTCATCAACGTCTACCGCTCGCAGGTCACGACCCGACTCTATCTCGCCGAGGACATGATCCGCGCGACGGCCCGGTACTGGGGCCGGCACGCGGCGCACCGCGTCGTCGAGCCGCTCGAAGTCGCATGGCAGCTCACGCCATGAGCATTCGTGTCGCGGTCACCGGCGCGGGCGGACCGTCCGCGGTCTCGTTCATGAAGACGGTCGCTCCGCGCGGCGTCGAGCTGTTCGCGGGAGACATCGATCCGTATGCGGCGGGCTTGTATCTCGTGCCACCGGACCGCCGGTGGATTCTGCATCGCGGCGCCGACCCCCGGTTCGCCGACGATCTGCTCGCCCGGTGCGTCGACGCGAAGATCGACGTGCTCGTCCCGACGGTCGATTTCGAGCTGTTGCCGATCGCGCATCGTCGCGACGAGTTCGAGGCGAAGGGAATCAGGTTGATCCTCTCGCCGGCCACGACCTTCGAGCGCTGTCTCGACAAGTGGAACCTCGTCTCGGTGTGCCGCGAGGTGTGTCCCGTCCCTCACACGGTCGTCGTCGATCGCGAGTTCTCGCTCGCGCCGGATGCGCCGCCGATGCTGATCAAGCCGCGGCGCGGCGCGGGAGCGCGTGGGGTTCGCCTCGTACAATCGGCCGACGACCTCGCGAACGTGCCGCGCGACGAGAGCTACGTCGCGCAGGAGTTCCTCCCGGGCACCGAGTACTCCGTCGACGTCCTCTGCGACGCGCGGGGTTCGGTGCTGGCCGTCGTGCCGCGCTCGCGCCTCAAGATCGATTCGGGGATCGCCGTGGCCGGCCGCACGGTGCGCAACGATACGCTCGCGGGTTACGCCGCGGCCGTCGCGACGCGCCTCGGCGTCACCTTCGTCGCGAACGTCCAGTTCCGGGAAGACGCGACCGGCACGCCCAAGCTGCTCGACGTGAACGCGCGCTTTCCCGGCACGATGCCGCTCACCGTGATGGCCGGTATCGACATGCCGTCGCTCGCGCTCGATCTTGTCCTTGGCAAGGCTGTCGATGCCGCCGCCCTCTCCTACCGTGAAGTCGCGCTCGTGCGCACCTGGCAAGATCACCTCGTAGAAACCTCGGAAATCGCCGAGCTGGAGCGTCGCGCGCGCGACCTCGGCCCGGCCTGATCATGCTCACGACCTTTCTCGCCGCCGCCATCCTCGTCCTGCTCTACTGCGTCCTCCATCTCTATCGGAGACGCGACGAGCGCACGCAGGACATGATCACCGGTCTGCCCAGCCGCGACTTCTTCGAGCGGTATCTCAAGAACTGCGTCGCCCGCGCCACGCGCCGGCCGCAGTACGCGTTTGGCGTCATGCTGCTCGACATTCGCGGCTTCGCGGAGATCCGTCGCGCCCACGGCCGCCTGGCCGCGCAGGAGATTCTGTCCGACTTCGCGGAGCGCGTGTTCTGGGCGATTCGCCCGACCGACGTGCTGTCGCGCCTCGAGGACGACAACTTCGCGCTCATCCTCGACGATGTCCGCCGCATCACGGACGTGACGCGCGTGGCCGTCCGCGTTCACGAATCCATGACCGAGGCGATGACGCTCGCGTCGCGCCCGGTAAAGGTCAGCGTGAGCATCGGCGTCACGATGAATCGCCCCGGCTCGCGTCCCGACGCGACCGCCCTCATGCACGAAGCCGAGTCGGCGCTCGAGCGCGCGCGAGAGACCGGACAGCCGTACGTGGTGTTCGACAATCGACTCGACGCCGCGTCGCGCACGGAGCTCACGCTCGAGGCGGATCTGGCGAACGCCGTCAGTGGCGGACAGCTCACGCTCGCCCTGCAGCCGATGGTCGCGTCCGACACGCGCCGGCTCACGGGCTTCACCGCGTTCGTGCAGTGGCGCCATCCGACCCGCGGTCTGCTGCGCGCGAGCGACTTCATCGCGCTCGCCGAATCCTCGCGACAGATCGTCCCGCTCGGCGAGTGGATGATCGACGCGGCGGTGCGCACGGCGAAGCAGTTGTCGGATGCGGCGGGACGTCCCCTGATCCTGACCTTCAACGTCGGACAGACCGAGATCGAACGCGGCGATCTTGCGGGCGCGTTCGAGAAGGCGCTCGCCGGCGACCCCGCCCTGGGGCCGCTGCTTCGCGTGGAGCTGCCGAGCACGGCGTTCTCCGAGCCGTCCGAAAAGCTGACGACGGTCGCGGCAAGGCTGCGCGAGCTCGGCGTGGGCATTCACATCGACCATGCGGCGGCCGGGAGCGTGGCGGTATGGAAGTCCTTCCGGCTCGGCGTGCGCGGGGTGCGAATCAACCTTTCGGAGATCGACGCGACCGACGCGCCCGCGCTTGCGCATCTTCTGAACGCGAGCCGGCAGATCGCCGAGGAAGTCGTCGTGGAAGGGATCGAGTCGCACGAGGATGATCGGGTGGTACGCCAGCTTGCACCCCCGGTGCTCGCTCAGGGGTATCAGATCGCTCGACCGATGCCGCTCGACGAGGCATTGGCTCTCGCGAGTCGCGGCGCGGTGCCGCCGCTGGCGCCCGGCGGAGCGTCTTCCGCCGCGCGGTCGGATCACGCCGACACGAAAGCCGACACGAAATGAGCAGTCTGGAGTTCTCAGTAGTGCGATTGGATGAAGATTGGCATGTGCATTCCACGTTTTCCGATGGCGCGGACACGCTCGCCGCGAACATCGCGTCGGCGACCGAGCGTGGCCTGTGTCGGCTCGGTTGCGTCGACCACGTGCGGCGCGACACGACCTACGTACCGGATTACGTCGCGGCCGTAGTGGCTGCGCGGGCGTCCTCGCCCGTCGCGCTCTCCATCGGGATCGAGGCCAAGCTGCTCGACCGGTCGGGTGCGCTCGACCTGCCTGCCGACTGCGACGGCGTCGATCTCGTCTATGTCGCCGACCACCAGTTCCCGGGCGCTGACGGTCCGGTCTCACCGCGTGTCGTGCGCGAGTCCATCGCCGCCGGCGAGCGCGATCCGTCGACCGTGATCGGCGAGCTCGTCCAGGCGACGGTCGCCGCGATGGACTCGCACGCCGCCCGTCATCGGCTCGTGCTCGCGCATCTCTTCAGCATCGTGCCGAAGCTCGGCCTGCGCGAGGACGATGTTCCCGACGGCGCGCTCAGCGCGATCGCGGCCTGCGCCGCGCGCACCGGCACGATCGTCGAAGTGAGCGAGCGCTGGCGCTGTCCCTCGGCCAGGATGATCCGCGCGTGCGTTTCGGCGGGGGTGCCGGTGGTCGCGAGCACCGACAGCCATCGCGCGACCGACATCGCGCGGTACGACTACGTTCGCGCCGCGTCGGAGGCGGCATGACCGAGCCGGGAATCAGCGCCACACTGCCCGTGGTGGAGCCGGCGCCGTTGCGCCAGCCGCCGGCGAGCATTCGCGAGGCGAGCGCTCAGCGGCTCGTGCGCTGGCGAATTCGCCTGCTGCTCGTCTCGCTCGCGCAGATCACGATCGCGCAGCTCATCGTGCTGCTCTTTCTCCCCTCGGACGCGCGGCTCTTCAGCGTCCGGGTGCTCTGCATCGCGGCGGTCTACCTCGGCGCCACGCCGATTCTCGCCGCGCTGATGCAGTATGCGATCGTCGGCTTCCATCGCCTGCGGGCGCCGTACCGCCGGCTGCGCCCCTACTATCCGCGTACGGCGATCGTCGTGCCGGCGTGGAACGAGGGCGCGGTGATCGGCCGGACGATCGACCAACTCCTGGCGATGGAGTATCCGGCGGATCGCGTTCGCATCGTCGTCGTCGACGACGCGTCGACCGACGAGACTCCGGCGGTCGTGCAGGCCAGGGCGAGCGAGCATCCGGGGCGAGTGGTCCACCTCCGTCGTGAGGTCGGGGGACAGGGCAAGGCGCACACGCTCAACCACGGCGTGCAGCACGTGCTGTCCGATGCGTGGGCGGAGGCCGTGATGGTGATGGACGCCGACGTGCTGTTCGAGAAGGACGCGCTGCGCAAGATGACGCGCCACCTCTCCGATCCACGCGTCGGCGCGGTCACGGCGTACATCAAGGAAGGCACGCCGAACGGGAACTATCTCACGCGATTCATCGCGTACGAGTACATCACCGCCCAGGCGACGGCCCGTCGCGCGCAGAACATGCTCGGCGTTCTCGCCTGTCTCGCCGGCGGCGCGCAGCTCCATGCGCGCGAGAGTCTCGAGGAGATCGGCGGCCGCATCGACGCGTCGAGCCTCGCCGAGGACACCGTGACGACCTTTCGCACGCAGCTCGCCGGAAAGCGCGTCGAGTTCGACGGCAACGCGGTCGTCTGGGCCGAGGAGCCGAGCGACGTCGTGGGGCTGTGGAAGCAGCGGCTGCGGTGGTCGCGCGGCAACGTGCAGATCTCGCTTCAGTACGCGAGCATGTGGGGCAAGCAGCGCCGCACGTTCGGCAAGCTGGCGCGGCTGCCGTTCATGCTGCTCTGGTACACCGTCGTGCTCATGCCCGTGCTCATGCTCGGCGCGTCGGTCGGACTCGTCACGCTGTGGGCGATCGACGCCCACGACGCGTGGAGCGCGTTCCGCGTACTCTGGATCTGGCACGCGGTCGCGTACGTGTTCGGCACCGGCATCTCGCTCGCGGTCGATCCGCAGACCGCGAAGCGGAGCTGGCGCGAGGCGATTCTGTTCCCCGGGATCATCTCGCTGCTGATCATGATCTACACCGTGTATCCTCCGATCTACGACCTGACGGTCGTGCGGTGGCTCCGCGGCGCCGGCTACACCGTCACCGAGCAGGGGCGCTCGCTGCTCGCGCTGTTCACGTATTCGTGGCTGTTCCTGTGTGTCCCGATCGCGTACCTGACGAAAGTCTGGTCGGAATCGACGAGGTTCAAATGGCTGGTCCCCGTAACACTCTACCTGGTGGGCTACGGCCCGCTCCTCTGCGCGGTGACGGCAGCGGCGTATTTCAAGGAACTGTTCAACGCTCGCTCGATCTGGGACAAGACGGTCAAGTCCGGACGGGTGACGATCGGCGCCGCGAGTACGCACTAGCCGTGGAGGAGCGCATCGCCCGCGACGCACGCGAGCTCGATCCCGTCTGGCGACAGCGCTTCGACGCGGACGTGGCGAGCGACCTCGCGGCGGAAGGCCGGTTGCTCGGAAAGGCGGTGGCGCTCGCGGTGATCTTCTTCCTGCTCGTGCTCGTGCGAGCCACACTGCTCTGAATCGAATCGCCGTCCTCTGGGGTATCGTGCTCCAGAACGTTCCACACGTCGGGTTTGGCATCCCAACTCGACGACGCTCTTCCGCGGGCACGACAGGCGTGCTCGCGGTTCTGTCTCACCATGGTCCGTGGCGTCGACGACGGCGCCCACCACTCTTCATGACTTCGATCGCGATCACGCCTGCCCCACGTTCGGTCGTCGGCTCCGTCACTCTTGGCGCGACCATCTCGGCTTATCAAAGCGCACGCGAACGCATGGAGGCGCTGCGCACGAAGCGACTGCGCAACGCGTCGCTCCCCGCGCCGTTCCTGCCGCGCGGCCTCGACGACGACGCGGCGTTGCGCGTCCTTGCCGACTTCCGCCACGCCCGCGCCGAGCTCCGCGCGGTGGTCGTCGAGATCGTGGTGACGTCGGCGCGCGTCGGGCTGACGAAGGCCGACGTCATCGCCCGCGTGGCCGGCGACATCGAATCGTTGGGAGACCGCGGCATCATCGAATACGATGTGAGCACCGCGGACGAGATCATCGGCTGGATCGTCGAGCTCTATCCGAGTGATCTCGCGGCGGATTCGCGAGGCAGTCGTCCGCGGGCGATGCGCCGGGACGTCCTGCCGTTCACGATGCCGGGCGAACTGGCCGGCTGACCTCGGCCGGCTCGGCCCGGTTCGTTCGCACGACCTGTCATCCGCGGCACTGTGGACGCGCCGGCATCGCCCTAATTTCCAGCGATGCCATCTCTCCTTCGCGCCGGCGTCGCCGCCGGGATCGGGCTCGCCGCTCTCTCCTCGCTCGCCGGCAGCCAGGCGAATGCGCCGCACCGCGCCATTCTGGTCAGCTACGACGGCTTCAGCGAACAGCGCTTTCGCGAATACGCCGACTCGGCGACCGCACCACACGTGTGGGCGATGTTCGGGACGGCCGTGTGCGCCGAGTCCGTGCGTCCGGCGTTTCCGAGTGTCACGCCGACCGGGCACGCCGCGATCTGGACCGGCGCCTACGCGAACGTGAACGGCGTGTCCGGCAGCGCGAACAGCCGGCTTCCGCTCACGATGACGTCGGTGCTCGAATCGGCCGACGGTTATCGCGCGACGGCGCTCCGCGCTGAACCGATCTGGATCGCCGCGGCCCGTCAGGGGAAGTCGGTCTACAGCCACATGGCCACGCAGTCGCCGCAGCCGCCTGCCTACATCCCGGTGGTGCGGCCGGTCCCCGAGCTCGACTCCGCACGGCGCGTCGGAATGGCGACGATGGCGGGCGACAACATCGCCGCGCTCAACGTCTACAATGAGCTCGTCGCGCCGGCGCGCGTCGTCACGTCGGTCCGGGAGCTGTCGTGGGCGTTCGGCGTCGAGGGCGATTCGCTCCACGCCACCATCCGCGATGACAACTCGGTCGTCGTCCACGCGAATGCCGACAGGCGAAACGGGGTGGTCGCGCGCCTGGCCGCGACCGACACGACGCCGATCCGCGGGCGAGCGCTGGCGCGGCACTTCTCGCCGGCACTGCGCGTCGACCTTCGCGGCGGCCGGCGTACCTTCGTATTCTTTAGACTCTTCGAATTGCCGCGCGACCGCTCGCGGCTCATGCTCTTCGTGAGCGAAGCGCGCGTCGTGCAGGCCAACCGCCCCGAGATCGCGGAATCATACGACGCCGAAGTGCAGGGACTCATCGGCAACGCCGGTGGCCGCTTGATGGAAGCCGGCCTGTTCGGTCCGCGCGCATCGCAGGGCGGCGACGGCACGGCGGAATTCAGATACCTCGAGACGACCGAGCTGTTGACGCGCCAGTTTCTGCGCGGGACCGAGTGGGGCTGGAAGACGTATCACCCCGAGCTCGTCACCGACTACCTGCCGTATCCCGACGAAGCATTGCACGTCTTCCTCGGTCTCGCCGATCCGGCGACGCCGAACGTGTCGCCCGCCGGGCGCGCCAACGCGCGACGCATGTTGGCGCGCGCCTACGCGCTCATGGACCTTCACCTCGAGCGGCTCCAGCGGCTGGCGGCGAGCACGCCGAACACGCGACTCTTCGTGACCGGCGAGCATGGCATGCGCCCGGCGTGGCTCGTCTTCAAGCCGAACGTCCTGCTGCGGGAGATGGGCATGCTCGACGCGGACACGACCGGACGCATCATTCTTCGCCGCACCCGCGCGACCTTCTCGTCGGGCGGCTGGGTGGTCGTCAATCGCGCGACGCGAAAGAATGGCGCGGTGCCGGCCGACTCCGCGCAGCCGATCCTCGACCGCATCGAGGCCGCACTGCTCGCGGTGCGCGACAGCGCCGGCACGCACGTCGTGCCGCGCGTGTTTCGTACGGGCACCGTCGAAGGCGACTCGCTCGGTATCGGCGGGCCCGGCGGCGGCGATCTCTATTTCTCACTCGCGCCCGGGTACTACTGGAACGCCGGCACGCTCGGTCCGATGGTCGATTCGCTGATGCCGCAGGGGGAGCACGGCTATCCGTCGATCGATCGCGACATGCATCCGGCGCTCTGCATCATCGGCGGCGGGCAAGCGCGTCGCATCGGCGACATCCGCTCGATCGACATCGCGCCGTCGGTGGCGGAGTGGCTCGGGATCGCGCCGCCGGGGAACGCCGAGGGGACGTCGATTCTGTCGAAGCCAAACTGACGGGCCCCAAACCATCAGGATTCGTCTGACGGTCTTCCGCCGCGCGCTGGCCCCTTTCCATACTTCGAGCCCATCTCGAACCCGAGGCGACCCATGGCGAACGACCTGGTGATCACTCCCACGGAACTGCTCGATCACTGGCAGGGACATCGGCGCGTCACGCGCCGGATGATCGAAGCATTTCCCGAGAACGAGCTGTTCACATACTCGAGCGGCGGAATGCGCTCATTCGGCGCGATGGCGACGGAGTTGCTGCGCATGGCGGTGCCGATCGCGCGCGGTGTGGCGACGGGGCAGTGGACTGACGATCATGTCGAGCCGAGGACGAAGGAGGAGCTCCTCGAGTCGTGGGACAGGTCCACCGCGGATCTCGATCGCGTGTGGAAGACGATCCCCGAGCACCGCTTTCAGGAAGTCGACACCGCGTTCGGCCAGTGGAAGGGCACGGGGACGTGGATGATCCTGTACGCGATCGACAACGAGATTCACCATCGCGGGCAAGGGTACGTATACCTACGCTCCCTCGGCCTCGAACCACCCGCCTTCTACGATCGCAGCTGACGGCTGACGGCTCTTGCCGACCGCTGACGGCTCGCGCTGACGGCCGACGGCTCGCGCTGGCGGCCGACGGCTCGACATCGGTGGCCGGTGAACGGCTGGCTCCCGGCTTCGGCCAACGGACGCGGCTTACTGCCTTGCGCCGGCCGCGGCTGACGGGCATGCCGCCGGTCGCCGGCTGCGGCCCGGCGTCCGGCGGCCGGCAGCCCGGCAGCCCGGCAGCCCGGCAGCCCGGCAGCCCGGCAGCCATGCCGTCAGGCGTCAGCCCGAGCTGCACGCCGAGAGCCGAGCGAGAGAGTTATTCAGGGCGGCGGAACAGTCCGACGTAGACCGCCTTGCCCAGCACGTGGCCCTGCATCGCCTTCATGACGGCGGCGCGCGTCTCGAGCGCTGCCGTCACCGGTTGCGCCGCGGTCGAGGGGGCGACGTCGAGCTTCGTGTCGAGCGCGTAGACCTCGAACGTGTAGTGATGGTGCGGGCCCGTGGCGGGTGCTCCGGGGCCGCGGTACTGCGGGCCGCTCGCGCTGATCTGTCGCATGCCGTCAGCCTGTTCGGCGCCGGGCTTGACGCCTTCCGGCAGACCGGTCGCCGTCGCCGGAATGTTCCAGACGATCCAGTGCGGCTGGGTCTCCGTCCCGCGCTGCACCGCCACGTCGGGGTCCAGCATGTTGACGACGAAGCTCTGCGTTCCGGCCGGGACGTTCGTCCAGCGAAGCTCGGGTGACACCTGTTCGCCGGCCTGCGTGAACTTCACCGGGATCTGGGCGCCGTCGGGCCAGCCGGTGATGGTGAGCACCATCGGCGGCGTGCGCTGGCCGCCGCCCGGCGGTGCCCCCTGCGCGACGGCGGTGGTCGCGAGGAACGCGAGCGCTCCGGCGGCGATTGTGACGGCACGGAGCCGGCTGGGGTGATGTTGACGCGTCATGAGTATCTCCTCGTTGGTGGGTGAACGAGCTGTATCCCAAAATTCGTACTTTCTAGAAGTCGTTCCGTCCGGTAATGTTCGCCCGCGCGACGCTGCGCGCTGCTGGTCGTCCCCCGCGAGCACTCCTCGTCGTTCCCGCCCGAGTGCCGCTCGGTATCCTCGTAGTCATCGTGAGGTCGAGCCCATGTCCCTTCGCCGCATCGTCGTCGCCACCGCGTTCCTCTCCACGATCGCCGCCCTTCCGGCCATCGCCCAGAGCGCATCCACGCCCGCCGCCGACAAGGCGGCCGCCGGTTCCATGAAGGGAACGTGGGTCGGATTCGCGTTCGTCAACGGAGATCAGCGTCCGGTGAAGTACACGTTCGACAGTACGGCTACGGGCTGGGTCGGCGCGACGCTGATCCCGGAGATGGGCGCCGACTCGGTCTACCTGGATCCCGTCAAGGTCACCAAGGATTCGCTCGCGTTCGGGATTCCGTTCGGCGCACAGTCGATCGGCGTCCGCGGCGCGCGCTCGGGCAACCTCTATGGCGGCGAGTTCGTGATGGAAGGGAGCGTCATCGGCACGCTGCAGATGGCGCGCGCCGGGACGGCCGAAGCGGCCCGCCTTCTCACGCCGCCGATGGAGTGACCGGGCGGCGTCGACGACGCGCTGCACTTCGCGCGCGGGCCACGGTGCGTTAAGTCTTCCGTGGCTCTCACCTGCGCGCGAATGAACATTCTGGTTCACGTCTCATGGCCGGTCCGAGCGTGGAGCATTCCCGACGAGAAGGTCGCGGTGCTCCGCGCTCGTTTTCCTGATATCGACTTCGTACACGTGTCCACGCCCGACGCCGCCCGCGCCGAGATCGCGCGGGCCGACGCGGCGTTCACGCCGTTTCTCACCGCCGAGATGGTCGCCGCCGCGGATCGGCTCCGTTGGGTACATTCGCCCGCGGCGGCCGTCGAAGGGCTGCTGCCGCTCGCGGCACTCGCCGAGCGCGGCATCACGATCACCAACTCGCGAGGGATTCAGGCGGTCCCGATCGCCGAACATGTCCTGGGCGGACTCCTCGTACTCGGGCGCAAGTTCGACCGCATGCTCGATGCGCAGCGCGAACGTCGCTGGATTCAGAACGATCTGGTCGACGACTGGCCCTGGCTCCTCCACGGCAAGCGGATGACCATCGTCGGACTCGGCACGATCGGCCAGGCGATCGCCGACCGCGCCGCGGCGTTCGGTGTCCGCGTGACCGGCGTGCGGCGCCACGCGAACCGGCCGGTGCCGCCGAACGTCGCGGAGGTGTTCGGCACCGACCAACTCGATCGGGCACTCGCCGGGTGCGACATCCTGGTCGTGGCCGCGCCGGGCGTCTCGTCGACGCGGCAGATGATAGGGGCGCGCGAACTCGCGCTCCTGAATCCGGGCGCGGTGATCGTCAACATCGCTCGCGCGGCGATCGTCGATCAGCGCGCGCTCATCGACGGGCTCGAGAGCGGCCGCATCGGTGGCGCGGTGCTCGACGTCTTCGAAGCCGAGCCTCTCGACGCGGACAACCCGTTCTGGTCCATGCCCAACGTGATCGTCACGCCGCATTCGTCGGGGTTTCGGGCGACGCATTGGGACGACGTCACCGCGCTCTTCGTCGAGAATCTGGAGCGGTTTCGCGCGGGCGGTACGCTGCTCCAGCCAGTCGACGCCGCGGCGGGCTACTGACGCGTGCGTATTCGCGCCCTTCCGACGCTGCTGGTGATGTCCGCGCTCGCGGCCGCGTGCGGCCGAGCGGCGCGGACGCCGGTGGGTGACACCGCCGCCGCCGCGACATCTCCCAACCGAGAGCTCCGGTGGGGCGGCGACGCGGAGGGCGGCGCGCCGTTCGTGGAGGCCGATCCCGCAGATCCGTCGCGCGTGCGCGGGTTTGACGTCGAGATCGCCGGGATGATCGCGCGCGGTCTCGATCGCGCGCCGCGCTTCGTGCAGGTCCAGTGGTCGTCGATCGAAGCGTCGCTCGAGCGCGGCGATTTCGACCTGGGAATGTCCGGGCTGGAGGATCGGCCGGAGCTGCGTGCGCGTCACGCCGTGACGATTCCGTACTTCGAGTTTCGTGAAGTGCTCGCCGTGCGCCCGGGCGACCGCGACCGCTTTCGCCACCTGTCCGACCTTCGCGGGCGGCGGGTCGCGACCCTCGGTGCCACCACCGCGTATCAGATCCTGCTCGACGCGCGCGACAGTCTCGGCATCGTCGCCGTGTCGTACGACGACGACGTGCATCCCTACGCCGATCTCGTCGCCGGCCGGGTCGACGCGGTGCTGCTCGACAACATCATCGCCGACCGGTCGCTCCGCCGCACCGGCGGCTTCGTCGTGCAACCGGATCCCGTGGCGATCGGGCATTACGTCGCGGTGTTTCCGCGGTCCGAGGCCGCACGCCGCGATTCCGCCGATGCGATCCTTCGCGCCCGCATGCGCGACGGATCGCTCGAGCGGGTGTTTCGCGAATGGGACGTCTGGGACGACACCCAGAGCGCGTACTTCGCGCGTGAGCTCGCGTCGGACTCCACGCCGCGGCGCGCGGCCGGCGATACCGCGCGCTCCGCGCTCTCGTATCTCCCGTCGCTGCTTCGTGCCGCGGGCATCACGCTGCTCCTGTCCTGTCTGGCGATGGCCCTCGCCGTTCTGGTCGGCGTGCTCGTTGCCGCCGGCCGGGTTTACGGGTCGGGGATCGTACGCGCGCTGCTCACCGTCTACGTCGAGGTCATTCGCGGGACGCCGGTGCTGCTGCAGCTCTTCGTCGTGTATTATGGCCTGTCCGGAGTGATACGGCTTCCGGCCTTCGCGGCCGCGGTGCTCGGGCTCGGCCTCAACTACGCGGCGTACGAATCGGAGATCTATCGGTCCGCGCTGGAGGCGATCCCGCGCGCGCAGCTCGAGGCGGCGCGCACGCTCGGGCTCTCCGAGCTGCAGATCCTGCGTCTCGTGCGTGGCCCGCAAGCGCTCCGGCTCGCGCTCGCGCCGATGACGAACGACTTCGTCGCGCTCCTCAAGGATTCGTCGCTCGTCTCGGTCATCACCGTCGTCGAGCTGACGAAGCAGACCGCGATCTACGCCACCAATGTGGGCAGTTGGGTCGGGCCCGGCCTGTTGTGCGCGATCGCGTATCTCGCGTTGTCGCTGCCGCTGTCGCGCGCGGCGCGCAGCATCGAGCGGCGCTGGAGCGCGCCGTGACACGCGCCGGCGACGCCGTGCTGTCCATCCGGGATCTTCGCCTCGCGCGCGACGGCCGCGAGGTCCTGCGCGGCGTGGACCTCGACGTCGCGCCCGGCGAGCTTTGCGCGCTGATGGGCGCGTCCGGCGCCGGCAAGACCACCGTACTGCGCTCGATCGCCGCGCTGCAGGCGTTCGACCGCGGGACCATTCGTATCGACGACGTGACGCTCGCGTCCGGGCCGGTGCCACCGCAGTCGCAGCTCGGCGCACTGCGCCGCAAGGTCGGGATGGTTTTCCAGGCGCATGCCCTGTTCGAGCATCTCACCGCGATCGAGAACGTCATGCTCGCGCCGGTACACGTCCACGGATGGGACGCGGCGCGCGCTACGAACGCCGCGCGCGACCTTCTCGATTCGCTCGGCGTCGCACACCGTGCCGACGCGCTGCCACGCCAGCTCTCCGGCGGCGAAGCGCAGCGCGTCGCCATCGCACGCGCCCTCGCGACCGATCCCGCGCTCCTCCTGCTCGACGAACCCACCGCCGCACTCGACCCCGCCCGGCGAAAGGCGCTCGGCGAGCTGCTGCGCGGCCTGGCGCATCAAGGGCGCGCGCTGTTGATGTCGACCCACGACGCGGACTTCGCGCGCGCACACGCCGATCGCATCATCACGCTCGCCGACGGCGTCGTCGTCAGCGAGTGACCGCGCGATCTACTCGGCGAAGATCTGTGCGAGGTGAAACAGCGTCTCGGCGGTCTTCTCGAGACCGCGACGGGAATTGAATTCGAGTTTGCTGTGAAACTCGTGGCCGCCGGTGAAGATGTTGGGGCAGGGAAGTCCGCGGAACGTGAGCTTCGCCCCGTCCGTCCCGCCGCGAATCGGCACCATGAACGGTTCGACGCCGGCACGGCGCGCCGCCTCCATGGCGTGCGCCACCAGCTCGGGATGATTCACGAGCACCTCGCGCATGTTGCGATACTGCTCCTTCGTTTCGATCTCGACGCGCAGCCCGGGATACTGCTCTTCCGTGCGGCGCGCGAGCTCCTCGATGAGCCGCTGCTTCGCGTCGAGCTCGGCGGCGTCGAAGTCGCGCAGGATCATCCGCAGCGTCGACTGCTCGACGTCCAGCGTGCCCCCGTACGGATGCACGAACCCCACGCGTCCGTCCGTCGTTTCGGGAAGCATGTCGCCAGGAAGCAGCGTCACGAAGTACGCCAATGCCTGAAGCGAGTTCACCATCACGCCTCTGGCCGTGCCCGGATGCGCGCTGCGGCCGCGGAAGGTCAGGAGTGCGGCGCGCGCGCTCCAGGTCTCGTCGTTGATCTCGCCAAGCTCGCCGCCGTCGACCGTGTAGGCGAAGCGCGCACCGAAGCGCTGCACGTCGAACCGGTCGATGCCCGCGCCGATCTCCTCGTCGCAGCTGAACCCCACGGCGATCTCGCCATGCCGCACTTCCGGATTCGTGCCGAGCAGGTCGACGAGCGTCATGATCGCCGCGACGCCCGCCTTGTCGTCCGAGCCGAGCAGCGTGGTACCGTCCGTGGTGATGATGTCGTCCCCGATCAGCGTCGCCAGCAGCGGATGCTGCGCGGCGGTGATCACCTGGCTCGGGTCGCCCGGCAGTACGATGTCGCCGCCCCGATAGTTCTCGTGAATCAGCGGCTTGACGTTCGCGCCGCTCACTGCCGGTGACGTATCGACGTGCGCGAGAAAGCCGATGGTCGGAATGTCAGGGCGCCCGACGTTCGCCGGCACTTTCGCGTACACCATGCAATCGTCGCTCAGCCAGACGTCCGTCGCGCCGAGCGTCTCGAGCTCCGCGGCGAGCAGCCGCGCGAGATCCCATTGCTTTGCCGTGCTCGGCGTTCCGGTGGCGTCCTCGGACGATTGCGTGTCGATGCGAACGTAGCGAAGGAATCGATCGACGACCGATTCGCGCGGCGGGGCGAACGGAGTGGCCATGCTCCCAAGCTAGCGCGCCGCGAGCAGGCGCGTCTAACTTCTGCCCACACGTCTACGGAGAAACGAGATGAGCGATGAAGATCTTCGCGCCGAGCTGGAGCGGCTGCGGAAGGAGAATGAATCGTTGAAGAAGGGCGCCGCCAAGGGCATCTCGCTGAAGGTGAGCGAGAAGGGCGGCGTGTCAGTCTACGGCCTCGGCCGATTCCCGATCACGTTCTACAAGGAACAGTGGGCCAAGCTGCTCGACATGGCGGACGAGATTCGCGCATTCATCGCCGAGCACGAGTCGGAGTTGAAGAGCAAGGGCTGACCGTTCGTCGGCCGCGGTGCGCGCCGGTCACTCGGCGCGCATCACCTCCATGGGGTTCGCACGCATCGCGCGCCGCGTCGGCGACCAACCCGCGAAAATCGCAGGAACCGCGAGCACCGCCGGAACGATGATGAACGTCATCGGGTCGTGTGGCGCCACGCCGTAGAGCAACGCCGTCAGCACGCGCGACAGTACCCATGCGGCGGCCAGGCCGATCGCGACGCCCAGACCCACGAGCGCGACCAACTCACGTCCGACGAGCCGCGCGATGTCCGCCGCGGTCGCTCCGAGCGCGGCCCGAATGCCGAACTCTCGCCCGCGACGCGTCACGCTGTGCGACACGACCGCGTAGATCCCGAACGACGACAGCAGCAGCGCAACGCCGCCGAACAGCGCGATGAGCAGAGTGTTCGTGCGCCGCGGCGCGACCGACGTGTCGACCACGTCGTCCATCATCCGGACATTGAAGACGGGCTGAGACGGATCGACCGTGCGCACCACCGCGCGGAGACGAGCCAGCAGTCGATCGCTCGGCAGCGATGAGCGCGCGATGAGCGCCAGATCGCCCGGCGCCGCATCGTCGATCGAGAAGTACATCTGCGGCGGCGCTTCTCCCTCGAGCGTGCGCTCGCGCAGGTCGCCGACGATCCCGATGACCGTCACCGGCGCTCGAGCCGCCGTGACGAAGGTCTGGCCGATCGGATCGCGATCGGGCCACCAGGTTTTCGCCATCGCCATGTTGATGATCGCGACCGGTGGTGCGTTCGCGTCGTCGGCCGTGGTGAACGTGCGGCCGCGCAGGAGCGGAATTCCGAGCGTCTTGAAGTAGTCGCCGCTCGCCCGGATGTACCGCGCCATCGGTGGCGCTCCGTCCTGGAGCTTCGGTGCCGGCATTCCGTTGGCGGTGATGCCGAGCGACATCTTCGCCGCGCCGTTCAGCGGCAGGTCGCTGACGATCGCGGCCGCCTCGATCGCCGGATCGTTCTGGAGCTGGGCGAGCATGGCGTGCAGCCGCGTCAATTGATCGGCGTTGCCGCGGCCGGGCTGCAGGGAAAGCTCGAGCGTCGCGACGTGATTCGCGTCGATGCCGCGCTCCTGCGACACCACCTTCTCGAAGCTGCGCATCATGAGACCCGCGCCGACGAGCAGCACGATCGTGAGCGCGATCTCCACGACGATGATGGTCTGGCGCGTCCGGCCCATCCCCGCCGCCGTGGCGCCGAGCCCACCGCCCAGCTTGATCGTCTCGCTCGCGTTCCGGCGCGTGAGGCTCAGCGCCGGCCAGAGGCCGACGACCAGTGCGCTGACTGTCGAGAGCAGCGCCGCGAACGCCAGCACTCGCAGATCCAGCTCGGCCGACGCGATGCCGGCGAGGTCGCGCGGCATCAATCGCTGGAGCAGCCCGAGCACCGTCGGCGCGAGCGCGACGCCGAGTAGGCCGCCGCTGATCGCGAGCAGGAGGCTCTCGACGAGAAGTTGGCGAGCCACGCGCCCCCGGCTTGCTCCGAGCACTTCGCGGAGCGCCATCTCCCGACGACGGCCCGCGGCGTCGGCGAGAAGCAGGTTGGCCACGTTCGCGCAGGCCACGAGCAGGAGCAGAACCGACGCACTCATGAGCAGCGTGAGCGCGGCGCGGCTCTTTCCGACGAGCATCTCGCGCAACGGCGTCGCTCCGCCCTCGGCGCGCATCTTCGCGATCTCTTCGTCGAGAGCCTGCGAGTTCGGGTCGCCGGGAATTGATGCACCCGCGAGTTGAGCCCATCGCGCCGTCACGCGGTTGGACACCGCATCCGCCGAGAGTGCGGGGCGCGCCCGGCCCACGACGCGTGTGGGCAGATAGCCGCGAAAGGCCGAGAAGCTGTCGAACGTCGTGGGGTTCGTGAGCGGGATCCAGAGCTCGCTGCGATTGGGAAAGTCGAATCCGGGCGCCATCACCCCGATCACCGTATAGGGGTTCCCGCTGAGATCGATCGACTTGCCGATGACGTCGCGTGCTCCGAACTGCGTTCGCCAGAGCCCGTCGGAAAGGATGGCGACCCGCCCGCCCTTCGGGCGCGTCTCGCTGCTGTCGAAGGTGCGCCCTGCTTGCAGGCGTGCGCCGAACGTCGCGAAGAAATCGTGCGAGACCACGCCCGCATTCACGCGCACGGGATGCTCTCGATCCGTGAGATTCAGCGCCCCCGCCGCATACACGGCCACGCGGCTGAAGACATCGGTCATGGCGGCCATGTCGTCAGTGTTCGCGCGATGCCGGAGTCCTGGCGGCGGAGGAACTCGCGGATCGGAGAAGGGGACGGTCGCCTTGATGTAGTGGAGCTCCGAGGGATTCGGAAACCCGAGCGGCCTAAGGAACGCGGCGTCGATCGCGCTGAACACCGCGGTGGTCGCGCCGATGCCAAGCGCGGCGACGAGGATCGTCGCGGCGCTGAACCCGGGGCGCATGCGCAGGCGTCGCGCGGCGAAGCGCAGGTCGGCGGCGAGATCGTCGAACAGGGAGAAGCCCCACATGTCGCGACTCCGTTCCTGGAGGGTGATCGGATTGCCGAACCTTCGACGCGCCTCGTAGCTGGCCTCGCCCGCGGAGAGACCATCGGCCTGCAGCGAGGCGGCGCGATGCGCGATGTGGGTGCGAATCTCTTCCTCGAGCTCCGCCGTGTAGCGATCGCGAAGCACGAGATACCGCAGCCGGCGCGCGAGCTCGCCGAGCATGTCAGGCGTTTCCAGTGGCGAGAATGCGACCGATAGCGTCCGACACGTGGCGATAGGCCGCGACTTCGGCGGCGAGGTGTTTTCGGCCGGCGGCGGTCAGCGTGTAATAGCGCGCCCGCCTGTTCTCGGGTGTTCGCCCCCATTCGGCAGCGACCCACCCTTTGATGAGCATGCGCTGCAGGGCGGGGTAGAGCGATCCTTCCTCGACCTGAAGGACGTCGTGGGAGGCGCGCTCGATGGCGCTGGCGATCTGAAAGCCGTGGAGCTCGCCGCCGGCGGCGAGGGTTTTCAGGATCAGCATGTCGAGCGTGCCGGGCGGGATGGGGGCACGGGCGGATTGGGCAGGGCTCATGACATAGTCTGTCTATGTCATCGGCCGCGCGCAAGGGAAACATTCCGGTCGCATTCGTTCGATGACGACTCGGGATCGCGGGGGGCCGATACTAGCCGCACCCGAAACTGCTGAAGGTTGACATGTTGGCCACATGTGTGCATGCTAGGAGCATGTCCAGGATGCTTCAGATTCGCCACGTGCCCGACGCCGTCCATCGCCGGCTGCGCGCTCGCGCCGCCCTCGCTGGCATGACGCTCTCGGACTACCTCAAGAAGGAGCTCGAGGCGTCGGTCGAACGGCTCACCCCGGCCGAACTGCGCGAGCGCCTCTTGCAGCTCGAGCCGGTCGCGGTTGGTCAACGTCCGGCCGACGCCCTGCGCGACGAGCGCGACGGCAGGTGATCGTCGCCGACGCGTCGGCAATCATCGAGATCCTTCTCAGCTTGCCACTCGCGGAACCGGCCCTCGACCGCCTGTTCCGCGACGGCGAGTCCATTCACGTGCCCGCGCTGGTCGATCTCGAGATCGCGCAGGTCCTGCGACGCTACGTTCGCTGTGGCGACATGACCGCCGCGCGCGCGAGGGCCTCGCTCGACCTGCTCGAGGCGTTCCCCATGCATCGCTACATGCACGAACCGCTGCTCGGCAGGATCTGGGCGCTGCGCGAGAATCTCACGGCTTATGACGCGGCCTATGTCGCGCTGGCCGAAGGGCTGGGCGCACCGTTGCTGACCTGCGACCCGCGCCTCGCGAACGCGCCTGACATTCACACGACGGTCGAAGTGCTGGGCGTCTGACGCGCGCACAAAGTTCTCTTCACGCGCGAACGCCTCGCGGCCGGCCGATCGAATCGTAGAATGCGATGCACCACTCCGCGCCTCGCGCGCGGCGCTTCTCATTCGCGTTCGACCATCCACATCTCATGAACCGTTTCACGCTCTCCGTCGCCGCGACGAGCGCGCTCCTCGTCGCCGCGCCGGCGTCGTCCGCCGTCGCGCAGCGCGGCGGCTTCGGCGGTCCGCCACAGGCACCCGCCTACCCCGACCCGCCGGCCCTTGCCTTCCCGACCGACGACCCGGTGCTCGAGCGCATCTGGGCGATCGGCATGGACAGCTCACACGTCAAACAGCTCTCGCAGGTCCTCTTCGACTCGATCGGTCCGCGCCTCATGGGATCGCCCGCAACGAAGCGCGCCGAGGAGTGGCTCGTGAAGACGTACGGCACGTGGGGCATTCCGGCGAAGCTCGAGCAGTACGGAACCTGGCGCGGCTGGGTCCGAGGCATCTCGCACATCGACCTCCTCACGCCGCGCGTCCGCACGCTCGAGGGACAGATGGTCGGGTACAGCCCGGGCACCGGCGGCAAGGACGTCGACGCCCAGCCGATCGTGCTGCCGCAGTTCAAGGACAGCACCGAATTCGTGAAGTGGCTGCCACAGGCGAAAGGCAAGCTCGTGATGGTCTCCGCCATGAAGGAATCGTGTCGGCCGAACAGCGACTGGATCGCGAACTCGTATCCGCAGGCGATCGCGCGCAAGGACAGCATCCAGCGCGAGCTCTCGGCGGGCTTCGGCGTGCGCAACACCCGCGGCACGGGCTACTCGGTCTCGCTCGGCGGCGGCTCGCTGAGCCAGCGTCTCGACAGGGCCGGTGTGGCCGGCATCATCACCTCGCGCCCGAAGGACTCGTTCGGCACGATGGAGATCTTCGAGACGTACAGCACGGTCGTTCCGACGATCGCGCTGAGCTGCGAGGATTACGGCCTCGTCTACCGCCTTGCCGAGAATCGCCAGCATCCGATGGTCCGCATGAACCTCGTGGGCAACCTGCTCGGCGAGCAGCCGGTGTTCAACACCGTGGCGACGCTGCAGGGCGGCGCGAAGGCGAACGAGTACGTCATGCTGTCGTCGCACTTCGATTCGTGGGACGGCTCCTCGGGCGCGACGGACAACGGCACGGGCACCATCACGATGCTCGAGGCGATGAGGATTCTCAAACAGGTTCTGCCGCACCCGCAGCGCACGATCATCTCCGGCCACTGGACCGGAGAGGAGGAAGGCGAGGTTGGATCGAGCGCCTTCGCCAGGGACCATCCGGAGGTCATCAAGGGGCTGCAAGGGCTCTTCAACCAGGACAACGGAACCGGACGCATCGTGCGAGTCGGCGCCGGCGGTCTGCCGAGCGGCGCGGCGCACCTCACGCAGTGGCTGAGCAAGGTGCCGAACGTGTTCCAGCAACAGGTCGGCTTCACCGGCCAGCCCGTCGCGCCGGGCGGCCCTGCCGGCGCGGGCAGCGACGACTATTCGTTCACCTGCTACGGCGCGCCGACTTTCGGTCTCGGCGCCCTCGGCTGGGACTACGGCACCATTACGTGGCACACCGATCGCGACACCTACGACAAGGTCGTGTTCGACGATCTGAAGGCGAATGCGACGCTCACGGCGATGCTCGTCTACCTCGCGTCGGAAGATCCGACTCGCGTGACGCCGATCAATCCGGATTCCGCGCGGACCGTCGCGAAGGCGATCGCCGATTCACTCGCGCGCGTCGGCGGTGGCGCAACGGCTGCGGTGGGCGGACGAGGCGGACGCGGAGGCTTCGGCGCCGCGCGCCCCTGGCCGACGTGCGAGGAGGTTCAACGAAAGACCAATCCGCGGCTCGGAGGGTGAGGAGTGAGGGGCAGGGAGGTGGGAGTGCGCGCGGTTGACGTGGGCGCTGTGGAGGGCCTGCTGTGGACTGGCCGCTGTGGAGGCCTTCGGCGGACTGCCTCCAACCCCCAGGCACTCCCATCTCCCTGCTCCTCACCCCGTACCACTTCGCCCCCCTGCTCCTCACTCCTTACCACCCAACGCGGTTTCTCAGTATCCCCACCTCATCCACATAGATGC
>Ga0164243_10002958_pt1 | contig 27495 bp, 27 predicted proteins | sample OricompcompostOP_FD_108781 | JGI IMG/M metagenome (GOLD analysis project Ga0164243, IMG submission 108781) | Organic Plus compost microbial communities from Emeryville, California, USA - Original compost - Organic plus compost (OP) | ecosystem: Engineered > Solid waste > Mixed feedstock >...
CACCTTTAATGCGGCATTGAACGATGCCTGTTTTGCGGCGGCGACGATGAGCCGGCTCAGCCGGTCACGATCCATGTACCGTGTGTCGTCGGCCAGTTCGATGTCAACGAGGTTGCCGGAGGTCGTGACCCATGCGCGGACCAGCCCGTTGTCGGATACACCGTCGACCCGGCCGATGGAGTCGATGGCTTGTCGAGCTCGCCGGAACGCTTCGGCTTGACCTTCGAGGCTATCGAGGTCGAGATCCGGGTCGAAGCGGTGGTAGTCACTCATTCGGGGAGCCGTTCCATGGCGCGGCGGGCTTCTTTGCGGATCGACGCGTCGCTATGGGTGAGGTAGGGCTCGATCCGTGCCCGGACACCGTGTGCCTTCATCTGGATCAGGGCGCGAATCGAGAAGTACGCGAAGGTGTCGAGAAACCTCAACGCCAGATCGCGCGCCTCGTCGGTTTTCACCTTGCCCAGGTACTCAATCAGCGGGCCCGCCGCTGCGCCCTGATGCTGTAATTCGTCGATGAGTTCGGCGATAAGGGCGAAGTCGCGTTGGGTGGCGATACGGGCCAGTGCCACTGTGGCGTAACCGATTAGGCCGCTGCGCATCGGTGGTTGTCGGCGCAGTTGGGCAACGAGCGCCTCGATCGCGGCCGGGTTGCCGCGGGCAGCGAGATCGTTGAGGTTGCGAATGAGCCCTGCTCGGATGGATTCGCGGTGGGGCGTTTCCTCTCCGGGGATGCGTTCCTCGAGGTGTGTCAGCCAGTCGATGAAGATGGGGATGCCTTGGGGAATGGTCCGGACACGGTTGGACAGGTCGCCCAGCGTGTAGCACGGCACCCCAACAGCGGCGAGTTCTTCCATGATGCGCCGGTCGAATCCCCGCTGTCCGTCCTTGTAACGGGCTGGCAGGTGCTCCATCCAATCTGGGCCCTCAGGCATTCCCGGATAGGTGATGCGCTCGTATTGCCCGCGTACTTTGCGGCGGCTCGGGGCGGTGTCCTCGCCTTTGGCTGCCGGCTGTGGTGCTCGCACGAGGTCGGCGCTGGTGGCTTCGATGCTGCCGATTGCCTGGCGAAGTCCGGCGAGGACCTCGGCTTTGTCGCGGTTGGGTGGTGGGCCGGCGGACTGAGTCATGAGACGGCGCCCCGATGAGGATGGGTGGTGTGGTTAGTGGTCATTGTTGTCATCGAGTTCTTTGCGGATGAGTTGGATCTGCCCCGAGTCGATCGCCTTCTGGATCTCGGGATCGTTGATCTGTGTCCGGTGGTCCACGACCAGGGTCATGGTGTAGCCCTCTTCTTGGGCAAACTGAAGTTCCTTCAATATCTGGGTCTTGTACGGCCTGATTTCATTCGTGTTCTTGACCTCGACGACATTCTGGTTTTCGTCATCGATGTAATCCGGTTCGATCAGCGAAGGGACGCCGTTATATGTGATCGGTACCCTGCGTTTTTCGTGTGGTGGAATGCCGGCCCGCTCTTCGCCTTGTTCACCGGCTTTCCTGTTCTCTTCGTCGCTGCGATTGCGCACCGGGTTTGTTTGTCGCGGAGTGCGGTCGAGTATCGACGACAGCAGCTGGGTACTCGTCGTCGCTGTCGTGTGAATCCCCTTGTTGGACTCCGCTGCGGTGTTGACCGTGCTGTTGATGCCGTCGATGAGCGCGTCCATGGCGCGGGCATAGTCGCGCTTGTTCTTTTCGATCAGACTGTCCAGAAACTGCTCAAGTTGCCGTCCCACGATGGGTATTCGTCGTGCCGCAATCTTGTCCAGCTCGTAGGAGAAGACGATCGCGTTCAGGATCTGCAAACTCGTACGGCCGGTGCGCTTGTCGCTGTCGGCGACGCGGTGCACTTCCTGGCAGGCAGCGCCCAGCGCGATGCCCATGTCTCCGGTGTCACTAAGCGCCTGATAGACGTGGGCGACTTCGTCGACGATCCCGTCTACCTCGGGGCTTTGATCTTGTGCGGCTTGGGTGAAGACACCCAGAACATCTGACTTCAACGTGAGGGCAGTCGTCTTTGTCGTGTTCCCGTACGTGGTGAAGTTCGTTCCCGCAGTACCGATTCGGCCTTCGTCGCAGTCGGCCCACTGCTTGGTGACATACTTTTCGATCAGGTCCCAGTGGGCGGGTTTTTCGTGGGTGCCTCCCACCGCGTGTTGGGTGGGGTGCAGATTGGTGGCCAGCGATGACCCCTGCGGATGTGGGGGTGTCGGTTGCGTGCCTGGGCCTCCGCTGGATTCATTCTCAACATCGGCGTGGTTCAGACCGGCTTGGTGTACCAGATAGCCGAGCTCGCGTGCCGCCATCGATGTCGTGGATGCCATTTCGAAGACATCGGAGGCTGATTGGTCAAAGCTTGTCGCCCAGACCGGCCCACCGCTGTCGTAGGTGCCCGCACTCTGGCTGACGTCCAGTTTGTTGTCCAGATCTTTGAGCGCGGTCTCCAGAGTCTTCGAGAGCTCGCATAACTTCGCTGCGACAGCGTAGTAGTCCTCGGGCGTTACTTGCGTCATGAACTGGCCTTATCCCAGCATTTCCACGTTCTTACGTTGCGCCTCGGCGTAGTTCGCCCGAGCGGTCGCGACGAAAGTACGGTGGGCTTGCAGAGCGTCGAGGTGCTGCTGGAGTGCGGCTTGCCAACGGTCGTGCGACTGCATGAACGCCGTTGCCGCGGTGCCGGAGTAGTGCTCACCGATGGATGCCACTGTCGCTCTTGCGCCGTCGCGGTAGGCCGAGAGTTCCTCATTCGAGCGATCAAGCAGGTCGACGAATTCGTCTAACTGATTCAGGTCGTATCGATACGTCGGCACGGTGGGGGCTCACATCTGTTCGGCGATCACGGCGCCGGACTCGCTGTCCTCGGTCCGATACAGGCCAGCGGCGGTACGCAATTGATCCGCATCATGGGCAAGGTCGTCGAGATGCTTATTGAAGTTTGCAAGCAGCTCCGAGAATCTGGTGTCGGCGGTGTCGGCGGTCTGTCCAGTCCATGTGCCGCGAAGTCGGTCTTGGGCCTCACGTAGGGCGTGGAGGACCGACCGCATCTCGTCGCCGATGTCGTGCAGTCGTTGAGAACCCGCGACTAGAACGTCGGGATTCACCCGTAGACTGTTGTCCATCGACACCTCCCCCTGGACCGCAAGGCAATCATGGACTGGCGTGCATCACTGAGTCAGGCAGCCCAAGCTGACCTCGATCGACTGTTTGCAGACAGCATACAAGTGGCTGCCATAGGCCTAGAATACCAAAATTTGGCGCCCTTCATGCTGGTCATCGCCACCAACGGTGACCGTGCCATGCGAAATCTCGGCGCCCCGTCTCGCCAGCGCAGTGTCGATGCTGTCATCACGGCGCTACAGAATGAAACCGACGCCGAGAACTTGCGTGCCCGGGCGACCGTCATGGACGTTACGGTGCGCGAGCCGTTTGCCGGCGACGCAATCAACGTCCGCCTCGAACACCGGGAAGGCCAAGCCATCGACATCTTGGTGCCGTACAGGACAACCGACGACGGCATCACGATCGATGGTCAGGCAATGAAGGCCTCAGTCGATGTCGCCCGATTGTGGCCAACCAGTCCACCGTGACGACGACACCACCATGCTGAGCCCGTCCGACCGATACCGATGAGAGCCAGTGCAGTTCATTGCAGTGGCGCGATGCTGAAGCCGAATTGGGTGAGTGGTTCAAGAGTGGCGGTTCCTGTGTCTCCGATCGAGGCGAAGGCGATCACGATGTCGGCACGTTCTGTCCAAGCGGAATAGCGAATCATATTGGAAATCGCCAAGTCTCGGCGCATCGTCGACTCGTCCTCCCATTCACCGATCAGGATCGGGACGACTCCGCCGCCCGAGCCAGGCACCCGTGACATGCAGGATGCATAGTTCTCGACATTCGGGAATCTGATTTTCCCATCTGAGATCCTCGAGACGGACCCGTCTGCGCATACGGCCGCCGACCACTCGTCACGATCTCCGGACACCTCGTCGGCTGCAGATACCGGCTGACCGCCCGTGATCCTCTCAAGTCCGACCCAGCCCATCACCGCGGCGACGGCGACGGTAGACACCAGGATTGCGCCCACAACCAACGCCATCGTCCGCGCACGTCGCGCACGCGACGCTTTGGCCGCCGCGCGCGGAACCGCGGTGCTGAGGTTGCAACCACCAGGAGTCTGACCAGACCCCGGATCAGACTGGGGCGGCGACGGGTACGTCATGCAACTCACCGTATCGCCACCGTGCTAGACGCCACGAAGCACCGACAGATACATGCCTACAGATAAGACCGTGCCCCACGGTGAGATCCCCACCCGCGAACCACCGTGGGATACAGAGCGGTACACCCCAGGTGTGCCTACAGATAACACCGCCACCCTTGTCCCGGTGGTCATCCGCACGCCGGAGTCGACGTCGAAGGTCACCGCAACGGTCTTGTCCGGGCGCAGTCTGACGCCGTCGACCGTGCCCACGCGCATGCCGGCCACCCGGACCGACTGGCCCGGCTCCAGCCGCGAGACATCGGTGAAGACCGCTGAATACTTTGTCCGAGAACCTGTTTGGTACTGGCCGAAGATGAAGAACAGCGATGCGGTGAGCAGCACCATCACCACCGCGAAGATGCCGAATTTGATCAGCGTCGGACGCGGACCCTGCCTCATCCCGGTTGTCCGATCTGAGCGGTGTTGCGTGGTGGACCGTCGTGTTCGGTATCGCCGAACATGATCTGCTTGATCAGGTCCGAGTTCAGCACGATTCCCGGATACCTGCGCCGCCACGGGTTGGTGCCGGTGTCGGCGACCACGTACGGCGGCGCGGAACCGTAGGGCATCTTGGGCAGCCCGGCGCACTGCGGTCCGCCCTTGGCGCCGGCCTTCGGCAGATCGTTGGGATAGCGGTACCGCTCCTGGCCCCACAGGAATCCGGCGAGCACCATCACCCCGGGTTTCTTGAACGGCGGGATATGGGACGCTTCGACCATGCCGCTCAGCGCGCACCACAGCGCCTGGTTGTATTCGTCGAGCAGCGAGGTGGTCGGCACCAGCAGGTGTGCGACCTCGGCGAGGTCATCGCGGTTCTCCCCCACCACCTGCTGGCCGACGTCGGCCAGACCGATCACCGAAATCAGTGCGGCATCGAGGTTGTGCCGCTCGTCGACCACGCTGTCGCTGATGCGGGCGGCGCTGTCGGTGATCGAGACGAAGTCTGCGGCGGTATCGGCGTAGGCACGCAGCACCTCGGGTGCGACGTGCAGTTCTTCCCGCAGCGCCGGCAGGGTCGGTTCGAGGGTCGCCAGGTAACTGTGCAGGTCGGCGAGCGTCTGACCGAGCTTGTCGCCGCGGCCGGCCAGCGCCGAGGAGATGGCGCCGAGGGTCTGGTTGAGCTTGGCCGGCTCGATCGCGGCCAGGACCGCGCTGAGCTGTTCGAAGACGGTGTTCACTTCGATCGTGACGTGGTCGGCGTCGATCACCTGCCCCGGCCGAAGGGACTCCTGCGACGGGTTCGGCGGGAAGACGAACTGCACCTGTTTTGCGCCGAACACCGTCGGCGAGGCGATATCGACAAAAGCGTTGGCGGGGATGGCGTCCAAGCGCCTGGAGTCCACGTCGAGGTGGAGCGCGGCGCGACCGTCCGGCAGCGGCTCGATCGACGCCACGCGGCCGACCTGGACACCGCGCACCTGAACCTTGGCGTCGGGGTTCATCACCAGCCCGGCGCGCGACGAAATCACCGTCACTTCAATGCTATCGGCAAAACCTCCCCGAAACAGCTGAACCGAGACACCGGTCACCAGTACAGCCAGGGCGATGGCCGCCAATCCCACCAGCGGACGCACGAGGAGTCTCAGCATCGATGTCCTCCGTGCGGATCATCACGGTGCAGGAGGCTGTGCGCTGCCGCTCGGTATGCCAAGCCGGTCCACCCCCAGCATGCGGTCGATGACGGTGCAGGACTCTATGTCGGAACATATCTTTGGGTCAATATGTCGGCCCGTCGGAACCGAGAACCGCGCCGCTACTCGGCTACCGGGCCCCACTCACGGCCTTGTCACCACCCCGAAATCAGGTTTGCTCTCCAGTAGCATTTCACAGCTATTACTGCAGATCAATGCCATGCACTGAGACATCGTCCTGTTTTCCGTCTAGCTTCTGGAACGCCATCGGGCCGATCGTCACATCCACCAGGTCTCGGGAAGCGATCGGGCAGGCGATGCCGCATCTTCGGAGCAAATTTTAGGTTGGATCGGCCCCACCTCGCTCCGGCGTCCGGCGCGCATCGCCCGGGTGGCGATGCCGCCCGGGATCGATATCGCCCAGGTGGCAAAAATTGTGACGCGAGCGAACTCGGCAAGCGCCTGTTTGGCGATTTTTACGAGAATAGAGACCGACAGTTCAATAAGTCGCCCGAATCCGGTGGGGCAATTGACGATTCGGCTAATAAGCCGACTGCCTCGGCCACCGTGCGCACAACCGCCGGCGACAGCAAACCGGGCGTGAGCGGCGCCGGGTCGGGCCACCGGTCCGGCCCGGCCCGGCGCCCGGGTCAAAGAGTTCGATCCCGCCGAAACGCGTCTGCCGGGGCCCGGACGGGCCCCGGCAGACGGGCGATGACACGGTGACGCCGCCTCGGCGGACGCAGCCGGCCTCGGACGGCGGCGCCCCCGCGGGTCAGTCGGGAAGGCGCAGCTCGGGCTTCTCCACCTCTTCGATGTTGACGTCCTTGAAGGTGATCACCCGGACCTGCTTGACGAACCGGGCCGGCCGGTACATGTCCCAGACCCAGGCGTCGGCCAGGCGCAGTTCGAAGTACACCTCGCCGTCGGTGTTGTGTGGTATGAGCTCCACACTGTTGGCCAGATAGAACCGTCGCTCGGTCTCTACCACGTAGTTGAACTGTCCGACGATGTCCTTGTACTCGCGGTAGAGCGAGAGCTCCATCTCGGTTTCGTATTTTTCGAGATCCTCGGCACTCATCGGCTCAAACAGTCCTTCACGTTCATGGGTCAATCCTCCCCCTAGCCGGTTCGGCTCTGCTGCTCGGGTTCCAGATCGAGCGCATCAGCGGGCACCAGTTCGCCGTCCACCGACACCAGCCGCCGCACGTTGATGAACGACCGGCGGTGTTCGGCGCAGGGCCCCAGCCTGGCCAGGGCCGCGTTGTGTGCCGCGGTGTTGTACCCCTTGTGCTCGGCGAACCCGTAGCCGGGGTACTCCTCCTCCAGTTTGACCATCAACCGGTCCCGGCTGACTTTCGCGAGCACACTGGCCGCCGCGATGCAGGCCGCGGCCGCGTCGCCGCCGACCACCGGCAGCGACGGCATGGGCAGTCCCGGCACCCGGAACCCGTCGGAGAGCACATACCCCGGTCGCACCGACAGCCCGGCCACCGCGCGGCGCATGCCCTCGATGTTGGCGGCGTGCACACCGCGACGGTCGACCTCGGCCGCCGGGATGTAGACGATGTGGTAGGCCAGTGCGTACCGGCGGATCAGCGGGAACAGCCGCTCGCGCTCCTTGGCGGTCAGCCGCTTGGAGTCGTCGAGAGCGGCCAGGCTCGCCCGCCGGTTGGGCCCCAGCACACACGCCGCGACCACCAACGGGCCCGCACAGGCTCCTCGGCCGACCTCGTCGACGCCGGCCACCGGCCCCAGACCGTTGCGATACAGGGCCGACTCCAACGTGCGCAGGCCAGAAGACTTCCGGATCACCGTTCGCGGAGGCCACGTCGCCGGCACTGCACTCCTATGGGGTCGCTGTGCTCGCTTGCGGGTTCTCGCTGCGGATGCCGCCCCAGCGCGACGGCGGCCAGGCGATGAACCGCGCCTTTCCGATCACATTCTCCACCGGGATGGTGCCGGCCACCGGGTCGCCGGTGCACAGGATGCCGCGCTGGATGTCCTCCGGCCGATTGGTGCAGTGCAACCGCGAGTCGGCCGAGTGGGTGCGGTTGTCACCCATCACCCACAACCGGCCCTCCGGCACCGTCACCGGCCCGAACTCCTGGGTCAGGCAGGGCGCGACCGCGGGATCGACGTTCATCGTCGCCGGATCGAGGTACGGCTCGTCCACGCGTTTGCCGTCGACGGTCAGCCCGGTGTCGTTACGGCATTCCACGGTCTGGCCGCCCACCGCGATCACGCGTTTGACCAGATCGTTCTCATCGGGCGGAACGAACCCGATGAACGACAGCGCGTTCTGGATCCACCGCACCACGGGGTTGTCCGAGCGGATCGACTTGTAGTTCAGGCTCCAGTTGGGCGGACCCTTGAACACGATCACGTCGCCCGGCTGCGGGTCGGTGAACCGGTAGGTGATCTTGTCGACCATGATCCGGTCGCCGGTGCAGCCCGGACAGCCGTGCAGGGTCGGCTCCATCGACTCCGACGGGATCAGATACGGCCGGGCCACGAACGTCAGCATGACGTAGTAGATCACCAGCGCGATGGTGATCAGGATCGCGAATTCACGCAGCGCGCCGCGCTTCTTGTCGGGCTTGTCCCGCTGCTCCTGCTCAGGGTCCGCCGCGGACGCCGGGCTCGCGCCGTCGGACCCCTCGGACTCGGTGGGTTCGGTGGATCCGGTCACCGCATCAGGGTAGCCAGCGTCATCGGGGTCGATGCGCTGCTCGCGCTCCAAGGACGGACCCTCAGCGCTTTTCCTTGATCTTGGCCTTCTTGCCGCGCAGCTCGCGCAGGTAGTAGAGCTTGGCCCGGCGCACGTCACCGCGGGTGACGACGTCGATGTGATCGATGTTGGGCGAATGCACCGGGAAGGTGCGCTCGACACCCACGCCGTAGCTCTCCTTGCGCACCGTGAACGTCTCGCGGACCCCGCCGCCCTGGCGGCGGATCACCACGCCCTTGAAGACCTGGATGCGTTCCTTGCTGCCCTCGATCACCTTCACATGGACGTTGACGGTGTCGCCGGGGCCGAAGTCCGGGATGTCGTCGCGCAGCGACTCCTGATCGACGAAGTCCAGCGTGTTCATCGGTGACACTTCCTTGCTGTAGGCGGCTGCGGGCACGCTGCCACACTGTGACGCGTCGCCGAGCCGATCGTTCGGGCGTATCGGGGTGTATCTCGCAGCGGTCGGGGCGCTCAGGGGCCCCAACCGGCACAGACAACTGCTCAATTGTGCCAGACGGCCCCCGATCCAGTGAAATCCGGTCCACAGGGTCGCCCCGCCACCACCCACCTTTCCCGCCGAGCAGACGCAGACACCCCTATTTCACGCCCTCACAGGGGGTGTTCCTGACTGCTCGCGCGGGCAACGGCGGCCACGGCGCGCCGAGCGTCGCGGCAGACCGCTGTCGGTCGCCCACCGGCGGCTAACCTGGGATCCGACCGGCACCGGGCCGGGCCGAAGCAGGGCAGGAGGTGGCACGGAACAGCCATGCGAGGGCTGGCGAGAACGCTGGTCACGGCCGGCGCAGCCGTCCTGCTCACGGTGTCGCTGGCCGCCTGCACGGCGGGTGTTTCCGGACCCTCGCCCGCCGCGGATCCGGCCACCGAGCCCCGGGTGGTGATCGCCCCGCTGGGCAACGCCGCACCGCTTCCCGAGGCCGCCCCGGACGAACCGACCGCCGCGTTCTCCGGGCTGCAGGCCCGCATCGATCGCGCCACCGCCGCCGCCGCCGCAGCGGGCGCCAACCTCACCATGGTCCTGCTCGACCGCAATACCGGTCAGCGGCTGTCCAACGGCAACCGCCGCGAGATCGTCATCGCCTCGGTGGTGAAGCTGTTCATCGCCGACGACCTGCTCATGCGCGACGAGAAGCTGTCCCCGCAGGACTGGCAGGCGCTCGCGGCGATGCTGCGCTCCTCCGACGACTCCCCCGCCGAGATCTTCTGGAACCGTGGCGGCGGCCGCGACATCGTGACCCGGGTCGCCGAGCGCTACGGCCTGCGCAACACCCGCCCACCGCGCAACGGGCGCTGGTTCAACACCGTCAGCACCGCGTCCGATCTGGTCCGCTACCTCGACATGCTGCTCTCGGGCGCGGGCGGACTGCCGCGCGAGAAGGCCGAGCTGATCATCACAAACCTCGCCCAGAGCACCCCGCTGGGCATCGACGGCACCCAGCCGGGCGGGGTGTATCCGCAGCGGTTCGGGCTCCCCGACGGGCTGCCCGCCGAGCCGGTCGCGGTCAAACAGGGCTGGATGTGTTGCGTGGGCGGCGCCTGGACGCACCTGTCGGTCGGCCTCATCGGGGCGGACCGCCGCTACGTGATGGCGATCGGCTCCGACCAGCGGGGCAGCGCCGACGCCACCCGCAACACCCTCACCGAGGCGGTCAGGACGATGTTTCCGGGTGGTCGGATCTGACCTCGAGCCGCTCGAGCAGGTCGGGACGCCGTTCCCGGGTGCGTGCGAGGCTCTGCTCGTGACGCCAGGCGGCGATCCGGGCGTGGTCGCCGGACAGCAGCACCTCGGGCACGTCGAGCCCCCGCCAGCTCGGCGGGCGGGTGTAGCACGGCCCCTCCAGCAGCCCGTTGGAGAACGAATCCTCTTGGTGTGAGACCGGATTGCCCATGACGCCGGGCAGCAGCCGCACCACGGCCTCGATCATCACCAGCGCCGCCGCCTCCCCGCCGGCCAGCACGTAGTCGCCGATCGAGACCTCCTCGACCCGCATCCGCCGCGCGGCGTCGTCGGCCACCCGTTGGTCGATGCCCTCGTAGCGGCCGCAGGCGAACACCAGGTGCTTCTCCTGGCTCCAGCGCTGCGCAGTGGCCTGGGTGAACAGCCGGCCCGCCGGCGTCGGCACCACGAGAAGCGTTTCCGGCGTACAGATCTCGTCGAGGGCCTCGCCCCAGACCGGCGCCTTCATCACCATGCCCGGGCCACCGCCGTAGGGGGTGTCGTCCACCGAGCGGTGCACATCGTGGGTCCACCGGCGCAGATCGTGCACCTCGAACCGGACGATCCCGGCGTCGATCGCCTTGCCGGGCAGGGACTGCCGCACCGGATCGAGGTAGGCCGGGAAGATCGTGACGACGTCGATGCGCAGCGCCTCACCCATGCCGGCGCAGCTCCAGCAGACCCTCGGGCGGGTCGATCTCGATCCTGGCGTCCTCCAGCGACACCGACGTCACGATCTCGCTGACGAACGGCACCAGCACCTCGTCGTCGGATTCGGTGCGCACCGCCAGCAGTTCGCCCGCGGCGGTGTGCACCACTTCGGTGACCGCGCCCACGGGCCGGCCGTCGACGGTGACCACCTGCAGGCCCTCGAGCTGGTGGTCGTAGAACTCGTCGGGATCCTCGATGGGGGGCAGGTCTGCGGAGTCGATGACGAACAGCGTGCCGCGCAGCGCGTCGGCCGCGTCGCGGTCGTTGACCCCGCGCAACCGAACCAGCAGCCGGCCGCTGTGCGGGCGCGACGACTCGATGACGAACTCCCGCTGCGGGCCGTCACCGCGCGACGGCTTGCCGCGCAGGGTCACCCCGGGGGCGAACCGCGCCTCCGGGTCGTCGGTGCGAATTTCGACGACGACCTCGCCGGCGATGCCGTGTGCCTTGACGACCCGCCCGACAACCAGGTCCATGACGACCGTTACCGGTCGGTGTCCACCACGTCGACGCGAATCCCCCGACCGCCGATCCCGGCGACCAGCGTGCGCAGGGCGGTCGCGGTGCGGCCGCCGCGGCCGATCACCTTGCCGAGGTCATCGGGGTGCACATGCACCTCGATGGTGCGCCCGCGCCGGCTGGTCACCATGTCCACCCGGACGTCGTCGGGGTTGTCCACGATGCCGCGGACCAGGTGTTCAACCGCGTCGACGACGACGACGGAGCTCACGGCCATCTCAGCTTTCGGCGGCGCCGTCGGCGGCCTCGGACTTGTCGGCCTTCTCGTCAGCCTTGTCGTCGGCCTTCTCGTCGGCCTTCTCGTCGGCCTTGGCCCCGGCCTTGTCGTCGGTCTTGTCCTTCTTGGCCGTCGACTTCTTCTTCTTGGGCTGGGTGGCCTCGGTGGTCGGAGCACCCTCGGCCTCGGCCAGCGCCTTGTTGAACAACTCCAGCTTGCTGGGCTTGGGCTCCTTGACCTTCAGTGAGCCCTCGGCCCCCGGCAGGCCCTTGAACTTCTGCCAGTCACCGGTGATCTTCAGCAGCTTCAGCACCGGTTCGGTGGGCTGGGCGCCGACGGACAGCCAGTACTGAGCCCGCTCGGAGTTGATCTCGATGAGGCTGGGCTCTTCCTTCGGGTGGTAGCGGCCGATGATCTCGATCGCGCGGCCATCGCGGCGGGTCCGCGCGTCGGCGACGGCGATGCGGTACTGCGGGTTGCGGATCTTGCCGAGCCGCGTGAGCTTGATCTTGACAGCCATGAAAAGCGCTCTCCTGTGGGTATCACGCTGCAATTCAGCGATGCGGGCGGGCTTGCCCACATCCGGTTTTGCCTCGCGTGTGTCTGACCACGCAGCGGCACATCGAACGGGTCGCTGCACGGACAGCGGTCCATTGTGCCAGACCGGAGCGCCGGGATCGAAATCGCCGCATGCCGGACGCATAGCCGACGCTGGGTGAGCGGATGCGCTCAACTCCGCCCCAACGGGGCAGCGGGAACCGGGTTTGCTCGCCGGCGCCATGTGAGGCCGGGCGTCCTCGATCACGAGCGGATGTCACACTCCCTCGGGCGCAGCGACCGAGGCGCCGCCACAGCACCCCTAGATACCGAGGACGGTCCGGGCGATCAGAAAATAGATGAGCAGCCCGGTGGCGTCGACGAACGTCGAGATGAACGGGTTGGAGAACACCGCCGGATCGGCCCGCACCGCCCGTGCCAGCAGCGGCATCACCCCGCCCACGGTGGCCGCCATGGTGCACAGGCTGACGAAAGTCAGCCCGATGACCGTCCCGATGGACGGCCCGTAGAGCAGGCTGGTGACCACGAACGCCAGCGAGCCCAGGATCAGACCCAGCGCACACCCGACCCGGAACTCCCGGAACATCACCTTGAACAGGTCGCGGGTCCGCACGTCGCCCAGCGCCAGCGCCCGGGTGACCGTGGTGGCGGCCTGGTTGCCGGTGTTGCCGCCGGTGCCGATCAGCAGCGGCACGAACAACGCCAGCGTCACCACCTGCGACAGTGTCGCCTCGAACACCTCCAGCACCTGCACGGTCAGGGTGGCCCCGATGGCGAGCACCAGCAGCCACACCACCCGCGACCGGACCAGCCCGCTGACCGGCGCGGTGAAGTACGGGCGCCGCAGCGGCTCGCTACCGGAGATGCGGGCCTGGTCCTCGGACTCGGCGGCCTCGAGGATGCGCAGCGCGTCGTCGACGGTGAGGATGCCCACCAACCGGGTCTCGTTGTCGACCACCGGCACGGCCAGCAGCTTGCGGTCGGCGCACCGGCGCGCCGCCTCCTCGGCGCGCTCCCCCACCCGCGCCCAGGTGGCCGGCTGCATCACCGACTCCACCGTGGCGTCCGGATCCGCCCGCAGCAGATCCCGCAGGCTCACCACCCCGACCAGCACCCGCTGCCCGTCGGTGACCGGCAGCGTGTAGACGGTCTCGGCATCGCTCAGGCGCTCGGTGACCCGCTCCAGCGCGTGACGGATCGTCATCTCCGGGCGGACCGACACGAACTCCGGGCTCATCCGCCGCCCGATCGACCCCTGCGGATACCCGAGGATGTCGGCGGTGATCTCGCGTTCCCGCGGCGGCAGGCCCTGCAGCAGCCGGCGTGCCACCGTGGCGGGCAGCTCGTCGAGCAGCTCGACCCGGTCGTCGGGGTGCATCTGGGCGAACAGCGTCGCGACCGCGTCGTCCTGCAGCCCACCGACCAGATCACCCTGCAGGCTGGGGTCGAGGTTCTCGAACACCTCCAGCGCCTGGCCCTTGGGCAGCACCCGGTACAGCACCGCCCGCTGCTTGCGGTCCAGCCGCTCGAGAATGCCCACGATCTGGGCCGCCGACAGCGGACGCACCGCCGCCGTCAGGGCCGGGAGATCCAGGTCGTCCAGGGCCCGCAGGACGGCCTTGTCGTCGGTGTCGATGGACTGGGTGCGGGTGTCGGTCACCCCACCAGTTTGTCGAAACATTTGGCCTCGACGCGGCGGGTCATCCGCCAGCCGTCCGGAGTGCGGACGAGCTCGTCCTCGTACCAGATCCCGACGAAGTAGATCTGGTTGGACTCACCGCCCATGACCATCGGGTTGAAACAGATCGCCCGCGACGTCGCGCGGTCACCGGACGGGTCGAACCGGATGTCGACATTGCCCAGCATGTGGTAGTAGGCGGGGAAGTTCGGCAGCACCTGTTTCAGCCAGGCCTTGACCTCCGGATAGCGGCCGTCGATCCCGCCGCTGACCCGGTAGTCGATGTAGGCGTCCGGGGTGAACACCCGGTCGAGGGCGTCGAAGTTCTTCCGGTCGATGGCCGTGGAGTAGTCGATGAGCAGCTGCTGGATTTCCAGGCGGTCGGAGATTTCTTGCAGGCTGAGCATGGCTCCATCAAACACAACCGGGCGGCCGCTCCCCGGCCTCGGCCGGCGCGCCACGGCGGGTCTAGGCTCGGTGCCCATGCGAAGCTTCCTGGCGGTGCTCGTCGCGGGTCTGATGGCCGTTGTCGCGCCGACCGTCCCGGTCGCTCACGCCGACCCGGAGACCCAGCCGGTCGGGGCGCCGACCATCCCCGACGGTCCGGCGCAGGCGTGGATCCTCGCCGACATGGACACCGGCGAGGTGTTGGCCGCCCGCAATGAACACGGTCAGTACGCCCCGGCCAGCACGATCAAGGTGCTGCTGGCGCTCACGGTGCTCAACGAGGTTCCGCTCGACGCCACCGTGGTGGCCAACGAGGCCGACACCCAGGTGGAGTGCAACTGCGCCGGGGTGCAACCGGGCCGCGCCTACACCGCCCGCCAACTGCTCGAGGCGCTGCTGCTGGTGTCCGGCAACGACGCCGCCAACACCCTGGCCACCATGCTCGGTGGCCACGACGTCGCGGTGACCAAGATGAACGCCACCGCCGCGCTGGTGGGTGCGTACGGCACCAACGCCGGCACCCCGTCGGGCCTGGACGGACCGGGCATCGCGATGTGGTCGTCGCCGCGGGATCTGGCGGTCATCTTCCGCGCCGCGATGGCCAACCCGGTGTTCGCCGCGATCACCGCGCAACCGACCGCGGTGTTCCCCACCGCCAAGGGCGACAAGGTGCTGGTCAACCAGAACGAGCTGCTCAGGCGCTACCCCGGCGCGTTCGGCGGGAAGACCGGCTTCACCGATCTGGCGAAGAAGACCTATGTCGGAGGCGCCCAACGCGACGGCCGCCGGCTGGTGGTGGCGCTGATGTACGGGCTCGACAAGCCCGGCCAGACGTACTGGGACCAGGCGATGGGCCTGCTGGACTGGGGCTTCGCCCAACCGAGGGGAAACAGCATCGGCACCCTGTGACGGTGTAGCCGATGTTGCCGAATCGCAATACATCCGAGACCGTGCCGGGGAACGCGGTCGATACGCTCGGCGGCCATGCGAAAACTGCTGGCGGCGTTGGCGATCACGCTGACGGCGGCGGTCCTCGCCGCACCGCCGGCAGCCGCGCAGCCGGCCGGCGCGGTGTCACTGCCGCAGGGCCCGGCCCAGGCGTGGCTGCTCGCCGATCTGGACACCGGGCGAATACTGGCCTCCCGCAACCCCTATGAGCCGCACCCTCCGGCCAGCACGATCAAGGCGCTGCTGGCGATGGTGGTGCTCGACCACCTGCCGCTCAACGCGGTGATCCTCGCGCGGCCGGCCGCCGCCGATGTGGAGTGTTCCTGCGCGGGCGTGAAGGCCGGCCGCGCGTACACGGTGCGCCAACTGCTCGACGGGCTGATGCTGGTGTCGGGCAACGACGCCGCGAACGTGCTGGCCGACGGACTCGGCGGCTACCGCGCGGCGGTCGCGCGGATGAACGCGAAGGCCGCGGCGCTGGGCGCCCGCAGCACCCGGGTGTCCTCACCGTCCGGGCTAGACGGGCCCGGCATGGAATCATTCACCACCGCTTATGATCTCGCGTTGATCTATCGAGAAGCATTGCGGTATCCGGCTTTCGCCGCGATCGTACGTCAACGGTCGTCGGTGTTCCCCACCGACAACGGACCCAAGACGATCGTCAACCAGAACCAGTTGCTCAAGCGGTATCCGGGCACGCTGGTCGGCAAGACCGGTTACACGAACCTGGCGCGCCACACGTTCGTCGCCGCGGCGCAGCGCGACGGCCGGCGGCTGGTGGTCACACAGCTCTACGGTGACGGCGACCTCTACGGGCAGGCGATCCAATTGTTCGACTGGGGTTTCGCCCAACTCCGTTCCTGACCACCCCCGCGCCGAGACCACGGTTGATGATGGAAAATCGCGAAAAAGCCGTCAACAAGCGTAGTTTCAGCGCTACCGGTAAACCCGGCCGCGGAGGACGACCAGGTCGGGGTGGCGCAGCACCGCGGCGCCACGGCGGGGATCCTCGGAGTAGCACACCAGGTCCGCCGGCGCCCCGGGTTCGAGCCCGGGCCGCCCCAGCCAGGCGCGCGCCGACCACGACGCCGCACCCAGCGCCTCGGTGGGTGTCATACCGATCCCGATCAGCGCCTCGATCTCGTCGGCGATCCGTCCGTGGGCGACCATGCTGCCGGCGTCGGTGCCCGCATAGATCGGTACCCCGGCCTCCCGCGCGGCCGCGATCCGCTGCGGACACTTCCGGTGCAGCTCACGCATGTGCGCGGCGTACTTCGGATACTTTCCCGCCCCGTCGGCGATGCCCGGGAAGTTCGCAATGTTGATCAACGTCGGCACCAGCGCCGTGCCGTGCTCGACCATCAGGTCGATGGTGTCCTCGGTCAAACCGGTGCCGTGCTCGATGCAGTCGATGCCGGCCTTGATCAGCCCCGGCAGCGCGTCCTCGCCGAACACGTGCGCGGTGACCCGGGCGCCTTCGGCGTGCGCCGCGTCGATCGCCGCCTTGAGCACGTCGTCCGACCACAGCGGCGCCAGATCCCCGACCTCGCGGTCGATCCAGTCACCGACCAGCTTGACCCAGCCGTCGCCGAACCGGGCCTGTTCGGCCACCGCCGCGGGCAGCGCCGACTCGTCCTCCAACTCGATCGCGAACCCGCGCGAGTACCGCTTGGGCCGGGCCAGATGGCGTCCGGCGCGGATGATCTCCGGCAGGTCGTGGCGGTACGCCAGCGGCCGGGTGTCGATCGGCGAGCCCGCGTCGCGCAACAGCAGCGCCCCGGCGTCGCGCTCGGTCTCGGCCTGCGCGACGCACTCGTCGAGGTCCTCGATCACCCCGTGCTCACCGAGCCCGACGTGGCAGTGCGCGTCGACCAGACCCGGGATGATCCAGCCCCCGTCGAACACGGTCTCGGCGCCGGCCACCGGCTCGGCGCTGAGCACCCCGTCGACGATCCACCAGTCGACCGGCTGTTCGTCGGGCAGGCTCCGCCCACGGACGTGCAGTCTCACGGCTACTTCTGGTTGGGGAACTTCAGCTGGGACAGGTCGATGTCGACCAGCCCGGGGGGCAGCTCGTCGAGCCCCTTGGGCATGTTCGACAGGTCCGGGAACCCGGGCGGCAGGCCCGCGCCGAGCGGGTTGCGCACCTTCGGCGGAGTCGGTCCGCGACCCTTCTTGCCCTTCTTCTTGTTCTTGCCGGCTTTGCGAGAGGCTTTGCGGCCGAACGGCATCCCCATCTGGCCGGCCATCTGCGACATCATCTTGCGGGCCTCGAAGAACCGTTCAACGAGCTGGTTGACCTCGCCGACGGTCACCCCGGAACCCTTGGCGATGCGCTGCCGGCGCGACGCGTCGATGATCTTCGGGTTGGCCCGCTCCTCGGGCGTCATCCCGCGGATGATCGCCTGGATGCGGTCGAGTTGCTTGTCGTCGACCGCGGCCAACGCGTCCTTCATCTGGTTCGCCCCGGGCAGCATGCCCAGCAGGTTGGCGATCGGCCCCATCTTGCGGATGGCCTGCATCTGCTCGAGGAAATCCTCCAGCGTCAGCTCACCGCTGCCGATCTTGTGGGCGGTCTCCTCGGCCTTCTTGGCGTCGAAGACCTGCTCGGCCTGCTCGATGAGGGTGAGCACGTCGCCCATGCCCAGGATCCGGCCGGCCATCCGGTCCGGGTGGAAGACGTCGAAGTCCTCGAGCTTCTCCCCCGACGAGGCGAACAGGATCGGCACCCCGGTGGCCTCGCGCACGCTCAGCGCGGCACCGCCGCGGGCGTCGCCGTCGAGCTTGGTCAGCACCACGCCGGTGAAGCCGACGCCCTCGCGGAACGCCTCGGCGGTGGTGACCGCGTCCTGGCCGATCATCGCGTCGAGGACGAACAGCACCTCGTCCGGGTTGACGGCGTCGCGGATCGCCGCGGCCTGGCGCATCAGTTCCTCGTCGATGCCCAGCCGGCCCGCGGTGTCGACGATCACGACGTCGTAGAGCTTGGCCCTGGCCTCTTGCAGACCGGCCGCGGCGACGGCCACCGGATCGCCGGGACCGGCCTCCTCGGAGCCCTCCGCGGACACCCCGGGATGCGGGGCGAACACGTCGACGCCGGCGCGTTCGCCGACGATCTTGAGCTGGTTCACCGCGCCGGGCCGCTGCAGGTCGCAGGCCACCAGCAGGGGCCGGTTGCCCTGGTTGCGCAGCCAGCGCGCCAGCTTGCCGGCGAGCGTGGTCTTACCGGAACCCTGCAGGCCGGCCAGCATGATGACGGTCGGCGGGTTCTTGGCGAACCGCAACTGGCGGGTCTCGCCGCCGAGGATCGCGATCAGCTCCTCGTTGACGATCTTGACGACCTGCTGCGCCGGGTTGAGCGCGGCGGACACCTCGGCGCCCTTGGCACGTTCCTTGACGCGCGCGACGAACGAGCGCACGACCGGCAGCGACACGTCGGCTTCGAGCAGCGCCAGCCGGATCTCGCGGGTGGTGGCGTCGATGTCGGCGTCGGTCAACCGGCCCTTACCGCGCAGCCCGGCCAGGGCACCGGTCAACCGGTCAGACAGCGATTCAAACACGCGGTCCAGCCTAACCGGCCTGCTCGCACCACCGCCCCGCTGCCGGTCCCGCCGCCCCGGTGAACCGACGACCCGCGCCGCCCGGGTGGCCGAGGCTCAGCCGGCCTCCGACAGCGGTTTCTTCGGCGGCGGCGCGGGCAGCACCGCGTACAGATCCCGTTCGAGGTCGTCGCGTATCGCCTCGTCGGCCCGGATGCCGAACACGTCGATCACCGACGATCCCAGCGTGGTGACCTTCGCCCAGGCGATGTCCACCCCGTCGCGCTCGAACACCGCCGTCAGCCGGGCCAGCAGCCCGGTGCGGTCGGTGGCACGCACCTCGACGACGAGCTCGCCGGGGCTGGCCCCCGGCGACCACAGGATCCGCGGCGGCGCCGGGACGTAGTTGATCGGCACCGCGTCCGGGATGTCGCCGGCCCGACCGGTTCCGTGCCGGGCGGTTTCGTGGTCACGCCGGTCCAGCGTCCCCAGCGGGTCCAGGTCCCCGTCGAGGGCGAGGATGAACTGCTGGCGCAACAGTTCGGCGGCCGGCGGCGCCCCGAAATGCGGCGACACGTAGAAGGTGTTGATCGCCGACCCGCAGTGGCCGTTGACCGACGCCGAGTGCACCCGCAGCGAGTTCAGCGCCAGCACCCCGGCGGCCCGGGACAGCAGGCCCCGCCGGTCCGGCGCGATCATCGTGACCTGATGGATGTGCGGGCTGTCGGTGGGCGACAGTTCCACGTGTACGCCGACGTCGGCGGCCATGGCCAGATGTCGCGGGTCGATCGGGTCCGGGGTGGGCAACGGTTCACCGGCCATCACCAACCGGCAGCGGCGGACCAGGTCGCCGACCAGCGAGGCCTTCCATTCGCCCCACACGCCCGGCCCGGTGGCCAGCGAGTCGGCTTCGGTGAGCGCGTGCAGCAGTTCGAGCACGACGTGATCGCCGTCGATGGCCTCCACCACCGCCGCGATGGTGTCGGGGTCCTGCAGATCGCGGCGGGTCGCGGTGTGGCTCAACAGCAGGTGATGACGCACCAGTTTCGACAGGATCTCGATGTCCGACGGCCACAGCCCCAGCCGGGTGCCGATCTGCACGGCCAGTTCGGCGCCGATGATGCTGTGGTCGCCGCCGCGTCCCTTGCCGATGTCGTGGCACAGCGCGCCCAGCACCAGCAGATCGGGCCGCGACACCCGGGTGGTGAGAGCCGCTGCCCGCGCGACGGTTTCGACCAGATGGCGGTCGACGGTCCAGATGTGCACGATGTCCCGCGGCGGCAGGTCGCGCACCGCGCCCCATTCCGGGAACAACCGGCCCCACAACCCGGTGCGGTCGAGCGCCTCGACGGTCTGGATCACCGACGGGCCCGCGGTCAGCATCACCAACAGGTCGTTGAGCGCCTCCCGGGGCCACGGGGCGCGCAGTTCCGGTGCGCTCTCGGCCAGCCGGGCCAGGGTGGAGGCCGCCATCGGCAGGCCGGTCGTCGCCGACGCGGCGGCCACCCGCAGCACCAGTCCCGGATCACGGTCCGGCCGGGCGTCCCGGGCCAGGATCACCTCGCCGGCGAACTCGACGACACCCTCGTCGAGCGGACGCCGGGTGGGACGCCGCAGCGCCGCCAGGCCGCGCCGCGGCAGCGCGTTGGCGGCCGTGCGCAACCCGGCGTCGACGTAGAACGAGATGGTGCGCGCCGCGTCGGAAAGCATGCGCGCCAAGTCGAATCGGTCACCGATGTGCAGCGCGACGCTGATCTCGTCGGCGTGCTGCGCCAGCAGCAGGTCACGCCCGCGCCCGGCGACCCGGTGCAGCTCGGTGCGGACGTTGAGCAGCGCCATGTGCGCCTCACCGAGGCTTCCGATCGGCGACGCCGACGACCGGTTCGGGTAGACGTCGGCGAGTTGGGCGATGGCCAGGGCGTTGAGCAACTGGACGTCGCGCAGCCCGCCACGTCCGCATTTGAGGTCGGGTTCGGCGCGGTGGGCGATCTCGCCGCTGCGTTCCCACCGGGCCCGGGTGTGCTCGACGAGTTCGTCGAAGCGCGACGCGATCCCGGTGCGCCACTGCCGCCGCGCGCCGCCGATCAGCAACGCGCTCAGCTCGGCATCGCCGGCGATGTGGCGGGCCTCGAGCATGGCCAGCCCGGCCGAGATGTCCTCACTGGCCACCCGCAACGCCTCGGGCACCGTGCGCACGCTGTGGTCGATGCGAATGTTGGCGTCCCACAACGGGTACCACAGCAGTTCCGCGACCTTGCTGACCACCTCGACGGGCATCTCGTCGTGCAGCAGCATCAGGTCCAGATCGGAGTACGGCACCAGTTCGCGCCGGCCCAGCCCGCCGGTGGCGACGATGGCGAACCCGCTGGTGTCGGTGATGCCGATCTCGTTGGCCTTGGTGGTCAGCCAGAACTCGTGCAGATCGATCAACGCGTCCCGCAGCGCGATCGAATCCAGGTGTCGGCCACCCGATTCCATCAGATGCCGACACGCCGCCGCGAGATCGGTCGCCGGTCGCGACGAGGCCGCCGCCGGCCCCGCCCACTGGGGCGGGCCGGCGGCGGTCTCCCGTCTGCGAAGTGCCATGTCGTCTCCTTACCCAGCCAGGTCACTACCGCTCACGACAATCCAACGGCCGGGTGACGACCTGGAATTTCAGCCGTGGATCAAAGGGCATCCGCTCCGCGCTCACCGGTGCGTACCCGGACGACGGTTTCGACGGGGCTGACCCACACCTTGCCGTCGCCGATCTTTCCGGTGCGCGCGGCCTGGACGATGACGTCCACAACCTTGTCCACCGCGGAGTCCTCGACAACGACCTCCACCCGGACCTTGGGCACGAAATCGACCGAGTACTCGGCGCCGCGGTAGACCTCGGTGTGTCCCTTCTGTCGACCGTAGCCCTGGACCTCGCTCACGGTCATCCCGAGGATGCCATTCTGTTCGAGACCGGCCTTGACGTCTTCGAGCGTGAACGGCTTGATGATCGCAGTAATCAGCTTCATGTAGTTGATCCCTTCCGATGAGATTGTCGCCGATCAGGCCAGCTCATAAGCCGTTTCAGCGTGTTCGGTCTCGTCAATGCCAGTCTCCTCGTCCTCGGTGCTCACCCGCCAGCCGAGCGGCTTGACGATGAACGCGGAGATCACGGTCATGATGCCGGTGAACACCACCGCGATCACCGCGATCACCACCTGGACGACCAGCTGCTGAATACCGCCGCCGTAGAACAGGCCGGTGTCGACAGCCAGGAGGCCGATGCCGATGGTGCCCCACAGGCCGGCGACGAGGTGCACACCGACGACGTCGAGCGAATCGTCGTACCCGTACTTGTACTTGAGCGTGATGGCCAGAGCCGACAGCACACCGGCGATCGCCCCGAGGATCAGCGAGCCGATCGGCGACAACGCACCGCAGGCCGGGGTGATGGCGACCAGGCCGGCGACGATACCGGAGGCAGCGCCCACGCTGGTCGGCTTGCCGTCGCGGATGCGCTCCACGAGCAACCAGCCCAGCATCGCGGCGGCGGTGGCGGCGGTGGTGTTCACCCAGACCAGGCCGGCGGTCGCGTCCGCCGCGCCCTCGGAACCGACGTTGAACCCGAACCAGCCGAACCACAGCAGCGCCGCGCCCAGCATCACGAACGGGATGTTGTGCGGCCGGTAGGGCGTCTTGCCGAAACCGACGCGCTTACCGAGCAGGAGCGCCAGCACCAGGGCCGCCATGCCGGCGTTGATGTGCACCACGGTGCCACCCGCGAAGTCGATCGGTGCGACGTTGGCAGCGCCGGCTTCCTCGTCATAACCGAAAATCCAGGAGGCGAAGCCTCTTTCGGCATCCGACAGCAGACCGCCACCCCACACCATGTGCGCGAGCGGGAAGTACGCCAGGGTCACCCAGACGCCGCCGAACGCCAGCCAGGTGCCGAACTTCATCCGCTCGGCCACCGCACCGCTGATCAGCGCGACGGTGATGACCGCGAAGGTGAGCTGGAAGCCGACCCAGACGATCGCCGGCACGGTGCCGAATCCACCGATGACATATGCCGTTTCCTCGCCGACCTCCTGGGTCTCCAGCAGTTGGCTCACCCCGAACAGCGAGAAGGGGTTGTCGAAGATGCCGAGGATGTCGCTGCCCCCGGTGTGGCCGGACGCGAACGACATCGAATAGCCCCACAGCACGTAGATGACGCTGATGACGCCGAGGGAGCCGAACGACATCATCATCATGTTCAGGACGGACTTCTGCCGGGACAGGCCGCCGTAGAAGAACGCCAGGCCCGGCGTCATCAGCAGCACCAGTGCGGCGGCGGTGAGCACCCAGGCCGTGTCGCCGGCGCTAAGGCCGCCGGGTCCGAAGGGCGCGAACGCATCGTCGGGTAAGGCTAGAACCACTTTGTGTGAACCTCCTTGGGAAGCGGGCCAACCGGATCGGCCTCCCGAGAAGCGTGTTCGGCGCGGGTTTCACCCGTAATGCGTCAGCGTTTCGGTGACGTGAACGCCATCCCGCCCGCGGTTACGCTCATGTTTCGTCCGCCGATCGGGTGTGTAAGCCCCGGCTCGCGGGGTCCGCGTGCACCCGGTTCGCCCGTCCGCGGAGGTTCTCAGCCGAGCAGTGCGTCGATGAATGCCGCCGGCTCGAAGGGGGCGAGATCGTCGGGGCCCTCCCCGAGGCCGACCAGTTTGACCGGCACGCCGAGCTCCTGCTGGACGCGGAAGACGATGCCACCCTTGGCCGTCCCGTCGAGTTTGGTCAGCACCACTCCGGTGATGTCGACTACGTCGGCGAACACCCGGGCCTGCACCAGCCCGTTCTGCCCGATGGTGGCGTCGAGCACCAGCAGCACCTCGTCGACGGCGGCCCGCTTCTCCACCACCCGCTTGACCTTGCCGAGTTCGTCCATCAGGCCGGTCTTGGTGTGCAGGCGTCCGGCGGTGTCGATGAGCACGACGTCGGCGCCGGTCTTGATGCCGGTGTCGACGGAGTCGAACGCGACCGAGGCCGGATCCGCGCCCTCGCGGCCGCGGACCACCTCCGCGCCCACACGCGACGCCCAGCTCTGCAGCTGGTCGGCGGCCGCGGCGCGGAACGTGTCGGCGGCCCCCAGCACGACCCGGCGGCCGTCGGCCACCAGCACCCGTGCCAGCTTGCCGACGGTGGTCGTCTTGCCGGTGCCGTTCACGCCGACGACCAGCAGCACCGCCGGCTTGTCGTCGTGCGGAAGCGCCCGGATGGACCGGTCCATCTCCGGGTGCAGTTCGGAGATCAGCACCTCCCGCAGCACCGCGCGGGCGTCGTCCTCGGAGCGCACCTGGCTGCTGACGATGCGCTCACGCAGCGCGGTGACGATCGAGTTGGTGACCACCGGCCCCAGGTCGGCGACCAGCAGGGTGTCCTCGATGTCCTGCCAGGAGTCCTCGTCGAGGTCGCCGGCGCCGAGCAGGCCCAGGACGCTGCGGCCGATCGCGCTCTGCGACTTCGCCAGCCGCCCGCGCAGCCGGCCCAGCCGGCCGGCCGGCGGCGCGATCTCGTCGAGCACCGGAGCGGCGCCGCCGGCCGCCGGGGCTTCGGCCACCTGGGATTCGACCGGCGGGGATTCGGCCGGCGGGGACGGTTGCGGCTCTGCCGGTGCCTCCTGCGCAGCCTCGGCAGCGGCCGGCGGTGCCGGGGGTTCGGAGACCTCCGGGGGCGGCTCGGGCAGCTTGACATCGGCGATCGGCCGCTTCGGTGCGTCTCGCGGGATCGAGGCGTCGTCGCCCACCCCGGGCAGGCCGGTGGTGTCCAGGCGCTCCGGTGCGTCGGCCGTCGCCGGGGACGACTTGCTGAAGGTGATGCCAGAACTGGTGGTGTAGCGGCCCCCCGGTTCGATCGGCTTGGCGGTATCCGGCTTGGTCAACCTGATCTGCCGGCGCCGATACAACACCAGCCCGGTGATCAGCGCGGCTACGACCAGAACAACGACGACCGCGAGGGCTATCCACAAAGGCTCTGACACCGGCCCATTGTCTCAAGTCGCCGGGATGGCCCCGTTCGGCCCCGTCGGCGGCCGCGGCGCGACGCACACCACCGGCCGGGACCCGCGTGGGCGGATCCCGGACGCCCTGAGCACTAGTTCGTGCCGCTGGCCACCAGCTCCTGGCCGCGCAACCGCTGGGAGATCACCTGGGTGATGCCGTCGTCGCGCATGGTCACGCCGTACAGCGCGTCGGCGATCTCCATGGTCGGTTTCTGGTGCGTGATGATGATCAGCTGCGACCGCTCCCGCAGCTGTTCGAACAACGCCAGCAGCCGGCGCAGGTTCACGTCGTCGAGCGCGGCCTCCACCTCGTCCATCACGTAGAACGGCGACGGCCGGGCCCGGAAGATCGCCACCAGCATCGCGACCGCGGTCAGCGATTTCTCCCCACCGCTCAGCAGCGACAGCCGCTTGATCTTCTTGCCCGGTGGGCGCGCCTCGACCTCGATGCCGGTGGTGAGCATGTTGTCCGGATCGGTCAGCAGCAGCCGGCCCTCGCCGCCGGGGAACAGCGACGCGAACACCTCGCGGAACTCGCGCTCGACGTCGTAGTAGGCCTCGGTGAACACCTGCAGGATCCGGTCGTCGACCTCCTGGATCACGTCGAGCAGATCCTTGCGGGCCGCCTTGACGTCCTCCAGCTGGGTGGACAGGAAGTTGTAGCGCTCCTCCAGCGCCGCGTACTCCTCCAGCGCCAGCGGGTTGACCCGGCCCAGCTCGGCGAGCTCCCGCTCGGCCTTCTTGGCCCGCCGCTCCTGGGTCGCCCGGTCGTACGGCATCGGCTGCGGGGCGATGACCTGCTCGCCGCGCTCCTTGGCCTGCTCGTACTCGGCGATCTCCTGTTCGGTGGGCGGCAGCGGCACATGCGGGCCGTACTCGGCGATCAGATCGTCGGCGGCCATCCCGAACTGCTCGAGGACCTGCTGCTCGAGCTGTTCGATGCGCAGCGCCGCCTGCGCCTTGGCCACCTCGTCGCGGTGCAGCGCCTCGGTGAGCGCGGCGATCCGGGTGTTGAGCTCGTTGACCTCGTCGCGGGCGGCCGCCAGCGCGGTGGCCCGTTCCTGGCGTTCGGCGGCGACCTGGTCGCGCACCCGGGACGCGATCTGCACCACCGCGGCGAGCCGCTGCGCCACGGCCCGGCCGGATTCGGCCACCGCCGCCGCGACCGCCGCGGCGTGCATGCGCGCCTCCCGGGCCTGCTGCGCCCGCACCCGCGCCTCGCGTTCCGCTGCCGCCGCCCGGCGCAGCGAATCCGCTTGCCCCCGAACGGCGTTCGCACGCTCCTCGGCGGTGCGCACGGCAAGCCGAGCCTCCACCTCGGCGGCGCGGGCCACCTCGGCGGCGGCCAGCGTCTCCTCCCGGTCCACGGGCTCGGCGTCGAAGACGGGTTCCTGCTGGGCGTTGTGCAGCCGCTGTTCGAGCTCGGCGAGTTCCTCGACGGTGCGGCTGCGGGTCGCCTCGAGCTCGGCGCGCTGGGCCACCAGCCGCTCGTACTCGGCCTCGGCGGTGCGGGCCTCCTGACCGAGTCGGCCCAACTGTTCGTAGATCGCCGAGATCGCCGCGTCGGACTCGTTCAGCGCAGCCAGCGCCTGCTCGGCGGCGTCCTGGCGGGCCGCCTGCTCCTCGAGCGCCCCGGCCAGCGCGGCCGACAACTCGGCCTGCTGTCGTTCGGCGTCGGCCAGTTCCGCGCGCGCCTTCTCCACCTCCGAGGCGATCTCCAGGGTGCTGGGGCGCCGGTCCGAACCGCCGCTGACCCAACCGGCGCTGACCACGTCGCCGTCGGTGGTGACCGCCCGCAGCCGCGGCTGCGCCGCGACGACGTCCAGCGCCGCCGACAGGTCGGAGACCACGACCACGCCGGCCAGCATCGCGGCGACCGCGGCGCGCAGCCGCTCGGGCGCGTCGACCAGATCCAGCGCCCACCGCGCACCCGCGGGTGGGGGGCCCGGCGGCGCCGGGGTGTGCTGCGGCCAGTCACCGAGCACGATCGCGGCCCGGCCGGCGTCGGCCTGTTTGAGCGCCGCGATGGCCGCCCGCGCCGCCGCCGCGCTGTCGGCGGCGACCGCGTCGGCTGCGGCGCCGAGCACCGCCGCGATGGCCACCTCGTAGCCGGGGCGCACCTTGAGCAGGTCCGCGATGGTGCCGAGAATGCCTGTGCCGCTTTGGTTCTCCTGCAACCAGGCAGCGCCGTCCTTGCGCTCCAGGCCCACCGACAGCGCCTCGATACGGGCGCGCAGCGACGCCACCTGGCGTTCGGCGCTGCGCTCGGCGGCCTGCAGTTCGGCCACCCGCTCGTCGGCCAGCCGCAGCGCGGCCACGGTGCGCTCGTGGTGCTCGTCGAGCCCCACCTCGCCGGCGTCGAGCTCGCCGACACGGCCCTGGACGGTCTCGAACTCGGCCTTGGCCTGTTCGGCCTTGGCCGCGGCCTCCTCGATGCTGACGCTCAGCCGGGCGACGGTCTCGTCGATCGACTCCACCCGGGTGCGCATGGTGTCCACCTGACCGGC
>Ga0164243_10002959_pt1 | contig 27490 bp, 21 predicted proteins | sample OricompcompostOP_FD_108781 | JGI IMG/M metagenome (GOLD analysis project Ga0164243, IMG submission 108781) | Organic Plus compost microbial communities from Emeryville, California, USA - Original compost - Organic plus compost (OP) | ecosystem: Engineered > Solid waste > Mixed feedstock >...
GCCCGCGGAGCTGCCGATAGGCTGACTCATCGAAATGCACGCTGCGACCTCCCTGCCGCATGGCTCGCCTATCGCCGGGGCATGACACTTTGATGGCGCGGACCGGCCGCTTGGTCCGCGCGCAAAGCCTGCCTTGTTCGGTGTTTTTCGCGATCTCGGTACGAGCACTCTCGCGGGGCGCGCTCGCTTAGCTGTCATCGCGGCTCGATCGGCCGCTTCCCCAACCTGATCCCAGCTAAGTGGTTGAAATCGTTGGTGACCCCTACGGGAATCGAACCCGTGTTTCAGCCGTGAAAGAGACCCCTTCTGGACACCGGTGGACGTCCTTGGATATCAATAAAATCAATTATTTACGCTGATATTGTGCTACACCGTCCGACCCGATCCAGCTATTTCTATGGACGACGTTTTGACGGAAATAGCCCCATGGCCCGTGTTTCAGCCGATCTCCGGCTCCAGGACAGAAGCGCCCGCGCGCGGCTCAAGGCGCGCCGCAATCCCTATTGGCGCATGGTCTGCGAAGGCCAGCATCTCGGCTATTACAAGGGCGCGCGCGGCGGCACCTGGATCGCGCGCTACCGCCCGCCCGCCACCGACGGCAACGGCACCAAGCAGACGCTCGGCGCGGCCGACGATGTCGGCGACGCCAACGGCGAGACGATCCTCAACTGGAAGCAGGCCCTCGACAAGGCGATGCACTGGTTCGAGCTCCAGGAGAAAGGCGGCGCCGAGACCGCCCTCAATCCCGACATCACCGTCGCCGAGGCCGTCGACGCCTATATCGTCCTGCGCGACGCGCGCCGCGCCTCGCAGGCCGGCCGCCAGGTCCGCTCCGACGCCTCCCACAAGCTCACCCGCCACGTCCTGCGCGACGGCCAGCTCGCCCGGCTTCCGCTCGCCAAGCTCGCCGAAGCCGATCTCAAGGCGTGGCAGCTCCGGACCGCGCGCAAGCGAACCAGCATCCAGCGGATCGTCAACGACCTGAAGGCCGCCCTCAACGCCGCCTGGGCCGAGCATCGCCGCGTGCTCCCCACCGACTTGCCCATCGTCATCAAGCACGGGCTGACCGTCGAGGCGCCGTCGGTCGCCAAGGCCAAGGCGCGCGACAACCAGATCCTCACCGACGACCAGGTCCGGCGGATCGTCGCCGCGGCCCTCGCGCTCGACGCGGACTTCGGAAGGCTGGTGACGCTGCTTGCCGCCACCGGCGCGCGGTTCGCGCAAGCGCGGCGCATGTGCGTCTGCGATGTCCAGGCGGCGCAGGGCAGGGTGATGGTGCCGGAATCGTTCAAGGGCAAGAAGCAGGCGACCGCCTATATCCGTGTCCAGGTCGGCGCCGACACGCTGGCGGTCCTCGCGCCGGCGGTCGAGGGGCGCCCTCCCGGCGCGCCGCTGCTCGAACGCTGGCGCCATGTCCAGGTCAAGACCGAGGCGCGCAGGAACGCGACGCAGGTCTGGGAACGCGGCGAGCGGGGGCCTTGGGTGACGCCGTCGGAGATGACGCGGGCCTGGCATCAGGCGTGCGAGGATGCGCAGGTTCCGCCGAGCACCATTCCCTATGCGCTGCGGCATTCCTCGATCGTTCGGGGCTTGCGCTTCGGTCTCCCGATCCGGCTCGTCGCCGCGCTCCACGACACTTCGGTCGCGATGATCGAGCGGCACTATTCGCGCTGGATCACCGAAGGGCTGGACGAGCTCGCGGCGCGGGCGGTGGTCCCGTTGATCGCGCCGGCAGGCGTGGGTGGCCACGGCAATCAGATGCTATCCTGATTCAGCATCCAGCGGGATGCTCAGGCTTATCAAAGCAGGTTGGAAGGCAGCTCAAAACGGTCGAACGGAGCTCAGGCACCGATCTCCCCACAGCACTCCAGGTCGGGTGGTACGCGCATACCAGCCTAGCTCGCACGGTCGACGGCAGCAGGTCCAGATAGGAAAAGCGAACGTGCCGGCCATGCCCCGTCAACGAGCCTGTGATTTCGAAGCCACGGTCCTCTTCGCGGGCATCGCGCACCCGGGGCTGGGGATTTCCCCAGTCCGATTACAAATCGACAAATAATCGCTCGCTTCAGGGGCGGGGAAAACTTCGCCCCAGCTGGCAGCTACGTCCTCCCCGCGATGTACCCGCCAGCCATCAATTGGCTTTCGGCTTGGGCGCGGCATAGCTGCGCTGGAACGCCTCCCAGTCGAGCACGGGCGATGCCGGCGTATAGGTACCGTCCAGCACGAAGCCGAGATAGCGCCCGGCATCCTTCAGATATTCGTCGTCGCTCTCCGCCGCGCGGCGCACGGCTTCGCGCGCGGGCTTGACGCGATCGGTGGCGATATAGGTGAGCGCATTCAGTGCCTGCAGCCGCACGCGCGGGTGCGGATGCCGGTCCAGCAGGTCGGTCAGCACCTCGACGGGACGGCTCTCCTCGGTGATCCGGGCGACGGCCTCGGCGACGGCGACGCGCACCTGCGGCGAGCTGTCCTCCAGCATCGCCTTTTCGAGCGCCGCGCGGGACGGCGCCGCATCCTTGCCCAGGATCAGCAGGCCCTGCGCGCCCCAATAGCGGATCACTTCGTTCGCGTCGCCGAGCTGCTCCTCCAGATAGGCGCGCGCATCCGGCGATTTCCGCGCGGCGGTGGCCGCCAGCGCCATGATCCGCTGGAGCGGATAGGCGCCGGGCCGGCGGCTCTCCAGATAGCCTTCGACCGGCGATCCCTCCGGGATGAAGCCGTTGTCGTTGATCTCCAGCATATGCGCGTCGAGCGCCTTGCGCATGGCGGCGATGCGCTGCAGCTGCGCGGGATCGTCGATCAGGTTGCGGATCTCGTCGCGGTCGGCTTCCAGGTCGTAGAATTCCTCGAAGCCCTTGGTCTGCCAGAAACGGTCCTGCACCGGATCGAGCGTGCCGGCGATGTGCCGCGCCTCCCAATCCTGATAGCCCTTGGCGTTCCACTGATAGGCGCCGCGCTGGCCCCAGATGCGGTGCGGCGAATAGTTGCGGATATAGCGATAGCGCCCGTCCGTGACGGTGCGCACCATATCATAGCGCTCGTCCATCCGGTTGCGCATGCCGAAGGCATAGGTCTTGGGCTTGGCGATATGCGTGCCCAGGAAGGGCCGGCCCTGCATATGCTTCGGGATCGCCACCCCGGCCAGCGACAGGACGGTGGGCGCGAGATCGATGAAGGAGACGGGCGCCGCGACCACCGCACCCGGGCCGGCCCGCACGAGATGCCGCCACGCCTCCGGCGCGCGCACCACCAGGGCGCAGCGCAGGCCCTCGTCATAGCAATAGCGCTTGCTGCGCGGGAGCGTGCCGCCATTGTCGGAATAATAGAAGACGATGGTGTCGTCGGTCAGGCCATCCGTTTCCAGCTCGGCGAGCCGGGCGGCGAGCTGGCCGTCCATCACTTCGATGCGGTTGTAATAGGTCGCGATGTCCTGCCGGATCGCGGGGCTGTCCGGCAGATAGGCGGGGACGCGCACGTCCTCCGGCTTTACCCGGCCCGCAAGCGGCGTGAAGAGCTGCGATTCATGCGTGATCTCGTGGTTGAACACCGCGAAGAAGGGCGCGCCCGCCGGCCGGTTGCGCCAGTGCGCGGTCTTGGAGGATTCGTTCCACACCTTGGCCGGATCGAGGTCGGAATTATAGTCGGTCTTGGCGTTGTTGGTGCAGTAATAGCCCACTTCCCGCAGATATTGCGGAAAACCGGCGAGCTGGGTGGGCAGCTTCGCCACCGCCCGCATGTTGTGCGCCGGTCCGGCGCTCTCAGGATGTACGCCCGTGATGATGCCGAAGCGCGACGGCGCGCAGACCGGCGTGTTGGAATAGACGTTGCGATAGAGGATGCCCTCGGCCGCCAGCCTGTCGATCGTCGGGGTATGGGCCAGCGGATCGCCATAGGCGTGGAGGAACGGGTTGTTGTCCTCGCTCACCAGCCAGAGGATGTTGGGCCGCTTCTTCGCCCCCGGCGTGGCGAAGGCTTCGGAAGCGGCGACGCTCAGCGCGCCGGCGGCTCCCGCCGAGAGAAGGGTGCGTCGGCTGATTTCCATGGGAGCCTCGATCAATAGGAGAAGGAGAGGGTGCCGCCGAAATAGCGATAGGCATCCTTGGGCACGAAGCCGGTGAGGTTGTACGGGTTGGCGGCATTGGTGAGCTGGCCCGCCCGCCCGATGCTCGTCAGGAAATGCTGGTTGGTCAGGTTCCGGACGAACAGCGTCAGGCGATAGCCGCCGTCGCGCTTGCCCAGGCCGATGCTCGCATCCACCGTGGCATAGCTGCCCATCACTGCGTCGGCATCCTGCTCCAGGGTGAAGTTGACCTTGGACTGGCCGTTCACCGTCATCTGCGCGAAGCCGGCCAGCTCGGTCCCCGGAATGTCGGAATCATAGCGTGCGGTGACGCTGCCGCGCCAGCGCGGGGCATTGGGCAGCCGGCCGTCGCGCACGTTCAGCAGCGGCGTGGCGCCGGCCGCGCGGCGATAGCAGAGATTGGCCGGCTCATCCGCGCGGACCGGAGCCGCCGCCTGGTCCGGTAGCGGGCAGCTCAGCCCGTTCACGTCGACGCTGGATTCGAGATAGGTGACGCCGCCCTGCAGCGAGAAGCCCGATACGGGCCGCGCCGTCAGCTCCACTTCGAAGCCCTTGGACACGGAGCTGCCGGCATTGGTCGGGATGAAGGAGACGATGCCGGTCGTCACGTCGGTCTGCGCCGCCTGCACCTGCAGGTTGGAATAGTCGGCATAGAAGGCGGCGGTGTTGATCGACAGATGACGGTCGAACGCCTGCAGCTTCAGCCCGGCTTCCCACGCCTTCACGGTTTCGGGGCGGACGGGCGGCTGGTCCTGGAAATTGGCCGTGACTTCGATGTCATAGGCCGCGCCCTTGTAGCCGCGCGTCCAGGTCACATAGGCCTGGGCATCGGGCGAGAAACGATATTGCAGGCCGACCTTGCCCGAGAGATCGGTGTCGCGCGTCGAGCCCCGGCCCACGGAGGCGCCGAGCTGCGGCACGTCGCCGGGGAACATCGCCAGGCCGGGCCGGTTGCCGGCATAGGAGACCTTCTCCTGCTGGAGCCGCGCGCCGCCGAGCAGCGACAGGCCGCCGATCAGCTTCAGCTCGGCCTGGGCGAAGGCGGCGACCTGGTCGGTATGTTCCTCGGCCGAGTGATAGGTGGACGTATAGGTCGGCACGGCGCAGGGCTGGCCATAGACAGCCGGGCCGTTCTCCCCGCCGGCGACGCAATTGCCGATCCGGCGGCGGAAACCGCGCGTCACGTCGAGGTTCAGATAATAGAGCCCGGCGACATAGGTGAGGGCGCGGCCCTGCGGAGACGTGAGTCGCAGTTCCTGCGTGGTCTGCTCCACGCCGGCCGGGCCGCCGTTCAAGATACCCCTGCCGTTGGTAAAGGGCACGAAGATCGGCTGCGGCGTGTTGAGCCCGTCCACATCGACGTTATTGTCGAAATGGAACTTCTGCCAGGCGGTGATCGACGTCAGCGTATAGTCGCCGAGCTTCAGGTCGCCCTGCAGCGACGCGATCCACTGCCAGGTATTGTTGAAGGACGGCGCGTCGATATTGACCTTGCGGTTGTAGCGGCTGGCCGTCACCGGGCCGAGCAGCTCGGCGAGCAGCGGCGTCGTGACCTTGATATATTGCGGCTGGCAGCAGTCGGCGTCGGTCTTGCGGTAATCCACCGTGCCGAGCAGGTTCAGCTTGTCGGTCGCGTCCCATTCCAGCTTGCCGCGCAGGCCCCAGCTCGTGAAGCCGTTCTTGTCGCGGCCGTCCGCCACATTGGTGATATGGCCGCCGACATCGTTGTAGAAGCCGCTCAGCCGGGCGCGCAGCGTATCGGTGAGCGGGCCGGAGACCGTGCCTTTCACGCGATATTCGTCCTGTTCGGCGATCGTGGCCTCGCCGCGCGCTTCGAAATCGCGCGTGGGGCGGGCAGTGACGACATTGACCACGCCGGCCGTGGCGTTCTTGCCGAACAGCGTGCCCTGCGGCCCGCGCAGCACTTCGACGCGCTCCAGATCGGCGAGGTCGACGAATCCCTGCGCTTGGCGGGAGAGGACGACGCCGTCCACCACAGTCGAGACCGACGATTCCGAGCCCTGGTTGAACAGCGAGGTACCCACGCCGCGGACGCGGAACGTAGAATTGGAGACGTTGTTGCCCTGCGTATAGGTGAGCGAGGGCACGGCGTTGACCAAGCCGTTGGTGTCGTTGATCTGGCGTTCGCTCAACGCCGCGCCCGAAAGCGCAGTCACGGCCAAGGGCACGTCTTGCAGGCGCTCGGTGCGCTTCTGCGCGGTGACGACGATCTCGCCGTCGGGGGTCGCATTTTCCTGCGCGGCGCTCGCGTCCTGCGCCCAGGCGGTGGCGATGAAAGGTGAGCCGCCCGCCGCCGACAGCAGGAGCAATCCCCGCAAGCCGATATGCAAGATGCCCCTGATTCCCTTGCTCGTCACTCGTACCTCCCTGGTTATAGGAAGGCTATATCTACTAAGTTGATGGGGATTCCTGCGCAGCTTTCCTGGGAGGCTCTCAAGTTGAGCTTTCCTGCGTGAGAAACCCTATCGATCGTTGATATTCTTAGGAGATCGACCTGATGAGGCTTCAGGAGAGTAGATCAGGCAAGAATTAAATACTAACCTAATAGGATCATAAATTGTCTCCGATATCGGATGCTATCGATGGAGGCTTCTCCTGCATGCCGGTCCAAATCTGTCAGGAAGCGCCAAGACGGGCATTCGAACAGAGGGATTGCACTCCTGTTCAGGCGGTCTCCCCTGCTTGCGCCTTCTCTTTCGGGAAGAAACGGTTCTCGGGTCGCGGCAGACCAAGATGGTCGCGCAGCGTGGTGCCTTCATATTCCGTGCGAAAGATGCCGCGTCGCTGCAGTTCCGGCACGACCTGGTCGACGAAATCGTCGAGCCCGCCGGGCACCCAGGGGAACATGATGTTGAAGCCGTCCGAAGCGCGCGTCTCCAGCCATTCCTCCATCTGGTTGGCGATCGTCTCGGCCGTGCCGACGAAAGCCAGTCCGCCATAGCTGCCGGCGCGCGCCGCGAGCTGGCGGATGGTGAGGTTCTCCCGGCGCGCCAGGTCGAGGATGCGTTCGCGCGCGCTCTGGCTGGCGTTGGTCGGCGGGATCTCGGGCAAGGGACCGTCCGGATCATAGCCGGAGACGTCATGGCCGAGCATGCCCGACAGCGAGTGGATGCCGCTGTCATAATGTACCAGGCTGTCGAGGTGCGTGCGCTTGGCGCGTGCTTCCTCCACCGTATCGCCGACCACCACCAGCGCGCCGGGCAGCACGCGCAGCAGCTCGGGATCCCGGCCGTTCTCGGCCATCCGGCGGCGGATGTCGGCGGAGAATGCGCGGGCTCGGTCGATCGAGCTTTCGGCGGCGAAGATCACTTCGGCGGTTGCGCCGGCAAGGGCGCGTCCCGCTTCGGAGGCGCCGGCCTGCACGATCACGGGCCAGCCCTGCACCGGCCGCGCGATGTTGAGCGGGCCGCGCACGGCAAGATATTTGCCCTTGTGGCCCAGCGTGTGGAGCTTGGCGGGATCGAAATAGATGCCGGCCTCCACGTCGCGGATGAAGGCGTCGTCGGCGAAGCTGTCCCAGAGGCCGGTGACGACCTCGTAGAACTCGCGGGCGCGCAGATAGCGCTCGTCATGATCGATCTCGTCGTCATAGCCGAAGTTGAGAGCGGCATCCGGATTGGCGGTCGTCACGATGTTCCATCCTGCCCGTCCGCCGCTGATATGGTCGAGCGACGCGAAGCGCCGCGCGATATGGAAGGGCTCGTCGAAGGTCGTCGAGGCGGTAGCGACCAGCCCGATCCGCTCGGTCGCGTCGGCCAGCGCCGAGAGAAGCGTGAAGGGCTCGAAGGACGTCACTGTATGGCTGCGCTTCAGCGCGGCGGGCGGCATGTTCAGCACGGCGAGATGATCGGCCATGAAGAAGGCGTCGAACTTCGCCGCTTCCAGGCGCTGGATCATGCGCCTAAGCAGCGGGAAATTGAAATTGGCGTCGGGAACCGCGCCTGGATAGCGCCACGCGCCGGTGTGGATGCTGACGGGACGCATGAAGGCGCCGAGATGCAGTTGCCGCCGATCGCTCATCCGACCTTCTCCTTACCGCCGCCGATGCCGCCACCATCGCGCAGGGAGGGGGCAAAGGGGGCCCATCTTTTCTTGGTCCCGATATCTCATCCATTTAGTAGGCGATCGCGCGCGGTTTGCGGCGATAGCCTCGCTTTGGCGCGGCCATTATTTCCTACTATATTAGTGGGAAATAAGCGGCGTATTCTGGTGAACGCCCGGCCTCCCAAGGAGGATGCCCATGCCGCTCGAACGACGCAATTTGGTCTATCGGAGCCTCACCGTTCTCGTTGCGGGGGAAGATGGCCGCATCGACTGTATGCGCGAGATCGTATCCGCCGAATTCGCGCCTGAGAGGCCCGACACGGGGCGGGACCTTGAGATCCAGTGCCTTTCCGGGGTTCCCTATCCGGCTGTGGGCCACAAGCGCAGCTTATGATTGCCGCTTCGAAATTTGCGGTTCCGGCCCGCAGACACGGGACTGGCGGCTGCCCATATTCCCTTGTGACAAACGTTTCGAAAGGTGAACCATGTCGCTCGCTCTCGCCGCTGATGTGAACCCGCTCACGGTCGAGCCGGTCCAGGCCATCGAAGCCCGGCTGACCTTCGTCGAGCGCAGTTCCGAAAAGCCCTATGCCTATGTCGGCGAGCCGCCCGAGGGCGTGCCGCCGACGCGCGGCGAGTATCATGCCCATGCGGTCCGTCTGGAGAATGCGCGCCCGTTCGCCGACCGGCTCAGCCTCGATGTCGAAGGGGTGGCGGTGGTGCGCAGGCCGACCGTCGTCGTCGACTTCTGGGACGAGGCGCAGACCCTTGCGCTCGGGCACCCCGAAACGGCCGAACTGGTGCGCGACATAACCGGCGCGTCGCGGGTGGTGGTGTTCGACCACACGCTCCGCCGGCGCAGCGAGGGCGTGTCCGATCGCGACCTCGGGCAGCCGCGCCAGCCTGCCACGCGGGTCCATGTCGACCAGACGATCTGGTCTGGGCCCAAGCGCGTCCGCGAGATCATGGGCGCGCAGGCCGAGGCGCTGCTTGCGAAGCGCGCGGCGATCATCAACGTCTGGCGGCCGATCGCCTATCCGGCGCGCGATTGGCCGCTGGCGCTGGGAGACGCGTCCAGCTTCCGTCCCGAGGATCTGATCCCCACCGACCTGATCTTTCCGCATCGCACCGGCGAGACCTATGGCATCGCTTACAATCCGGCTCAGCGCTGGCTCTATGTGCCCGATCTCGGGGCCGACGAGGCGATCCTGATCAAATGCTGGGATTCGGATGCATCGGTCGCGCGTTTCGCGCCGCACAGCGGGTTCGAGGATCCGACGACGCCGGCGGGGGCGCCGCCCAGGCAGAGCATCGAGTTCCGCACCATCGCCTTCTGGGAGTGATCGGGGCTCCGCGCCGCGACGACCTGGGAAAAGAAGCGCGAACGCCTAGCGAGCATGGCTCCGGGCGAGGGCGTCCCCGGCTGCATTCCAGTCGGGCTGGTCGCCGGGCGGTGCCTGTATTTCGATCGGGGCGCCGGCGCAGCGTGTGCCCATGCGGACCGGATTGCAGACGGCCGCCGCGCCCGGGAGATTGACGCGATAGCCGCCGGGGAAACGCGGATCGGGCCAGAGATAATCGGTGGAGACATATTGCGCGCCGCCCGCCAGCGCCGTGTCCCGCGGCGTGACGTTATTCGCGCGGGCTTCACGCGTGTCCGTGTCGGCGCGGGTGCGGACGAGGAAGCCCTGGGCGACGGCATGTTTGATCCGATCGGCCTGTTTTGCCGGGTCGTTGAGCGTGAAATAGGCGGCGGCCGGCGAGCTTTCGTCGGGCGTGTTGACGAACATCGTGCGCCCTTCCAGCGCCTTGCGGCCGCCGCGATAGAGCGCGACCTTTTCCGGGCTTTCGTCGAGCGCGAACAGGATATGGCCGCGCGCCTCGCCCAACGTCGGCCAATTGTCGTGGAGCACCGCCTCGCGCAGCGTGGGATAGCGGCCCTGCACCTGGTCCGGCGTGATCAGCTTGGCGGCCAGCTCGGCGCGGACTTCGGCGTCCAGCGCGTCGAAGGCCAGCGGCTTGACGCCGCCAGCGATGCCGTCGCCATCCTTGGCATTGATGAGGATGATGATCGGGATGTGCCGGGGATGGGCATCGGACCAGGCGCGGATCTCGGCCAGACAGGCGCGGAAGGAAGCGCAACTCGATCGCACGTCGACATCCGCCATATGGAAGGTCTTGAAACCGGGCCTCGCCATCGCCGCCTTCCACGCCTCGCCCAGATCGGCCTTCGCGAGCCGGGGCACCAACGGCGTGAGATAGCGGCCGCCCTGCGGGTCGTAATAGACATCCAGCTCGAGCTGGCGCGCGCCGGCGTTCAGCTCGGTGGTGAGCGACGGATGCGCATAATCCAGGCCCTTGGCGCCTTCCGCGTCCTTGCTCGCGATCATGGCCAGCTCATTGGCGGGGATGCGCTGCTTGTAGCTGTTGTGCGAACCCACCGCGAGCACGTCGTTGAGCTTGAGGTGGCGATCGAACCAGCGGCCCGCGCAATCCGGATCGGTCCTTGAGGGATGCCCGGCGGCGAGATCGCATCGGCTGGCGGCGGGACCGACCGGCTGGGCAAATGCAAGCGCAGCAAAGCCGGCGATGGCGGCTGTCGCGAGCGGAAGCAGGAGCGGGCGGTGCATGGCCGCTCCGATATTGCCGGATTAAGACGCCATCGCGACGATCGGGCCGCTCGATCCTTCCGTCAGGCCGGCGTCTAATCCCCTTCCCGCAGCCGATAGCGTTGCGGGTCCTGCGGCACGACCGGCTTTCCGCCCGCGAGGAGAGCCTCGAAGTTCCCCAGTTCCGGGTCTTCGGTGCGCCGCATCTCGGCGAGCAGGGCCGCCTTCATCTTTTCCATCCGCTGCCGATGCCCCGGCGCCTGGATCAGGTTGACGCGCTGGCCAGGGTCCTCGCGCAGGTCGTAGAGCGCGAGCGGCCAGCCGCGGACGAACTGCTTCACGCGCGCCGCCAGCGCCGGATCGGTCTCGGCCGCCTTCTGCATGGCTGGGAAGGTCAGGCCGATCATGCTCTCGATCCGCATCTCGAGCGTGCCGTCCGCCCAGGGCGAGAACAGCAGTGCGTAGCGGGCGTCCTGGATAGCACGCATCGGATAGGCCATGCCGCTCGACACCTGGTTCACATAGGTGAACTGATATTCCGGCTCCGCCACGGCCTCGCCGCGAGTCAGCGGCAGCCAGGAGCGGCCGTCGAGCCGGTCCGGCGCCGGCGCGCCGAGCAGGTCGAGCAGGGTCGGCAGGATGTCGACGCTGGTGGTCAGCGTCTCGAAGCGGCGCGGCGCCTCGATCCCGGGCCAGCAGAGCAGCACCGGCACGCGCGTGCCATGATCATAGCAGGTCGCCTTGGCGAAAGGGAACGGCATGCCGTGATCGGAGGAGAAGATGATCGCGGTATTGTCCGCTTCGCCGCTCGCCTCCAGCGCCTTCAGGATGGCGCCGATCGCGACGTCCAGCCGCTGGGCGCTGTTCCAATATTGCGCCAGCTCCACGCGCACATCCGGCAGGTCCTCCAGATGCGGCGGGACGACCACCTCGGCCGGCTGGATCTCGCGCGCGATCCCATAGGGGCCGGCATTGCCGTGATCGAGCTTCAGCCCGCCCGCGCTGCCATAGAAGGGGCGGTGCGGATCGTTGCTGTTGCATTGGATGAAGAACGGCTTGTCCTGGGCCTGCGCCTCCGCGATCGCGACCTCCAGGCCCATCGCATGGATCTGCGGATGGCGGTCCTTGCCCGACTGGACATAGTCCCAGGGGAAGGAACTGGCGGGCTGCATATGCTCCACCTTGTGGATCGCAGCGGTGAAATAGCCCTGGCCCTTCAGGATCGTGGCGAGCGAAGGCGTTCCTTCCCGCATCGGCACGAAGCCGGTGCCGCCATTATGATGCGGCAGCAGCCCGCTCATGAACGCCTCGCGCGACGGCATGCAGATCGGCGCCACCGTGCGATTGTTGACGAACCGATGCGAGCGCGCGGCCAGCGCGTCGAGATTGGGCATGAGGCCGGCAGGCCCGCCCATGAAGCCGGGCAGCGATGAATCCAGATCGTCCGCCGTGATGAAGAGCAGGTTGAGCCGCTTCTTCTTGGGCGGAGGCGGCATCTGCTGCGCTCCCAGCCGGAACGGGACGGTGCCGAGCAGCGCCAGCGCCGCTACGCTCTTCAGGAGATCGCGCTTGCGGATCATTGCTGCGCCGCCTTGGGCTGGACGTACCAGGAGGGCGAATAGTCGCCCGGTTTCGCGCCGCCGACGTTGCGGTCGACGGTGCCGGGATTGGTCTTGAGCGTGAACGGCACGACATGCTGCCCCTTGGCATTGGCGAGCTGGGCGAACAGCGCCCGGCGCAGCGCCGCCTTGCGCTCGGCATAGGCGGGATCGTCGATGCGATTGTCCATCTCGTCGGGGTCCTTGCTCAGATCGTAGAGTTCCTCGGTGTCCCAGACCCCGTGATATTGGATGTACTTCACGCGATCGCGCTCGATCGCGAAGGTGGTCGGGGTCTGGGGGAAGTTCCATTCCCAATAATATTCGTAGACGAAATCACCCGGATTCCAGCCGCCGGGCTTCTTCTTGCCCTCGGCGACCTCCAGCCAGCTGCGGCCCTCCATCTGGGGCGGCTTGGCGACATGGGCGACGTCGAGCAGGGTCGGCGCGATGTCCAGATTGCGGATCAGCGCGGGATTGACCGCGCCCTTGGGCAGCAGGCCCGGCGCATAGACCAGCATCGGCACCCGGATCGACGGCTCATAGGCGTTGCGCTTGTCGATCAGCCCATGGTCGCCGTAGAGGAAGCCGTTGTCGGAGGTGAACACGATCAACGTGTCCTTCTCGATCCCTTCCTTGCGCAGATAGGCAAGCAGCTTGCCGAGGCTCTCGTCGACCGGCGACAGCGTGCGATAGATGTCGCGCACGCGTTCGGACATCTGGTCCTGGGTGTAATAGGGGAAATCCACGCCGTGCCAGCTGTTGCGCTGGTCGCGTACCCATTTCGGCTTGCCGCGATAATTCTCGGGCGTGTCCGCCATGCTAGCCGGCATCGCGATGTCGAGCCCGGCATATTGGGTCTTGTAGCGATCGGGCGGCAGCGCGTCGGCATGGACCGCCTTGTGGCTGAGATAGAGGAAGAAGGGTTTGGACCTGTCCCGGCCATGCTCCAGCCAGTCGAGCGCATAATCGGTCAGCTCGTCGGTGATATAGCCCTTGCGGTCGACCACCTTGCCGTCGACGTTGAGCGTCTGGCGCCGTCCGGCGGCGATCTGCTGCGGCGTGAGGCCGTCCGTGGCGAAATAAGTGCCCTGGCCCTTGAAGCTCACCCATTTGTCGAAGCCGGGGCGCGGGGCGTCGGTATCATTGCCCATGTGCCACTTGCCGAAGAAGCCGGTCTGATAGCCCTGCCGCTGGAGGTAGGAGGGAAAGAAGACGAGGCCCGCCTCGGATGAGTTGTTGTTGTCGACCACGCCGTGGTTGCGCGTGGTCATGCCCGTGAGGATCGTCGCGCGGCTCGGCGAGCAGAGCGACGAGGTCACCACCGCATTGGGGAAATAGACGCCGTTGCGGGCGAGGAAATCGATGTTGGGCGTGTTCAGCCCCGGCTTCAGGAAGCCCATCACATCGTAGCGCAAGTCGTCGAGCAGCACGAAGACGATGTTGCGCGGATGCTCGGCCGGAACCAGGGTGGAGGCAGGGGGCGGGGGCTGCGCCGGCCGGGTGCGCGCGGCGGCGAGAAGCGAGGTCAGCGCGCAGGCGGCAAGCGCCAGGGCACGCAGGCGGGAAAGGCGTCGTGTCATGGAAGCTCCTGGTCGCGAAGGATGCAGCGGAAGCCGATATGGCTGGTGGCGGAGTCGATCGCCTGGGCATGGCGTGCCGCCGGGCGATAGCGCTGGCAGTAGTTGGGCGCGCAGAGATGCGACCCGCCCTTCAGCACCTTGCGGCCGATCGGGAACCCGCCAGCCTCGCGGCTGTCGCGCTCGCGCCCGCCGCGCGGGTTGGCGGGCACGCAGCAGGCGCCCTTGAACTTCTTCTTCGCGAGCGCGGGAAGCGACCACCAGTCGTCGGTCCATTCCCAGACGTTGCCGATCATGTCCGACAGGCCATAGCCGTTGGGCGGGAAGGTCCCGACGGGAGAAGTCCGCTCCCAGCCGTCGAGCATCTGGTTGGCGAAGGGGAAGGCGCCCTGCCAGTAATTGGCGAGCATCCGTCCCTCGGGCGCAAGCTCGTCGCCCCAGGCGAATTCCGCGCCGTCGAGGCCGCCGCGCGCGGCGAACTCCCATTCCGCTTCGGTCGGCAGCGCCTTGCCCGCCCAGGCGGCATAGGCCGCCGCATCGGCATGGGCGACATGGACGACGGGATGGTCCTCCAGCCCCTCCAGGCCGCTGTCCGGCCCCAGCGGATGTCGCCAGTCGGCCCCGAAGACGAATGCCCACCACTGGCTATAGTCGCTCAGGTCGACCGGGCCCGCGGTGCGGCGGAACACGAGCGAGCCGGCGCGCGCCATCTCGGGCGCCATGCCGGGATAATCGGCGGGATCGGGCGCGATCTCGGCGAGCGTGACATGGCCGGTCTCCGCCACGAACCGCGCGAACTGGGCATTGGTGACCGGCGTCACGTCGATATGGAATCCGCCGACGCGCACGCGCCGCTGCGGCGCCTCCTCGGGATAGAAACGGTCCGAGCCCATCAGGAAGGTGCCGCCGGGGACGTGCCGCATGACCGTCCCCGGCGACGGGGATGCGCTGGTCGCGAGCGGCATCCCCGGCCCCGTCACAGCGCGAGCCGCACGCCGGCGAACAGGCGGCGCCCCGAGTCGACATAATTTTGCGGCAGGCCCGAACCGAACTGCACCCGTTCGTCGGCATCGAGCAGGTTGACCGCCTCCAGCACGATCGACGTACCCCTGGCGACCTTCAGGTTGATGCTGCCGTCGAGCGTGCCGAAGGCGAGCGTATAGGTGTTCATCGCCGGCGGCAGCGCGACCCCCGAGAGGAAGCTGCCGCGCCACGAGTAGGAGAGGCGGACGCCCACCGGCCCTTTCTCATAATAGCCGGTGACGTTGTAATTATGCTTCGACGCCGCCGTGAGCTGGGTCGGGTCCGAATTGTCGATGAAGGTATAGTTGATCACCGTGCCGAAGCCGTCGAACGGCGCCGGCAGGAACCTGAACGCCTGCTGGTAATAGAGCTCGAAGCCCTTCACCGACACGCCCTGGCCGTTGACCAGCTTGCTGACCGTGAAGTCCAGGTCGACCTGGGTGGGGGGCAGGCCGTCCGCCCGGATATAGGTGACCGGGAAGCTCTCGACGAAGGTCTGCCGCGTGATGAGCGACTTCAGGTCCTTGTAGAACAGCGAGGCGCCGACCAGCCCGTCGCGATTGAAATACCATTCGGCCGTGGCGTCGAGGTTGTTGGCCCGGAAGGGATCGAGATAGGGATTGTTCTGGGTGATCGTCCGCCCGGTGCCGTTGGCGGTGGTGGTGGGCGAGATGTCGCCCAGATTGGGCCGCGCCATGGTGCGCGAGGCGGAGAAGCGGAACAGCAGCTTGTCGGTCGCCTCCAGCTTCAGGTTCAGGCTCGGCAGGAAGTCGTCGTAATGGCGGTCGACGGCGAGCGGCCCGGCGGCGGGGACGCGCGTGATGTTGCCGGCATCCGGCTGGACAGTGATCCCGGTGAGATCGGGGCTGACGCCGCGCGTGGTCTGCCAGGTCCGGACCGCGCGCAGGCCGATATTGCCGCTGAGCTTGCCGAAGACGAAATCGGCGCGGGCATAGCCGGCGAGCGTCCGCTCGGTCACGTCGGTGATGCCGGTGGCGTCGTTGGTGAGGCTGCCCGCGGCGATCAGCTGCGCATCGCTGTAGTTCGAGAGGAAGCCGCGCGTGTCCGAGGCGAGCCAGGTCGAGGCGAAGACGGCATCGCCCGAATAGCTGCCGAGGAACGACCCGCTCTGCGGACGGATCAACTGCATGAACTGCGCGGCGCTATAGGTGCCGGGAAGCGGCCCTGCCGGCAGCCCGCCCACCAGCGCCGACATCTGCGCGCCCGTGACGGTGAGCATGTAATTGTCCTGGTCCAGGCTGTGCCGCGTATAGCGCGCGCCGAAGCGCAAGGCCGTGAGCCCCCGGTCCCCGAAGCTACGCGCCACATCGGCCTTCACGTCCCATTGCTGGTCGCGGCTGGTGCGGTCGATATTGCCGTTGAGGCTGGCGATGCGGAAGCTGTCGGGATCGAGCCGGCCGGTATCGAAGCCGTTGTAATAATGGATGCTGCTGATCTCGTCGCCGGGTGCGACCGTGAACTCGGCCTCGCCATTGGCGATCACGGCGATGTTGAGGTTGTTGAGCCGCTGCCGCGACAGGCCGTAGCTGCCCTCGAGGTCGCCGGTCCAGCCGTCCTTCTCGAAATGCGCGCCGCCGGTCAGCTTGTAGAGATAGCCGTGCCGGTCCTCGAACCGGCCGCCGCCGCGCATGTCCAGGTCGGAAACGCGGAAATCCGTCGCGGTCGACACGCCTTCGATCGTATAGACCTTCGAGGCGACGACGGTGCTGGCGTTGGTGAAGACGTTGAGGAACTCGTTGTTGACCGCCTCGATGTCCACCTTGCTGTAGAGGCCGTCGAGCGTGAAGGTCAGCGCGTCGCTGGCACGATACTGCAGCGAGGCGATGGCGCTGAAGCGCTGGTTGTCCTCATGGAAGTCGTCGAAGCGCACCTGGCCGGGCATGCGCACCAGCAGGTTGGGCTCGATCACGCCGTCGCCGTTCAGGTCGTCCGGGCCGTTGCCGGTGGGGATGCCGCTCTTCTCGGTCGAGGTGCGCCAGTCCATTCCGGCGTCCTGGGTCGAAGGCTTGCGCCGGGTATAGGAGAGCCCGACCGACACGCCCAGCCGGCCTTCCGCGAACACGTCCGAATAGAAGCCGGACACGCGCGGGGCGAACTGATCCGAATTGGTCTCATACTCCCCCTGGGCGGCGAGGGTCAGCACGCGCTTGCCGATTTCGAGCGGACGCGCGGTCTTTACGTCGACGGTTCCGGCGAGCCCGCCTTCCTGCAGGTCGGCGGTGGGCGACTTATAGACTTCCAGCGTCCGGATGAACTCCGGCGGCAGCACGGTGAAGTCGAAGGACCGGCCGACATCGTTGATCGCGTTCGGGATCGAGTCACCGTTGAGCGTGGCCAGCGTGAAGTTCGAGGGCAGGCCACGGATATTGACCGTCCGCCCTTCGCCGCGCGTGCGGTTGATCTGCACGCCGCTGATGCGCTGGACGGATTCGGCGACGTTCACGTCGGGGAACTTGCCCACGTCCTCGGCGCTGATCGCATCGACGATGCTGTCGGCACGGCGCTTGATGCTCACGGCCTGGTCGAGGCTGCCGCGGATGCCGCTGACGACGATATCCGATTCATCCCCGGCATCGGGGCTGGCCGATTGGGCGACGGTCTCTTGCGCGGCCGCTTCCCGGCCGTTTGTGGACTGGGCCTGTGCCGGCGTGGCGAACAGGGCGCAGGCGAGGGCGGCGCCCGACGCCGAGGCGCACCAGATGTGGCGAAACGACATGATATATTCCCCCCATGGCATTCTGCGTCCCGGGGTCGCGACCCTCCCTTCGCGCTGATCTCCTATCAATTCACTGGGGAATTATCGGCAATGAAGTTTTTCTCGCGCTGGCCAAAGAGAGACCGGCATCATCCCAACCGGGTCCCGCACAAGTATATGATTGTCATGCAAAAATTGGACAACATCCTCGTCGTGTTGGCGTTCGAGCTCTACGGCCTGATCCTGCATCTTGTCTCGCTGCTCCAGGATCGCGGCGCGCCAGCGGCGGAGGCGGTGTGGATCGCCTCGCTGTTCGGCATGGCGGCATTCGCTGCTGATCGGCTTCATGCTCAATCAGCATGGCGCGCTCGACGGCGGCGAGGGCGAGGCCGGTTTCTCCCGTGCGCATCCAGCGGAGCTGGACCAGGTCACGCTGGGCATCGATATAGAGGGGACGGTGCGCCAACGCCGCCTCGAATGCGCTCTCCGCCGCATCGAGACGGCGCAAACCCTGTAGCGCGCGGGCCCGGACGAGCCAGGTTTCAGGCGCATCCGTACCCTTAGCGATGGCGCGGGCGGCCGCCTCCTCGTGCCCGCATGGGGCATTGCGGCGGCAGTAATGCATTCGACAATTTCGATCTGTTGAGCGCGGTGACGGACTGGGTCGAAAAGGGGCACGCGCCCGGAGCAATCGTATCGAAACGGGCTTCGCCTGCCCCCGCCGAGCGGCCCATGTGCCCTTATCCCAGCTACCTTCATTACCTTGGGGGCGATCCGGCTAAAGCCGCCAGCTTCGAATGCAAATAGGGGGATTCCATAAACCGCCGTATCCTTATCGAAAGCCTTACTTTGCCATGGCGGTAGACTGAGCGTGGCTGGAAAGGCGAATAGTCTGAATTCGCCGCTCCAGGGCACTTTGCCTCCCAGACAGATCTTAACAAAAACTGAAATCACGCTTCAGCTGGTCTGTGTTGAAATCCTATCGAATTGGTAGGAATAAACCTGCAAGCGCCCCATTCATGAGGGCGCGGCCGCAGGGAACCAATGCCACAGCTTCTTCCAGCCCGATCACACCGCCTTCTCGTTTCCGCCGGATTGGCCGCATTCCTGGCGAACGCCGTGCCCGCCTTTGCCTTGGATCGCGATCCGGATCCCGCTCCGGGGGACCAAACCGTCAGACAGGAAGGCGAGATCGTCGTTACCGCGGAGCGCCGGGAAACCAGCCTGCTGAAGACGCCCCTGGCCGTAAGCGCGGTCACCTCCGACGCGCTGCAGCGCGACCGGGTCGAGACGCTCGCCGATCTTTCGGGGAAGGTGCCCGGCGTCACGCTGCCGAACAGCTACGCCAACATGCAGTCGGTCTATATCCGCGGCATCGGCACCGCCGATCCGGGCGTTCCCGCTGCCGTCGGCATCTATGTCGACGACGTCTATATTCCGCGCACCTTCGGCAACGCTTTGTTCGATCTGCCCGATGTCGAGCGCGTCGAGATCCTGCGGGGGCCGCAGGGCACGCTATACGGCCAGAACACCAGCGGCGGCGCGATCAAGATCGTCTCGCGCGATCCGGGCGACACCCTCACCGGCTTCGGATTCCTCGAGGTCGGCAGCTATCGCACCTTACGCACTCAGGCCTATCTGGCCGGACCGATCGTCGAGGGGCTGCTCTCGGCGAGCGTCGCTTACACGCATCGCCAACGCGACGGCTATACTTGGAACGCAAACACCGATCGCTGGGTGGATTCGCTCAATACCGATCAGGCCCGCGTCAAGTTCAAGCTCACGCCGGCCGCAGGCTTCGAGGCGGTGCTCGCATTCGACGCGAGCTTCGACGATTCGGACAATGCGCTGGGCGTTCCTCTCCACTATGGCACGCCCGATCCTCGGCGCACCTGGGCCAACACCGATACGCGGCTGAACCGCGATGGCCGCGGCGTCACGCTCCATCTGACCCAGGTGCTGAGCCCGGAGCTCACGGTCAAGTCGATCACCGGCTATCGCAAGGTAAAGGACCATCCTTCGCCTTGGGATTGGGACGGCACGCCCGCCGACATCTTCGGCTGGTCGCAGGATCTCGAAAGCAAGCAGTTCAGTCAGGAGCTGCAATTGCTCGGCGATCACGGCCCGCTCACCTACACGCTCGGCGCGGTCTATCAGCACGAGGATTTCGATTTCGATCGCTTCTCCTGGCGCACGGCGACCTATTCGGAGATCGAAAGCCACATCAAGGTGGAGAGCTGGGGCATCTACGGTCAGCTCAATTACAATCTGACCCGCGCGCTGCGCGTCACCGCCGGCCTGCGCTACGGCAAGGAGACGCAGCGCTTCAGCAACCTATCCTATCGCAACGATGCCTCGGGCATGCGGACGGGGGTGATCTATGCGGTCGAGGACCTCAAGGACACGCAGGACAGCCTTACGCCCAAGGTCGCGATCGACTATAGCTTCTCGTCGAACCTGCTGGCCTATGCGAGCTTCACCAAGGGCTCGAAATCGGGCGGCTTCAATCGCGCCGCCGGCACGGCGCAGATCGCTTCCATTCCGGTCGCGCAAGAGCAGGTCAACGCCTATGAGATCGGCCTGAAGGGGCGCACGGCGGACAATCTGCTGCGCGGCAGCCTCGCCGGCTTCTACAACGATTTCAAAAACTATCAGGCCGGCATCACCAATCCGACGATCAACGGCGTGCTGATCAACGGCCAGGTCGTGGTCAATGCCGGTGCCGCGCATACCTATGGCGTCGAGGCGGAGGCGACGCTGGCCCCTGCCGACATTGTCCGCTGGTCCGTCTCGGCGGCATGGCTGCGCTCGAAGTTCGATGCCTTCGCCAATCCCACCGGCGCCGCGGCATCCGACTATACGGGCAACGAACTGCCCTTCAGCCCACACTGGACGCTGGGCAGCGATCTCGACCTGACCTTGCCGGTGCATGTGCCGGGGGAGATCGCGATCAATGCGAGCGTGAACTATAAGGGCGCGACCTTCCTCGACTCCGCCAATCTCCAGGCGACGAAGCTCAATCCCCAAACCTATGTCGACTTGGGCGTCACTTACACGACTGAGGACAAGCGCTGGATCTTCCAGGTGCTGGCCCGGAACCTGTTCGACAAGACCTATCTGGTCGGCCCCCATTTCCTGACGCCGTCGATCGGCATCGACGTCGCCGGCTACAGCCAGCCGCGCATCGTCACCGCCTCGGCCCGTCTCGCTTTCTAGATCCTCAAGCCAGGAGTTCCGGCAATGACCACGCGTACGATCACCATCAAGACCGACGGCGACAAGACGCTCACCGGCTATCTCTCGCTTCCGCCGAGCGGCCGGGGACCGGGCCTGCTGCTGCTCCAGGAAATCTACGGCACCAATGCCGATATCAAGGGGCTGGCGGACCTGTTCGCTTCGCGCGGCTATGTCGTGCTCGCGCCCGATGTGTTCTTCTGGCGCAAGGCGAGCGACACGGTCTTCGCCTATGCCGACAAGGCCGTCGCATCGAAGACGCTGGGCGAGCTCGGCGGCGCCGACCAGGTCGCAAGCGACATCCCCTCGGCTTGGCAGGCGCTCAGGGGCTTGCCGGAAGTGGAAGGCCCGGTGGGCATCCTGGGATTCGGTTTCGGCGCCATCCTGGGGTTTGCCGGCACGGCGGGCGGGGCGCTCGATCCCGATTTCGGCCTGGCCTATTTCCCGGCCCGGCTCGCGCTCGATCGCGCCGCCGGCATCTCCCAGCCGTGGCTCTTCCATTTCCCCGAGAATGACTCGGTCGCCGAGGAGCGGCTGTTCGCTAAGACGGTCGACGCGTTCAAGGACTGGGAAGACGTGGTGGTCCATTTCTATCCGGAGATCGGCCACGGCTTCGCCATTCCCGGCCGGCCCGAATTCGACGCGCGCGAAGCCGAGCGCGCCCACGCCCGCAGCTTCGCTTTCCTCGACCGGATCGCCTCGGTTCGCGCGGCGGAAGCCGTCGCCTGACCTTGCGGGAGCGCCTCCCATGACTCAAGAATATCCTCAGCCGCTGACCCGCCAGGAGAACGAGGACCTGACGCGGGTCGGCCCCGGCACGGTGATGGGCGACTATCTGCGCCGCTTCTGGCATCCGGTCGTCCGCGCGGCCAAGCTGGAGCCGGACGGCGCGCCGGTGCGCATTCGCCTGCTGGGAGAGGTGTTCGTCACCTATCGCACCAAGGCGAACCGGATCGGATTCCTGCGTGAGCGCTGCCCCCATCGCGGGGCGTCGCTTGCGCTGGCGCATAATTCGGGCGAGGGGCTGCGCTGCCTGTTCCACGGCTGGAAGATCGGCGTCGGCGGCAAGGTGGAGCATGTGCCCACCGAGCCGCCCGAATGCGCGGCGCAGTTCGCCGAGCGGATCAAGGTGCACCACTATCCGGTACGCGAGGCGGGTGGGCTGATCTGGGCCTTCATTGGCGAAGGCATCGATCCGCCGGAATTCCCGGACTATGAGTTCAACACGCTGCCGGACGAACAGCTCGATATCCGTGTCGGCCTGTTCCATTGCAACTGGGTGCAGGGCATGGAGGCGGTGCTCGACAGCGCGCATCTGGGCCAGCTCCATCGCAGCTCGTTCCGCGAGACCTTCTTCACCGGCAGCCGCGAGGTGCGCGACGCGCTCGTCCAGCGGCTGATCGACGCGCCGTCGCCCGAGTTCGAATATGAGCTGACGCCGTTCGGCTTCCGCGAGGCAGCGATCCGCACGCTGCCGAACGGCGTCCGCCAGGGCAATCTGCGCATGTTCGCGGCGCCCTATTATTCCTTCCTGCCCGGCTCATCGAGCCAGAACGACGACCGTACCATCTGCATCTCGGTGCCGTTTGACGACGAATGGGCCGCGCAATATTTCCTGACCTACAACACCAGGCAGCCGATCGATCGCGAGCTGGCGAGACAGCGCTGGCGCTATACCGATCCCGATCCGGACAATTTCGCCGCTAATCTGGGCGACGTGAGCAACCTCTGGGGCCAGAACCGCGAAGCGATGCAGGCGGGCCATGCCACTGGCTTCCTCGGCCGGCACAGCTTCCATGAGGATTTCATCATCCAGGAATCCATGGGGCCGATCACCGATCGCACCCAAGACCAGCTCGGCAGCAGCGACAGCATCATCGATCTCACGCGCCGGTCGCTGCTCAAGGCGGCCTATGCGCTGCGCGACGGCGATACCGCGATCTGGGGCCAGAAGTCGGCGGGCGATTTCGATTATGGCAGGATCCGCGGCAATTCGCGCATCATCGAGCCAGGCGTCGACTGGCGCGAAATCGATCCGTTCGAGAATGCCGCTCCTGTCTTCCTGGGGGCCTCCTGAGCATGGCCCGGCAGGACGTGTGGTTCGTCACGGGTGTCTCTCGCGGATTCGGCCGCGAGATCGCGATCCAGGCGCTCGCGCGCGGGTATCGCGTGGTCGCCACCGCGCGGGATGTCGCCTCGCTCGCCGATCTGGACCGGCACGAGCGGCTGCTCAGGCTGCCGTTGGACGTTACCGATACGGCGCGCATAGCGGCGGCAGTCGCTACCGCCGAGGCGCATTTCGGCGCGATCGACGTGCTCGTGAACAACGCGGGCTATGGCTATCTCGCGGCGATCGAGGAAGGCGAGGAAGCGGAAGTCCGCGCGCTGTTCGACGCGAACTTCTTCGGTCTGGCGGCGCTGACGCGGGCGGTGCTTCCCGGCCAGCGCGCGCGGGGCAGGGGAACGGTCGTCAACATATCCTCGATCGGCGGATTCGTCGGCTTTCCCGCGTCGGGCTATTATGCCGCGTCCAAATTCGCCGTTGAGGGCCTTTCCGAAGCGTTGCGCAAGGAGCTCGCGCCGCTCGGCCTCAGAGTGCTGCTGGTTGAGCCTGGACCGTTCCGCACCGACTGGGCCGGAAGTTCGCTGCGCCAGGCGGCCACGTTCATCGCCGCCTATGAACCTACCGCAGGCAGGCGTCGCCGATCCGTTTCCGCAGGCAGCGGCAGACAGCCTGGCTGCCCTATCCGCGCCGCCGCCACGATCATCGACGCCGTCGAGGATTCCAATCCACCCTTCCGATTGCCGCTGGGTACGACCGCGGTGGAGACGATGCTGAGCGAGCTCGACGCCGTGGCGAGCGATGTCGCGCCTTGGATCGATCGCGCGCGCGCTGCGGATGTGCCTCTCGCGGAGGAAGTGAGCCTATGAGCGCGTCGATCTCGCGCCGCTGGGGAATCGTAGCGGTGTTGCATCTCGTGTGCGCCTTTTGCGGCACGATCAGTGCGTCGAAGGGAGTGTTCTTTCCCTCGCTCATCCAGGAATATGGTTTGAGCCATGCTGCCGGCGCCACTTTGCTGAGCGCGAACACCGCCGTCAGCGGGGCGGTTTCGCTGCTCGGCGGATGGCTGATGCTCCGCCGCGTACGCGCTGAAACCTTTATCGCGATCGTGACGTCGGTGGTCGGCATCGGCTTCATTCTTGCGGGCACGTCGCAAAGCTATGTGCAACTGCTCGTCGCCTATGTGCTGATGGCGGGCGGGGGCATCACGTTGGTAGTGACGCCCTTCGTGCTCGCCAACTGGTTCGATGGCCAGCGCGGTCTCGCCATCGGCGCTGCACTTGCGGGCACCACGTCGAGCGGCGTGGTGTTCAATCCCTTGCTCGGCTTCGTCGTCGAGCATTGGGGCTGGCGTGCGGGCTATCTCGGTCTGGGCGTCGCGATCCTGATCGTGGCTCCGGCGTTGACGCTGCTGGTGGTACGCACGCGTCCGCCGGAGCAGCAAGTCGATAGTGGCGCCACCGCATCGGGCGACGGCTTGACGCTTCGCGAAGCGCTGGCGACCCGGGCGTATTGGGCCATCCTTCTTGGCTATATCGTCTTCTGGGCCTCCACCAACGCCTATTTCCTTCACTTCATCCCGGCCGTGCGCGGCATGGGCTATGGCCTGGAAGCGGCGACGCTGATCATGAGCGCGCTTTACCTGCTGGCAGCGGTTACGAAGATACTGTTCGGCTGGCTGTCCGATCGCGCGGATGTGCGGTTCGCGCTGGTCTCCAGCCTTGTTGCCGGCGCGGCGAGCCTGCTGCTGCTGTTCGGCTATCTGGCCAGCGGGAGCACGCTGGCACTCCAGTTTTTCGTGCCGCTCTACGGGCTGACCTATTCGGCACCGCTGGTGCTGTTCCCGGTGATGGTCGCCAGGACCTTCGGCCGTCGCCAGTTCACGATCATCGACGCGACCATCATGGTCACCGGCTCGGCGATCGGATCGCTCGGCAGCATCTATGCAGGCTGGATGTATGACGTGACCGGAACCTACCGGCTCGCCTTTCTGACGCTCGGCATCGCCATGGCGGTGGTCGCGGCGCTGGTCTGGCCGCTGCGAAGGCCGATCGCGCACGCCGGGCCGCAGGCCAGCCAGCGATGGGCTCCCTCCACCGCCTAGAATGCGGAGGTTTGTGGACACGAACCAAATCTATCTTTCCGACGCTTCATGAATTCCTATCCTTTTGGAGGATGAATGGGACGCTGCCTTCGCTTACGGCCCTTAAGGTGTTCGCCATCTGCGCGCGCAACCGGAGCTTCTCCCGTGCCGCCGACGAACTGGGCATCACGCCGGCGGCGGTGACGCAGCACATCCGGACGCTGGAGCATTGGGCGGGTACGCCGCTGTTCCGCCGGACGGGGCGTTCGGTTCATCTTACCAGCCAGGCTGAAGCGGCGCTTCCGCTTCTTACCGACGGGTTCGTCCAGATCAATCAGGGTGCGGACCTGCTTCGCTCACGCGATGAGCACGACCATATCGTCGCCGTCGCCGCGCCCCCGACCTTCGCGTCGAAATGGCTGCTCACGCGGCTCGATCGTTTCCGGGACGCACATCCGGAGCTCGACGTCTGGGTCTCGGTGGACAGCACGTTGCCGCGCGCGGGCAAAGCGATGGCGGATGTCTATATCCGCTACGGCGTGCACCCGGGAGACGATGTGGTCGCCGAGCCGCTGGTGCACGATGAGGTGGTGCCGGTCGTGTCTCCCAGCTTCGTCGCCCGCCATGGACCGCTTGACGCGCCCTCTGGACTGATGGCGCTGCCTCTGCTGCACTATGTGAGCGAGAAGGTCGACGCGTCCTTTCCGGACTGGCCCGCGTGGTTCAAAGCACACGGGGTCGTTAGCGCCGCCGGCGCTACGCGCGGCCCGCGCTTCGATCATCCAGGTTTATTGATCGATCAGGCGATATCCGGTCACGGAGCGGCGTTGGCCAAACGCATATTGGCAACGACTGACATTCTCGACGGGCGCCTGGTGCAGCTCTTCGATGACCGGACTCCGGTCCGTTCCGCCTATTGGATATCGCGCCCCAAAGGGCGAACGCTGCGCCAGCCCGTGCGAACCTTCATCGATTGGATCCACGACGATATTCAGGCGGTGTGCCCCGACTTGCATTAGCGGGCGTTCAAAAGTCGGGGCGTTTGAGAAGGTCTGTGTTCGTTAGGCGGCGTGGACAAATTCGCTGAGCCCGGAACTATCGCGGATGGCGAGCAAGCTCGACAGCGGCTTCGATCAGGTTCACGGTCACCTCGTTGCCGAACGTGTTGATGGTGATGTGTCCGTCATCTCGGATGCTGACGTCGGAGAGTACGTTCCCTTCGTCCGAGAGCACCTCCAGGCGTATCCCGTCGAAGCTCACGTCTGTCGCCCACTGATACTCTGTGGTGCGGTTTTCGAGGTTCAGCGTGCCCATAGCGGGAGCTTACTGTCTGCCAGTCCAATTTGCCATCGATCCGCGCTATAGCTGCCGGCTATCAGCCAAGGCGATTGACGTAGCGAGAGGGGATTGATTCAAGGCTGCTTTTTGGGGGCAGGCTTGAGCCGGGGCGATCTTATCGAGGCGGAATGGCGCATCCTGAAGGATTTGCTGCCGATCGAGCGCGAGAACCGGCGTCGGGGCAGACCTCCCGAACAGAACCGGTCGATCGTCAACGGCATCCTCTGGCGCCTCCGGTGCGGTGCGCCATGGCGCGACGTTCCGACCAAGTACGGGAGCTGGAATACCATCTATCGCCGCTTCCGACGATGGAGCGAAGCTGGGGTCTGGGAAACCGTGGCGGTGACACTCGCGGAGGTCATGGCAGACAGCGGCCACTACAGCATCGACAGCACCACCGTTCGCGCCCACGTCTCGGCAGCGGGCGGAAAAGGGGGACTCATCGACGCGCTCTTGGCCGCTCGCGGGGCGGGTTCACCAGTAAGCTTCACTGCCTGGCTGATGCCCTCGGTCGACCGCTCGCCTTCCACCTGACGGGCGGCGAGGCGGCAGGCTGCAAGGCGTATGACGCCCTGATCGTCCTGCCAGAGCGCACGCCGGATGCTCTGCTTGCCGACAAAGGCTACGATGCCGATGCCATCCGTGCCGACCTCGCCAAACGGAACATCGATCCCGTCATTCCGGGCCGATCAAACCGTCGGGTGAAAATCGAACATGACCGGACGCTCTACAAGCAGCGCAACCGCATCGAGCGCATGTTCGGCCACCTCAAGATCAACCGCGCCATCGCTACCCGCTATGATCAATTGGCCAATAGCTTCCTCGGCATGGTCCATCTCGCCACCGCCAGATACTGGCTCAAATTTGTCCACGCCGCCTAAGCTCTCAATCTTTGCGATATTCGTTCACAGCCAGAAGTTGATCAGCAGCAATGCGCCCCATCCAAGGAGCTCACTCGCTGATCCCGGAAGCGGTCGTCCGCGAGCGGCCTCGACATCGAGGCGGTAGGCGGGCGGATCGGCGCCGAAGTGCGACGGGTCCGGCTAGGCGCGGAGCTCGACGATGCGACGCTGGGACGGCTGAAGCGTGCGCTCGCCCGCC